>OUNO010128874.1_pt1 | contig 30926 bp, 31 predicted proteins | sample 1779811 | NCBI WGS metagenome assembly OUNO01 (sample SAMEA3914804, study PRJEB12502) | metagenome | biome: forest; material: soil | place: Canada | collected 2010-06-25 | depth 0.3 m
GATTTGCCACGCGTTGTTGCGGTATCAGTTGTCAGCCCATCGCGTACCGACTAATTCCGCAGCGTTGCCTCGGGGGCCGAACACCGGAGTACCACGGGCGGCGGCTCGGCTGGCACACTTGGAGCCGCACAACGTGCGTGGGGCCTTTAGCTCAGTTGGTAGAGCAGCGGACTTTTAATCCGCGGGTCGTCGGTTCGAGCCCGACAGGGCCCACCCAGCTATCACAGCAGTGACCTGCAAGGACGTCGATGCGACCTCCGAGACCAGAAGTCCCGAAGGTCGCACCTCTCACAGATCTCTCACAAGGTGTACCGCTCGCGAGCGACATGACGTCACTGAACTGCCGCGAAAACCTCGCCCAACCGACGGGCCGCGCTCGCAGCTCCCCGCTCAGTCTTGGGCACGTAGTACGTGAGATGCGTCGTGATCGTGTGTCCAAGCAGGGCAGCTGCATCCGCAGGGGCCACTCCGCCCCGGTGAAGGGTTAGAGCGGGGCTGTGCCGGGTGCTGTGGATCCCGATCTTCGAGACACCGGCGGTCCTACAGATCGCATGGAACCGTGCCGTGTAGGCGTCAGGGTGAATGCCCGTGCCCTTTTGGTCCACGACCACGAGATCGTCAGTGTTGAGATATCCAGGGCCTGCGGCAAGCCGATCAGCAGCCTGACTGGCCTTCAGCGCGCGAAACAGCGCTGAAGTGCCCGGGTGTATCTCGTCGACCGCAACCGTGCGCGTGCTTGCCGCGGACTTCGGATCATCTCGTTCAGTCTTGCCCGTGTCGACGAGCACTCTCGAAGCGGCAATGGTGACCGTGCCGGAATCCAGGTCTGTTCTAGTGTCCGTAGACGGGGACCGAGTCAGGGTCGATCTTCACGTCGATCAGAACTGGGCGATCACGCGACTCAAGGGTACTGAGCGCATCTCGCAGTTCCTCAACGCTGCGAACAGTGAATCCTCGGCCTCCTAACGCGTCTGCTACGGGGCCCAGGTCCGGCCAGTCGAAGGTCGTGATAGCTGGATCCATGTCGCGCTCGCGGAATTGGACGTGTTCTGCCCCATATGCGCCATCGTTGAGAACGACAACGATTAGGTCTACCGAGTGTCTAACTGCAGAATTGAATTCACTCAGCCCGCCAAGCATGAATCCACCGTCTCCACATACTGCTAGAACTGGCCGCTCCGGAGATCCGCTGTAGGCTCCGATCGCGTTTCCGATCGCGAGCCCGATTGACGCGAAATTGACCGTGTGGACATAGGCTTGTGTGTCTTTCACGTCAAGCATTCTGAAGGCAGGAAGGATGAATCGGCCATCGTCAATGACAAGGGTGCGCGAAGTTGGCACAGCATCATTGACCATTCGAAGTGCGGAGCGCACATCTACACACCCCGCACGATTCGAACGCCCGACTGGCTCCGTTTCAAAGGTTACAAGCCGACCAGCAAGTTCCACAGATGCGAACGAGGTCGGTCGGACCTCGGCGTCGTCAAGTAAAGCCACGAGACTCTCTGAAACTTCAACACAGTCGCCGACCACCTGCGCGTTTGGTTTAGCCCATTTCCCAAGAGCTGTGGGATCCGAATCGACGTGGACTAATGCCTTGCCGTCAAGCAAGGAGCCATCTGCCGTCGTCCAACGATTGAGCGAAGCGCCAAAGGCAATTACGCAGTCACTTCGAGCTATGGTCTCGCTAGCCAGGTCGTGAGCCAGGGTTCCAAAGATGCCAAGATGATGGGAATTTCCTGTGAATATTCCCTTTCCGCGGACTGTCGTAGCCACGGGCGCGCCGATGCGCTCAGCGAGGCGACTCAACGCGACACCGGCAGCCGCACTTGACGCACCTCTTCCTGCCAGGACGATTGGTCGGGCGGCCGTCGCAACCAAGCTGGCGGCCAATTCCAACTGGCCACTATCGATCACGAATCGCTGTAGCGGTACTGGGTGACTCGATTCAATGGCATCCAACTCGTGCCACTGAAAGTCCACAGGGATATTGAGCACAATCGGGCGTCGTTCAAGTTGAGCACGCTGGATCGAGAACGTGATGGACCGACAAATGTCCTCGGGTGTGCGCAGAAATTCAAAACCTGCGCCTGTAGAAAGCACGACAGCACGTTGGTCGATATCTTGGAAATGATCCTCGTCGCCGATGGGAGTGTCTCCCGCTAGGACGAGGATTGGAGTTCGGTCTCGGACTGCATCTACCAAGGGAGTATGGAGGTTAGTGAGTCCAGGCCCATGCGTCACCGTCGCGACGCCGATCTTGCCTGAAGTGTGGGCGTACCCGTGTGCCGCCATTACGGAACTCGCTTCGTGACAAAGCGAGACAAATCTCCCATTCGCCACTCGCTGGAAACTATCCATGAGGAACAGGTTGGCGTCCCCCAACAATCCGAAGATTGTATCCACGCCATTCTCTGCCAAGGATCTCGCGGCAACTTCGTGGAAGATCCTGCTCTGCTGAAGGCCTCGGCCTCCACGAGCGTCAGTAGTCAACTTGGACTGCCCACGGTGACTGGGTGTGGGCTTCCCAGTACAGCGCCTGGAGTTGCTCGGTAATCGTGCCGGCCGCACCAACGCCGATCTGTCGGCCATCGATGCTTCTGGCCGGCATGACCCCTCCAGCCGTGCTGGTCACAAAAACTTCGTCTGCACCGTGCAGAGCGGACTCAGGAAGGGGGCTGACCTCGACCTGGATTCCTTCCCTCTCGGCCAGTTCGATGATCGTGCGTCTGGTGATGCCTTCCAATACGCCCGAGCTGGGAGTGAGTAGCTTCCCGTCGACGACGGCAAAGACGTTGAAACCCGGTCCCTCAGTCACAAAACCGTCGGCATCAAGCAGAATGGCGTGCGTCCCTCCGCGTGAATATGCCTCCATCATTGCCCTGGTGAGATCTCCCCAGTGAAAGTTCTTAATCGTCGGATCGACCGACGATGTCGGTATGCGGGTGGTGCCTCGCGCGACAACTAAGTCCGCTCCAGGCTGGGTCGAGGGATTGAGTATCCATACGTATGGGATTGCGAACGCATAGAAGCGGTTGGTGTATCGCCGAGGATCGCGACTTCCGTCGCTTGGAGGAGTTCCTCTGGTAGTAATCATCTCGACATACGCATTGCGCAGGCCGGAACGCCTGACGCATTCGAAAAGTATCTCTCTGACGTCCTCCTGAGCTTTTGCGCTAGTCATTTGGAGTCGGTTCTGGCTACGCGAAAAACGCTGTAGGTGTTCATCTAGTCGGAAGAAGTATCCTTGCCACACTGCAACGACATCGTAGGTGACATCGGATCGCGTGAACCCAACGTCCGTAAGGGGCAGTTTGGCATCTGAAATGGCGACGTATTCTCCGTCCACCCAAGCGCATCCCGCGGCCATGTCTGGTGAGTTCAACTTGCGATCCTTCGGTTGATTGGTGCCTGTCAGAAGAACATTTTGCTGAGCGAAGAAAATCGTCTGAGGACAAGTGCGATAGCACCCGCGGTGACGATGCTCAGTGCAATAAGAAGTGTCGCGACGGCCGCGATCGTGGGATCGAATCCGCTATTCAAACCGAGGAACATCTTCTTCGGGAGCGTGATGTAGGTGCCACCCAAGAAGAGCGAGATCACCACATTGTCGAAACTGACGATGAACGTGAAGACCCAAGCGACAAGGACTGACGGCACAAGGATCGGCATCAATACCTTTCTCAGCATGCCAAATCGGCTCGCACCCAACGTGATGGCTGCGTGCTCAATGCGGACATCTACCGATTGGATGGCTACCGTCAGGAGCAGAACCACGAATGGCAAAATCAGGATTGTATGAGCGACAACCAGACCGATGAAATGCCCGGTGAGCCCGATTGCTGAAAAGACGAAATAGAGGCTGACGGCGATGATGATCTCCGGAAGCATGATCGGAGCGAGCAGATTCGCGCGTATCTGCTTGCGGCCCTTGAAAGCGCCCCGAACAAGCGAGTAGGACGCGAAGGCCCCGAGCACTAAAGCGAACAAGCTGCTGGACAGCGCCAGGATGGCCGATGTCCGAAGTGCGGACACCCAGCTTGGGTCAGTGAAGAAATTCTCGTACCACTGAAGCGAGAAACCCGTCGGCGGAAAGGTAAGCGACGTCGAGTTTGAAAGCGAGAGTGGGATTGTCAGGAGAATTGGCGTCAGCAAGAAGAGAATTCCTGCGGCAGACCACACATAGAGAAAGCACCGCGATCCCTTCTCCCAATAGTGCGAGAGCTGGAAACGTCGTCTGGTGCGACGGTCTATCGCAGGAGTCCTTACTAGATCGCGTGTCATTTGGGTTCACTCTCTTCGACGAGACGTTGAGACGCGGCGTAAAGGGCCAACGTCAGAACGAGCAAACTTGCGCAGATTGCCGACGCCAGTCCCCAGTCGACAAACCTGTTGACCAAGGCATCCAGGAGTGTAGCCAGCATCTGAATCCGCCCTCCGCCCAAGACTGCCGGGGTGACGTAGAACCCGAATGAAAGTATGAAAACTAGGAGGCCGGCACTCACCGCCGCCGGTCGCGTTATCGGCACAAATACACGCCAGAACACGTCGCGGCGACTTCCTCCCAGAACCGTTGCGGCACTCAGGACGCTTTCGTCAACTCGCAGCATGGCTGCATAGACGGGCAACACAAAGAACGGCAGCAGAACATTGACGGTACCTACGAGTACGCCGGATTCCGTGTACAAGATTCCAGTCTTGGGAAATCCAAGCGAGCTGAGGACATCATTCAGGGGTCCGTTCCGCCCGAGCACAACCGTCCACGCGTAGGTCCTGACCAGAATGCTGATCCAGAAGGGAAGCACGACCGCGGCTAGCGCTATCGTCTTTGTCCTCCCTTTCAGCCGAGTCATGCAATAGGCCAATGGGTACCCCACGAGGGCTGAGAACAGCGTCGTAAGCGCCGCCACACGCGCGGTGACTACAAGAATTCTTACGTACGTCGAGTCCGTCACGAGTTCGACGTAGTTGCTCCAACCAACCGCTGGGTCGGTAAAGCTCCGTTTGAGCATCAGTATCAGAGGGATGTCGAAGACGACAACCATTATTAGGACAGCCGGCACGACAAAGATCCCGATCGTGCTAGCTAGATTGCGTATCCTCATCGCTCCTCCGAGCGTCGGGTCGTGGGTGGGGCACCGGGGTGGCAGATCGATCGATTCCGCACATTGTGAAAGACCTGCCGCCCCGGCTTGGATTGCTAGAGAGAGAGCTTGAACTTTGCCCATCGCTTTTCGACGGCGGCGCCATGCGTTGCCCAATACTTCGCGTTGGTCGGGACCTGAGAGTTGAAATACTTGGGTGCAGTCGGGACATCCTTGAGTTTGGCTGCCGATACCACTGAGGCGAGGTCAGGGCTTGTTCCCGTATACGGAGCGACCGTGAGTGCTGCGGCCTGGTTCTTTGCAACTGTCATCTGGTGGAGGAATTTCATCGCGGCCGCTTCATTCTTGGCACCCTTGGGCCGGACCATGTACGAAACGTTGCGAAGCGCGTTCGTGAAGTCGTACCCGATACCGGACGTGTTCCCGATCAGCCCGGTGTCCCATGTTGTCGCGTAGACGACGTTGCCGCCCTCAAGCATCTCCTTGGGCTGCGCTCCGTCTGTCCAAAATACAAGGTCGTTCTTCTTCTCATCCAAGATCTTGAATGCCCGGTCGAGGTCCAACGGATACAGATCGGCGGGCTTTACGCCGTCGCCAAGCAGCACCATAGGAAGGGCGAAGGACGGATAGTCCGGGATCGCGCGCTTGCCCGGCACTGCCGATGTGTCCCAGAATTGCTGCCACGTGCTGATTGGCTTCTGCTTCGCTCCCCACGCCATGTAGGTTGCGAAATACTGCCAACCCATACCGTAGGGGAGCTTGGCTCCAGGATTGAGACCATCGGGCGCGATCGCTTTGTAATCCAGGTTCTGGAGTAGGCCTTCGGATTTAGCAGTCTCGATGCTCGTGTCTGCGAGCTCGAAGAGGTCGGCCGTAACGTTTCCAGACTCCACCATCGCCTTCAATTTCCCGACGGCGTTGGTTCCTGATTCTCGAACCAACTTGATTCCAGTCTCCTTTGTGAATGGCGCACCATAGCCCACATCGATCGACTTGCCTGAGTCTCCGCCAGCCTCGGTGAGGTGAAGAACTTTCGTCGATCCTGAGGTTGATGATCCAGACCCGCAGGCTGCGACAGTCGTCAGAGAGGCGGCGGCCACTACGGCCACAAGGGCTCCCCGCCAGTTCATTGTTTGCATTGCAGACTCCTTGGTTTCTTTTCGAACTCGTATACGTGGTTTGAACTAGAACTAGATGGCGCCTGTCACTGGTGGGGGTCACCTCCCATGATCCAGAGGTCGCGCTTGTCCCAGCTCACGCTGACCTCATCCCCCGGCACGTGTTTGATGTCCTGATCACTGGATACGACGACGATTTCGATCAGCGAGTCCGTCTTGACGTGGTACCGAACCGTAGAGCCCAGGAAGACCGCCTGCTGCAGAACTCCAAACAGACTTTCGCCACTCCTTCGACCTGGATGCAGCTGGAGCCGTTCAGGGCGCAGCAGCGCAGATACGTGGTCGCCAACTGCGAAATCCGACGGCTCGCACGGAAACGGTGTGCCGGCAACGTCTATATATGCTCCATCGTCGCTGCTGGCTAGTCGTCCCTCAAAGGTGTTGGAAAGTCCCAGGAATTCCGCAACGAACCGAGTTCGTGGTCGTCCATAGAGTTCTGCCGGCGTTCCGATCTGCTCGATCCGACCCTCGTTCAGTACAACAATTCTGTCCGAGAGCGAGAGTGCCTCTTCTTGGTCGTGCGTAACCATTACGGTGGTTGTGCCCACATCTCGCTGAATGGCCTTGAGTTCGACCTGCATTTTCTCGCGAAGACTTCGGTCGAGGGCGCCGAGTGGTTCATCTAGCAGCATGACGTCGGGACCAAATACGAGAGCCCGTGCCAGTGCAACACGCTGTTGCTGTCCGCCGGACAACTCTGACGGCATCCGCTTCTCATATCCGAGCAAATGCACCAACTCAAGTGCTTGCGCTACACGCTCTCGCCTCTCGTGCTTTTCGATTCGCCGCACGCTGAGGGGGTATGCGACGTTGTCGAACACATTCATCGTCGGGAACAGGGCGTAGCTCTGGAAGACCAGACCGATGTTGCGCCTGTTAGCTGGTAGGTGGGTCACGTCAGATCCAGCGATCCGAATCGTGCCGCTCGTGGGGTTGGTCAGTCCGGCGATGAGGCCAAGCATCGTAGATTTGCCGGAACCACTCGGGCCCAATATCGTGACGAATTCACCCGGCTCGATTGAGACAGACACGTCGTCAAGCGCGACGACGCCCCGGCCGAAATGCTTCCTAATGTTCTCAAGCTTTATGTCCATAAAAATCCCGTAAATTCGAAGTTTCCATCGATGCCGAAGTTCCGACCGACCGATTTTAGGTCGTCCGCAGAAATGAGGCCCCATTGCTCCAGCCGGTCAGAATCATTCATGGCCTGCTCCAATTCGCTTGAGCAGGTTCGGTGCCGGCTGTCGTGGCATCAACCTTGATTCTGGACAACGAAGAATCTGCGTACGTCTTAATGCGGTCCTTCAATCCAGGGCGGCCCGCAAGCGATCGGACAAGCTGGGCCAACGATTCACCGTGGTCGGGAGTTCGGACACCTCGCATCAATTCGGGGGAGGTTCCGGGGGGCATTCTCTGCATCCCCTGCGCAAGCAATTGGACCGCGCCATCGATGTTCGAAGCAGCAATTACGGAGGTGAGGAGTCCGAGCGGCAGAGCCTCTTCGGCCGCAACGCGTTCACCCTGGCTGACCAATGCAATCGCCGTTTGTTGGCTGGTGACATCGGCGAGTCTACGAACGCCCAAGACCGCCCCAAATCCAGCACCCGGGAATTTCAGCGTCGCGTCCTTCGTCCCGATCCTGTGGTCGCATGCCACAGCAAGATCAGCCCCCGCGCCTACGGCCGCACCCTCGATAACGGCAACTGTTGTGCAGGGAAGGGCCCCCATGCGTTCGAGTAGGAGGCCCAACCGACAGAATCGAAATAGGATTTCGGCATCCGACTCATCTTCGAGGGACGACATATCAAATCCTGCACAGAAGTGTCGCGAATTGCCACGAAACACCAGGGTGCGAACGTTCTCAGAGACCGCTGCATCGACTGCCGAATGGAGGGCATCCACCAGTTCTGCAGACAACGCATTCGCACTTGCGGGTCTATTCAGGAGCAGAGTTCGGACACCTGGGGCATCGACTTGCGTCAGGATTTCGTGATCCGTTTTCACGACACTACCCACTCCTTGAGTACCTCTTCAGTGTTCTCTCCCAAGAGGGGCGCCTCGCGGTCTAACCTGCTTCGCATACCGGACACGCGTGCGGGGAAGACCACAGCTGGCACGCTGCCCCCGATTGGCATGTGGAAATCCCGGACCAGGCCGGTTTCCTTGACGTGCGGGTCGGCGAGCATTTCGCCAAACGTGTTGAGCGGGCCGCAGGGAACTCCGCGACGATCAAGCTCGTTGACCCAATGCGAGGCTGATTGTTGAGAGAACCGGCTCTGTAAGATGCTCGCGAGTTCGACCTGATTCTTGACGCGCGAGTCTTGCAGCAGGAATCTCGGGTCGTCGGCTAGACATTCTTGGCCCACCACTGAGCAAACTCTCCGCCATAGTCGATCTGTCCCTGCAGCCAGAACGAAAGGCTTGTCACTTCCATGGAACATTTGGTACGGCGCGTTTCGCGGATGGGCCGTACCTAGAGCCCTCGGCTCAATACCTGTCCCCCAAAACTCGCTCGTCTGAAGCGCGGATGTAGCGATCAAGCAGTCCAGCATCGGGCAATCTATATGGACCGATTCGCCCGTCTCAATCACGCCTGGTCTCATCGAGACGATCGTGAACGCCGCGTAGAGACCGGCGATGAAATCGGCGACTGGAACTCCGCATTTCACTGCCTCACCGCCAATCGGCCCGGTGACGCTCATGAGCCCGCTCATCGCTTGGATGACGACGTCGTAAGCACCGCGCTCGGAGTACGGGCTGGAATGCCCGTACCCCGAGATCGAGCAGTACACGACGCCCTTGTGCCCATGGCTGATCTCGTCGAAACCGAGTCCAAAGCGATCTAGCACGCCCGGCCTGAAATTTTCGACAATCACATCGGCACTGGCGCATAGTGCGCGAACCGAAGCGAGTTCTTCCTGATTCCTGAAATCAGACACCACACTTCGCTTGTTCCTGTTCAGCGCTGCGAAGTTGTGGCTGAATCTGCCTCCGAGCTCGCTTCCAGCCAGCGGGGGCCAATCGCGCATCTGATCTCCGTCGGGTGATTCGACCTTGACGACATCGGCTCCGAGATCTGCCAACAGCATCCCTGCGAACGGCCCGGAAGCAACGTGTCCGAATTCAAGAACCTTCACACCTGTGAGCGGGAGCGGGGTCATAGCTGACTCACGAGGTCGGCCCGCACCGTCTTCTTGCATGTGTTTCGTCGTTGCCACAAACTCGTCTCCATCTCGCATCTACACACTATGTGACGAGGACAAGTCACTATGCGTTGCAACGCTATGGCTTGAATCACGTCACGTCAAGCCCTCTTTCATCCTTGGCCGTGCACCTGCCTCAAATGCAGCTGTTCGCGGCTGCGCTTGGTCGACGGCACCGGAAGGTCGCCGACTCGACCGCTTGTGGAAAGTGCACAAGCTGCTCATCCGGAGATCGACGGACTTGCCATAGATAGATGCCGGATAGGGAACTAGCGTCGCGGTGTTGATAGCGGAAATGAGAGGTGGGCCACACCTGGACCGCGATGATGCGACCGCAATTGAAGTCACGTCATGTCTCAAAGAATTGCTTCAGGAGGTTTCAAATGGGGAAAAAGAGCCGCAGGCCAACCCCGCAGATCGACTTCAACGCGTTGCTCGAACTCCCCTTCCTGGAGCGAATTCAAATAGTCGCTCCCCACTGGGTGGAGTTCGGCTTCCGATCTGCCCGGCGGTCCCGAATCCACCTCTTGTACGCAACGAAGCTGACAGTATTCATCTGCCTCGGCTCGACAATCGTGGCGACAACCTCAGGCATAGGCGCTCCCTGGACAACCGCGGCATGGACCGAGCCGATCTTCTATCAGAAGGCGGTACTGTGGACGGTGCTGTGGGAGATACTTGGGCTGGGAGCATCCTGGGGGCCGTTGACTTGGCGTTTCGGCCCGTGGATGGGCGGAGCACGGTACTGGTTGCGGCGTGGGACTCTGCGCAATCCCCCATGGCCGGGGAAGGTGCCCCTCACCTCGGGGAGTGAGCGCACCTGGTGGGATGTGGCGATCTACATTGGGATTCTCGGAAATCTTGTTGTAGCTATCTGCTCTCCCGGCGCGCACAGTCAATCTCTGGAGATGACGTTGCCGGGAGCTCGAGGCGGACTAGTTGACCCTGCGCTGGTCGGATCATTGATCGCCCTTCTTCTCCTGATGGGCCTGCGTGACAAGGTGGTTTTTCTCGCCTCTCGAGCCGAGCAATACGTACCCGCGATGGTGTTTTTTGCAACCCTCGGCTTCGTCAACATGATCGTTTCGGCGAAGCTCCTCATAGTCGTCGTCTGGATTGGCGCAGGGGTGTCGAAGTTCGGTCCGCATTTCTCGCATGTCGTGCCCGTCATGATGAGCAATGCGCCATTCATGACGTCGCGGCGAATCAAGCGGTCGCTCTATCGAGACTTTCCCGTCGATCTGAGGCCGTCCAGGATCGGAACACTATTCGCCCACGTCGGCGGCACATTTGTTGAAGTGATCACACCGCTGATCTTGATTTCATCGACAAGCCCCACAGTCACACTCCTAGCTGTCGCGACAATGGTGATATTCCATGTCGTCATCACCGCAAGCCTTCCGATGGCAGTTCCACTCGAATGGAACCTTCTGTTCGTCTACTTGACCATCTTCCTCTTCTGGCATCTACCCAACCAGGACGGCTATGGGATTGCGGACATGTCACATATTGGTATCACCGCGATCGTCATATGCGGCCTGTTGTTCTTTCCCGTTCTCGGCAACCTGCGGCCAGATCTCGTTTCATTCCTGCCATCCCTACGTCAATATGCGGGAAACTGGGCTTCAGCTACATGGGCCTTCGCTCCGGGTGCCGAAGCAAAACTCGATCAGATCGTTCGTTCATCGGGAAACACGATCGACGAGCTAACGCGAGCTCACGGTGAAGTTGTCGCCGAGGCCCTGATGCAGACAGGCATGGCATGGCGGCTAATGCACACGCAAGGAAGAGCCCTCGTCTCGCTCCTCATCAATCACCTCGAGGACTTTGAGAGTTACACACTCAGGGAAGGTGACAACGTCGGAGGCCGGCTAGTCGGCTGGAACTTTGGAGATGGGCACCTTTTCAATGAATATCTCATCGCTGCGGTGCAAGAAAGGTGCCATTTCGAACCGGGCGAGTTGGTGGTTGCTTTCGCCGAGTCACAACCGATCCATCGTCGAACTCAAGCGTACAAAGTTATCGACGCCGCTCTTGGTGTCATCGAAACAGGGACCTACAACGTTCGGCACACTGTCGATGAGCAGCCTTGGCTGCCCAACGGCCCAATTCCCTTCGAAGTCCAATGGAAGCGAACTGAACCACGCAACGGTGAGTCGCCAACAGACGAGTCCGACCAGTGACCAACGCCGTGGTTGTCGGCAGCGGCCCGAACGGCCTTTCCGCCGCGGTGCGACTTGCACAGTGCGGGGTGAAAGTTCGGGTGCTTGAGTCTAGTTCAAGGATCGGTGGGGGCACTCGTTCGTCGGGCCTCACTTTGCCGGGCATCATTCACGACGATTGCTCGGCGTTCCATCCAACTGGCGTCTCGTCCCCATTCTTCCGTTCTCTGGATCTTGAGGGACACGGGCTCACTTGGCTGTGGCCAGAAATACAGCTCGCCCATCCACTCGAATCTGGATCCGCTGGCGTGCTGTGGCGCGATATCGAGCAGACTGCCGAACACATGGGGCAGGACGGTCGCGCGTGGCTTCAGATATTCGGTGAATTGTCCGCCAAATTCGACGAGCTGGCCGCTGAGGTATTTAGACCAATGCTCCATGTGCCTGGACACCCCATTGCACTCGGCCGGTTCGGAGCTACGGCCGCGAAACCTGCTAGTTGGACGGTCCGAAAATGGAAACGACCGGAAACGCAAGCTCTATTTGGCGGCGTCGCAGCTCACGCATTTACAAGACTCGATGTTCCCCTGAGCAGTTCCGTCGGCACGATGCTCACCGCCGCAGCACATGCATACGGCTGGCCCGTTGCGAAAGGGGGCTCGAGTGCAATAACGAATGCGTTGGCCAATGTTCTCTATTCTCTGGGCGGAACGATCGAGACCAACAGCCGGGTCGAATCCTTGGCCGAGTTGGGTAGCCCGGATGTCGTCATGCTCAGCGTGGCGCCCGACCAAGCGGCAAAGATTTGCAGGGGCCATCTTCCCCGACGAGTCCTGCGGGCATTTGAGAGATACCGCTACGGGCCTGCGGCATACAAAGTAGATCTCGTTATTGACGGAGAAATCCCCTGGATCAACGAGGAGTGCCGTCGCGCTGGAACTGTCCATCTGGGGGGGACGTTCGAAGAAACCGCTGAAGCGGAGCGTCAAGTCGTGCGGGGGCGTATGCCTCGGCGCCCCTTCACATTGGTCGGTCAGCAATACTTGGCCGATCCTTCTCGGTCTGTGGGAAATATCAACCCCATCTGGGCCTATGCTCACGTTCCCCACAACTATCAAGGTCGAGCAGAAGAAGCCGTGATCGACCGGATCGACAGCTTTGCGCCGGGGATTCGAAAGCAGATCCTCAGCGTGCACGTACGAACTGCCCCCCAAATGCAGCAGTACAACTCGAACTACGTCGGCGGGGATATTAGTTCGGGTTCGAACAGCGGCCTCCAAATCGCGATGAGGCCAAGGATTGCCATCGACCCCTATAGGGTTGGCATTCCAGGTGTCTACTTGTGTTCGTCAGCGACTCCGCCCGGCGCTGGCGTGCACGGAATGTGCGGGGCCAATGCGGCGCAATCCGCGCTGGCGTACCTTGGAATAGAAGAGGCGAACAGAGAGAGTTAGCGACCAATGCGAACGGTGGCCACGTCGATGAGCACGAACGTGCCAGATGAGATCTTGCTTCCCCTCGTTCGCGAAACTGCCACTCGCCTGACTGAGCGTCAACCTCAAATCGCCCGGGAACTTAGCGAGCGACTTACCCAGGAGATTGACCGCCTCGACGTAGACAGCCAAATGGTCGAGCTACTCAATGCCAGCGTTGACGCGAACTCCAAAGCATTTCTGTACGTCCTGGCCAACAGTATTCCTGCCGATCGGCTTACCCCCATCACCGCAGCGGTGGAGTATGCACTGAGACTAGCTCAGCGAGGAGTCCCTGCGTACTCACTCGTTCGCGCATATCACATGGGGCAGTCCGACTTCACTCAATATGTCTTTGAAGTCGTCCAACAGCTCAACTGTGACCCGGACCTACGCATCCATGTGCTGCGGCACATCGCCAACATTCAGTCGATCTTTTCCAACGCGAACCAGCGCTTTGTACTGGAGGCGTATGAGCGGGAGGCGCAACGGTGGTCCAGCCGGCGAGGGAGTCTTCAAGCTGCACTCATCAATCGAATTTTGTCCAACCAACCAGTAGACATTGCCACCTTGGAAGCTGGGACAGGCTATTTGTTCGATCAGTTTCACGTTGCCACCGCGGCGTGGACCAGGAACGAGCCGAATACCGGAGACCTCCGCTCGCTCGAGCACTTTGTGCGGGAACTGGCTTCGGAGTGCGGTTGCATCGGCCAGCCGCTCATCACGGCCGCAGATCATCAGACTATTTGGGCTTGGCTACCGTTTGGCCGCAGAGCGCCCCAACCCGACATGGATTCGATTCGGGGTTTTGCCGCACGCTCAGGACCCTACGAAGTGACATTTGGTCTTCCCGGAGCAGGTTTGTCGGGGTTCAGCCGGTCTCATCAACAGGCTCAGGCGGCCAAGGCTGTAATGATCGTGGCCCAAGATTTTCCGAATGCAGTCGGGTTTGGCGATCCAGGAGTCGGGATCATGTCATTGCTTGTGGGCGACATCGCTGCGACTCACCGCTGGCTACACGATGTGCTGGGGCCGTTGGCAAGCAATGACCAGTCGAACGCATCTCTTCGAAAGACGTTGCGAGTCTTTTTCGGCACCGGCGAGAACTACGCCAAGACGGCGGAGCAACTCGGCTTGCATCGAAACACAATCAAGTACCGTGTCAACAAGGCACTTGAGGATCTAGGGGCTATGGGCCGAAACCGCCAAGACATCGCCATCGCTTTGATGGTCTACGACGTTCTAGGCTCAGCCAGTTAGCCGAATCACTACGCCGGCTTTCACGGAGCGCCTGGAGGCACCCCCACAATTCGCAGCGCCAATTGGCTGAAGTGGTCCGCGATCATCTCGGCGGTCCATGAACCGCTGTCCCGGTACCATCGCGAAACGTCGATCCCCAACGACAATAGAGCGACAGTCGTCATCTCCGCATCGGAGGTTTGGAAGTCGCCCGCCAATATGCCCGCGTCTACGACTTCGCGGAACTGCGCGTGGGTCGACCGGCGAATTGCAGCAATCTCGTCAAAATGCTCCGCGCTCAACGCACTCAACTCGTAGCTCACGACTCGGGACCGCTTATGTCGGCTCGCGTGACGCGCCGTAAAGACACGCATGATCGCTTGCAACTGCTCAATCGGTCGAGAGGATGTTGCCGCAGCTCCGCGGACGGCCGCAAGGGTTTCTTCGTGCCCCGTCCGGGCAATGAAGAACAGCAAGTCCTCCTTCGAGCGGAAATGTACGTAGAGCGACCCGGCACTCATACCCAACGCATTGGTGATGTCGCGCGTTGTGGTGGCGTTGAAACCTTTGACAGCAAACGAGTCCACGGCGGAGAGGACCAGCCTGCTCGGAACATCGAGGATGGGCTCGTTCTGGGGAGCGCCCTCTCGAGCGGGGTCGACGGACTTTGAACTCAAGATTTCGTTCCCCTTTTCGCGATGGAGCTGCGTACCGCACGGAAGCGACAACATCCCGTTGCCAATCTCGGCTCGCACAGTGCCAGTGGAGCACGCGCCGCCGGTCAGATACCAGGATGTGACGTGCCGTGTGACGTCTGCGTTCGCCTGACTCTACTCAGGAGAGACGCTCCAAGATCATGGCCATCCCCTGTCCTCCCCCAACGCACATTGTCTCGAGCCCGAACTGCTTGTCGTGGAACTGCATCGAGTTAATCAGGGTCGTGGCAATCCGAGCGCCAGTCATACCAAACGGATGGCCCAGCGCTATCCCGCCTCCGTTGATATTGAGCTTGTCCATATCAATGCCGAGGTCTCGGGCCGAAGGGATGACTTGCGCCGCAAAGGCTTCGTTGATCTCGACGAGGTCTATGTCTGCCATAGTCATGCCCGCGCGAGACAACGCCTGCTTCGATGCCTCCACTGGTCCCAGCCCCATGATCTCGGGTGAGAGTCCCGATACTCCGGTCGACACGATTCGAGCCAACGGTGTGATACCGAGGTCCCGCGCCTTCCCGTCGCTCATGATCACCAGGGCGGCCGCACCATCATTTAGCGGGCAGCAATTCGCGGCAGTGACGGTGCCGTCAGATCGGAATACTGGAGAAAGGCCAGCGACTGAGGCCATCGTTACACCGTCCCGAGGCCCATCGTCTTTGGAAACGGTTGAGCCATCGCCGAGCGTCACGGGGCTAATCTCCCGTGACCAAAATCCGTTGGCCGAAGATCCCTCCGCCAAATTATGACTGCGGACGGCGAATGCGTCTTGCTCTTCGCGAGTTATGCCTTTCAGCTGCGCCACATTCTCGGCGGTCTGTCCCATCGAGATGTAGGCGTCTGGCAAGATGCCACCTGTTCGCATATCCGACCAGATCCCGCGATTCTCAACCATGCCCGCAGTGCGATTCTCGGCATCAGAGAACACTGGATTTTTGGTATTGGGCATCCGATCCGCGGCGCCCTTGTCGTACTTGCTGACTGTCTCTACGCCCGCAGAAATGAACACATCGCCCTCGCCAGCCCGAATGGCATGCAGCGCCATTCGGGTGGCCTGAAGGCTCGATGAACAGTATCTGTTTACTGTCGTTCCAGGTACGTCCTCCAGACCGGACAGGATCGCGACAATACGCCCCATGTTGTGGCCGGACTCGCCAGCAGGCGACGAGCACCCAAGAATCAGATCCTCAATCTCAAGTGGATTAAGCTCCGGAACCCGCGCGAGCGCCGCTCGGACCATTTGAGCTGCGAGATCGTCTGGTCGCATCTCCGCAAGTGATCCTTTGCGGGCGCGACCGATTGGCGATCGGACTGCAGACACGATGACTGCTTCAGACATTGGGTTGTACCTTTCGATTCGAATGATTTGACGTTTGGCTTGCTCGACGAGATCTGTGTTCAAGCGCCGTGAGCCGTGACTCGTCCCGCCCAAGGTGAACCATGGCGACAACGAAGCAGCAATGATCAGGTGCTTATTCGGGCAATCCCCAGGTAGGCGTGCGACCCTCCCTGAACGCGGCAGCGCCTTCCCGGGCATCGTCTGAACGATTAATGGGATCTGAAATCTCGCGCTGTTTTCTCCACCGATCGGCTATTGGCCATTCTCGGCGGCGGTTGACGATTTCTTTCGTTCCAACGACAGCGAGCGGCCCATTTGCTGCGACGACATTCGCAAGATTGAGAGCCGTCTCAAGCGACTGGCCACTCGGAACGAGGCGGTTTACCAGGCCGAGATCGGTGGCGCGGTGAGCGTCAATGGGCTCCCCAGTGAACAGCATCTCCATCGCTATCGCAAAGGGGATCCGGTCCGGCAGGAGCATGACGCCACCAGCTGCAGCAATCAACGACCGACGAACTTCTGGAAATCCAAGTTGGGTCGATGTATCAGCAACAATCAAGTCGCAGGCGAGAAGAAGTTCGAGGCCGCCGCCGAGCGCCCAGCCCTGGGCTGCGCCTATCAGAGGCTTTTTGGGAGGAGATTCGGTGATTCCGCCGAGCCCTCGCCCCTGGATCATCGGCGTCTCCCCACCAACGAATGCTTTGAGATCCATACCTGCCGAGAATGAGTTGCCAACGCCGGCTATGACCCCAACCCGCAGGCTTGCGGACTGATCAAGCTCGTCCATCGCACTGGCAATACCGTTCGATACCTCTGTATCGATCGCGTTTCGCACCTCTGGTCTGTTGATCCGGACAATGAGCACAGGACCCTGGCGCTCAACCAGTACCTTTTTCGATGGTGTCATCCGCGCGCCTCCGTCAAAGGCAGATCGATGAGAGTTCCCAGATGGGCGCGATGCCCGCCGGGCGTCCCGTAGATGATCTGGTCAGCTTTGGCGCGCTTGAGGAATATGTGGGCGCCGTGCTCCCACGTCATCCCGACACCGCCGTGAAGCTGAACACACTCCTCTGCGATGTGCACCGCCGAAGCGGAACAGAACGCCTGTCCCAGAGACGCAGCAACAAATCGGTCATCCCCATTTTCAGCGATCGTCGCTGCCGCGTATCGCGCGGCGGTACGCATGGACCCAACTTCCACCCACAGGTCCGCCAATCGGTGTTTGATGGCTTGGAAACCCCCGATCGGTCGCGCAAACTGACGCCGCTGCTTGAGGTAAGCAACTGTCGTGTCCAGACACCATTCGGCGACTCCTAGTTGTTCTGAGCACAACAGAGCAGCGCCAATATGCAGTCCGGCGCGAACCGCGGAGTCGGCATCGCCGCTGCCGGAGACAGCCGTCGAGCTAGATTCGTGAAAGTGAATATCAGAAATCTGACGTGTCATGTCCAACGAGGTGACTGGATTGATCTTCACTCCAGGATCCTGCGGATTCACGACTCGCAGTTGCAGACCGCCTTCAGAGTTCACCGGGACCAACAGCAGGTGAGCTCCAAATGCACTCAACACATTGTTGACCGTCCCAGACAAACGACCCTGGTCGTCGCAAGTGACTGAAACCGGATAGCCGTGGAACGCTGCCGAAGCCGGAACAGTGAGAGACGCGACTAGATCGCCATTGGCGAGCTCGGCCAGAAGCGGCGTGGCCCCCATGTATTTGAGCACTGTGACGGCGACGACACTGCTGGTCAGGAAGGGGACTGGGGCCGCGAATCGTCCCAGCTCTTCGAGAACAACAGCCGCTTCGCGTGCCGAAGCACCCGAACCGCCCAAGTCCTCGCTGATGAGCAAACCATTGAGACCCAACTTGGTAGACAGCTCCGACCAAAGGTTGATCGCGGCGATCGTCGAACCTTCATACATGTCTGAGGCACTGGTCTCGACATCGCGCTTTGCGAGGATTGAGCGCACGCTCAGCCGCAGTGAATCCTCAACATCCGTGTACAACAGATTTGTGGCCGTACTCATCGTGGGAGCTCCTTCCAGGGCCGATCTTTGTCGATTCGGGCTTCAGGTGGCATGCCCAGAACTCGTTCCGCGATGATGTTTCGCAGAATCTCCGAAGTTCCTCCCTCGATCGAATTTCCTTTGGCGCGGAGATATCGATATCCAGCATCGCGACCCACCATGTCCACGGCTTCGGGCAGCCCCATCGACCACTCGCTATATCGCAGCCCTTCGGCACCGAGGAGTTCTAGCTCAAGACCACTGAGCTGTTGAGCCAGGCGCGCGAAATTGAGCTTCATGGCGGAGCCCTCCGGCCCAGGTTGTCCTACCGCGAGCGCCTGCCGCAGTCGTTCTCCGGTCAGTCTGGCGAGCTCTGATTCTGTCCACAACATGAGGAGCCGATCGTGAATCTCCGGAGTCCGTAGTTCAGGACGTTCGCGCCAGGTCTGGGAGACGACGCCGACCATCCCGCTCTCTCGAGGGGCAGCCGAGCCGCCGATTGAAATTCGTTCGCTCATGAGCGTCGCGTTGGCAACTCGCCAACCGTCACCGACGCGTCCCAGACGAAAGGCGTCCGGAATTTGCACATCGGTAAGGAAGACTTCGTTGAATTCGGCCTCACCCGTGAGCTGACGCAACGGTCTTACATCGACCCCTTGCGCCGACATGTCGCACAGAAAAAAGGTCAGCCCGGCATGTTTGGGAAGCGAGGGATCGGTTCTGGCAATCAAAATTGCCCAGTCGGCGCGATGCGCCGCAGACGTCCAAACCTTTTGGCCATTGATTATCCAGGTTCCCTCGACCAGCTCGGCTCGGGTGGACACTGCCGCGAGATCCGATCCAGCATCCGGCTCGCTGAAGAGCTGACACCACACCTCTTTGCCGGTCCAGAGGGAACGCAGAAAGCGGCGCTTTTGGTCGTCGGTGCCGAACTCAAGAATGGGCGGTGCAGCCATTCCAAGTCCGATAGCGATGCGACGTGGATCGTTGTCAGGCGCGCCGGCCTTCGCAAAGGCGTGATCCACGACAAGTTGAAGACTCCGGGGGAGACCCAATCCGCCTAGATCAGTTGGGAAATGCACCCATGCAAGACCTTCATCAAACCGCGCCTCAAGAAACTCGAACCTTCCCATCTGCTCGTAATCGAACGCCTGGAGGAATGCCGCTACTCGACCGCGAAGTTCCTCACTTGCCTCCGAGCCGTCATGCTCCGAATCCGACGGATCAGTCAAGTACATGTGTGTCCTGCTCATTTGTCCACCAGGAGCGAGACGACCTCGGCGACGCACACGGGCTTGTCCCCGCCCGCGGTCTCAACAGTCACGCGAACATGTGACCTCGCGCCATTGCTCAGGCGAGTCAGGGTGAGGAGTTCTGCTCCGGCTCTGACTTCGGACCCGACAAGTAGGGGCGCAGGAAATCGCACTCGATCCGACCCATAGTTGATACCCATACGCAGCCCGTCGACCTTATAGATCTGCCACATCATTTTCGGGATCAACGACAATGTTAGGTAGCCGTGTACAACAGTGCGTCCAAACGGGCCGCTTACCGCTCGTTCCGAGTCCACATGGATCCACTGATTGTCCCCAGTGAGATCGGCAAATTGGTTTACCAGCTCTTGATTCACCGTGTGCCAATTGCTAAACCCCATGTGAGAGCCGACCGCCCCCTCGAAGTCGTCAAGTCCCTCGAACCGCTTCATCGCCTATCTCCAAGCGTCGTCATGCCCTCGGTCCACCCGCGACATATAGGACCTGGCCCGACACAAATGAAGACTCGGGACTGACGAAGAACGACACAGCGGAAGCAATGTCCTCCGGTTGTCCAACTCGACCCACTGGAATTCGCGCAGTTGCAGACGCCTTGTACTCCTCGAAGGTGACTCCCATGCGGTCGGCCGTGGTCGCCGTCATTTCGGTTTCAATGAAGCCTGGCGCAACGGAGTTGACTGTCACCCCGAACTTTCCGAGTTCGATCGCGAGCGTTTTAGTCAGTCCCTGAAGCCCCGCCTTCGCCGCGGAGTAGTTTGCTTGGCCGCGGTTGCCGAGAGCTGAGACGCTCGAAAGATTCACTATGCGTCCCCAGCCAGCATGAGTCATGTACGTCTGGGTTGCACGACTCATCAGGAAGGCCCCGCGAAGGTGCACGCCCATCACGGATTCCCAATCATCGCTAGTCATCTTGAACAAAAGGTTGTCTCGGGTGATACCAGCGTTGTTGACCAAAACGGTGGGTGAACCGATCGATTGTGCAACCTGGGTGACCGCCGACTTGACTGACTCTTCATCGGTGACATCGGCTTCAATGGCAACCGCCTTTCCACCTCCGGCCCGGATCTGTTCAACGACAGGTCCACATTCGGCCAAACTGAGATCTAGGATCGCGACCGCGAAGCCATCCTCACTCAGCCGGCGCGCGACTGATGCACCGATTCCACGTGCTCCACCCGTGACGATCGCCGCACGAGGAGTTGTTTTCATATTCTTCTCCTTTTCGAGCCTCTTTGAGAGGCAGGTTCGTTACTGGGGGTATACCTGAGGGCGTGAATGAGCGCTCATTCATTGATAGTGCCAAATGAAGACCGCCCCGTCAAGGTAGCGTCGGAGAGTGCGAATGTCGCCACACTGATTTGATCGCCGGCCCGCAGCGCCAGAACGCCCTTGCTCAACACCATAACAAAGAATAGAGTGACCAGTACACTATTCGCATAGGAGAAATGACTTGTCGACGAAAACCACATTCCTAAACACGCTGGCGAATGGCCTCGAGGTACTGGAAGTCCTGGTTGGACGCGAATTGACACTGCGTGAGCTTGCCGAATCTGTGGAGCTTCCACGTCAAACGGTATATCGAATCGTGTACACACTCATGGAAACCGGTTGGGTCGACCGCGACATTGCCACAGACGCCTACAGGCTCTCGCCCAATTTGTGGTCACTAGGGACTCGATCATTCGGCCACGACGAGCTTCGCAAGGCGTTCGCGCCAGACGTCAGATCGCTGTCAGAAGAGTGGGGCGAGACCGTCCACCTGGCGGTCTATGACCGAGGACATGTTGTCTACATTGGCAAAGAGGAGGGCACACATCCAATCCGCAGCTATACGGAATTGGGCGGACGCTCACCGGCCTACTGTGTCGCTACCGGGAAGGTGCTGCTGGCAGCCCAAGGGGTCCTCGAGTGGGACCGGGTCGTCAAGTCGGGCCTGGAGAAATACACAGAGGCCACGATCACTTCCAGGGCTAATTTGATCTCCGAACTGGAAAAGGTGCGAGCGGAAGGATTCGCTGTGAACCAAGGTGAATGGCGCGAAGGTGTCGGAGGTATTGCAGTGCCGATTCTTTCGCCGGCGGGCGAGACAATCGCCGGAATGGGGTTTTCGGGACCGTCTGATCGAATACTCCCTCGTCTGGAGGAGCTACTCGAAGGGCTGCGCAAGTCCGCCCAGGCAGGTATGGCTCGCCTCGGAGGCAAATACGGTGCCTGAACTGGTGAAGTACGAGACTTCCGACGGCGTCGCCCTAATCACGATGAACAGGCCGGAAAAGTTGAACGCGATCAACGGCCAGATGGTCACTCAGCTGGAGAACGCCTGGAAGCGCTTCTCTTGCAGCACCGACAGGTGTGCCGTACTTTTGGGCAGCGGAGACCGCGCCTTCTCAGTTGGCGCCGACCTAGAGGACCCTCCCGAGGACATGTGGCGCGCCGTACCCGGACTCGGAGTGAGCCTCTCGAAACCGGTACTTGCGTCGGTTTCGGGCCACTGCATCGGTGGTGCCTACATCCTTGTCCAGCATTGTGATCTGGCGGTTGCGGCAGTGAACACTCGTTTTAGCTATCCGGAAGCAAGAGTTGGCCTTACCGGAGGCCTTGTCGGAGGAGCCGCCGTGAGGATTCCGACGAAAGTGGCTATGGAGATGATGCTTCTGGGCGAAGAAATCGACGCCACACGAGCATACGAAGTTGGAATGGTAAATCGAGTCGTCCCCATCGGCGAGCACCGCTCCAAAGCGATCGCCTGGGCTCGACAACTGGCCGACAGTTCGCCCCTCGTTATCGAGACATTGAAGGCATTCGTTAATTCAACTATTCCCACAAGCCCATCCGAGCACTATGCGTTGGCTCGGCGATCTCTCTTGGCTATCGACCAGAGCAACGATCGGGCGGAGGGGGCCGCAGCGTTCCTTGACAAACGGCGCCCCAACTTCACGGGCAACTGAGTCGCCACTCATTTTCAGCAGAATTCCGAAGAAGAGTACATCGACACGAGAGAGAGAAATGCGCCAAAAACCTGTGCCCGCTCAAGCCCTGGAGGGCGATCGTTTTCCGCTCCTGCCGTCGTCGACGGTGACTTGGACAGAGTTCGATGTGATGCTCTATGCCGTTGGGGTCGGCGCAGGCGTTGCTGACCCGACAGCGGAGCTCAATTGGACCACAGAGAATTCTGCAGGTTGGGCCCTTCAGGTACTCCCCACCTTCGGAATCGTCCTGTCCAGTGGAGGGTCGGAGGTATTCCGGGCCCTCGATGCACTCGACGAATCCGTCTTGCTCCTGTCTGAAAGCATTCACCTTCGAGAACCTATCCCGCTGGTCGGCAAGGTCGAAACCACACGAAGTGTCGTGGAGGTCAAACCTCATCGGCGCGGTTCAGTTTTCCGCATTGAATCGGTGGCCCAGTTAGTTGGCGCCAAGAGTGTTCCGCTCTTCACAACTTCCTCGGAGTTGCTGGCACGCCATGACCAAACTTCGGCATACGACGGAAGCAAGGACCGAAGTCCTACGAAGCGCAGCGATCGCGTGATGGAGGGACCGACTCACGAATTCAACTTTCACGTGCCGCTCAATCAAGCTCTGATTTATCGACTCACTGCAGGAAGGAACCCCCTTCATTCGGACCCGTCCGCATCTAGAATTGCCGGCTTCGATCGCCCAATCCTTCACGGGCGCTGCACCCTTGGATTCGCCGCGCGCGTCCTAATCAACGAGTTGGTCGGCGGCGACGCGGCTTCGGTTCGGTCACTTGGATCCCGAATGTGTTCTCCGGTGTGGCCCGGTGACGACCTCGTGTTACAGGTGTGGCACTCAGCGAATGGCGGATCGTTTCGGGTCGTTCGTCGAATTGATCAAATTGCCGTACTAGATCGCGGGGTGTACGAACTGGCAGAGGAGAGAGACCAATTCTCGGGCGCCTGACGGGGTGCCCGGTCAGGCATAGTTTGGGAGATCAGATCCGGGGGCGCGTCGCAATGTTCAACGGCCCCCGGAGCAAGGGTTAGTGTTCGGCGTGCTCGGTCAGCATGCGCATTGCCTTCATTCCATGGGTGTAGGCGCCACCAGCCCGGAGAGCGGCAGCAATGAAGACAGTTTCCGCAATCTCCTCTCGGCTTGCGCCGGCATCGTGGGCCGCAGCGGTATGACTTTCCAGACACATCTCACATTGGGTAGTCAGTGCGACCGCAATCGCGATCAGTTCGCGGTACTTGATCGATATCTCGCCCCGTTCGTTCTTCAGTACGGAGGTGCTGAACTCCTGGTAAGCCTTCGCCTCGAACGGAGCGGCCCTACGAAGTTGTGGAGCGAACGAGCGATCTGTTTTCGTTGTCACAGTGTTTTCCTTGCCTTCTTTGAAGTTGGGATGGGTATTTCAGCTGGCCGGTTGGGTCCAATGGGATACGAACCAACTCACCTCACCGGTGTCCACGTCGTAACTGCGCCTCCGGAGGGTGCCGATGTCTGCTCCGTACACATGGATTCCGATGCAGGGGATCTCGCTTCCGCAGAAGACTTGGTGAACGTCGTCGTCAGTCGTGCAGCACACCGTGACTTCACCGGTCTTCCAGTTTGTGTCGCTTACCTGGGCGATCGGCACGCCTGCCTGCTCAGGCTTCTCGAAGCTCAGTTCATGTTCGATCCCGGAGTAGATACCTACGACTCCCCATGTTTCATGGCCGTGCACGGGAGTCCCCTGTCCGATATTCCATACGGCCGACGCAATGGAGAATCGACCACTCGGATCGACGTAGAGCGGATACATGACGTACTTCTCTTCGCTTGCACGGGTTACCGATTCCGGCAGCCGCATGCCGGCCGCCAGTCGGTCGCGAAGCCTTCCGGCAATCTGTCTGGTTAGCTCATACTCGTCGTCGAACTCGTCGACGAGAGCATCCACGTCCATGACCAGCCCGTTGAGGTGCTCGTCATGTGTGATCATCACGCTCACGAAAACTCCTAACAATATGTGTATGGCCCATTAGCCTATTTGTATATAGTAACGCGTCGGCCTTGGCCGATCCACCCCAATCACGCGACCAACAAGACGCCGACGATTGAGATCGGCGATCAAACTGGGCCAGTCGCCCTCGTTTGTCAAAACTCACAATTCTCTCGAGGCCGATAGTCGACTCTGACCATGTGCCCACGTTTGAGACGGCAGTAGTCTGCGCAATAGTCGTGCTGTGCTCGGCGATGCGAACCCTCGCAGATAACAGCAGTCGTCCGTGAAGAGAGGCCCGCAGCGTGCTGAGAAGTGAAGATTGCAACGAAGTCCCATCAAGGTGTCGATCAACGACTACAACTCTGGTTCGGCGGTCCAAGGCGTGATCGACAAAACGAAGCCACCTGTGCAGGAGGTACTTGGCCAGGTTCAATCCGGCTGGACGATTCTCATTGGAGGGTTCGGCTCGGTGGGGGTACCCGAGCGATTGATCGACGAGGTTCTCGAGCAAGGATCTGAAGAGTTGACGATCGTGACCAATAACGCTGGAAGCAGCGAGGCCGGCATTGCGAAGCTTTTGAAATCAGGCAGGGTCAAAAAACTGATCTGCAGCTTCCCCCGTCAACGCGGCAGCTATGTGTTCGACGACCTATATCGCGCGGGCAAGATCGAGTTGGAACTTGTCCCGCAAGGGACGCTCGCCGAAAGAATCCGCGCGGCAGGCGCTGGGATAGGTGCCTTCTTCACACGGACATCGTGCGGAACTTCACTCGCCGAAGGGAAAGAGATCCGCCTAATTGACGGGGTCGAGCAGGTGCTCGAATTTGCTCTTCCCGGCGACCTCGCACTGGTCCAGGCGCATCGCGCGGACAGGTGGGGAAATCTGACCTACCGGATGACGGCCAGAAATTTCAACCCCATCATGGCATCGGCGGCCAGGCTCACCGTAGCTCAGGTGAGCAGCCTCGCGGATCTTGGCGAACTCGATCCGGAGTGCATTGCGACGCCTGGGATATTCGTTGACTCCGTAGTGGAGTACGCGAGCAGTCAGCCGTCCGTAAGCACAGACAGGGGCATGGAATGAGCTACCGAACCTTGTCCAAGGTCGAACTCGCATCACGCGTAGCAATGGATATTCCCGACGGGTCATACGTGAATCTGGGGATCGGCATGCCGACAACCATCGCGAGCTATCTGCCACCTGACCGTGACCTCGTTTTTCACAGCGAGAACGGCATCCTCGGCATGGGTCCAACGCCTCTGTCGTCACTTGAGGACGAAGACCTAGTAAACGCGGGCAAGGAGCCTGTCTCGCTCGTGCCAGGTGCAGCGCTGTTCCATCAGGCAGACAGTTTTGCGATTGTTCGAGGCGGGCATTTGGATATCTGCGTTCTCGGGGCATTTCAGGTTTCTCAATTTGGAGACCTTGCAAACTGGAGCACCGGCGCCGAAGACGCCGTACCCGCCGTCGGCGGGGCCATGGACCTCGCCGTCGGCGCTCGTCAGACATGGGTCATGATGAAGTTGTTGACGGCAGAAGGAGTGAGCAAACTAGTTCCTACCTGCACCTACCCGTTGACCGCACGCGCATGCGTCAGCCGCATTTACACCGACCACGGGACAGTTGAGTGCACTCCGGCTGGACTCCGAATCGTGGATCTTGTCGAGGGTCTTGCCCATCGCGAGTTCGAGCAATTGATCGGCATGTCCGTCCTGCCCGAAGTCTCCGACGACGACGGCAATCATGGAGTCGCGTGACGCTTAGAGTTGCGCCTGTCTGAACCTGATCGGTCAATTCCTACCATCTCCCCACCCCGATTGGCTCTCGGATCGGTCGTCACGAGGTGGGTCCATCCGTCGACAGACCCAAGTCGCCCATGGCACGTGGCAGTCAGCGGTTGTGCGATCAAACGAGAAACCTAGCTGACCTGCAGTTTCGAGTGACCTCTCACGGAGGCAGACGGGAATCTCTCACAGAGGAGAAATCCACCGAGATTGTCGCATCACCGTCACGCGTGCTAGCCGATTCTTGGTGCAAGTAATGGTTCGATGTCGCCGAGACACGGCTTCGGTGCGGAGTCCGGCTCGAGTGTCCAACCACGCTGACATGAAGCTTGGATCTGATCCTGCCACCGCTGTGCACCGCGCCAGAGTTTCGGCCACCCGCCGATGGGGTGTCACTAGCTCAATTGTCAATCGCGTGTGGCGGTTCGATCGCGTCAGGGTTGCAAGCGAGAAACACCAAGCACTCGGCGTACTCCAGCACCGCTTGGCGCATCGACTGCAGCCGCTTAGCGAGCGTGCCCCATGGGCGCATCACCTCGCCCGACGGCCCCATGGACCGTTCGACCTCGGCGAGCTCGACCTCGAATTCGAAGTTCCCGTCGATGTGCTCACGCCTGAGCGCACCGTTGCCCTTGAAGACGAACGTGAGAATGGTGCCGCCATCGTGGAGGTCTTCCCCAGCGCATAGTTCGACGTCCTCGATGACGTCGAAGTCCACAATCAACTCACTGTCCACAGGCACGAGTGTCACTAGATGAAGGGTGCGATGCCTGTCCACCCGCGCAAGGTCGTTGAGGAGCTGCAGCGAGTTCCAGGCCGGCAGCTCTGCCTGGTACGGCTGAATCGTCTCCAACGCGCCGATCAAGTCGGCCCGAAGGTGCTTAAGGCGGTACCGCTGCTGGTTGAAAGCCTCTGCCGTATGGCAGATCGGCCACTGGAGCGCCCCCGCGCCGGGAGGCGGACTGGTGCCGGCAACGATCACGGCAACGGCATACAGGCAGTTGTCCAGTGCGGCTCGAAGTTGGTACAGAAATTCGCCGAGGGTGAGGCCCAATTCGGGTGGCATCGGCACGACGCGTTCCATCAGCAGCTCGCCACGGCCACCGCTGTGTAGCTTCGTGACGAGTCGGTGAGGCCGCTGCTCGAGGTATTCACCCCATGCTGTCCCCAATGTCTCGTACAACTCCTCGGCCCGGTCCAGCCGCGCGCGGAAGTGCGCGAGCTCAGGAACCTGCGACTCATCGGTCATACTCTGCGCCGATTCGTGTCGTGTCCCGGCTTTCGCGCGGAGCTGCTTCAACCAGGTCCGCGACGTGATTCAGAGCCTCAGTCAACCTCTCGGTGATGGTCACGAAAGCCTGCAGCGGTGACATTCCTTCGATTCCCAGCTTTTGACGCGCCGCGCCGGCTCCAGAGCCGCCCAGATGCGCGACGCCTCCGGCAGATCGAAAGCCCTGAAGGGCGGCGAATACTTCGACGGAGTTTTCGGTGTCGCCCATTTTCGTGAGGAATCGACGCAGCAATGAAAGGGACTTCTCGCCGGGATCGCTTCCGCCGAGATGAGTCTTCAGGGCAGCGGGGTCGATCCCGTCCACCAACGCCTTGCTCAGGGTGATCGTGGGGCCGGAAAGCGCGGACGGATCGTTGCTGGTTGGGCCTAGGAGTGCCTCGAATTCTTTGCTGGTCTGATGATCAAGATCCCGCCATACCGGCGCTTCGAGCATGACCTTGGCAAACCCTTCGCACACCCACGAGTAACCGCCTTGGAGCCCATCGACGGTGAAGCGCTTCAGGGTCATCTGCCGTGGCGCTTCGCGCTGCGCGAGGCGCGACGGACCTTACGGGGATCGGTCGCCGATGTCGATATTCCAAGCCAGGCGCAGTCCAGGCAAGCCGGATAGGCCACTTCTGGAACGATAAGCACGACTCCGCGATGATAGTCCGATTGCCGTGCCCATTGCCGAAGGCGTTCACGCTCTGACCACAACAGGCGTGCGTGGTTCACACCGGTCGTCTGCCGCTTGTAGTTCCCATAGGAGTTGGTCCACGACCGAGGAAAGATCCTGTCAAAGTAGGGACCCCAACTGCTGCGCGCTTCGGGCGGCGCTGGATCTGACCACTGGGTTCTCGGTCCGCCGTACAGCTGAGATTCCGGATTGATCTCGTGGTTCATCGGGACACCTCGTCCGCCTGGGCGTCGCCCATCGGACGACCTAGCCACCTTGCTGCACGCCGATCAGCGACAGCCCGGTCCTCTTCGAAGGGCACCTTGCCGGGATGGCGAGGTTGCCGTCCGCTCACGTTCGAAGGCGTACGAGCGGATCTCTTGACCTGCTGGTAAGAATACCGATTCGTCGTCAGATATGCACAAGGTCGTGCTAGGTCGACAACAGACTCATTTCCACCGGAATGCGGGACTGTCAGTGGACCTTGCGATCCTTGTTGCGTGCCGAACACTCGTGAGATCGCGACCATACTCCTTGTAGGCGCGCTCCTCGTGTGGTTGTTAACGAGTCGTTCTGGGCGTGATTCTCTAGCTGAGATCATCAAAGCATTTTGGGGCACTCTGGCTTTCTGGCTCGCGTCGTACACCTTGTGGATGACCGCGTGGATCGTCGCGGCTTCAAGAATCGGTTTGTGGACGCCACGGCTGCTTGCAGCAACTGCGTTCTGGGCAGCGACGGTCGGATTCGCGAGTCATTTTGTGAACGCGTCTAGCGTCGGCGAGAAGCCCGACACACTCCGGCATGGGCTCGTCGCGACAATCGGCGTGTCCGCGTTCTTCGAGTTCTTCGTAAACCACTGGACGCTTCCACTCTGGTTCGAGGTCCCGCTGCAGGTCGTGTTGCTCCTCATGGTCGGCGTCTCGGTGGTGGCAGATCAAGACCCAGAGCAGCGACCCGCGAAGGTATTCGCGGACGGGTTCCTCGGTCTGGTTGGAATCCTGATCGTGGTGCTCTCGCTGTACCGCGTGATCAAGGAACCCAGCGACTTCTTCTCCTGGGACACTTGTCGGGCGCTTGTGTTGCCCATCTGGCTCACACTTGTTTCAGTGCCGTTCGTCTACTGCCTCGGCGTCTTCGCGCAATGGGAAGACGTCGTGAAGGTGGTCCCACCTCGAGACGTCGGACGAAACCGGCGGTGGGTTCAACTCGCATTCCGCTTGAACATCCGAGCATCCCTTGTCGCGCGATTCAAGATGCAATGGAAACAGCCCTACTTCAACGCGGCATCCAATCGAGAAGCCCGAGCGGTTCTCAGCGCCTTCGTTTTGACGGCCAGCTCCAACCATCACACTCCGCTCCACCTCGCTAGGAGAAGGCTTCGCCGATACAAGCGTCGGCACCCCACTCGTCGCATTCACGGACTTCACACGGAGCTCCCAGCAAACTGGATCACTATTGCGCGCGAGAAGCGCGGTGACTGGGAGCTGAACTTGATCACGATTGCGCTGGAGTACTACTCGGCGGTGAGCGGTGAGGCCTTCGAGCTGCGAAAGCGTCACAGCCACATTGGCTCAGGAAGAGCCGACCGCTCAACTGAAGCTGAGGTCCTCGACGGCATTTGCGAACGCATTGCGCAGGCGGAATCTCGCGTTGCAGACGTATTCAACTCCGGCTTCGAAACTGCGATTGGACATCCCGGTAAACCAGGCAAGATCCGAACGATCATCAACTGGACATTCAAGGTGGCAGACGCAATGGCCGAGTGGCATCTGCTCCGCGAACAGGCAAGCGATCTTGGAGTCTCGTTCGACGCGTTCGACGCCAGGAACATGCTCACTCAAATTGCGGAGCACTTTGTTGAACAGGGCAGTTCGATCGTGTCACGCCTCAGGGCAGAGACCAATCGGCTGAATCTTGAGGCCTCTGGTTCAGAGCGCGAGGTCGTCGTCACCATCGCAGTCGAGGCCCCCGAGAGGTTGCTCCAAGGGTTCTACGACGAACTCGCGAGACTGCGTTCCGCAGCCTAGGGCGCGATGGCACGGCGGCCTCTCACCGAATCTCTCACAGAACGGCCCAAATCAGCCCGATACACGTTGCCACGGACCGACACACCCACGGTGGAATTACGCTCAGGTTGATACAGCCTGATAGCGCTGCGGGTGACTTTTAATCCGCGGGTCGTCGGTTCGAGCCCGACAGGGCCCACCCCTATCCCTCGCTGGGACGGCCAATTCAACCCGGGACCAAAGTCCCGCCCCTCTGGGAACATTCCGTGCTCCACTTGAATGAACGCCCCGCTCATCCCAGGGAGAGAGATGAGCGGGACGCGCGCCCCTTCCTCTGGGCGCACAGCAATTTCGCCATGACAGAGGCCAGGCAAAAGTGAAACATTTCGGGCAATTCGCGTCATGACCAGCGGTTTCGACCGTCTCATCACCATGCTCGCCTCCATCTTGGTCATCGCCGCCTGGACTCTGATTGCCCTTGCCCCGATCGTGCTTCTCCTGGTCGCGGTCAAGTTCATGAACGTTCGACAACGCAAGCGGAGCAAACACATCCGG
>OUNO011323159.1_pt1 | contig 30812 bp, 25 predicted proteins | sample 1779811 | NCBI WGS metagenome assembly OUNO01 (sample SAMEA3914804, study PRJEB12502) | metagenome | biome: forest; material: soil | place: Canada | collected 2010-06-25 | depth 0.3 m
TCCGAGTAGTTGCTCGAACGGGAGACGATCCGATTGCCGATGTCGTCAAGGTTGCGATCGCTGCATCCTCGAGCGAGTACGTGTCTATCATCGAGAGCGATGGCTGGCTATCGGGAGATGCGGGAGCGGTTATTGGAGGATTCCTAGGCAGTCATCCCGGCGCCGATATCGTCTACACCGACGAAGGGGCGGTGGGGCGGCGTGGGCGCATCGACGTCATTGCTAAGCCGATTTTTTCGCCTGAGAGGTTGCGCTGCCAGTTTTACTGGGGTGACATCGTGCTCTACCGGCGTTCCCTTTTCGACGAGGTCGGTGGGGTCGATGGGTCGGTTCCAGGGGCCGAACTCTACGATCTTGCCCTGCGCGCGAGCATCGCTGCCCGCTCGGTGGAGCATATCGCCAAGCCGCTTTTCATCCGTTCGGTGCAGAGCGACTCGGGACTTGGAGGCATCGCGCTCGAATCGACAAGGCGAGCGCTCGAACGCCATTTGGCTTCCACCGGCGGCGGGGTCGTGCGCGCGGTCGGCGCCGATGGCGTGCACGATACCCGTCGATTAGTCCAGGGAGAGCCGCTCATCTCCATCGTTATTCCGTCACGGGGAATCTACAGCGAAATCGATGGCGAGAGGCGCTGCTACGTTGTCGACGCAGCCCGGAGCATCATGGACCTTTCCACCTACCAGAACTTCGAGATCACACTTGTTCTCGACTCGGTCGCGGAATCGGAGGTGATCTCGGAGCTTACGGCGATCGTGGGGCAGAAGTTGAGGATCGTCGAGTGGACCAAGCCGTTCAACTTCTCCGAGAAGATCAATCACGGCGTACTGCATTCGCGGGGGGAGTTCGTGCTTCTCCTCAACGATGATGTGCAGGTACTCGAGCCCGAGTGGCTCGAGTCCCTGCTTGCCCTCGCACAGCGACCGGGTGCCGCCATGTCGGGGGGCATGCTCTATTACAAGGACGACACGATCCAGCACGCCGGTCACGGCTACTACGACGGCGATGCATCGCACATCGGGCTCGATGCGCCTCGGACGGATCCTGGACCGCTCAACGGATATCGGGTAGAGCGCGAGGTTTCGGGCGTGACAGCTGCCTGTGCCATGATGCCGAAGGCACTCTTCATAGAGGTGGGAGGATTGTCCAATCTCCTGCCGGGCAACTTCAACGATGTCGACCTCTGCATGAAGGTGACGTGGCTCGGCCACGACATCTACTGGACTCCTCATGCCGAGCTATACCATTTCGAATCGAAAACGCGCGACGCCTCCGTGCACGCCTTCGAGGTTGATGTTGCGTGGGGTCGTTGGGGATTTCGGATGCATGATCCGAGGTACTGGCCCTACCCGCACAATCGCCCGCCGGTTTAGGCCGGGCGAGCGGCTTGGTAGGCTCGCGGTGTGCAAATCCGCGAACTCTCCATCCCTGATTCATACGAGATAACGCCGAAACAATTCGCGGACGACCGAGGCGTTTTTCTCGAATGGTATCGGTTTGACCGATTCGCCGAAGTGCTCGGACACCCCATCGACCTGCGCCAGGGGAACCTGTCGGTGTCGAAACGCGGCGTCGTACGTGGCATCCACTTCGCTGAAATCCCGCGCGGGCAGGCCAAGTATGTCAGCGCTGTTCATGGGGCCGTCCTCGACTTCGTGATCGATATCCGTGTCGGCTCGTCGACTTTTGGCCAGTGGGATTCTGTGCTGCTGGACGACGTCGACCATAGATCGATCTACCTCGCCGAGGGTCTCGGCCACGCATTTGTGGCGCTGAGCGACGACGCGACGGTGAGTTATCTCGTGAGCGACACCTACAACGCCGAGCGTGAGCACGGAATCAATCCATTGGACCTCGACATCGGGTTGATATTTCCGGAGGCCGCCGGCGAACTAGTCCTGTCACCCAAAGACACAGACGCCCCTTCGCTTGCCGTTGCTGCCGCGAGCGGATTGCTTCCAACGTGGAACGAGTCGAAGGCGTTCTATGCCTCGCAGAATACGATCGGCGGCTGAGCAGATGCGCGGAATCATCCTCGCCGGCGGGTCCGGCACCCGACTATGGCCGATTACCAAGGGCATCTCGAAGCAGTTGATGCCGATCTATGACAAGCCGATGATCTATTACCCCTTGTCAACGCTGATGATGGCGGGGATCAGCGAGATCCTCATCATCACCACCCCGGAATACAACGACCAGTTCAAAGCCCTGCTCGGCGACGGAAGCCAGCTCGGAATCCGCCTAGAATACGCGGTCCAGCCATCGCCGGATGGACTCGCGCAGGCCTTCATTATCGGGGAGGAGTTCATCGGGGACGACAGCGTCGCCCTTGTCCTCGGCGACAACATCTTCCACGGCGCGGGTCTTGGTTCATCATTGCGAGCACACGAGTCGATCGACGGCGGACTGATCTTCGCTTACCACGTCTCGAATCCGACCGCCTATGGTGTCGTCGAGTTCGACGAGCGGATGATCGCCCGCTCGATAGAAGAAAAGCCGATCAATCCCAAGAGCAACTACGCCGTTCCCGGATTATATTTCTACGACAACTCGGTCGTCGAGATCGCCAAGACCATCGAACCGAGCGCACGTGGCGAACTCGAGATCTCCACGATCAACGAGCGTTATCTCGCCGCGGGCAAACTGCAGGTGCAGGTGCTTGATCGTGGCGTCGCCTGGCTTGACACCGGCACCTTCGAATCGATGATGCAAGCATCCGAATACGTGCGGGTCATTGAAGACCGTCAGGGTTTCAAGGTTGGATGCATCGAAGAGGTCGCCTGGCGTGCTGGTTGGATCGGAGACGAGCAACTCACCGCCCTCTCGACCCCGCTAGTGAAGAGCGGCTACGGAACTTATCTCGCGAGCCTTCTGGCTTGACGCTAGGGCGTGTGCTGGTCAGCGCCGAGTGAGCCAGCCAGCACGCAGCGCGAGTCCTGCGCGTAACACCCATCGAAGCGGTGCTAAATACCACGAAGAGTATTTGCGCGACATGTATTGGTATGCGCTCTTGTGGTGAGCCTTGATCATTCGTGCCGACTCTGTACTCGTTGAATGCGCACCGGTGTGCGTGACCACGGAGACCGGCTCGTACACGTTCGTCCAGCCAGCTTTGCCGAGGCGATAGCCGAGGTCTACATCCTCGAAGTACATGAAGAATGCGTCGTCGAAGCCATCGATTGCTTCAAAGGCCGATCGGCGGAGGAGTAGGCACGAGCCGGAGAGCCAGCCTGCGCCACGCCGGCCAGCTGATTCGCTGAAGTCCGACAGATACCTCGTCGTCCATGGGTTCGTGCGCCAGATGCGGCCGAACAGGGCGTGACCGACGCCGGTGCGGAGCGAAGGCAGCTCGCGCGCCGACGGGTAAATCGAACTGTCCGCGTTCAAGACGCGGGGGCCGACGGCACCCGCGCCCGGGACTTCGTCGAGGGCTCGCACGAGCGCGGCGATAGCCCCTCCGCCGAACTGCACGTCAGGATTGCTGACGAGCACTGAAGTGATATGTGTCGGCAGGGTTGCGATGGCGCGGTTGATGGCGCCGCCATAGCCGAAATTCGCGCCGAGCTCGACAAGGGTCGCGGAAAATTCGGTACACGCTATACGAGCTTGCGGCAAATCCGCCGACCCGTTGTCCGCCACGACAATCGTGATGTCGGCGGACTCGCGCGACCGGATGGAGGATAGAAATCCATGGAGGTGAGAGCCGGAGTTATAGGAGACGGTGACGACCGCTGTTGAATCGAGCGGCGTGTTAGACATGTTTCCCGAGCTTACTCTGGCGACCGAGACCAGCCGCCCCAGTCGCCTTGGTAAGGTGGTGTGTTCGCCGCGATTATGGGCCACGCCCGGAGGGTATAGGGACCATATGAGATTTCTGAGATTGGCCGCTGTTGGCATCCGCATACTGAGGACTGAGGGACTGCGTTCGTTCGTTTTCAGGACGAAGAAACGGCTGACGTCAGAGATCGTTGGGCAGTCGGTTGACATGGCGGTCAAGACCAGGGACGCGCTGGACGCTGATTGGTCGAAACTGCCAACGCACCTGTCTACTCCGATAACGGTCGAGGCGGGCCCGGTGACCATCGCCTGGATCATGTCCCCACCGAGCGCAAACAGCGGTGGTCATCAGAATCTGTTCCGGTTCATAGATTTCGCCGAAAAAGCCGGCCACGTCTGCAAGGTGTACTTTTATACGAACACTCCGATCGTCGTGAACTCGAAAGATATGAGAACGATGATGCGTGAGTCGGGCGGGTATCCCGACGTGAGCGCATCCATGGAGATGTACAACCGAGACACCGGTGTCGATTCATCCGTTCAGGCCATTTTCGCTACTGGTTGGGAGACCGCGTATCCGGCGTTCCTCGACAAATCGTTTGCACGACGTTTCTATTTCGTGCAGGATTACGAACCCGGCTTCTACCCACTCGGCTCTGAATCGATCCTCGCGGAGAATACCTATCGATTTGGTTTCCACGGGATCACCGCGGGCGGCTGGCTCTCGCACAAGCTACACGCCGAGTTCGGGATGGCCACCGACCATTTCGATTTCGCGGTCGATCGCGATCTCTACAATCTCGTGAACACCAAACCGCGCACCGAGATCTTCTTCTACGCACGACCCGTGACTCCGCGCCGTGGCTTCGAGATCGGAATTATGGCACTGGAGGAGTTTTCGAAACGCAAGCCCGATGTGACGATAAATTTGGCTGGCTGGGATGTAACTCGCTGGGATATCGAATTCCCGCACAAGAATCTCCGCGGCGTTGATGTTCCAGCGCTCAATGATGTTTACAACCGGTGCCTGGCTGGGCTCGTGATCTCAGCATCGAATATGTCGCTGCTACCGCTCGAATTGATGTCGAGCGGTGTTGCACCCGTTGTCAACGACGCTCCCAACAATCGGCTGGTCTCCGACAACCCCTTTATCGAATACGTGCCGTCGTCGCCTGGTGCCATCGCTGATCGTCTGGTCGAGATCGTTGAACGAACGGATGGAGTGGATCGGGCAATCGCGATGTCCAAATCCCTCGACGGCCTGACCTGGGAAAGGTCGGGCGCGCAGTTCGTCGATGCTTTCGAGAGGGCCATGCGTGGCTAGGGCTGTCGTCATCGGGGCCAATGGGTTTATCGGTTCGCATCTCGTCGATGCTCTTGCCTCCGAGGGGCATGAAGTCACGGCTTTCGGTCGCTTCAGTTCGCCGCGACCGAAGTATTCGGCGAACGGCGTGCGAATGATTCGAGGGGAGTTCCTGAACCGTGCGGACATCGACGGGCTGGTCGAGGGCGCTGAGATCGTGTTTCACTTTCTATCGACCACGAGTCCGGCAACGGCTGAGAGCGACCCGACCCTCGACATCCGAACCAATGTGGTGCAGTCTGTGGAACTTTTCGATGCCTGCGTCGCGGCTGGTGTGGAGAATGTCTATTTCGCCTCGACTGGGGGAGCTATTTATGGCCCGCAGGGAAAGGAGAGTTATGTTGAAACGGACAGAACCGAACCGGTCTCTCCCTACGCTATCGGCAAGCTGTCTATCGAGAATTACCTTCGTTACTTCGAGGTGATGCATGGACTGCGTTCGACGACTCTGCGCATCTCCAATCCGTATGGCACGCGCCAGCCTCTGCATCGGCAGCAGGGTCTTATCCCCATCGCCCTCCGGCAGATCGCCGCGGGCGAGCCGGTCATGCGATACGGCGACGGATCGATGATCCGCGACTACCTCTATGTCGAAGACCTCGTGCGGATGATTACTCGCATGGTCGGCCAACCGCATCGCCACTCAACCTACAATCTGGGAAGCGGCGTCGGGCACTCCGTTACCGAGATCCTGGATTCCCTCCATAGGGTGACCCGCATCGATTTCGACATCATCGAACGACCAGTACCGGTTACTTTCGTCGACCGGGTGGTGCTCAATACCGAGCGGTATTGGAACGAATTCGGCGTCGTCGAGCTGACACCTCTTGACGAGGGAATCAGGCGAACCTACGAGGAGATCAGAGCGCACTATGAACGCTGAGAAGCCCATTGCGACAGTCGTGATCCTCACCTATGACGGCGAGAAGTATCTGCGGCGTATCCTCGATGCAGTGCTCGCCCAGGACATCGATGGGGATGTCGAGGTGCTCGTGATCGACTCGGGCTCGACCGACGGCACCCTCTCGATCGTGGCCGCGTACCCGACAGTGCGACTTCACCAGATTCCTAATTCGGAGTTCGGCCACGGCAAAACCCGCAATCTGGCAGCGCAAATGGCGAACGGCGCGTTCGTCGCCTTTCTCACCCATGATGCCATTCCTATGTCGTCGTCATGGTTACGGGAACTCACTGCGCCGTTCGCTATCGACGACCGCATCGTCGCAGTGATGGGCAAGCAGGTGCCCCGGCCGGGGTGTTTTCCTCTCATGAAATACGAGATCAATGGGGTCTTCGCGCAGTTCGGACCCGACTTCGGCACGAGCCTCTTCTACAAGGACACGTTCGTACAGGATGCGGGCACACTCGCCGCGATCACTTTCTACTCGGATGTCAATTCTGCTACTAGGCGCACGTTTCTCACCGAGACGATCCCATACCGCGATGTGCGTTATGCAGAAGATCAGATGTTTGGGCAGGACCTCATAGAGGCCGGCTATTGGAAGGCTTACGCGCCACGCGCCGCTGTGGAGCACTCGAACGACCTCACCTACGCCGAATTTGGCCCCCGCATCTTCGACGAGACCGTTGGACTTCGGCAGATCGGTGTGGCCGTGCCCCGGATGTCGCGGCTCGGGCTTTATCGCCGTATTTTGCGTTCGGTCGCCGGCGACACATCGAGAATTTCGAAAGACAGGTCCTGGAGCTGGAAGCGCCGACTCTATTGGCTGGTGGTCAACCCGTTCTACCAAGGGCGAAAGTGGGCGAGTTATCGTCATGCGGCGAATGTCGATCTCGCCGATGAGGCCGCAATCGCCGCGGGCTCACTCGAGGCCCAGAGAAAACCCCAATAGTCCGACGAGCTCCCTACAACGGTGGCAGCGAGTAAACATGCGTGCGAAGGTCCATCCTCAAGTAGCCGGTACCGGGTGAAGGGCTGCTCACCGTGAACGTCGACGCAGGATTCAGCTGATGGAGCTGCTCGCCCTCGAGAGTTTCGAGACTGCCGCGCAGTACATACTTTCCAGTGCCCAGCGCGGGGTCCTTGAAGGTGAAGTCGACCTGGTGGCGACCGGGAGTGTTGGGCAAATCCTGGTTGAGCATCCGAGTCGAGAGGCCGTACACAAGCGCACCCTGCGTCGTCTCGATTGTCAAGTCGGCAACAAGCGGCTCTTCTTTTTCGAGAATTTCGTAGCCGAACGATACTGTCATGTCGGAACCGGAAACGACGGTCTTCTCGTCCTCCGGTTCATCAGAGGCGATGAGGACGCTGGTCACGCGCGTGTTGGGTACGGTATCCGTTGCCCGCAGACTTTCCTCGTGGAGGCGCTGTGCTTCGTATCCCCCTTGGAGTACACGGATGCCATCCTCGGTGCCACCGTCGAAGATCATCTCCCCGTGATTCATCACCACGACTCGATCACAGAGGAGTTCGATCTGGGCCGCCGAGTGGCTGACGACGACAATCGTTCTGCCCTCCTTCTGGAACTCGGCGATCTTGGCCACGCACTTGTTCTGGAACGGCTCATCACCGACGGCCAGCACCTCGTCGACCAGAAGAAGGTCAGGGTCGACATGCACCGCGACCGCGAAGGCGAGCCGAACGTACATTCCCGAGCTGAAGAACTTGACTTGGGTATCGATGAAATCTTCGATGCCGGAGAAGTCGACGATCGCGTCGAAATAGCGATCGATTTCACGTTGGTTGAGACCGAGGATTGCCGCGTTGAGATAGACGTTCTCCCTGCCGGTCAGGTCCGGGTGGAAGCCAGCGCCAAGTTCGAGTAGAGCCGCCATGCGACCCCTTCGCTCGACAGTGCCCGACGTGGGTTCAATGATGCCGCCGACGACCTTCAGGAGGGTGCTCTTTCCGGAGCCGTTGTGTCCGACGAGCCCGACGGTCGTGCCGGCTTTGATGTCGAGATCGATGTCACGCAGAGCCCAAAAGTCTTCACGGTACTTCTTCTCGACGGCCGAGTTCACGAGTCGCTCTTTGATCGACTTGTGGCGATTGAGGATGAACCGCTTGGACACGCCGGAGACATTGACGATGGTGGGAATGGCCATGATCTACAACTCCTGAGCGAAGTTGCCCTGCAGTCGGGAGAACACCCGCTGTGAGATCCAGAGGAGAACGACACTCGCGGCCAGAACGATCAAGAGACGCAACTCGAGATCCGACGGCCAGAACTGTGTGATGCCGGCTGCACCGTTGGATCCAGATGTCCATAGTGCTTTCTGGGCCCCGACGATCGCGATCGTCACAGGGTTGGCCAGATAGAGCTGCTCGAGCCAGTTGCCGCCGAGTTCACGATGGACGAAGGTGAACGGATAGACGATCGGCGACGCCCAGAAGAACACGAGAAGGTAAATCTCGACGAAGTGTTGGATGTCTCGTAGGTACACGTTGAGGGCGGCGACAAGAAGCGCGAGTGCGGTGCCGAAGACGAGGATGATGAGAAACGCGAGGGGGGCGAGAAGCAGGGTCGGCGCCCAAGCATAGGTGCTGAGGATGGCGATGCCGACCAAAAGAACACCGAACTGGATCGCGAAATTAACCAGAGCGCTGCCGATTGAACTGAGTGGAAAGATCTCACGCGGAAGGTATACCTTCTTCACCAGGCCGGCGTTGTCCATGATCGAACGAACGCCGCCAGCGATGATTTCGCTGTAGAGCATCCAGAAGGTCAATCCGACGAACACGAAGATGGCGAAGTCCGGAACCTGTCGTCCGGCACCCATGATCTTGCCGATCGCGAAGTAATAGATCAGCAGTTGAATCAACGGCCGGAACAGGCTCCACACGATCCCGAGCTTGCTGTCTTTGTATCGCGCCTTGACCTCGCGTTTGACGAGCCTTCCGAGCAGTTCGCGGTGCTGCCAGATCTCCTGAATGGACTTGGCAGTGCCTCCAAAAAAACCGCCGGAGTTCCCAACATCGATGAATGGCATTTCATCGATTTTTGCGAGACGCTCGGCTTTGATAAGGCGAGTGTGTGTCAGTGAGTCCAAGGGGCTGTTTCGTTCTTTCCGCGCTGGTGCGCTCAGCAATGATTATAGGTCGCGACGCGTTGAGCGGCCGAGGCTCGATGGCAAGAGTCATGCCGTCGGGGATTGCTAGCGGCCTGATGAATCGCTACATACTAATTCACCTGACCACCGCCATCCTGAGACCGCAGGGATGCGTGCGCTAATTATCGGGGCTTTTGGGCAAATCCCGGGTAGCCTGATCCTGGGGATGCGCGAAAAGACTGCGTAATGGGCTCGTGGGGGCCGGCCTCCTTGTATTCGGACGCCTTGGAGAAATCGTGAAACGTCGTCTCGTCGCAGTCGTTCTGGCGCTCGCGCTGGGCGTGACGGTGCTTCCCTCTCTGGCCGTTCCACAGAAGGCTGAAGCCGCGGTGGGGAGCCAGTTCAATCCGGGGATGATCCTCAGCGATGCCCTCTTCTACGATGGCGGCGCGATGAGCATCGGGACTGTGCAGAACTTTCTCGACTCTCAGGTCCGCACCTGTAAAGCCGGGTACACGTGCCTTAAGGACTATCGACAGGACACGCCCAACAAGGCCGCGGTGGCTGGTCGTTGTGCGGCATACCAGGGACTTGCCAACGAATCGGCCGCGCAAATCATCGCCAGAGTTGGTGCCGCCTGCGGGATCAGCCAAAAGGCCCTCCTCGTGCTCCTCGAGAAGGAGCAGGGTCTCGTCTCCTCGACGGCGCCTTCATCCACCAAATACAAGATCGCAACCGGATACGGATGTCCAGACACGGCCGCCTGCGACACGACCTATTACGGTTTCTTCAACCAGATCTGGATGGCGTCCCTTCAGTTCAAGATTTACCTGACGTCCCCGAGTTCGTTCAATATCCGCGCAGGGCGGGTGAACCAGGTGAGGTTCAGTCCGAATGCGGCGTGCGGCTCCGGCGCTGTATTCGTGCAGAACGCAGCAACGGCGGGCCTGTACAACTACACGCCGTACCAGCCGAATGCGGCGGCACTCGCCAATCTGTATGGCACAGGCGATGGCTGCAGCTCGTACGGCAACCGCAATTTCTGGCGGACCTTCAGCGATTGGTTCGGCGCGACAACGGCATCGTCGATGCTGCGCACCCCCGCGGACCCGACCGTCTACCTGGCGGTGGGAACCGAGAAATACCCGGTGACGAGTTTCGCCATCTACAGCGCCTTCTCGCCGCTCGGTCCTGCAAGCATGGTGTCGCAGACCTATTTGGACACGCTCACCACGGGCCGCACGCTCGGGAGAATCGTCAGAGGGCCCGATGGGGCGATCTATTTCGTCGATTCGGCGATCAAGCTGCAGTTCACCTCGTGCAACCAGGTGGTGGACTACGGCGGCTCATGCAATGCCGATGGTTACGTCAACCTCACGGACGCACAAATTGCGGCCTTTCACACCGGCCCGTACGTGACTCCGGTTCTGGGAACCCAAGAGGGGCCACGATATCTCCTGTCGGCGGGCGTAAAGCATGAAGTGCTCGACAATGCTTCACAGTCTGCTGCTGGACTGGTTCCAGGGTTCAACGTCCTGACCGAAGCGGCTCTTGCCGATCTGCCATACGGTACTCCAATCGTGCGTGACGACGTGTTCGTCGGTCAGTTGGGCTCTTCGAGCTACTTCTTACTGGAGGGCGGGAAGAAGTATGCGATAACCGGTGAGGATGCTACAGCCATGGGTGTGGCATCCCGTGCGGCTGGCAGCATGCATGCGGAGAGTCTCGCGCTGATGCCGTCGGGGACGTCCGGATTCGTCGGTGCTGTCACGGCTCCGGGATCCACGACCGTGCAGCTTCTCACCGGGCGTGGCCGATCGGCGTTGTCGGTTACGACTCTGGCGGCGGCGCTGACTCCGCTGCCGGTCGGCCAGGACGTGATCAATTCGTACTCCGATGTAGGGCCGATCGGGCTTGGTGCGTTCGTCAAGGCACCGACGGATCCGACCGTGTATGTCGTGACGCAGAGTGCTCTTCGTCAGGTGGGCGGCTGGGATGCCCTGGTGAGTCTCGCGGGAACCGCAAATCCGACGATTCTTACGCTTCCAAGCGGTGTCGTTGCTGCGCTGCCCAAGGGTCAGATGGCACTCGCTCCCGGCACCATGTACCGCAGCGTGGACAACGCGCAGATCTACCTCATCGACGGTCTCGGCGATAAGATCTCCGTTCGTAGCTTCGACTACACGACCGCGGCCGGTTTCACCAAATGGACGTATGCGCCCCTGGCGAGTCTCGACAGCTACGCTCTCAACGCGGGTTCACTGACCTTCGGGGTGCAGTGCGGGGCAAATAAATACGTGTCGGTTGGTGGCCTGTTGCGACCGGTGAACTCGACGATGCAGGCTCTCTTCCCATTCAGCTACCTGCAGCTGGATCCGCTCACGTGCTCGCAGACCGTTGTGGGCGCGCCTGCGATCGACTTCATCCGAACTGCGGATGGCGCGATCTACCAGCTATCTGGTGGACAGAAGCACCACGTCGGTGCCGCTACGTTCAGCCAGCTCAATGGAGGCAAGGGCTGGATGCCGGTTCCCGACAGCTTTGCGAGCCTCATTCCGACAGGTGCGAACGTCTAGTCAGCCGAGTCCTCAGCGGTTGATTTGCAATTCGACTCTTAGGGTTCAGGGCCGAAGACGTCCCGCGGACGTAGACCGCCGTTCCGCAGACCTGTGAGGATCTGGCCGAATTTGCGACAGTGGATACCGCGTCAGCCAAGACAGCGCTGGTTCCGCGTGCCGCTCGGCGGGGTTAGGGAGCGACAGTGAGAGCGCTATCCCTGGACGAACACAGCCCATGAGGCCGGGTTCGACTGGGTTGAGATCCACTTATCTAAGCGTGCGCGAAGTGCTGGCTTATCGGAATCAGAATTGCCCCAGCCTGTCCACTGGCCTGCTGGTTGCTCGAAGACCTGGATTGTCTGCGACTGCGTCGACTCGGCGAACCATCTCAATGAGTTGACCGAGCCGGCAGCGGTTCCCGGCAGTCCAATGTTTGTCAGCCGGATTAGCACGATGTTCTTACTTGTCGTCGTTCCTGCATCCGTCAGAAGCTTCGTGCTTGCCCGCTGATTGGCCGTTGAGAAGTTGTAGCTGGCCGAGTCAGCGCCGAAGGGGTTATCAGTGTCGTGCGGGATCAGGTTTAGCCGCACTTGGATATCGGTGCTCACGGAAGCCGGCAGCGGAGCCGTGCTGTCATAGCTGACGTATACATAGCTTCCATCCAGCAGCCAGTACAGACTCCCGCTCTCGGTGGACGGAAGCGCTGCCCCCGGCGCAAAAACGTCCCCCGGTTGGGGAATGTTGCCCGACGTTCCGGACGGGGTGGGAATGTCACTCCCCGCCGGATCTCCGCTCGTCGCCGAAGGCGTATGTGGCGCTGGTCGCAATGTCGTTAGTGGTGCCGCCGCCACTTGAGCTGATCCCGCAGTTGAGCACCCCGAGAGCGCAATCGCGATTCCCATCGCGCATACGCCAAACGTGACCGACATTCGCCTGGTCCGCATATCCCCAACCTCTTTCGTTGACGGGCGCTGCCGTTGTGGAGATTCTCTCACAGCGGTCGACCGGCTCTCTAAGCCCAAGAATTGGCATTTGCGCGGTCGATTACTGCCAAGTTTCAATTTAGCGAGAACCCATCGCTTTTTGCCTACCCGAGGTAACTGTAATGAGCCCTGTGTGGAGTTTTGAGGGCTTCAACTTCAGAGTCCCCTCTTATTAGAACGCGTCCATTGGGATTTTCATGACAGCGGAACTTCGCTGAATCGACGCGACGGCGGACAGGGCGAGCAGGATCATCACGCCGGCGAACGCGAGGCTGCCGATAGCCCAGATCGCCATCGGTGAGAACGGAATGCTCCACCACCACTCAACGTCAGAGTCGAGATTGATCCCCCTTCCGTCGATACCCGTGACGTATCGTCGAATATTCGTGTACAGCGAGAGGGCGTTTGTGACCGATAGCACGACGGCGACGACCCATAGTTGTGCACGGGAGAACCGCAGGTCCCCCGTCCGTCCGTTCAGCAGGGCCACGCCAGCGAAGATGATGATGAGCGGCAGGATGTACCGCGGTTGGACATACCCTCCGGCGGCTGCTCCCGAGGCGGCGAGAATGGCCGCCGGGAATAGCCACAGAGCTGCGACCACGACAACGACGACGGCGACCTTGCGGCGGAACCTGGACCGCAGGCCGATGATGGAGACCATGACGAAAGTTGCAAAGCCTCCGACCCATACGGCAGAAGGCAGCTCCGTGTCGAACCAACCGAGAGACCACGTGCCAAAGGCGCCGACCCACAGCCCCGGAATGTTGAACAGATTCGAGAGAACGAGGCCCAGATGCAACCTGCTTGCTCGTTCGACGCCGTCGCTCCCCGGCAGACCAGAGGAGCTCGCGAGAGCCTGTCCGGACGCTGCGTAGAGCACGACCGCGGCTACGACGAGTGCGAGCGGCAGGAGAGATTCGAGCGCGTAGCGGCGCTTCAGGCGGAAGGTCAGGACCACAGCGCAGAGAGCGGCGATGCCCACGTAGACGGCCGAATCCGCGCGCGCACCGGCTCCCATCACGGTCACCAGCACGGCGAGCGCCGCGAGCAGCAATTTACGCCTGCCGGTGGTCTCGAAATAGCCGAGCAGACTCAGCCACAGTACGGAGGCAGAGAGAATCGCCCAGCTACTCGGATTGGTGGACGGGATGATGAACATCCCGAGGGGAACGAGGGAGATCACGAGTGATCCTATGAGGATCGGACGGCGACGTCGGGGAAGCAGGAAGAACAGCGCAGCCACGAGCCCGACGAAAAGCGCGCTGTTCACGACCCGGATGATGAGCACAGAGATCTGCACGTTGGGCCCGGCGAAAGCGCTCATGGCGAAGTAGAAGACAGGTGGGTACGTTCCGTCGAAGTTGCCACGATTAGTGGTCACGGTATTGGCGGGCTGAGTGCCGTAGTGATGTCCCTGACATGCCGCACTCTGGGTCGGCTGGTGCACGTAACAGACGGCCTGGCCTTCGAGGGCGCGGGGTACTATTCGTTCGTCGGACCTGGCCGTTGCCGCGCACAGTCCCTCGCGCTCGCCGCTGCCGCACCAGATGCTGGCGAGATGAAAGTCGTCATCGGGGCTCGCCCCTACCGGCGAGGCGAACGCCCATGCCGTGAGGGCGAGAAACGCGAGAATCGGGATGAATACGATAGAAGCCCGCCAGCGTTGCGCCAGGGTCCGGTCTGACGCGCGCATGCGGCGATCTTATCGGGGTCGCGCTCGGCCGCGTCACACGGACCACGCGTCGTAGGATGGCGTGTCGCTATGGAGAGGGTGGTGCTCAATGGGCGAGTCGATTTCTGTGGCGATGTGTACGCGCAATGGTGCTTCCTACGTCGGTGAACAAGTTGCCAGCATTCTTCGCCAGGAGCTGCTGCCAGATGAGCTCATCGTTTCGGACGACGCTTCGACGGACGATACCGTCGCGATCGTTCGCTCGATCTTCGAGGAGCTCGACCCGGCGAGCCCCGCCGCTCGGGTCGGCCTCACCGTTCTCGAGAATGTCGATCCACTGGGAGTCACCAAGAACTTCGAGCAGGCCGTTCGGGCGACATCTGGTGATCTCATTGCCCTCTGTGATCAGGACGATCGCTGGCATTCGGATCGGTTGACGCGGCAGGCCGCGGAGTTCGAATCGAGAAAGGATCTCGAGCTGCTCTTCACCGACGCTGTCCTGGTGGGTGCTGAGGGGAATCCACTCGGATTCACCTTGTTTGAGAGCCTCGAGCTCAAATCTGCCGATATCGAGCTCATTCGCGATGGTCATGCCTTTCCCCTCTTGCTGAAGCGGAATCTCGCCACGGGTGCGACGATCATGTTCCGCCGCGGCCTTCTCACGCGAGCCCTGCCATTCCCGCTCGAATGGGTGCACGACGAGTGGCTAGCGATAATCGGCGCCGCGACATCCCGCATCGATCTGCTTGACGAGCACCTGGTCGACTATCGCCAGCATGGATCGAACGAGGTCGGGGTTCGGCAGCCCACCTTGCTCGTGAAGATGCAGCGCGTGTTGGAGCCACGGGGAGATAGGAATGTACTCCTGGCGGTGCGCTCGCAGCGGTTGGTGGAAAGGCTGGATGCGCTCAGCATTGAGGTCTCGGCAAAGACGCTCAGGGAAGCGCGCACGAAAACAGAGGTTGAGGCCTGGCGTGCGGCTCTTCCGGCGCACCGGCTTAGGCGAGCAGGGGCGATACTGAGGGCAGATCGCCGAGGATGGTACGCGGATTATTGCAGCCAGGGACGACTCGACATGGTGCGGGACCTTCTGCAGCCGCATCGTTAGAGTTGACCGACGATGAGAAAAGTGCGTGTGATTTCATGACCGGTTCGACTGCGGACGAGAAACGGCTGACGGGGGTGGCCCTGGCGGCGAATTCACGCTTCTTAAAGACTATTGCGGACGGCCTCTCGGGCCACAGCAACTCCTTCGGAGTCATTCGGCTCGTCCTAGCTTCGTCGGTGATCTTTTCCCACGCCTTCCCGCTCGGCGGATGGGGCGAGGATCCGCTCCTCGCACACTCACGCGGCCAGGAGAACATCGGCGGAATCGCTGTGCTCGGCTTTTTCGCCATCAGCGGATACCTCATTACGAAAAGCGGCCTGAACTCCGATCCGCTGCAGTTCATCTGGCGACGAGTGCTTCGCATATTTCCTGCATTCTGGGTTGCGCTTATCGTTGCGGCTTTAATCGTCGGCCCCATCGCTTGGCTCATGGTGGGTCGTCCGCTCGGGACTTACCTCAGTTTCGGGCCGACCGGGCCCGTGCACTATGTGCTCGCCAATGCCGATCTCACCGTTCGCCAGTACGGCGTGTACGACGTTTTCGCGACGACGACGCCCTACGGAAAGATCGGAGGGCCAGTCTTCAATGGGTCCATCTGGACGCTGTACTACGAGTGGAGCTCCTACCTCATCATCTTCGTATTCGTTATCTTCGGCTTGCTCAAGCACGCGCGCTTCCTCGTGCCGGTTCTCACCGCGTTCTACTTCCTTGCCAACGTGGCGCGCCTCGTTGCGCCGGGTTCGACGGCGGCGCTACTTCCGTTGCTCGGCGATCGCTACCAGATCACGCTCCCTTTGATTTTCCTCTACGGTGCATGCCTCGCTCTCTACTCGAACAAGATCGCTCTTGACGGTCGGCTGGCCGCCTTCGCGGCGCTCATCGCCCTCGCCACCCTCTGGAAGGGTGGCCTCACAGTGCTCGGCTATCCGGCGATCGCCTACTTCGTCATCTGGCTCGCGGCAGCGCTACCGAAGTCGTTCCATTGGATCGGGAGCAAGAATGACTACTCCTACGGGATCTACGTCTACGGTTTTCTCGTAGCCCAGTTCACCGCATTTCTCGGCTGGTACCACTGGGGGTATGTGCCGTGGGTGCTCGCGACCTTGGCGATCACGGTCGGATGTGCGTGGTTGAGCTGGCACGGGATTGAGAAAAGAGCGCTCTCTCTCAAGGATTTCGGCCCGGGCAGGGGCCTCCGCCACTGGTGGGACAGAGCGAAATCGATCGGACGACGTAGGCCGATCCGCAACTCGGTGCCCGCGAACGAGTAAACGTTCCAGGCTTCTTGTAGGCTCGAGTGCGCTTGCCCACTCCCGTTGATTTTAAGGATTCACTTGGCCGGATCGACCATCGGTACAGTTCTCGTGACGGGAGGCGCTGGCTTCATCGGCAGCGCCCTTTCGCACCTTATTGCGCCTCACGCCGATCGTTGGGTGGTGCTCGACAACCTTCATTCCCAGGTGCACCCATCGGGGGAAAGACCGGCCGCGCTGCATCCGTCCGCCGAACTCGTGGTCGCCGATGTGGTCGACGAGAGGGGTTGGGCCGACCTGCTTAAAGACTTCCGGCCCGACCTCGTTGTGCATCTCGCCGCCGAGACGGGAACAGCCCAGTCGCTTCACGAGGCGAGCCGTCATGCCGAGGTCAACGTGCTCGGTACGACCCGGATGCTCGACGCCTTCGCCGCGGCTGGCCATGTGCCGTCGCATTTCGTGCTCAGCAGCAGTCGGGCGGTCTACGGCGAGGGGATGTGGCGGAAGAGCGACGGAACGGAGTTTCTGCCCGGTCAGCGCTCGCATGCACAATTCGAGCGCGGAGAATGGAACTTTCCCGATGCTGTAGCCGTGTCGAGCGAGGCCACGAGAACTTGGCCGGCGCCGACAAGCGTCTACGGCGCAACCAAGCTCGCACAGGAGCACATTCTCTCGGCCTGGGCGGGCTCGCACGACACGCGGCTCACCATTCTGAGGTTTCAGAACGTCTACGGACCCGGCCAGTCACTCATCAATCCGTACACAGGAATCGTCTCTCTCTTTTCGCAGATAGCGATGCGTGGTGACTCCATCCCGGTCTATGAGGATGGGTTGATCACGCGAGACTTCGTGTTCATCGATGATGTCGCCGCATCCGTCGCGGCTGTCATTGCCGAGCGGCTCGCCGAGCATCCGTCGATCTTCGATGTCGGCTCGGGGGTTGGGACGACGATTCTCGAACTTGCTGAGCAGATTGCCCGATTCCACGGGGCACCGGCACCGCACGTGACCGGTGCCTTCCGCGATGGCGACGTAAGGCACGCCGAATGCGACATCTCACGCACCGTAAGGTCGATCGATTGGGCACCGCAGTGGGACGTCGAGCGAGGAGTGGCGAGCCTCCAGGAGTGGATCGCATTACAGGATTGATATCTGAGCCGTCCGGCTCGGCGCCGGCTCGAAACGGGGGCGCCTCTCTCATCATCGGTGCCACCGCTATTGCGGGTGTCTCCGGCTACGTCGTCACCTTCCTCGTATTTCGACAGACCGGCCCGGCGGCTTACGCGGTTTTCGCGGTCTTCTGGGCCGCCCTCTACCTGCTCGTCGGCGGCCTTTCTGGGATCCAGCAAGAAGTCACCAGGGCAACTCACCCGATCGAGCCGGGCTCGCGCACAGCTGCCAGCCGCGCGCGAGCATTCGCCCTGGTGACCGCTGTCGTCGTGTTCGCCATAGTGCTGGCCTCCTCGCCGCTGTGGGCGACTACGACCTTCCAACGCGACGCGCCGGAACTCGTCTGGCCGCTTGCGGTGGGTGCCGCGTCGTACGTGCTTGTAGCCACCCTCAGTGGTTCGCTCTATGGCGTGTCTCAGTGGCGTTCACTAGCTCTTCTCGTATCGACCGATGGCGTGCTACGGCTCCTACTCCTGCTTCTCGCATTGCTCTTCACGCGCGACATCGTCGTGCTGGCGTGGGTCGTGGCGCTACCTTTCCCACTAGCAATTCTGCTGCTCTGGCGAGTGATCCGTGGCGGTTTCGTCGACCGCAGCGAGTTGGACGTCGGCTATCGGAATCTCATCTGGAATGTCGCGCGGACTGTGCTCGCTTCCGTGTCTACGGCGATACTGGTCAGCGGATTTCCGCTTATCATCGGGATCACTGCGACGTCGGAGCCGGCCACGCTGGTCGGCCAGCTGATCTTCACGATCACGCTGACGCGAGCTCCCCTTATCGTTACTGTCATGGCCCTGCAAAGCTATTTCGTGGTGCGTTTTCGCGACAGCGGCCGGACGATGATCCGCACTCTCGCAACGGTGCTCCTGGCAGTGACCGTGGGAACAATCGTGCTCGCCATCCTTGGCTGGTGGCTGGGTCCCGTGGTGCTCTCGTGGATTTCGAGCGCCCAGACTTCGGTGCAGGGAGCCACCATAGCCCTGCTCGTCATCTCATCCGGGCTCGTCGCCGCCCTCTCAGCAACTGGATCAGCCGTGCTCGCTCGATCACGGCACCTCGGTTATTCGATCGGTTGGCTCGTCGCCGCTATCGTCACCATCCTGATCATGATGATGGATATCAACTTCATCCCCCGCGTCGAAGCGGCTCTTCTGATCGGTCCCTCTGCTGGACTGGTGGTGTATCTGCTCTTGTTCACCTTGGTGCGGCGCTCCCCGAAGAGTGCGTCGTGATGATCGTTGGCCGCGCAGGTCGGGGGCAGTCGGCACTCCTCATAGTGCTCGCGATACTCGTCGTCGTTGCGGGAGTCGGGGGATTCGTCGGCCTTCCCAGCTGGGTAGTACTCGTCGCCGCATCCGTGCCCTGGCTTTTCTACGCGTGGCGATGCTGGGGCGCGGCACTCGCTGTGACGGCGATAGTGGTCGGGAACTTCTGGGCGTTGCTGGTGCTCATGATGGCGACCTCGGTCATGCACCTCCCGATGTTGCCAACGATCTTGATTACCTATGTCGTCATAGGGCTTGGAGGCGTATTTCTGGTTTCCTGGCTGACGCCGAGTTCATTAGGCACCTCGGCAAGCCGGGCAGTGTGGCTCTCGGCCCTCGTCGGTCCTGCAGTGTGGTTGGCATCGATCGGGCTTTCCACTGTTATTCCAGGTGCCGCAAAGCTTCTCTGGGTGATGTCTAACGACCAGGCGAACAACCTATTGTTCGCACGGCAGATTATCTATGGTGGTGGGATCGCCATCGGCTCGAACCAGAATCCCGTTCCGCTTCCAACAGGGTTTCTCGCCCTTGTCATGTCGTCCGGACGCGCCGACGTCGCCTCGAGCGAACTCCTGCGCCACGACATCGTCGCCTTCGTCGAAGTTTGGACGATCGTCATCGCTCTACTCTGTTTTTTTTCCGGTTTACTCGCAGCTCATATCACCCTCGCGGCCACTGATCGCAGGCCGATCGTGGTCGCGGTCGGGGCCGCGGGATCCGTTGTGCCCTTATCTTGGTTTTTCACAAGCTATCCCGTGGACTACGGCTTCCTGAGCGCCCATGTCGCTCTCGTGATCATCTTGGCCTGCGTAGTCGCCGCGATCGCATCGCCCGCGCGTCCTCGTATCGCCTTCGGTATCCAGTGCATGGCCGCGACAGACCTGCTTGCCGTGTGGAGTCCGCTGGTCGCCATTCCAGCAATGCTTGCGCTCGTCATTCTGCTCGTGCACCGCCGTCGGTTCTGGCCGCTTAGGGGGGCATCGATCTGGTTTCCCGCTGTGGGAGTTGTACAACTGGTGCTCTACGGACTCGGCGTCGCACTGCCTAGTTTTCTTAGCTTGCGCGCATTTCTTAAAGCACCGGGTGGTGTCTACGATTTTCCCCATTGGATGCTTCCGATTCTCGCCTGCGTAGCTGTGCTCCTCGCAGTCGCGAGCTTCTGGCAGCGACGCCGAGTGGTGCTCTTCGCCGTCGTCGGAGCTGCTGTGGGTGCGCTCCTCGGGCTCGGTGGGCTGCTCTTCTTGACGCGGCTCGCACCAGACCCCTGGACCTACTACCCGACGAAGTACGCATGGATCGCTTCGACGATTTTCGTGATCATGATCATGGGCTTGCTCCCGGCGGTAGCTGAGCCGCTGTTCCGGCGCATCGGAGCGCGCATCGCCGCCGTGGGCGTTGTTGTCGTGGTCGCCGCGGGAATCGTTGTGATGGCGCCGCCATCGGATGAGATGCACACTTGGCGGCAACCAATTGTGTGGATACTGGCCGGTGAGGTCAACGGGCCCGGTGACGAAGTGGCAGAGAAGATCCTGGCTGCTGCGGATCTCGAGCACCCCTCCATTTACTGGCAGTCAGGAGACCCTAATCAGCTGTTCATCAATTTCTGGCTACTCGAGGTGGCGGCGAATTCGATGACCGACAGTAACGCTCTAAGGGTTGCATCGTATGGTGGCTATCACGAAAATAAGATCAGCGACCTGTGTTCACTTATGACCACTCTCGGCGGTAACGTGGCCGTGCATACGGCAAGCTCTTCGCTGCAATCGAAAATCGATTTAACGTGTCCGTCGCTAGGCGCCAGGGTGATCATCGAGCGCTGATTCGGACTTCTTAGGCTCCTCCGCTTCGGCGCGCTCTCGTTCTATTATTCGTAGCTCAAGGATCGCGATCCGTTCGGCTAGTGTGCGCGTTTTGCTCTCGAGTTTGGTCAGTTCAGAACTGTGCTGCAGACAGACGAGGAAGAGTATCGCGATGCTGACGAAGAACACGAGGTTGATCGGAACCTCGATGCCGATGATGCCAGCAGCCCAGGCAAGTGTGCCAGGGAAGACCCCGGCGATGAGGGCGAGAAGGCCCGCAAGGAACCACCAGGCGGCATGGCGTTCCCGAAGGTGTCCACGCCGGAGCAACTCGACGACAACGACGAGGATCAGCAGGGCGGAACCGATTCCGAAGATGTAGCTGATCATGCTCATCTGCTTCCCCCGACGCGATATGTCGAGGTTGGTCGAATGAGCGCGAAGACGAGTGCGAGGCCAGCCCTCGCGAGGTAGGCAGTGGCCTTAAAGGGATTGTGCGACGGTACGCCGCCCGCACGTGGTCGCATTGCCACCGGCACCTGCCGGATGACGAGCCCCGACCTCGAAGCGATGACCAGCGCTTCGATGGTGTCGCCAAGGTATTCGGCCGGATAGTGCTCGGCGAAGAGCTTTACGGCATGAGGGCCGGATGCCCGAAAGCCGGAGGTGGTGTCCGTGAGCGGGGTCCTCGACGTGTGGCTGAGGATCGCCGCAAGTGTGACCATCGCCCATTGGCGCGGACCCCTCGCCTTGTAGTCACCGGTTCCCGCGAACCGGGCACCGAGAACGAGGTCAGCGGTCTCGAGCTGTTCGAGAAGCGCCGGAACACTCACAGGGTCATGTTGACCATCCGAGTCGATCTGCACGACGTTGTCGAAGCCGTGCTCGAGAGCGTAGCGGAACCCGGTACGCATCGCTCCGCCGACCCCGAGATTGAAAGGTAACGACGCGACCAGCGCGCCCGCTCGCCTGGCCTCGAGTGCGGTTGCATCCGAAGATCCGTCATCCACAACGAGTACCGCGATGTCGGGGAGCGCCTCGAGCACTTCGCGCACGACGTCCCCGACAGATGCCTCCTCGTTGAAGGCCGGCATCACGATGAGGGTGCGATGGTAAGGAACTGGCACGCTGCCGATTCTATCGAAGCTCTGTCATCGAGGTTTGATAGGGGTGTAGGGGCGTCGCAGCACGTGTTGTATCAACGTGCGCCGGCCGGCGGAGTTCTTCGCTGCGGCAGCGGCCGGTATCTCGCGCAGCGCGTTGAGCCGGGATGACACGTGGTACTTGGCGACCCGTGCCGCTTTTCGCCAGCCCAGCTCACTCGCGGCCGCTGCGGCTTCATAAAAGAGGGTGCGTTCCTGTTTGAACTTCGATCCGTCCGGTCCGGTCGTCGACGAGAGGCTCGCCGAGTGGCGTCGATAGTTGAAGACGACCTCATCGTCGAGCACCAGGGTTCCTCCGGCTTTCACGATCTCGAATAACATCGCGAGGTCTTGTACGACGTCGAGATCGGTGCGGAAGCCGAAGCGCGCGAGTAATTCTGTGCGCCATACCAGGGAGGGGAAGTACGTCCAGTTGCCGCGCAACAAGCTCACAGCGAGTCTCTCCCCCCTATACGCGCGGGGGCCTGCGCCGCCAAATCGGTACCAGCCTTTAACACGATCGGCTAGTGGGAACGAGGGGGCGCCGTTCTCGTCGATGACCGAGACGCCTGGCTGAACGATGTCCGCGTCAGGGAACTGTCCGAGAAGTTCATGAATTCGCGCGACGTAACCGGGGAGCATGATGTCGTCACAGCCCATGATCACCACAAATTCTCCCGGGGTGAGGCCGACCGCCTTGTTGTAGTTGCGACTCGGGCGCAGATTGGTCTCATTGCGGAGATAGGTGATTCTCGCATCCGGGATGGCTGCCGCCCATTCGCCCGGAGCGAGGTCTGGATAGACGTCGTCGATGATCGTCAGGCGCCAATCGTCATCCGTCTGTGCGAGGACGCTTTCGACGGCCAGCCGCAGGTGATCGAAGCGGCCGTAGAAGGGCATCATGATGTCCAAGGTCACTCGGATAGGCTAGCAACGCCTTTTCGAGGCGTAGACCAGCGGCCCATCGCCGTACCTTTCTAAATGAGCAAATCGATGCCGGAGCGAATAGCAGTGACAGAAACCAAATCGAAGCGCGCAGTCATCACGGGCATCACAGGCCAGGATGGCAGCTATCTTGCGGAGTTGCTTCTTTCTAAGGGCTACGAGGTCCACGGGTTCATCCGTCGGTCATCCACGTTCAACACCGATCGAATCGATCATATTTATCAAGACCCGCACGAGTCACGCCAGCGACTGTTTCTCCACTTTGCCGACCTTGCGGATGGCTCGCGATTGGTCACGCTCCTCAATGAGATTCAGCCGGACGAGGTCTACAATCTGGCGGCCCAATCGCATGTGCGCGTGAGTTTCGACGAGCCAGAGTATACGGCTGACACCACGGGCCTCGGCACCATCCGTCTGCTCGAGGCGATTCGCTCCGCGGGCGTCTCTCCGCGCTTCTACCAAGCATCGAGTTCCGAAATGTTTGGTGCATCGCCTCCGCCGCAGAACGAAGAGACCGCCTTTTATCCACGGTCGCCATATGGCGTCGCAAAGGTCTATTCGTACTGGATTACCCGAAACTACCGGGAGGCTTACGGGCTGTTCGCCTGCAACGGCATCCTGTTCAACCATGAGTCCCCGCGGCGCGGCGGCACTTTCGTGACGCGCAAGATCACACGTGCTGTCGCGCGTATTGCGGCAGGCGAGCAGTCGGAACTCTTCATGGGGAACCTCGATGCCGTGCGCGACTGGGGCTATGCGCCCGAGTACGTCGAAGGAATGTGGCGGATGCTGCAGCACGATGAGCCCGGCGATTATGTGCTCGCGACCAATACTGCTTATACCGTGCGCGACTTCCTTCAGCTCTCTTTCGAGCACGCCGGGCTCGACTGGGAGAAGTATGTTCGGTTCGATGAGCGCTACCTTCGTCCGACCGAGGTCGACTCGCTCATTGGAGACCCCTCGAAGGCCCAGGAGGTACTTGGCTGGGTGCCGAAGGTGCTCACGCCGAACCTAGCGCGCATCATGGTGGATGCCGACATCGCATCGCTGGCGATCGAGGGCAAGCACTACGTCGACACGGTCCAGAACGCCAGCTGAGGTGCGAGCGCTCCTAACCGGTGGGCGCGGGATGCTCGGTTCGAGCATTGCCCGGCAGTGGTTCTCGCGACGTCCTGGCGATGAACTTATCGTGATTACGCGTGACCGAGTCGACCTCCGCGACAAAGCAGCGACGGGCCAGCTCGTTGCCGAGATTGCGCCGGATGCCATCATCCACGCGGCGGCAGTGGTCGGCGGCATCGCCGCCAAACTCGCGACGCCAACGCCCTACCTGCTCGACAATTTGCTGCTTGACACAAGCGTAATCTCGGCGGCGATCGACCAGCGAGTTCCGGAGTTGCTCTATATCGGAAGCGCTGCGATGTATCCGGAGCACTATCGACAGCCCTTCGTCGAGTCCGACGTGCTCGCGGCACCGCTGGAGCCGGCCAACGAAGGTTATGCGGTTGCGAAGATTGCGGCGACCAAGCTGTGCGAGTACGCGAGTGCGCAGTACGGTCTCGACTACCGCGTTGCCGTCCCGTCCAATCTGTATGGTCCGAATGACGACTTCTCGGCAAGTCATGGCCATCTCATCGCCGCGACGATCGGCAAAGTGCATGCGGCGAAGGTCGCAGGTGCTCCCTCGGTACTCATCTGGGGGGATGGCACCGCTCGACGCGAATTCACGTACTCAATCGATCTCGCATCCTGGCTGGTCGGGCAGGTAGGCAGGCTCTTTGAGTGGCCGGCAATCCTGAATCTAGGCGTCGGCGATGATCGCTCGATCACCGAATACTACGAGCTCGCCCGAGACGTGGTTGGTTATGAGGGATCATTCGAGTACGACATGACCAGGCCTGCCGGAATGCATCAGCGCATCCTCGATTCCTCTGTGGCACGTACTCTCGGCTGGGCGCCGATGACGAGTCTCGAGAGCGGAATGGCCGAGGTCTACGCTTCCTTTCTGGCTGCCAACAACAAAGAACAAAGGATCTGAACGTGAGCCTCCTCAGCGAGCCCCTTAAGGGTTTTCCTCTCGCCACCTCGTCCTGGGACGACAAAGAATATGCGGCCCTTCAGGATGTGATCGCGAGCGGTCGCTTCACAATGGGCCCGCTCGTCGCTCAGTTCGAGCGGGAGTTCGCCGCTCAGTTCGGTGTTGGCTATGCAGTGATGGTGAACTCTGGCAGTTCGGCCAACCTGCTCGCGATCGCCGCGGCCGTGCTCGACCCGCGTAGCGATCTGCACCCTGGTGATGAGGTACTGGTGCCTGCGGTTTCGTGGGCGACCACGTACTATCCGCTGCAGCAATATGGCCTCATCCTGAAGTTCGTCGATATCGATATCGATACCCTCAACATGGATCTCGAGCTTGCCGAGGCAGCGATCGGTCCGAAGACCAAAGCGATCTTCGCGGTCAACCTGCTCGGCAACCCGAACGATTTCATGCGTCTCACAGCCATGGCGGAACAGCATGGTCTGCTCCTCTTCGAAGACAATTGTGAGTCGTTGGGCGCGACTTTCGAAGGTAAGGCGGCAGGAACTTTCGGGCAAATGGGCACGTTCAGTGCTTTCTTCTCCCACCACATCTCGACGATGGAGGGCGGTGTCATAGTCACAGACGATGAGCAGCTTCATCAGATGCTCACGTCTTTGCGCGCACACGGTTGGACTCGCGAGTTGCCGGAGGAGAACTTCGTACATCACAAGTCCGGCGACATGTTCGATGACCTCTTCCGCTTCGTGCTGCCTGGCTACAACGTGCGCCCGCTGGAGATGTCGGGTGCGCTCGGGATCGAGCAACTCAAGAAGGTGCCGGCGCTGGTCGCCGGTCGCCGAGCGAATGCCGAATATTTCAAAGCGAAGTTCGGCGAGCTGTCAGACATCCGTACGCAGCGCGAGACTGGCGACAGCAGCTGGTTCGGATTCTCTCTCATCCTCGAAGGCGGCCTCGCCGGCCGCCGCGGCGAGGTCGTCGAAGCGCTCCATAAAGTGTCCATCGAGTCGCGACCGATCGTTGCCGGCAATTTCACCCGAAACCCGGTGATGCAATATCTGCCGTCCGTTGTGCCGGCTGAACTTCCGGCAGCCGACAAGATCCACGATGACGGGTTGTTCGTCGGCAACCACCACTACCCGGTCGAGGGGGGCATCGATCTGCTGTATGACACCCTGTCGCGACTGACTTAGGTGTCTCGCACGGCTGAACCGTCAGCGAGGGCTCGGTGAAACGAGGTCAACGTCTCTGCCGCCACCTTCTGCCAGGAGAACCCAGCTGAGCGAGCCAATCCAAGTTGAGAAAGTTCCTTCTGCCGGGCGGAGTCCGCGCTGAGGGACTGTACGGCGCGAGCGAGATCGGCAGGATCGCCAGCCGAGAAATATTCCGCCGCGCCAGCGCCGACCTCCCGGAAAATTTCGGTGTCGGCGAGCAGCACCGGAAGGCTCATGGACATGGCCTCGAGGGTGGGCAGCGAGAAACCAGTGGCAAGCGTCGAATCGATGAGCGCCGTCGCGGTCGCGAGCAGCTCCGCAAGTTCTTCGGTCGACACCCAGCTCTTCAGTTCGACCGATGACGAGAGACCGAGTAACGCCACGAGCGGAGCGAGCGGATCATCGCCGTGCCCGCCCGTGATCACGAGATGGGGGCGGTCGTTCGGCTCCATGAGCCCCCAGGCCCGGACGATAGTTTCGAAATCTTTGTACGGGCTCCGCTGTCCCATCGCGAGGAACAGATCAGTTCGCCGCGTAACCTCGGCCTTGACAATGCTCGCCGACGATCGCGCCGCGAGCGGAATCACGTCGATCCGGTCAGCGGGAAAATCGAAATAGCGGCGGATGGCACGCGCCGAGTACTCGCTGATTGTGATGATCCTCGTCGCGGTCTTCGCTGCACGCTTCTCCATCCATTTCACAGGCTCGGTGAAGAGCCGCGTCTGCATGAGTTCGGGATGCGAGAAGTAGAGCAGGTCATGTACGGAGATTACGACGGGGATGCTCGATCTAAGGGGGCCGAACATGGCCGGGCCGTGAATGAGATCCGCACCTCGCTCGTGTGCGAAGCGGGACACCGCGAACAGTTCACCCCGCGCCCAGCTGAAACGGTTCTCACCGCTGATCCCCGAATCGACGACCTCCCCGGGAAACCACGAGTGATCGCTCGCCATCAACTCTTTGCTGGCGAGGGCTACGAACTCGAGGTCAGGATTCCGCGCGCCGATCGCTCGGTAAAGCTCGCGGGCATACACCTCCAGCCCCCCTTTGGTGCCCGTCGACTGAAGCAGGTTCACACACACGAGGGGCATAGCCGATGACTCTACCAACCCAGCTGACACGTCTTGGCGATCATCGGCTGACGACGCGATAGATCGTGTAGCCGGCCTTTTCCGTTTTCGCGGTTTTGTCTACTGCGAGACATCTCTCATCGAGCGTGCCTTCTGCCAGCACGTATTTGATGTTGCGTTGGGCGAAATTTGAGCAGGCGTCGAACGTCACAACGACCTGATCGAGTGATGGATTGGTGACCTTCGGTTCACCCGGGCCCAGCTTCCAGTTGATGAAACCGATCCGATCCCACTGCTGCCGATATCGATTTGTCGGGTCGACCTGCTTCCACATTACGTCGGAAGGTGCTCCCTGCACGCCGTTGTAGGCGCGCACCCCCGACTCGACGAGGGTCGCGGTGATGAGCGGATTGCCAATACCAACCCAGCCGCCGGGCGCTTCCCGGTCGATCTTGATCACCTCCTGCGACACGGAAGTCTGCCGCAGGTCGAAGATGCCCATGTAGACGGGATTGACCGAAAAGGACGCCGGAACGGTTGCGAGCAGGAAGGCGATGGCTCCGAGTACCGGTCGACGACGTGCGAAATGGTAGAGCGCCGCAACGGATATCAGCGCGAAGAACCACCAGTACGGTGAATTGTTCTGCAGCCCGGCGAGACCCTGCGTCACGACCAACACCGTTGCTATTCCGAGCTGCGAGAGGAGGAATATTCCGGCCCCCGCCGCCGAGACCAAACGATCTGGCCCACGCTCCGCGTCATCCAGATAACGAATGACGTAGACGAGTAGGGCCAGCGAGGCGAGTCCAAGCCCGATCAGGACGCCAACCCTCGAGTCGTCGATGGGGATTCGATCGAGATAGAGCACATGAGCGAGGGCATTCCACCCCGGAATGAATGCATAGGCGGCAAAGAGAACGAGCACACTGCCGAGACCGAGTTGAGTCCAGGGCAGCACAGAACGCAGCCGATGTTGGCGATACACAGCCCAGGCGACCACCGGAATGATGAAGACTCCGATCAGAAAGAAGGTTGATGCTTCTGATGAGTTAGCGCCGAGCAATGATCCGCCGTTTTGCAGCGCTTCTGTAAAGGAGGAGCCGATAACTCTCGCAAACGACCGCGCATGCGCTTCGCCGGTGTCAGTCAACCGGGCACCGGGATAGACGGTCGAGACGAAACCTTCGACGGTGCTGGCCCGTGTAATGAGAAAGACAACGGTGATGACAGCGCCGGCCGCTCCGCCGGCGAAGACCGGTCCGACTGCGGCCAGCACCCGCTTCCAGGGCAAGCCTCGCCGCAGGTTCTCGATCACGAGTCCTATGCCGAAAAGGGCTACGACATAGGCGACAGCCAGTATGTAGGGGACGTAGATGCCCATGGCCATGACAGCGGTCAGGTACGCGATGACTATCGCCCAGATCCATCGTGATCGTGCTCGTGACGTTTTCATGGCCCAGACGAGCGCGGCCATCGTCGCGAGCGCCCAGACTGCCGGCCAGAAAGTCGATGACTGGTACCACCATTGGAAGAACGGACTGTAGAAAAACCCGACCGCGAGGGCCGCTCCGATAAGTGGTCGACGTGGCAACACCGTGACTACGAAGGCATACACGGCCGCCATGAGGGCGAAGCCACTCGCCCACCAGCGCCAGGCCTGTCCGTGGTCTGCGTCGAACATGAGGAACCCGAGGAGATGCGGCCGAAAAGCCACTGACCAGTCGAGTCGTGGCAGATCGTACGGCAAGGCAGCGTCCATGCCACCCGGAAAGGTCTCGTTGCGTTCCGGCAGCCCCTGCTGCAACTGCGAGATGGTCCAGGATGTGCCTGTGTTCCATTCGTCTGAGCGGATGGATTGCGGGTGACCACTGATCAGGTTGGGATCGCTGCCGTTATAGACCGACCCGTAATATGCGCCGGACGACGTTCCGTTGAGGCCGAGACCGATGAGAATCGCGGCGAGAACGAGGAGGATCGCCGGGAAGGCGAAAAGCAGCCGAAGTCGGGGCAGGTCTTCGTTTGTCGGGCTCGCAAACTTCCTATAGCGAGAGAGGATGCTATTCGCCAAGGAGGCGGGCTTAGTCACGTGGTGGGCCTCGTTTGGTGTCGCTGATGGTTTCCGCCCACCACCCTATCTCTCGATCACGCGCACGACCTTGGCTGTCACGACCGCCTCTGGGACGGAGATGGGTCTCTCGCTAGACTTCAACTGCGCCCAACGCTGAAGTTGGTGCACCGATTTACCGACAGGAATCTTATGGACGTGCTCTCTCCGTATGCCAAGCATTCATTCGTAGCTGAGACGTCGAATAACAGCTGGTCCAACATGTTCCGCTTCATTCCTGACGGTTCCCGGGTGCTCGACGTTGGCTGCTCTACCGGCAATTTCGGAGAGGCACTGCAGAAGTTCAAGGGATGCACCACTGTCGGCGTCGACATCAATGAAGCGGATATTGCCGAGGCGAAGGCGCGACTTTCCGAAGCGCACGTGCTCGACATCCGAGAGCCGGGGGCGGGGGACCTCCTGGGTACTTTTGACGTCGTCGTGTTCGGCGACGTCATCGAACACCTGCCCGACCCCCGGTCGGTGCTTCGAGCGGTGCACGAACTGCTCAACCCCGGGGGCGTGATCGTCTATTCGATCCCCAACATGGGTCATGTTTCGGTGCGAATGGACCTCATGGACGGACGATTCCCGTATACCGAGATCGGGTTGCTCGATAAGACGCATTTGCATTTCTACGACCGCGCTGAGGTCAACGGAGTGTTCGAAGACTCGGGTTTCGCCATCGCCGACGAGCTGTCGACGATATCGAGTTACCCAGAGAAATGGCTCACCACGCGGCTGTTGGCCATGGGGCTGACACCGTCACCGGAGTTCTTCGCCATGCTCGCGAGCACGGATGCGCACGTTTTCCAGTATGTCGGAATCGCGGTACCTGGTGAGGGCCATGCACGGGCACCGCGCCCAATCGTAGATGAGATGATGCCCCAGGATGAGATCCTGCGGAGAACCAATGAACTCATCGTGGAAAATGATCGGCTCGAAGCCCAGCTGCGCGAACTTTATGCACGAATTGCGCGCGCAAGAAAAAACCCATTCGCCGCCGCGCTCTTTGAGCTCAAACGCCGGTTCCGCAAGTCGCGCTGATCCCGATCTGTCCAAATGGTGTCTAGCTCGACAGCTCGGCATCACTGGGAGCGGTCGCGGCAAACGCCCTCCGCCAGCTCAGCTCCCGTGACGCCTTCACGCAGCAGACCACGAAGGTGAGCCATCCGAATTCCACCAGCATCGAGCTCTCGGCGAGGCCGGTCGTGAGTAGGACGACGAGCACGAGGGCCGGCCAGGCGTAGACGAAGCTGCGCTGTCTCGATGCGAGCAGCCAGGAGCGGATGAAGGTGAGTGCGACCAGCCCGATGAATGCGACGAGGCCCACCAGCCCG
>OUNO010000726.1_pt2 | contig 30735 bp, 24 predicted proteins | sample 1779811 | NCBI WGS metagenome assembly OUNO01 (sample SAMEA3914804, study PRJEB12502) | metagenome | biome: forest; material: soil | place: Canada | collected 2010-06-25 | depth 0.3 m
CGGTAGAAGGCCGTGTCCTCGATTGCCTTGGCCGTGAGCGGCCCCGTGGTCTGCTGGAAGCGCAGCGCGAACTCGCGCGCGCCGGGCAGCTCGCGTTCGCCGAGCAGGAGCGCGCGCAGGAAGGCATAGGGGCCACGCCCGGCGGTCGGATTGCGCTGGATCGCGCGAGCTACCGCTTGGTTGATCTGTGCTTCGTCCTCGGGCGCGCGTGTGCCGTCGGGGCGCACGTAGCTGCGATAGACCCCGAACGCCGCCATCACCTCGACCAACGCTTGGTGCAGGCTATGCCAGCTCAGATCGCGCCAGTGTCGATCTTGCTCCGCGAGGCGCTCCAAGGCGCGCGAGAGCAGGGCGGCATCGCTCGCAAACAGCGAGCCCAGCACGTCGCGCTTGGCTTGCACGACGTGCTCTTCGAAGCTCCAGGTGTCGCCGGTGAACTGACGGTAGGTCGAGGTGAGGTTCACCTCGGCCCGCCGATCGACGAATACGCCGCTCGCGGCGCGCGCGAAGTCGTAGCCTGTCGTGCCGTGGGCGCGGAAGCTTGCGGGCAACGTCTCCCCCGGCGCCAATATTTTCTCTACCACGACGTAGATTGGAAGCCGTGTGGGATCGGAGTCGGGCAAGGCGCGCTGCAGGCGCTCGGCGAGCTCGCGCAGATAGCCGATTGGATCGTGGAGCCCATCCACGTGATCCAGGCGGATGCCGCTGATTTTTCGGTGTGCGACCAAAGACAGCAGGCTGCGGTGGCAGGCATCGAAGACCACGGGCAGCTCGACGCGCAGCGAGGCCAGCTCGCTGACGTCGAAAAAACGCCGGTAATTTACGGCCTCCAGCGCCAATTGCCAGGCGCTCAAGCGATAGTGTTGGCACTGCAGCACCGAGTCGAGAAAGTCGAAGCTCTCGGGCTCGCTCGAGCTGCCGCTCAGCGTGCTGAGCGCGCGGTCCAAGGACAGTCGTAGCCCGGCAAAAGAGACCAGCTCGCGTAAGCGGTGCTGCAGCGCTCGTGCGTTCCGTCGATACGATTCGACCAGCGACGGCTGGGTCGCGTCCGCTTCGTCCAGCTCGCTGAAGCCGCGACCGATCGCGCGTAGCTCCTCGGTGTGCTCGAGCAGCGCACGGCCCTCGAGCAAATCAGCGATGCGGCTCGAGACGAGACCGAGTGACTTGGGACGAAGCGGCAAGCTGCGGTTGCCCACGCGCAGCCGCATGGCGTTGCCGTCGTAGCAGAGGGTGAAGTAGCCACTCTCCAGCATGGCTCCGTATTGATCGGGCAGGATCGGCAGCAATAGCTTGTGCGCGAGCGCTTCTTTGGGCGGCAGCCAGTCGATATCGAAGTAGTCTGCGCGCTCGGAGGCCTCGCCGTGCTCTAGGACGTCTTCCCAGAAGCGGTTGCCGTCGCAGCCGACCCCCATGTGGTTGGGCACGAAATCCACGATCAGACCGAGCCCCGCGGCGTCGGCAGCCGCGCTCAACGCCTCGAAGCCCTCGGCGCCGCCGAGCTCGGGATTCAGCACGTCGTGATCGAGCACGTCGTAGCCGTGCGTGCTGCCCGGGGCCGCCTTGAAAATCGGCGATAGGTACAGGTCGGAAATGCCGAGGGACTTCAGATACGGCGCGATGCGCGCGGCGTCCAGAAAGCCGAAGTGCTGGTTCAGCTGCAGTCGGTACGTTGCCGTCGGTGTGCGAAGGCTCACGTGGCCCCTCGCTGCCCGCGCTCGCCGAGCGCGAACAAGGATGCGCTCGCCGGGGCCGCCTCGAAGGTGTGGCGTGTGAGCGGTGACGAATGCGTCGAGAGCAGCGCTGCCGCATCATCGGCGGAGCGCCCCGCTACCTCGGGGAACGAGCGCGCGTCGGCGCTGGGATTGAACAAGAGTAGCCGTTCGCCACTCGTCGAGCGCCGCAGCACCCAGAGCACGCCGTCGATGATGCCGACGCTCAGCTCGGAGGCGGCCCGCAGCACGGGATCGCTGCGCCGCAGCTCGAGCGCGCGTTGGTACAAGGTCAGCGTCGCGTGGTGTTCGGCACGCTCGCGTTCCGTCCAGTCGAGCTTGCTGCGCTCGAACGTCACCGCGTCTTGCGGATCGGGGATGGTCTCGGGCGGCGCGTCGCGAAAGGCCAAAAAATGCTGAAATTCCGCGCGCCGTCCGTGGCTGACGCGCTCGCCCAGCTCTCCTTCATGGTCGCTGAAGAACAGGAACGGCGTGGTCGCCGCCCATTCCTGACCCATGAACAAGAGGGGTGTCGCGGGTAAGAGTAAGAAGAGCAGCGACGCAGCACGATAGGCCAGAAAGTCGCTCAGGTCGTGCAACCGTTCGCCGCGCGCGCGATTGCCGACTTGGTCGTGATTCTGCAAGGCGAACAGAAACCGGCTCAGCGGGATGCCCGTGGTCGCCTTGCCGCGCGCTCGCGCCGGCTCTCCTTCGCCTTCGAACAATTGGCCACGCTCCACCACGCGCGCGACTTCCTGCAGGTCGCCGCTGAACGCCCGGTAGTAGCCGTCTTGCTCGTGCGTGAGCAGCACGTGCATCACGTGGTGAAAATCGTCACTCCACACGGCGTCGATGCCGTAGCCCAGGAGGGTCTTGGGATCGTTGCGGCTGTCTTCGGCGATCAGCACCGCGGGCGGATCACAGGCGTGTGCTACGTCCGAAAGCTCGCGCAAGATGTGTGGAGTACCGCCCGGTTCGAGCTCGTGCGTGGCGTCCAGCCGTAGCCCGTCGAAGCCCACCTCGTGCAGCCAATAGTGCACGTTGCTCAGCACCAAACTACGGAACGCCACATGGTTCAGGGCCGGTTTCTGGCCCCACGCATTGTGGCCCGAAGCATCGAAATAGGAGCCCGAAAAGGCGGGCAGCGCGTTCCCGTCGGGGCCAAAGTGGTTGTACACCACGTCGAGCACGATGCTCATGCCTTGCTCGTGCACGGCGTCGATCAGCCGTTTCAAATCGCTCGGGGATCCGTAGGGCGCGAAGGGCGCGAACCAGCCCACGCCGTCGTAGCCCCAGCCGCGCGTGCCGGCGAATGCGGCGATCGGCATCAGCTCCACGGCTGTTACCCCCAGCGCGCGTAACTCGGGCAAGCGCTCGATGGCACTCCGAAACGTGCCCTCGGTCGTGAACGTACCGACGTGCAGCTCGTAGAATACCTCGCAGCCGTCCAAGTCGATGCGCCGACCCGGGGTGGCGCGCTCGCCGAGCGGCGCGCACACCTCAGCGGGCCCGTGCACACCGGCGGGCAGCGCTCGGGCGTACGGATCGACGGCGATCTGCTCGTCGAGCCGGAAGTGGTAGCGCGCGCCAGCGCCCAGGCCAGGCACGACGGCCTCGAAGAAGTGGCCATTTTCGAGGCGCTCGAGTCGCGCTTCGCGTTCGATCTGGCCTCGTGCGTCGTACAGCACGACCGACAGGGTCTGCGCCGTGTCTGACCACGCCGCGAAGCGCACTCCGCCGGCTTCAACGCGTGCGCCGAGAGGAGCCTGATGCCATTTCACGCGCGCCGCCTGCGCAGTAAGAGCTTCAAAGACGAGGGCGCCAGGGTAGTGTTTTCGCCGCCCGCGCGCTGCTCCTCGGCGTCGTCGTTGGCGGTGTCCAGCAAGAGCTCCCAGCCCCGGTCGTCTTTGGGGAAGGGCAGCTGGAAGTCGATTGGCTCGCTGTGCGAATTGAAGAGCAAGAGCAGGTCATCGTCGTGGATCGCTTCACCGGACGCGTCCGGCTCGTCGATGCCTTCACCGGCGTAGAACACGCCCAGCGAGCGCGTTTCGGAGTTGCTCCAATCTTCGTCCGACATATCGACGCCGTCGTGCCGGAGCCAGCAGATGTCTTTGACCTCCGAGCCACGCAGGGGTCGACCCTTGAAAAACGTGGCGCGGCGCAACGAAGGATGCTCGTGGCGCAGCTGCGTCAGTTTTTTGGTGAATGCGAGCAGGCTGCGGCGCTCGTCGTCGAGTTGCCAATCGAGCCAGCTGAGCGCGTTGTCCTGGCAATAGCCGTTGTTGTTGCCCTGCTGGCTGCGGCCGCGTTCGTCGCCATGGGACAGCATGGGGGTACCTTGCGAGAGCAGCAACGTGGCCAGCAGATTGCGTTGCTGTTTGGCCCGCAGCGCGCGAACCGCAGGATCGCTGGTCGGCCCTTCCGCTCCGCAATTGAAGGACAGGTTGTGATCGTTGCCATCGCGGTTGTCCTCGCCGTTGGCCTCGTTGTGCTTGTTCTCGTAGGATACCAAGTCGGCCAGCGTGAAGCCGTCGTGGCAGGTCACGAAGTTGATGCTCATGTACGGGTTGCGCCCGTCATTTTCGTAGATGTCACTGCTACCGGTCAGGCGATAAGCCAGCTCGGAAGCCGAGCCGCCGTCACCGCGCCAGAACGCGCGCATCGCATCGCGATACCGCCCGTTCCATTCCGCCCAGCGCACCGGGAAATTGCCCACCTGGTAGCCGCCCGGACCAACGTCCCAAGGCTCGGCGATCATCTTGATCTGACTCAGGGTCGGGTCTTGATGGATTAGCATGAAGAAGCTGGAGAGCTGATCGACCTCGTGCAGCGAGCGCGCCAGCGCAGCCGCCAAGTCGAAGCGAAAACCGTCGACGTGCATATCCAGCACCCAGTAGCGCAGCGAATCCATCATAAGCTGCAGCGTCTGGGGGTGCCGAACGTTGAGTGTGTTCCCGGTACCCGTGTAGTCCATGTAGTAGCGCGGGTCGTCGTCGACCAAGCGGTAGTAGCTCGGGTTGTCGATGCCGCGGAAGGACATGGTGGGCCCGAGCTGATTGCCCTCCGCCGTGTGGTTGTAAACCACGTCCAAGATCACCTCGATACCGGCCGCGTGCATGGCCTTCACGAGCTCTTTGAACTGGCTGACTTCGCTGCCCAGCGCCGAGCCGGAGCGCAAGCGTGGATCAGGGGCGAAGAAGCCGATCGTGTTGTAGCCCCAATAGTTCCTGAGCCCTTTTTCGAGCAGGAACTGGTCGTCGACGAAGGCATGGATCGGCATCAGCTCGATGGCCGTGACCCCAAGCTCTTTCAGGTAGCCGATGATCACGGGGTGGCTCATGCCCAGGTAGGTGCCGCGCAGCTCTTCCGGCACCTCCGGGTGCTGGATCGTCAGCCCGCGCACGTGCGCCTCGTACACGATCAGCTCGTGGAACGGCAGGTTCGGTTTCTGATCGCCCGCCCAGTCGAAGTACGGGTCGACGACCATCGCCAGTGGCGCGCCGATCGCGTTCTGTTCGCTGAAGGCCAGATCTTCCTGCTCCGAGCGGGTGTCGTAAGCAAACGAGCCTGCGTTCCAGTCCTGCAAACCGGTCAGTGCCTTGGCGTAGGGATCGAGCAGGCGCACGTTCGAATTGAACCGCAAGCCGCGCGCCGGCTCGTACGGTCCATGAACGCGGTAGGCGTAGCGCTGGCCCGGGCCGATGCCGTCCAGGTAACCGTGCCACGCAAAGCCCGTGCGACGCGTGAGCGGGTGCCGTGTTTCTTCACCCTCGGGAGTGACGAGGCACAACTCCACCGCGGTCGCGTGCTCGGAGAAGATCGAAAAATTGACGCCCCGCCCATCCCACGTCGCGCCCAATGGATAAGGGTTTCCCGGTTTCAAGCTCACTCGAGTTCCTCTTCTAGCTCGCGCCTTTGCGACCGTGACCAAGTGGCACTTGGTGTGCCGCTATGCCCCACTCTCAGAACGAGCCGCCGAACGTGCTAGCACCCGCCGTTGGGAACGGGCTACCCCCGAGGCCGAATTGGTTGCCGCTCGCCGAGCTGCCGCCGAAGCTGCTGGCCCCGCCCAGGCCACTGCCTCCGAAGCCGAAAGTGTTACCGCCGAACCCGTCTCCGCCAAGCCCAGCACCGACTCCGACGCTCGACTCGCCGCTGCCATTTCCAAAGCCGCCCTGCCCGCCGCTGGAGGGGCTAGTCGTGCCGCCTTCACCGATCACGACTGGACCGGTCGGTGCGCCGATCGGCGGTCCATGCCCATCGTCAGAAGCGCAGGCGAGCGCGTAAGGCGCGAGCGCTACGGCGAACACGAATCGGAACACGCGGTGTGCCTCAAAATGTCTCACTGAGTACCTCCGATCGCGCTGGAATCAGCGCTGGATCTGCTCAGTGCTTCTGCAAAATCGGTACCGCGCTCGAGCGCGCCGCTCAGTGGCGTTGGCTGCCGAGGCGTCCCTCGACGATGCCAGCGCTGGCGGTCATCGCCATCAAGCGGCCGGAGTCCGCGATCATGCTCACGAACGGTGCGTCCCAAGTGCGATCGGACCACGCGGGGCGCCAGGCTTCGGCGAGCCGCGGGTCACGAGTCCACAACACGCCGAGGCTCGCGACCCACTCGCGGTCCAGTACGTCCAGCGCGCTCGCCGATAGATCGGGCGCGCCCGGCACGACGGACACCGTGGTCAGATCGCCCTCGGCGCGCAAGGCGGTGCCGTCGCTGCCCACGATCAAACCGAGGCAGCGCTCGACACTGCTCGAGCCACTCACGAACGCACGTGTGGCGGGCGTGGGCAAAAACTTGAGGTCCCAGTCCAGCGGCGAATACACGGCTGCAAAAGCGCCACCCTGCACGCGGCGCCCGCACACCAGCCAGCGCGTGTCGTCGAAACGCAGCACGGACGCCACGTTTTGAATGCCGTCCAGCGGCAGGGGTCTGAGCCAACGCCGACCGGACATGGCGAGCAACGCCGGCGGTAAGCCCGGGCGTCGGCCCACTGCGACCAGTAGATCGTCGAACATGCCACTGGCGTCGATGAGCTCGATGCTGCGGTCCGGCGCGTTGGACAGCTCGCGCACGCCGTCGGAGCCGAACACGGCCACGGTGCCGTTGGCGCCACCGATCAAGAAGCCACCGGCTTCGTGGCGCCGCGCGAACGCCATCCCGCGTGGAATGCGGGCCAAGATGCTCTTGGCACCCAGCCACGACTCACCATTCCAAAACAATGGCCCGCGCGGCGTGAGCGCGAAGCAACGGCCGTCCGTGTCCCAGGCGGCGCTCTGAATCACCAGCTCGTCATGCGGGCGGTGCTTCACGATCCAACGCCAGCCGGCCATGTCCGATGGCGGCGACAGGCTTTGAATCGTGCGCAGCAGGCGTCGGCTCGAGGTGGGGGGAGCCGGGCGATCACCGAGCCAGGCGATGATCGCGTTGGCCAAGGCCTCGGCGCTTTGCGGTCGATGCTCGACCGAGAGCGTGGTGCCCCAGGCGAGCGCCGCGTCGATCGCGCGGCACGCTTCCGGTCGCTCGCGGATCTCGGGGCTCAGCACTGGGCAATCGAGCACACTTTTGCGCGCTTTTGCGCGCATTTGCTCGTACGCCTCATAGGGCGTCGTGGCATCGAAATAGTGCGTGCCGGTCAGCACGTAGTAGGCGATGCACGCCAGCGCGAACACGTCGGTCTCGATGCCCACCCCTTGGTCGAGCGCTTGCTCCGGCGCGGCGTAACCCACCGTGCCGAAGCCCACGCCGGCGAACGTGCGCCCGAGGCCCGAGGGGCGCGCCAAGCCGAAGTCGGAGATCTTGAAGATCTCGGTTTCGCCGAAGCCGCAGCACAGCACGTTGCCGGGCGTGAGATCGCGGTGGATCACGCCGACGCTATGAATCTCCGAGATGCCGCTGGCCAAGCAGCGCAGCGCGTGCGTCGCGCGCTGCGAGTCGAACGCGTAGCCCGTCTTGTGAATCGAGTAGGTGACGCGATCTTCGAGCGTCGTGCCCTCGATGCCACCGTGCACGTATTCGATGGCGATCCAGGGCGTGGGTGGCAGGCCGAAGTAAGTCGTGCTGCCGGTGTCGACGAAGCGCACCACGAACGGGCTCGGCGGCACGCGCTCGTTCAAGCGACCGAGCGCGATGGCCTCCTTTTGCGCGACCAGCTCGGGCGAGATGTCGGTCGAGCCGAAGGCACGACGCACCACTTTGACCACCACGGGCGACGCGCCGTCGGGGGCCTCGCGCCGCGCCAAGTATGCGGCACCCATGCCGCCTTCGCCGACCTGGTGCTCGAGCACGTATCGAACGCCCTGCTGCACGTCCGAATCGATGTACCGTCCGCTCAATGAGGAGGGCGCGATGGAGGCGGGGGGCTCGCTCACCATCTGATTTTTGCGCTCACTTTCGGCGCGCGTCCACGCCTAAAGTTCGGTGCTTTTGTTTCGCCGTCACGGAAGGCGTGGCGAACTCGCGTCGCTTGCGTGCCGAGCGACCAAGGAGTACTCGCCTAGGAGCGGATGAGCATGCAGATCGCGGTATCGCTCAAGCGGCGCCTCAAGTCGATCGCCGCCTGGCGGCGCCCCTCGTTCTTGACGCTAGCCGAGAGCGCTCCGCTCGACCTGCGCATCGTCGGGCGTACGTTGCTTCACGCGGCCGCTGTCGGTGTGGTGGCCGGCCTGGCCGGCGCCGCGTTCTTCGCCGGGCTCGAGTACTTCACGCGCTTGGTCCTGGAAGACCTGGCCGGTTACATTCCGTTGCGTGCCGATGGTGAGACGTTCGCGGCAGGTGGTGGGCTGCACACGTTCCGGCCCTGGCTGCTCGTGCTCATTCCGGCCTTGGGTGGGCTTGCCTGCGGTTTGATCTGTCGCCTGGCGCCCGAAACGCGCGGCGGTGGTGGTGACGCCATGATCGACGCCTTCCACCACGAGGGCGGCGTCATCCGCCGGCGCGTGATTTGGGTCAAAGCGCTGGCCTCGGTATTCACGCTCGGTAGTGGTGGCGCTGGCGGGCGCGAGGGACCGACGATGCAAATCGGCGGCGCGATCGGCACACTGGTCGGCCGCGTCTTGAAGGTGAGCACCCGAGAGCGCCGCATCTTGCTGGTAGCGGGTGTTGCAGCGGGTATCTCGGCGGTCTTTCGTACGCCCCTCGGCGCCGCCCTGCTGGCCGTGGAGATCCTGTATCGCGATGGCTTCGAGTCGGACGCGTTGATCCCGGCGGTGCTCGCGAGCGTGGTTTCCTATTCGGTCATCATTTCGATCTTCGGTGAGAGCACACTGTTCGCTCGCGTGCCGCGCTTTCCGTTCGTGCCCGCGCACCTGCCGCTGTTTTTGCTGCTCGCGCTCGTGATCGCGGCCGTGTCGGTGTTCTTCCTGAAGGTCTACCAAGGCCTCGGGCGCTTCTTTCGCAGCCTACCGGTGCCGCCCTGGGCACAGCCGGCAATCGGCGGGCTGCTGCTCGGCGTCTGTTGCACGCCGGTGATCATGCTGGTGGGCCAGCATTTGCATGCGCCGGGGCAGGGCTTGGGTTTGCTCGGCGGTGGCTACGGCGCCGTGCAAATGGCCATCTCCGGCTCGCCCTGGCTTCAGGGGGGCTGGACGGCCGTGGCCTGGCTCGTGGCCTTGGCCTTCGCCAAACTGCTCGCATCGTCGATCACGATCGGTTCCGGCGGCAGCGCGGGCGATTTCGCGCCGTCGCTCGCCATCGGCGGCTTGCTCGGCGGCGCGTTCGGCCGTGCCGCGGCATTGCTGCTGCACGATCCGCGCATCTCGTATGGCGCGTTCGCGCTGGTCGGTATGGGCACGTTCTACGGCGGCATCGCGCACACACCGCTCAGCGCGCTGGTGCTCGTGTGCGAGCTGGCGGGCAACTACGACCTGCTCGTGCCGTTGATGCTCACGCAGGGCATCGCCTTCGTCGCGTTGCGTCGGCGCGCCCTGTACTCTTCCCAGGTACCGACCCAGCGCGACTCACCCGTGCACCGCGACGCGCTGCTACTCGATTTGCTGCGCGGCATGCGCGTGAGCGAGCTGATGCGCAAGGTCACTCCGGTCAGTTTCCGCAAGCACACGCCCTCGCGCGAGGTGCTGCTCGCGGTCGGCAACCACCCAGGCCAGGAGGTGTTTCCGGTGTTGGACGAGGCAGAGCGAGTGATCGGCCTGGTCACGGCCAACGTGCTGCGCGTGGCCTCGCTCGAGCTTCCGGATGCGCGCTGGACCTTGGCCGCCGATTTGATGGAACCGCTGGTCTCCGTGCTGGCGACGGACGATTTGCGCACCGCGACCGAGCGCATGGTGGGCAGCGGGCTGCGCGAGCTGCCGGTGTTGGACGGCGCCGACCGTGCCATCGGTCTGCTCGACGAGTCCGAGATCGCCGAGGTGTATCTCAAGGCCGCGTTCCGCGCCGAATCGGCCGACCGTGGGCCAGCGAGCTCCACAGTGCCGCCCCGGCCGCCTGCAGCGAACGGCTGACGCTCCAGGCTGTGCCGCGCCAGCGGGGGCTCGATTCAGCGGCGTCGGCCGCTGCGCTGGCCGACGCTCGCGCTCGCCGCCGTGCCCGAGATCAGCTCTTGCCAGGTTGCACTGAGCACGACTTCTTCGTCTTGCAGCACGAGCGCGGTCCAAGTACCCGGCTCGTCAGCGCGGGAGAACAAGAACTCGACGATCTGCGGAGCGACGGGCATCAGCGCGGAGCACAGCGCGCCGCGCTCGACGCAGCCCACGTACAGCGGATCGGGCTTGGGGTCGTTGGGCGCGAGCAGCAACTGCCGCAGCACCTGAAGCGCGCGCGGGTGGCGCAGATCGGCAACCAGGCCTACCGGGCTCGCCAAACCCTCTTGGCGAGCGAGCGCGTAGCTTTCCAGCAAACGCCAACGCGCGCCGTGCGCGCAGCGCCAAGCCTCGGGGTGCGACTCAGAGAGCACTCAGATGGACTATGCGAGTCGCGCGCAGTTGCCAAGCGTCCGGAAGAGCGCGCTCGGACATTTTCGGGCGCGTGCCGGCAGGCCGAACGATTGCCGTTCGGCTGCACGGAATGCGGTGCGAGAAAGTTGTCTCAGCTGGGCAAGAAAGCGTCTCGAATTGCGGTTCCGCTGTACTCCGCGGCTGGCGCGGTTGCGGTAACCGTGCAACTGCCTGAACGTACTACTGAGCGTCGCGGCAACCGCCGCGACTTCCGAGAAAGGAACGAAAACGATGGCTCGCACTTACTCCAAACCTTCCGTCGATGAGCTGCGCTCTCGCCTGGGTTCGCTCGAGTTCCAAGTGACGCAACACGACGCCACGGAGCCGCCCTTCCGCAATCGCTTTTGGGACAACCATGAAGCCGGCCTGTACGTGGACATTGCCAGCGGAGAACCGCTGTTCAGCTCGCTCGACAAGTTCGACTCCGGCACTGGCTGGCCGAGCTTCACGAAGCCCGTCGAGAGCGAGTACGTAACCGAGAAGACCGACATCACGCACGGCATGCGCCGTGTCGAAGTCCGCTCGAAGCACGGCAACTCCCACCTGGGTCACGTGTTCGATGACGGCCCGCGCCCGACGCGGCTTCGCTACTGCATCAACTCCGCTTCATTGCGCTTCATTCCGGTCGCCCAGCTGGAAGCGGAAGGCTATGGCGAATACCGCGCACTGTTCGGGGACGCCCAGGCCACGCAGCAAGCGCCGCTGGTCGACCATGACAACGCGTGCGCCGTGCCGTCACCCGGCGAAGCGCCGAGCTGCGAAGCCACGATCGAAGAGGCAGTGCTCGCGGGCGGTTGCTTCTGGGGCATGGAAGAGATCTTGGCTCAGGTGCCGGGCGTGATCGAAAGCACGGTCGGCTACACCGGCGGATCGACGTCGGATCCCAAGTACGAACAAGTGAAGACGGGCCGTACCGGACACGCCGAGGCGATCCGGATCTTGTTCGACCCGAAGCTCGTCTCGTTCGGTCAGATCTTGGACGACTGGTTCTTCAAGATGCACGACCCCACGACCAAGGACCAGCAGGGCAACGATCGCGGCTCGCAGTATCGCTCCGCGATCTTCGTCACTTCGCCCAAGCAGCGCGAAGAAGCCGAAGCCGCCAAGCAGCGCGCCCAGGCGAGCGGTCGCTGGAAGCGCCCGATCGTGACCGAGATCGTCGACGCCGGCGCGTTCACGCCGGCCGAGGACGATCACCAGAAGTATCTGGAGAAACACCCCGGCGGCTACACCTGTCACTTCATGCGCGACTGAGGATTCAGGGCCTTTGGCCAGAACCTTAAGGAACACCCGCTCGTCAAGTTCTGCGTTTTGGCGAGGCTTTCGCGAGCACCGCAGCGGAGCGTAGGTTGCTACGTGAGCAGCGGAGCGCAGCGAAAACGAAGCCAAACCAGAAATCGGCGGGCGTCGCTGAAGCTGAAGATACCGGTAATGGTTCAGGGCCTGCCTCAGGCGGGGCTCGCCGCCGTCCCCGGCGCGGGCGCTACAGGCGCTGCGCGCTGGGGCGGGGCTTCATCGACCTGCGCTTCCCCAAAAATGCCGCCCTCGACCACATCGTGCACGAAACGCAGCTTGTCGATCACTCGTTGGGCAAGCACGAAGGGATAGAGGTCAGGCAAGCCCATCGAGCGGTTGAGGCTGTTCAACGCAACCGTGAGGGGTACCCAAGCTTCGATCAGATCTTGGAAGCTGCCCAACTGCACACGGCGCGCGGCAACTGCAGCTGTCCGCGCCCCGCCCACTGCTCTCGGCTGCAATGCAATGCCGTACACCTGAGCCGTCTCCAGGGTGTCCAGCATGTGCAGGTAGTGAGCCCAGGTCTCGGCCCAGTCTTCCCAGGGATGCATGGTTGCATACACGCTGACGTATTCGTCCGCCCAATCCTGCTTCGGGGAGGCGTAGTGCTTCTTGACGGCCTCGGCGTAGTCGAGCTCTTCGTTGCCGAATAGCGCGCGAAACGCTGCGAGTTGCGGGCTGCCTTTGACGAGCCTATCCCAATAATAGTGCCCCGATTCGTGCCGGAAGTGGCCGAGCAGTGTGCGGTAACGCTCGCCCAAGTTCACGCGCGTTTGCTCGCGAATCGGCGAGTCCGCCTCTTTCAAATTGATGGTCACTAGGCCGTCGCAATGACCCGTGAGCACTCGCTCGCCGTCCGGGCCGTCGTTCTTGAACGCGAAAGCAAGGCCGGATTCGGCCTGTTCCTCTTTCGGTTCGACGGGCAAACGGAGCTCGAGCAGCGTGTACACGAGCCGGCGCTTGGCGATCTCCATCTTGTGCCAAGACTCGAGCGCCGCCGGATCCGAAAGGTCCGGGATGGCCTCGTTCAGGCGACAAGCAAGGCAGAATTCGTGCTCGTCGCTCTCCGGAATGGCCCAGTTGCACACGGCATGCGTCGTGTAGTTCTTGCAAAGTCGGTAGCGGGTGCCTCGGGCGGAGGGGTCGAGGGCACGGTGGTACAGCCCGGCCTCGGCTGGGGTTGCAGGGTCGGCCTCCGCCTGCTCCATCGCGCTCAGCACGCCTTGGTCCGGCAGGTACGCCAGTGTGTGCCCGCAGCGGACGCACTGCGAATTCTCGAAAAACGCGACGCTCTTGCACGAGGAGCAGGTGAAGATTTTCATGACTTCTTTCAGTACTGGTTTCAGGGGTCAGGGAACGAACGCGCCGCACGAGCTGCTGCACTTGGTGATGTCTTCTACGCAGGAGTCGGCGTCGCCGATGCAGTCGTGGCAATCGTCGAGCTTGTTCTGCTTGTCGTCGCTGTTGCTTGCGTCTCTCTCGCAACGATCCTTGCAGGCGTCGACGTCGTAGGAATCATTGAAGCAGTCCGCGTAACGCTGACAGATGGCGTGACAGTCGAAGTGATTGGTAATCGGATCGGCTGCACTGCAGCCCACGCCAGCAAAAGAGGCCATGCACACGAACGCGAACGCAAAGGGCAAGGTTTTGAACATGGCGGCGCTTGGTTGCAGCGCTCGTGCCAAGTTCCTGATCGTCGTCGTGGGTTGGAAAAGGCAGCAAAAATTGATCGTCAACCCTCACATAGAGGCGGCTAGCCACGGTCGTGCGCGGCGTGTGGCGTCACGTCGCATTTTCGGCAAATCGCCTGGGTTGGGGCATGCTTCGTGCACCGAAAATGCCGTGGAAAAGCCTCTACTCAGGCGCTGTTGGTCGCTCGTCAAACGAGTTTCCGACGAAGCGGACAAGGACGACGCGGATATCGTCGCGGCCGGGCTCGCCTTCTACGGCATCCTCGGCCTGTTCCCGGCGCTGCTGGCCGTGGTCTCGATCTACGGGTTGGTCTCCGACCCCGTCGCCATTCAGAACACGATCTATGGCGTCGCGCGCTCGCTCCCGAGAGCAGGTCGCGACGTGCTCATCGGTGAGCTGTCGACGTTCGTGGCGCGCGACTCACGCAGCTTGAGCCTGAGCACGCTGTTCGGCTTGGCGGCAGTGCTGTGGAGCGCATCCTCGGCGATGGGCATGTTGGTGCGCTCGATCAACGTGGCTTACGACCAGCCCGAGCGGCACAGCTTCTTGAAACGGCGTGGCATCGCCGTACTGTTCACGCTGGCGGGCATGTTCGGGCTGTTCGTACTGATCCCGACGGTCGCGCTCTTACCCAAAATCCTGGCTGTTTTTCACGTGGGCGGGGCGTTGGTGCTGCTTCGCTGGCCGGCCATGGCAGTGATCGCTTGGCTCACGTTCGGCCTGCTGTACCGATACGCGGCGCAGCGTCGCCCGCTTCCGAGCGTGGTCGCGGTGTTGCCCGGCGCGACACTCGCGGCGTTGCTTTGGGTGGGGCTGTGCGGCGTGTACTCCGCCTATGTCGAGCACTTCACTAGCTTCAGCTCCACGTACGGTGCGTTGACCGGCGTCATCGTGCTCGAATTCTGGCTCTACTTGTCAGCGCTGATCGTGGTCTATGGCGCAGAGCTGAACGCCGAGCTTTACCGCCATCCGTGGCGAAACGAGCAACAAGAGCTGCCGCTCCAGCTCGAGAACGGCGGTCAGAGCGAGCCCCAACAACGAGCAACCCCGCGGGGCGCCTGAAAAAAGAGGTGCCTACCGCGGGGTCGAAACAGCGTGCTCGCTGTCGGCTCGACACGAGCGAACTCAGGAGGTCGAGTTGCTGGTGTGGTGCTGCTCGAACTGACCGATCTTGTCGTTGATCTTCTCGTTCACGCGGCCCTTGGCGTCGTCCAAACGGTTCTTGACGTCATCGAGGCCGTCGGAGAGACGGGCGCGCAGCTCTTCGCCAGAGCTCGGTGCCAACAACAGCGCAGCTCCGGCGCCGACTGCAGCACTGACCGCGACTAGACCCAAAGCGGGCAGGGCGCGCGAGAAGGCGCTCGGACGACGCTCCAGGCCAATCACGCCCAAAATGTCGTTCAGCTCGACGCTACCGACGTTGCGGACGACCTTGGCAACTTGCTGAGCGCCGATGAGCGAGCCCAGGGTCCACAGCGCTTTCGTGATATTCCGGTCCATGTGAAGCATCCTTTCCTGACAATCAGGGTTGATTGCACGCGACGTGCAGGCTGCATTCAGCAAGTGACGTGCCACCCCGAGCGCGCGCAGGAGACCTGTCTTTAGGCTGATTCCGAGGCTCACGCTGACGCAAGCTGCCTCACTGGGACAAAGCGGTGTGACGAGCGAGAGACGCTCGCGTCAATAGCGCTTTCGCCACACCAGATCGAGGCCCGACTCGCCGCGGTCACCGACCAGCGTGGACAGCGACCAATTGCGCTTGAGTCGGAAGTTCAAGGTCAGGAACGTCAGATCGGGCGGCGTACCCGGCGCGGGCTCGCCAAGGGCGCGCGTGATCTGCGCGGACACCTTGGGCGAGATCTGAAGCACGATCTCCGGGCGCGCGCTCCCGGTACTGGTGTCGATGCGCGTGCTCACGTCCAAGTCGGAGATGCTCGAGAGCGCCTTGTTCAGGCCCTGGGTCGCCGCGCCCCCCACAGCCCCGACCGCGGTCCCTGCGGAACTACCCCCTTGCCCATTGCCGGCAAGATTGCCATCGGCAGCGCCGGTGACAATCAAGCTCAATACCTGATCCTGAGTCAGCGGCGGCTCGGAACGCAAACGTACTTTCAAATCTGCGGCGGTGCCGCTCGCGTCTGCGTAGACGCGGTGATGCTCGTCGTCCGCGGCATCCCAAACCGCGGTCGCGACGATCGTGGGGTTCGCGGGCTCGCCCGAGAATGTGACAATGCCACTCTCGATCTCGAATTGCTTCCCGGAGACGTCGAGCTTTCCGCCCTTGACGTCGATTTGTCCGGTCATGGTCATGGGATCGCCGAGCACCATCTTCAGCTTGCCGCCCACCTGCACCTTCGTGGTGTCGCCTTGTTCGACCCAGATCTGGTTGCCCAGATTCAGGTCGACGACCATCGGATTCACGTTCTTGCTTGGGTCTGTCTCCTTCAGCGGTTGTAGAGGCAAGGTGACGAAACCGCCGTCGCGCTGATAGGTCCCGACCCGCACGCCCTTTGCCGGCTCCAAATCTTGCAGGCTCTGACTACCGGTGTCCGGCATGTGGACGTGAAACTCACCCATGTTCACGGACAATGCTTGCGAGCCCTTGGCTTGCCCGGGCCGTACGGCGACATCGAGAGCGCCCCACGTTTGATCGAGCTCTTGGCCGTTCACGGCCAGCGAGATGCGCTCGTTTTTCGCGATGCGCAGCTTGGCGTCTGCGCCGGTGAGCTCCAGACCCGAAAAACGAGCTTCACCCGTAACGCGCAGCTTGCCAGAGGTGGCGCGCGCACTCATCTCCTCGAGCTTGGCCTTGCCCGGCTCGAGAGACAGCCGCGCCGTGATCTGATCGAAGCGCTGCCCGATGGCCGCGACTTGAGCCGCGCCATCTTGTAAGTCGACATGGCCGTCCAGCTCGGGCGCTCCGCCGTGGAAATGCGCGTTCAGATCGCCATTCATGCGGCCATCGAGATCGCCGAATACCGACGTGGCGAGCGGGGCAAACGAAGCGAGTCGGAGTTGCCTGGCCCGCAAGCTGGCGTCGGCCGGTATGCGAATCTCGGGCACGAAGCGCGCGCCCCAATCCAAGCCGGAATGGGCTTCGGCGGTGGTCGTGCCGTCTTTGCCCTTCACTTCCAACTTGGCGTCGGCCTTGCCGCCACGCGCCGAGGCTTCGGTGTGAATGCTGCCCAGATCGTTGTTGGCGAGCTTCAGAGACTTCATGTCCAAGTTGACGTCGAGCGTCGCGTCTTTGCCGAAGTCGTCGAGGGCGACCTTGCCGCTCAGGTTGCCGCTGACCTGTTGATCATTGGCGGGGGGCAAGAGCCCGATTGGGAACTCGTCGAACCCGAGGTGCGCACTCGCGGCGACGTGCGGTATCGCGCCGCCGCTTCGGTTCAGCCATTCGCTGATGGCTGTTTCGAAGTCGATGTCGGCGGTCGCCACGTCTTGCTCGTGAGACTTCACGTTGCCCGTGACCTTGCCGTGGTTGTTCGAATACGTCGCTTGCACGGCAAGGTCGACGGCCTTCTTCTTGCCGTTGCCCATTTGCCGGAATTTACCGATTCGACCAGTGATTTTGAGATCCGGCGCGTCGAGCGTGCCTTGATAGGCAAGCTCTGCCGAGAGACGCCCCGCAAGACCCGCCGGGCGCGCCTCCATGGGCAACTGTTGCAGACCGCGCTCGGGTATGGAGACATTCACCTTGAGCGGCATGGTTTGCCAGTGATTGCTCAGCTGGTCGGCGACCGTCGCCATCGGAGCGTCGATCTTGCTTTCGACGCTCACGAATACCAGCTTGCCGTGATCATCGGTGACGCCCAGCGCGAGCTCGGTTTCGCCGTTCTCGGCATGCTTCACGTCCAGGTCGACGTCGTAGCCTTTGAGCGACATGGGCGCAGTGGCAACCGCTTCTTCGCGCGTCTCGATAGCCGTCTTCGTGGTCCGCGTGCCGGCGAGTTGTAGCTTGTCGGTGACCACATGGACATGCATCGTCGGCAGGTTGGGCCCTGCTTGCGTGCGCTCCACCGCCAAGTCGTACTTGATTGAGCCGAGGGCTCGCGCGATCGGAAGTTCTACGTCTTTCGGAACCAGGTCCAGCAGATCCTTGAGCTTCACCTCGCCCTCAGCCGTGAGCTTGCCCGTGATGCGCGCGGGATTGGGGTTCGTCACGTCGAGCCCGCGCACCTCGGTCAGCTCGAAGCTCGTTTTGCCGAGTTGTTTCAGGTCGGCGTTGGCTGTGCCATCGAGCCGCCCTTGGTCGAGCTGCAGATCGGCGCTGAACGAGCCGTTGTTGATTTGCCCGAGCGTGAGGTCCGAGCTGCGCGCGGCCAGACGCACTCGCGGGTTACCCGCACGCCGCTCGTACGTTGCACTGACGGTCGCGGTGCCCGTTTTCAGCGGCGCTTTCGGGTCTACCAAGTGCCAGAGCTTGGCCACGTCGAGCTCGTAGGTCTGCGCGTGGACACTCTCCAAGGTGTTGCCGTACTCGAGAGAGACGTCGGCCTTGCCCGCACCTTCCAAGCTGAGGCCGCGTACGCTCGTCCGGCCATCGATCACGCTCACGCCCTCGGCAGCGATCCTGAGGTTGGTCTTGCCTTGCCGAAAATTCAGGCTCGGATGGTCGACGACGATGCCTCGCTCGTTGGAGACGTAGGCACTGATTTGGACGTGGCGCTCGGGGGCGAGCGTGTCGACGTCCCCGCTGACGGCGAGGCGTGAGAGGGAGCCGCGCGCGGCCAATTGGGCTTGACGTACGCGCTGACCGGAGAAAGCGGCGTCTTCGGCCTTCAGGCGCACGTCGGCGGTCGGATGCGGCAGCGCGCCGCTGAGCGTCGCGTCGAGCTTCAAGTGCGCGACGCGGTTGTCACCCTGGCGGAGGCCATGCAAATCCGAGCTCACCTTCGCGTTTACTGCTTGCGACTCGACTTGGTAGTTGCCTTGCGTCGTCAGCTCGCCCTGCACGCTGTTCACCCCGGCGAGCGTGCGCAAGCGCGGTGGGTTGGATAGCTGAGTCGTGGTGCGAAATTCGATCGCGGTCGTCTTCGTTTGCAAGACGGTGGCGTCGATGCCCGTTTGTGCACCGGGCTCGGCAATCTCGAGGTGCGCTTCGAGCTTGTTGCGTTGCGCCTTGGCGTCGCTCTCGAACGTGCCGTTGGCCGATAGCCCCGGGAGCTGCTCCGCGAAGATCAGCGAGGGCTCGTTGTGCAGCTCGAAATTGCCTTTGATTGGGCCGGTTTGCGGCAAAAGTACGCCGGCACGCAGCTTGAGGTCGAGGCTCGAGCTGGGCGCGCTCCGGCTGAGCTCGGCGACATCCAGATCATGTGTCTGTACATTGGCTTTGATCGTGATGTCGTTCTGCAACGACATCGAGAAGTCACCATCGATCTTGCCGGAGCCAACGCCCAGCGCGAACGTGCCGTGCAGATCGGGCAGTTTGCCCTCTGCCGACGCGCTCAAGCTCGCGGGAGATCGCAGCACCAGACCCGGAACCTGCTTGGCCACCGCCTGTGGGGGCACGTTCCTGGCCTCGAGCTGGGCCTTGAGCACCGAATCCACGTAGCTCGCGTCGAGCACCAGCGGCACTGCAGCTGCCGTCCCGGCGTAGTGCGCGTGTGCGCCAAGCGGCTTGTCCGCGGCAGCGGGGATGTTCAGCGAGGCTTGCAGATCGCCTACGGGGTCGGCACCCTGGGGCAGCCCCCGCGCGATGAGCTTCGTGTGCTTGACCTCGACCGCCGTTTGCACGTCGTCCGTGCGCAGCGTGGCCAGTGCCTTCTTCAGCTCCACGTCCAGAGGCGGGCTACCCCCGACAGCGCCATGCGCCCAAACGTGATTCAAGTCAGCCCGCTCGATGATCACGATCGTGCCCGGGCCGCTGCTGGGGGGGCTGGGCGTCTTGGGCATGAAGGCATCGGCCAGGGTGGGGGAGCCGGTACCGTCGTCGATCAGCGTAATTTCTGCGTGATTCAGGCTCACGGAAGTGAGGCGAATCGTGAGCGGCTGATTCTTGCTCGTTAGCGCCGCCCACACGATGGTCGGCACGCTGAGCTGGGCGCTCAGTCCATGAGCGTCGACCACGCGCTGCCCCGCGGGATCGAAAATCTCTGCGTCAGCGGCTGCCACGCCGCCCAAGCCCACGCTACCGAGCCGATGCAGTACGATTCGGCCCTTGAACGAGTCGGCCAGCGCAGCATTCACGCGCGTCACGATCAAACCGCGCACCGCAGCAAAGCGCAGCGAGAACAAGACACCCACTACCGCCAGCACGACGAACCCCAGAAGCCCGGCAACGCCGATGGCCGCGCGCTTCGTGTAACGGCGCAGCCGGCGCGCTCTCGGTTTGGCGGGCGCATCCATCAGAAGGCCTCCCCGATGCCGAACGACAGCGCAATCGGTTGTTTGAGCAAGGTGGCAGGCTCGCCTTCGTCTGCGGCGTTCGGAGGGTGCTGGAGACCGGGCACGCGATAGCCGGCATCCAAGCGAATCGGCCCTACGGGAGTGTCGTAGCGAATGCCCAATCCGACGCTCAAATGCGGCCGGTTGAGCCGAAAGTCGACCTGTTTGTCGGAGACATCCGCCGTGTCCGTGAAGACTGCACCCGTCAGTGCGCCGGCAATCGGATAGCGCACCTCGAGCGACGCTTCCCAGAGCGTGAACCCGCCCAGCGGCAAGTCGCAGCTCTCGGTGGATGAGCTGCCCGACGCGCACTTGGCGAGCGTGGACGAGCCTTGTTGCACGAGACCGTGTGGGCCAATTTCACGCAGCGCGTAGCCGCGGTTCGAGCCCAGTCCGCCAGCGAAGTAGCCACGGAGGAACATCAGCTGCGTGTCCTTCACGCTCTGCTTTGCCGCAGCCTCGCAGACGAGATCACTTCCGTCGGGCGGGCACGGTGGTGGCGGCGGGTTGTTCGCCGTTTGCTCGATCGTCTTACCGTAGTTTTGTGGGAACAGCAGGCCGACGCGCACGCGCGCCGCGATGGTCCATTTCTTCGATCCTGGAACGGGAAAATAGACACGCCCTTCGCTGGTGGTTTTCACGTCCGAGGCACCGCCTGGCGGCAGGGCGACTTGCAGATCGCTCGTCACGTACCCGCCTGAATGCGGATGAACTGGGTTGTCCCGCAGGTCGAGCGTGGCCACCAGCTCCGGATACGTGATGACGACCGAGGTCAGGTATTTGTTCTTGTCGCCCAAGTAAGCGAACGGACTGTCGAACTGAACCGTCGGCGAGATCGAACCGAACAAGTGCAGGCTATTGAAAGAGCGGTCGAGACCGGTCGCGATGCGGATGTCGCGGTAGCCGAGCACGTTGCCGCTGGTGTCATCTGGCGAAAGGATGACGGGCGCGATGGTGCCGTCGAGGCGCGTAAAGAAGCCGGTGCGCGCTTCCAGAAAGCCCGGTTGCCGAAATGCCGCGTTGAAGCGCGCTTCCGGTAGGAAGTTCGAGGGTGCTTTGAACGTGGGGAAGCGGGTCGGATAGAGCACGATACCGGGCTTCACCTCGAACGTGAGGCTGCGCAGCCCGCCGAACAGGTTGCGATGCTCCCAGCCACCCACCAAATGGACATCGCTTTGAATCGAGTCTACCTGGGCACCGCCCCCGAGGTGAACGGCCTTCAGCTTGGCCGGCTCGACCGTCACCTTGATCGGCACCACCGGCTGAGCTTGCGTCGCGCCGTTGGGGTCGAGCTCCGGCGTGATCACCACCGAGCTGAACACGTTCAGGTCGAGCACCGCGCGCTCGGCCAAATCGAGCTCTTCGCGGGAGTAGGGCTTGGGTGGCTCACCCTTCTTTGGTTCGAGATCGACCGCGCGTCGCACGGGTTCTTCCGGCACCTTGCCGAGCCCGACGATGGTCACGGGCCCAAACACCGCCTTGGGGCCGGGTTTTGCGAAATAACCGATCGCAACGAGATTCTTGGGCAGATCTACGTCGGCGGCGCGCTCGACCGTCGCATAGGCGTAGCCGTGATCGGCCATCTCGCGCTGGAGCTGATCGGCAGATTTTACGAACTGGTCTTCGTCGAACGCCTTCTCGGAGGGTCCTAGCTTGCACAGATCCTTGCCGCAGGCGCGGCGCGTGATGCGCTTGACGATTTGCGCGACCCAAGGCTCCTTGATCGCTTCCAGTCCGTGCACGTCCACGCGAGCGATGCGCATCTTCTCGCCTTCTTCGATTTCGATATCGACGCGCACTTTGTTCGGTTCCACGAAAAACACTCGCCCGGCGCGTGCGCGCGCTTGGTAGTAGCCGCGAGCGCGGTAGAAGCGTTCGATACGCTGCAAGTCTCGCTCCAACACGAAGCGATCGAACACGCTGTAGTCGTAAACGACGCCCTGGAAGAAGCCCAGGAACTTGGGGCTGGCTGTCGTGGCCAGCTTTTCGCGTAGGTCCTCCGCGTCGATCGCGTCGTTGCCGTTGATCTCGACGGACTTGACGCCTGCACGGCCAGCCGGCACCGAGGTGCAGGCGGTGCCGAAGAGCGCCGAAACCAAACAGAAAAGTAGAACGCAAAGCTGGCCCGCGGCTCGCAGGCCGCCGGACACTCGTCGCACGAAGCTCACGGCGCGGAGAGTGCAAACGCTGCGCCAGCCTGGCGCGCTTCCTGCTTTATACTGCTTCCGAAGATCTTGGCCGACCCGTTCTCGCGTTTTTCGTGGCTCTGCCTGCTGGCTTGCGCTGCTTGCTCTTCGTCGTTGCCAACGCCGCTGCCCGCGCGTCAGCCGCGTGCTGACTACCGCCCGGTGCCGTATCCGCCACCCGCCGCGTTCGCGGAGGTGGTCCCGCCGCAGCCGCGAGCGGACGCGCTCTGGATCGACGGCCATTGGGCATGGCGTGGCGGAAAATTCGTGTGGCAGCGCGGCGGCTGGTTGGTGGCGCCAGAAGGCGCGCGCTACGCGCATTGGCGCATCCGCTACTCGCAGGATGGGACGCTGCAGTTCGCAGAAGAAACTTGGTACGACGCGAAGCTGCAGCCCATCACGAAGCCGAAAACGCTCGTGCCAGCATTCACGCCGCCGAACGTGCTCACACCTGAGACGCAACACGGCTTTTGATAGGCCGTTGCGTCCCGGGCGCATAGAGCGCGCGTGGCGATTTGGTGATCCTGAGGCGGAACGGCGCGCAGCTCCCGATTCGAGCGCGAACGGAAGGCGTACAAAACGCGAACGAGCGCTCGGGAACTGAGTCCACGAGCGCTCGCCACCGTCTCGAAGGCGCGCGCAGCGCGTCGAGCTATTTATCGGCTCGAGTCCGAGCTCGGCGTGCCCGAATTGCCACCCGCAACGATGATCTCGACGCGGCGGTTGTTGGCGCGGCCCTCGGCGGTGTCATTGCTGGCCACCGGGTTCGACTTGCCTTTGCCGACCGACGTGATCTTGTCCGAAGGGACGCCCTTGCTCACGAGGTAGGCGCGCACCGACTCGGCGCGATCCTTGGACAGCTTCTGGTTCGCGGTGTCCGAGCCCACGGAGTCCGTGTAGCCTTCGACCACCATCGGCTTGACGTCGCCTTGATCCTTGAGCGCCGCGGCGACCTGGTCGAGTTGGTCGCGAGCGGCGGGGAGCAGCTCCGACTTGCCGGTTACGAACAGCACCTGACCGGACAAGGTAATCACCATGCCGCGAGCCTCTTCCTTGATCGAAGCGATCTTGGCCAGACTCTCCATGGCGCGAGCAGCGCGGGCTTCTGCAGCCTTGCGCGCGTCGGTCTCGGCAGCCAGACCGTTCTGGGTCTGAGTCAGAGCCGACCCCAGTTGGTTCACCTGGTTGCGCTCGGCACCCAGCTGGGCCTGCGCTGAAGTGCGCATCTTGTCCTGCAGCTCCGAATAACGAGCGCCGGAAGCGTCCGCCGTCTGCTTGGCCTTTGCGTTTTCCCCCAAGGCGAGCGCTAGCTCGGCACGGCGCTGCGCCACGTAAGCGTAGCTACGCTCCTGGTCCGACTGCGGATCCTTCTCGTGCACCTGCTCGGCCTTGTCCAACGCCTGCTTGGCGGACAGCACGCTGTCCGGAACGAGCTGCGCGTTTTGATCGGTGCGCGCGTGGTCGTAAGCGGTGCGCGCGCTCACGAGCTCGGGGGTCGGCGTGGAGGACGCGCACGCGGCCGCCGCGAAGAAACTGGCTACAACTGCAATCATCGAAGTTTTCATCACTAAATCTCCTGCGCTAGATCTTGGGGGTTACTGCGCTTGCTTCAACAGGCCATCGATCTTGGCCTGAGCCGCTTGCGCGTCTTGCTTCTCGGCAGTGCCCCGAGCGAGCGCGAGCGAAAGATCGGCGTCCGACTGCGCTTGGTTCAAGAGCAAGCGAGCGCGGTCGTTGTCGCTGTCGTCGATGGCCTTCTGAGCCGAGGCCAGCTCGTCATTTGCCATCTTGAGGTGCAGAGCTGCCTGCGGCGTGCTCTGCGCACCCGCTTCTTGTGCAGCTCGGACGGTCGCCTTCGCATCCGTCAGGCGGTCGAGCGGCACTGCGGCGCTGCCACAACCTACGACGAACAAGGCCACGACGGCCGACACAGAAACGATGGATTTCAGATATTTCATGGGTTCCTCTCAATGCAAGTGACAGTGTGTGAATTGCGCTTGCGGCTTCAGTCGCCGCTCTTCTCTTGGATCTTGTCGCCGGCCTTTTCAGTCGCTTCTCCGACCTTCTCGCCCGCCTTCTTGGCCGTGTCCTTCGCGTCTTCCGCACCTTGGTCGACAGCGGCGCCGGCCTTCTGTGCAGGCCCCGGATCGTTGGCTGGCTTCTGAGAGCTACAAGCGACGAGCAGCAGCACACCTGCGGCGACGACAAGCGAACGCGATTTCATGGCCAGCGCTCATTGCAGTCAGCGTGCCAGGTGCTCCCGGTTCGGAAAGCTCCATGAAAATGCCTGAAAATGCGGCATTTCTGAGATGTTTCCAGCTTGTGACTATCCGCCTCAGCGGGGCGACCAAGCTGTCACATGGGTCGAGCCCCACGCTCGATCCGACTGCCCGCGAGCATGGCACGTCGATTGCTGGTGTCATCACCATGAACCGTCAACTCAAAGGCGCCCTGATCGCATTCGGATTCGTGGCTGCATTCATCGCGAGCATTGCACTGCATTCTGTGGTCGCCTCCGTGATCGTGTTGCTTTCTGGCGTCACGGTTGCGTACGTCGTCGGCATCGCGTGGATGCGCACCTCTACGCACCGCGTTCGTGGCGAGCGCGAAAAGCAGCAGAGTTTGCCGTGAACGACTCGCTGTTCCCCGTAGGCTCGCGGCCGCGCGCTGCGCGACCTTTGTGCGGCATGCGCATCGCGCTGCTCGAGGGGCGCACGGTCGACGCCGTGCGCTTGGAGCGTCTGCGCGCCGGCTTCGAGCGCGAAGGAGCAGAGGTATGCGTGGTCGCCCCCGAGCTCGAGCTCGAGCTCGAGCTGCAGCTCGAGGATGCCGCGTCATTGCGTGCGGATGAGCGGCTCGCGAGCGCGGCCCCCGAACGCTTTCACGCGCTGTGCGTGCCCGGGTCCGCCGTTGCGGTGCGCGAGCTGTGCGATTCGGCGCCTGCGCTCGAGCTCGTGGCGGCCTTCGCCGCTAGTGGCAAGTGGATCACCGCATTCGACCACGCGCCGCTGCTACTCATGCAGGCGGTCGGCGTGGCCGGCCGAACATTGACGTCGGACCCAACATTGGAAGACGCCTTGACGAACGCCGGTGCCCTTTGGCTGCCGGAACCAACCGTCGTCGACGGGGCCTGGCTGACCGCCGACGGCGCGCGTCTGGCCGCCGCCTTACAGGTCGCCGCGGCTCAGCTGCGGATCAAGTCGATCGAACCTCCGCCGTTCTTCGGCGAGCCTCGCTCGGCCTCGCCCGGCTGAAGCCCCGGAAAACAGCTCCGCGCGCGCTATTTCAGGCGCCGGGAGGCATGCTAGGTTACCACGCTTCGATGCTCGCGCCCTTGAGCCGCTTCGCCGACCCGCGCTGTCGCCTGCGTGCGGTATGGCTCTTGGCCGTCGGCGTAGCGGTCCTGCTCTGCTCTCCGAGCTGCGGCTTCCCGGGTTATCGCTTCCCCTCCGCAGGCAGCGGCGGGGAGCTCGCCGGCGCAGCCGGCACGAATGCTGGCAGTGGCGGCGGTGGCACTGCGGGCATGATGAGCAACGTGAGCGGCGCGTCGGGAAGTGACGCTGCCGGAGAGTCCGGCACCGGTGGCGGTGACGACGGCTGCCACGTTGCGGTGCCGCCAATGCTCCCCGAGGCCTGCAGCAACGGCACGAAGGACGGCTTGGAGACCGCAACGGATTGCGGTGGTGGAACCTGTTCGCCGTGCGTGCACGCCGACGCGTGTGCTCAGGACGACGACTGCAAGAGCGAGGAATGCAAGGTCGGGCTGTGCACGCCGTTCGTCAAGCTCGAGACGCAAGCCATCGTCCGCCCGCGCAACACGTTCACGGTGCAGTTCCGCTTCAGGATCACCTATCTTGGTTCGAAGCCGCTGGACATGAAGAACCTCGTTTTGCGCTACTACTTCGCGCGGGGCAATGCGGCAGAGCCGATCGTCCCCAACGCGACTCAGGCAGTGCTGAACAGCGCGACGAGCGTAGCGCCCGACACTCATTGGCAGGTCGTGCGCGTCCTTTCGGCACCGAGCGAGCTGACGAATGCCTACCTCGAGGTGACGTTCACTGGGTCGAGGAGCCTGATCACGACGGACTTCATCGAGCTCACGCAGTCGGTGCAGACCGCCAACGTCGATGCCCGCCAGTTCGACCAGCTGACTCATTATTCGTTCGTCGATGACGACGCCTACGTCCTGAACGAGCATGCGACCGTCTACAGCGGCGGCGCCTTGGTCTGGGGCACTCCACCGCCCTACGTTACCGCCCCCGGCTGTGCTTACAGCGCCGTGAATTTCGCTGGCGATGCGCTGACGCTCAGCGCCCCCGAGCGTCACTTCATCGCTGGCAGCGATCCGAGCCTCGAGTTCACGGGCGAAACGCTACACGTCACGAGCATGCCGTTCCCAACCAATGCTGCACTGCTCCCGCTCTTGCAGTCGGCGGTGGTACTGGATACCGCGCACGTGAGCTGGCAGGTCCCGAATGGTCAGTATTGGCTGTATCCGTACGTGATCTCGGCGGGCGGCACGAACCTCGCGGACCTCTTGGTGCAGGGTGAAGTCGTCGATAGCTTCCTGGCCAGCGCGATCAACAATCAGCCCGTGTGGTCACGGCTCGGACCGTACGCGGTCTCCGTCGACGACGGGAAGTTGGACATTGGCTCGGCCGGCGGCGCGCTGCGCCTTGCGGGCGCAGAGTTGTTCCAAGCCGCGCACTGACGCCAGCGCTCTGTCTCTGCTCTGCGTCGTGCTCAGCTCTGCGTCGTGCGAAACACCTGGATGTGATTGATGACTGCGGTGCGCCCGGTAATATGCGCCGCGATTTCGCCAGCGAGCGTGCGCTCATGCTCGCTCGCCACCGAGCCCCAGAGCAGCACTTGCCCACCGCGCACGACGATGCCGATCTTACTGGCGTCGACCTGACCGTGCCCATGCATCTGCTCTTGGATGCGGCTGCGCAACTGCGCATCCGCCGGGGAGATTTGGTTCGCCCTCTCGCCACTGGTTGTGCTGTGCATGTTCACGAAACATTGCAAAGCGCGTGCCCTGCGCACTGGCGCCACAGCGTGTCATCGCGTCGCGCACCGGGTGGGGCGAGCGCCCGTTAAATGAGCCAAATTCGCGCCAAATGCCGGGGCAGAGCCGGTGGCACATGCGTTGCTTTGAATGCGACACATGACCCAGAGTTTGTCGCGAATGCTCACGCTATCGGCAAGTTGCGCCGTGGCAGGCGTGCTCAGCGTGGCAGCTTGCACCCATACGACCGACCGCGTCGTCGAGCCCGCGGGCGCCTCCGACGCTTCAGCTCCCAGCCCCGAGCTGAGCGACGCTGGGCTGAGCCCACTCGGCCCGATCGCAAACCCCATCGAACCGATCGAACCAGCTGAGGATTATCGCCTCGTTCGCTCGCCCGAGTTCGGGGCGAGCGTGCGCTACGACTCGCTGCAAACCCCCGGGTTCGGTGGCGCCAGCGGCAACGGCGGTAGCGGTGGGATGGGGGGCAGCGACCACCGACCGGTAGGAGTCGGCGGTAGCTACTACTGAGAAGCCATCAGCGAGAGCGCGGCAAGCTCAGCACGACCGCTGCGTTCGAGTCCGCGGGCGATAGCTCCAAGCTGCCTTGGTGCCTCGCCAGTACATCCTCGGCCAGGGCGATACCCGCGTTCGCTTGCGTGGTCGCAGAACGATCGCGCAACGCACGGGCGACGCTCTCGCTCGGGTTGTCACTTTGGAAGGTGACCTTGATCGTGCTCGCGTCGGAAGTGACACTCACGACCAGCTCGATCTGGGAGAAGCTGCAGAAGAGCGCCGTGAGCTCCGAGAATGCCCCTGCCATGGCCTGAGAGTTCATGGTCATCGGCGCGGGAGCACCCTCGACTCGCAGCTTCAGGTTGCGTCGAGCGTGCGCCGAGAACGCGCGTTGCGCCGACTCTTTCACCAGGGCGGTGAGATCTGCCGGCTCGCTCATTTCGAGATCAGCGCCGTTCATCAGCTTGGCGAGCACGCTCAGTCGATCGCCCAAGAGCAATAGTCGCTGCGTACTGCGCGCCATCATTTGGGTGAGCTTGGCCGCGTCTCCATTGCCCTGAGGCATTTCACGCGTCAGCTCTTTGGTGGCGCCATCGAGGACGCCCACCGCACCGCGCAAGTCATGCGCGGTGATGGCGAGGAACCGCGGGTCAGGCTTCTGGGGCACGCTTGGGCGCCTCGTGCTCTCGTGGCAGCTGCTGACGCGATTGGTAGCGTTCGAGCTTACGGTACATCGTGCGGCGATCGAAACCGAGCAGCTGTGCCGCGCGCGACTTGTTGCCCTCGACGAGCGCGAGCACGCGGTGAATGTAGCGGCGCTCGAGCTCGTCCATGCTCACCACTTCGGCCATCTCGTCGACGGCCACGACGAAGCGGTCGGCCGTGTAACCGCGTACGTTCTCCGGCAAGTCATCGACCGAGATTTGATTGAAGCGTGCCAGGGCGACCGCGCGCTCCATGCAGTTCTCGAGCTGACGCACGTTCCCCGGCCAGTTGTAGGCGAGCAGCTTCTCGGCCGCGCCCTCGGACAGAGTGAGCGTCCCCTTGTTGCCCTTGGTGGCGAAATTCTCCAAGAAGTGCGCCGCGAGGTGCACCACATCCATCCCGCGTTCACGGAGCGGGGGGAGGGCGATCTTCACCACGTTGATGCGGTAATACAGATCTTCGCGGAATCGCTTCTCGTACACTTCACTCTCGAGATCGCGGTTGGTCGCCGTGATCACGCGGGCATCGAAGGGAACTTCGGTGTTGGCACCGACGGGTCGAATCGTCCGCTCTTGAAGCGCGCGCAGCAGCTTGGGCTGCATCTCGAGCGGCATCTCCCCGATTTCGTCGAGGAACAGCGTCCCGCCGTCGGCCAGGGCGAACAAGCCGGTGCGCTGTGATTTGGCGTCGGTGAACGCGCCGCGGGCATGCCCAAACAGCTCGCTCTCCAGCAAGTGCGGCGGCATGGCCGCGCAATTGACGGCCACGAAGGAACCCTTGCGACCGCTCGCCTGGTGAATCGCTTTGGCGACCACTTCTTTGCCGGTGCCCGTCTCGCCCGAGATCAATACCGAGGCATCGCCCTCGGCAACGCGGCCGACCAGATCGAACACGCGCTCCATCGCGGGACTACTGCCGATCACGCCCTCCACCTTGAAGCTGGAGGCGCTTTCTCGCAGGCGGCGCACTTCCTCACGCAGCTCGCGATGTTGCGAGGCGCGGTTGACGCTGATCGCAAGTAGCGCGGGATCCACCGGCTTCGTCACGAAATCGAAGGCGCCAGCGCGCATGGCGGCGATTGCGTTCTCGAGGCTGCCCATGCCTGTCACCACGATCACCGGAATATCGGCGCGAACACCGGCGATGCGCTGGCATAGCTCGATGCCGCCGAGCTCCGCCATGTCGAGGTCGGTCAGGACTGCGGTGAACTCTTCGTTCGCTATCCGATTCAGCGCGGCGCGCGCTGAAGTTTCAGTCACCGCCTCGTAGTCCTGCCGCTTCAGCATCATCTGCAGCAAGTCGCAGGTTGCTTCGTCATCGTCTACGACCAGGATTTTGCGACCGTTACTCATAGGACCTACTAGGTGGTAAAAGGCGTTGGGGTGGGACGACGTTCGCGAGTGCGGCGCTCTGCCCGTGCAGCTCGCTGATGTGCGGCGGTAAAGCAAGGCGCGTGCCGCGCCGCCACACCGTCGAAGCGCACGCTTTTCTGGCAAGTGTGCACAAAACCAAATCCTCTTTTTCAGCTTAATTCATGCTGGGAGCGTGACACGTTTGCGGCGCATGTGGCAATCGGCCACGGCGATTGTCTGGCCGGCGGAGGCAGCGAGCGGAGCTCCCTCGCGAGGGGTGAGGGACCCGAACGTCGCTACCGCCAAGCGCGGCGCTCCGCCTCGTGAGCCGGCGCTGCTGTGACATTTTGCGTCTCGAGGGCAGCCCGAATCGCCAGTTTGCACGGCAATAGTGACGCAAACGCCGGCACGCTTCATGCAGCCCACTTCGACAACGGGACAGTGTAGCGCCTGCGTGCTTGCCCGCCACTTAGGAGCCGGAAGAAGTCATCATGAGAAATTCGATTCTGCTCGTCGACGACGACCAAGACCATTGCGAGCTGCTCAGGGCGATGTTGGCGCGCCTCGGCTACGGCGTCACCGCGACGACGTCCGGCGAAGAAGCATTGGAGCACGCCAATCGGGAGCGCTTCTCGGTCATCGTGACGGATCTGAGCATGTCGCCGATGAGCGGCTTCGAGCTGTGCGAGAAGCTGGTCGCGAAGGGAAGTGATGCCCCAATCATCGCGGTCACTGGCCACGCGAACATGGATTTCGCGGTCAGCGCGCTGCGCGCTGGCGCCTACGACTTCCTGGCCAAGCCGGTCGACGAGAAGCTGCTTGGCTTGTGCGTGGCTCGCGCGGCTCAGCATCAACGGCTGCAGCACGAAGTGAAGAAGCTGCATTCGGACAAAGACCTGGCCAGCGAGCAGCTGCTCATCGGCGACAGCATCGCC
>OUNO010001607.1_pt2 | contig 30732 bp, 30 predicted proteins | sample 1779811 | NCBI WGS metagenome assembly OUNO01 (sample SAMEA3914804, study PRJEB12502) | metagenome | biome: forest; material: soil | place: Canada | collected 2010-06-25 | depth 0.3 m
CCTGGACGCGGTTCTCGCCGACGCCTGACGTGGCCCATTGCCGGGCCACGGCCGCGTCAATATAAGGGCCAGCCTTCCTGCAATCGGAGCGTGGCGCAGCCTGGTAGCGCACTTGACTGGGGGTCAAGGGGTCGTGGGTTCGAATCCCGCCGCTCCGACCATTCCGCCATCCTCATCGGCGGAGAGGTCGAACAATCCGCCAATGACCGAACCAGTATCGGGTCTGCGTCCGGATGCGGCTGCTCCCAGTGCGGTGCGCGGCGGCGGTGACTCCCAGCGCTCGCGCCTGGCCGCCATCTGGCTGGTCGCGGTGGCGGCGCTGGTCCTGGCCCTGGTGGTGGTCGGCGGGGCCACGCGCGTCACCGGATCGGGCCTGTCGATCACCCAATGGAAACCGGTCAGCGGCGTCATCCCTCCGCTCAGCCACGCGGCGTGGGAGCACGTCTTCCAGCTCTATCGGGCGACCCCGCAATATCTGCTGCTGAACCGCGGCATGGCGCTGGCCCAGTTCCAGACCCTCTACTGGTGGGAATGGGCCCACCGTCTGTTGGGGCGGCTGGTTGGGCTGGCGTTCTTCGCCCCGTTCCTGCTCCTCGTGGCGCTGCGCCGCCTGCCGAGGCGCCTCATCTGGCGATGCGTCCTATTGTTCGCTCTGGGGGGCCTTCAGGGCCTGATCGGCTGGTGGATGGTCAAGAGCGGCCTGGAAGCGCGGACATCCGTGGCCCCGGAGCGGTTGGCCGCCCATCTCGGCCTGGCCCTGTTGCTGTTTGCAGCCCTGGTGTGGACCGCGCTCGAAGCCTGGTTCGGTCCGTCGGAGGACGGGGCGCGGCCGCGATCTCCCGGCTGGGTGTGGGCAAGCGCGGTGTTTCTCGCCGCAGTCTTCCTGCAATGCCTGCTGGGCGCGCTGGTGGCGGGCAATCACGCCGGTCTGATCGACGCCGACTGGCCGCTCATGGCGGGGAGGGCGTTTCCCGCCGGCTATTGGCGCGACTCGCTTTGGGTCTCGCTCGCCCACAACCCGCCCGCAGTGCAGTTCAATCACCGTGTGCTGGCTTACGGCCTGCTTGCCGCCGGCCTGGCGATGGCTGCCGCCGCGCTCCGCCATAAGGTATTGCCCCTGCGCTATCTGACCCTCGGCGTGGCCGGTCTGCTGGTCGTCCAGGTGGGGCTGGGGGTGGCTACCTTGATCCTGACCGTTCCGCTGGGCTTGGCGATGGCGCACCAACTGACGGCCGTGGCCCTGTTGGGCGGGGCGACGATGCTGGCGTGGCGGGGGCGAAGACTTTGAGGTATTATATTACCACTACTGAAAATATCTTGTTTTTACACATAGTTCCCCATAGTTGAGACCTCGACCGGTTGACATGCGGCATTGACGCCTGTAACCGCCCCGCCTCAACTGAGCGCCTTGCCAAACGGGCGGGCCACCCAACGGAAGGCAGCGATGACCACCGCGACCACCAAACACCTGCCGGCCGGCGAGATCGAGAAGAGTTGGATCCTGATCGACGCTGAGAATGTCGTCGTGGGCCGCCTCGCCGCCTTCATCGCCCACCGGCTGCGCGGCAAGCACAGGCCCGATTACAGTCCGCACATCGACTGCGGAGATCATGTCGTGGTGATCAACGCCGAGCGCGTCAAGTTTACCGGCCGCAAGCTCGATCTGAAACTTTACTACTGGCACACCGGCCACCCGGGCGGCGTCAAGAAGAGAACCGCCGGAGCGATCCTGAAGGGCCGTTTTCCCGAGCGGGTGCTGGAGAAGGCGGTCGAACGCATGTTGCCCAAGGAGAGCCCGCTCGCCCGCAAGCAGCTCACCCACCTTCGCATCTATAAGGATGGCGAGCATCCGCATGCAGCGCAGAATCCGCAGGCGATCGACTTCGCCCACCTGAACGCCAAGAACGCCCGGAGCCAATGACCATGAGCGAGACCCACGGCCTCGAGGCTCTGAAGAGCCTGGCCAGCGAACAGCCGGCCGAGCATGCGCCGGAGCCCAAGATCGACAAGGACGGACGGGCCTACGCTACCGGTAAGCGCAAGAACGCGATCGCCAGGGTGTGGATCAAGCCTGGCCGCGGAAGCATCACCATCAACGGGCGCGACCAGGAGGTCTATTTCGCCCGACCTGTTCTGCGCATGATGATCGCCCAGCCGCTGCAAGTGTCGGATCGACTGGGCCAATTCGACGTTGTGGCGACCGTCCTCGGATCGGGCCTGTCGGGCCAGGCCGGCGCCGTGCGCCACGGCATCTCCAAGGCCCTGACCTATTACGAGCCTGGCCTGCGAGCGGTGCTGAAGCCACACGGATTCCTGACCCGCGACAGCCGCGTCGTGGAACGAAAGAAGTATGGCAAGGCCAAGGCGCGCAAGAGCTTCCAGTTCTCCAAGCGCTGAAGCGCAGACCCTTCCAGGGAAATCGGCAGGGGCGCTTTGGCTTTCAGTCACAGCGCCCTTTTTCTTGCCAGCGTTACGGAGGCGGCCATGGTTGCGAAAATCTTCATCGATGGCGAGGCGGGCACGACGGGGCTGCAGATTCGCCAACGGCTCGAGGCCCGCCGGGACGTCGAATTGATCTCGATTGCGCTCGAGCGGCGCAAGGAGCCGGACACACGCCGGGCCCTCCTGAACGCTGCGGACGCAGTCGTTCTGTGCCTGCCCGACGAAGCGGCGCGCGAGGCGGTCGCCCTTATCGACAACCCGGACGTACGCGTGGTCGACGCCTCGACCGCGCACCGGACGGCGCCGGACTGGGTTTATGGGTTCCCTGAGATGGCTCCCGGGCAAAGGGCCGCCGTCGCCGGAGCCGGGCGCGTGTCCAATCCGGGCTGCTACGCCACCGGTTTCATCGCCCTGGTGCGGCCGCTCGTGGCCGCCGGGATCGTGCCGGCGGACTGGGCGATCAGCGTCAATGCGGTGTCGGGCTACTCCGGCGGCGGCCGCTCGATGATCGAAGAGTTCGAGGACAGCGCCTCGCCGAGGCATACGCGCGCGCCGTTTCGCGCCTATGCATTGGGCCTGGGTCACAAGCACACCCCGGAGATGCGCCTGCACGCACACCTCGCCCATGAGCCGTTGTTCGCGCCCAGCGTTGGGCGGTTCTACAATGGCATGATCGTTGAGGTCCCATTGCCGCTCTACGCGCTTCCAGGTGCGCCCAAGTTGGCCGATCTGCGCATTGCGCTCGCCGACGCCTACGAAGGGGAGACCTTTGTCGATATGGGCGACGCTGCGGCATCGAGCCTCGATCCACAAACCTTCAACGGAACCAATCAGATGCAGCTGTATGCGTTTGGTTCGGATGAATTTGGCCAGGCGCGGCTGATGGCTGTCCTGGATAATCTCGGCAAGGGCGCCGCCGGGGCGGCCGTCCAGAACCTCAACCTTATGCTCGGGCTACCGGAGGCTGCGGGCCTCGCCTGAATTTTTCGGCGAAACCATTTTGGCCGAACCAACGTATGATGGGCCATGGAACCGCTCTCCCGTCCGATCGCCCGCCGGCGCCTGCTGGTTGGCGCCCTCGCCATCAGCGCCGCGCCCAGCGCGCTTTTGGCCGCATCAGATCCGTTCGCCGGCTCGCCGTGGCGTAAATTGAGTGACGCCGATTGGAAACGGCGCCTGCCGCCACCGTCCTACGACGTGCTTCGTCACGGCGGCACCGAGGCGCCGTGGACCAGCCCGCTCCTGAAGGAGCACCGCGCCGGCACGTTTGTGTGCCTGGGATGCGGCCTTCCCCTGTTCAAGTCACAGTGGAAGTTCGAGTCCGGAACCGGCTGGCCCAGTTTCTACACCGTTCTGCCGGGCGCGCTCGCCAAGCAGGCCGACTTCATGCTGATCGCGCCAAGGACCGAATATCACTGCGCGCGTTGTCTCGGCCACCAGGGCCATGTGTTCAACGATGGTCCCAAACCGACCGGCCTGCGTTATTGCAACGATGGCGTAGCGCTGCGCTTCGTTACCGCCTGATGCGATCAGGCTTTAGGATCTGACTTTCACGAAGCTACCCGGAGCGTCCTCGAGCGGCTTGAAGTGGCCCTTGGCCGGGTCGCGGGCCGCAACGCGCTTGCCGGATTTTGCCTTCAACCAGGCGGCCCAGTGCGGCCACCATGAGCCGGCATGTTGCTCGGCCCCGGCCATCCACTGGTTAAGGTCGGCCGGCAGGTCCTTGTTGGTCCAGTGATGGTATTTGTTCGCCACCGGGGCATTGATCACGCCGGCGATGTGGCCAGAGCCGGCCAACGTAAAGGTCGTCTGGCCACCAAACAGCGTGGCCCCTTTATAGACCGAGCGGGCAGGGGCGATGTGATCCTCCCTTGAGGACTGCACGTAGATCGGCGTTTTGACCTTGGCCAGATCGAGATGTTCGCCGGCGAGGTCCAGTTCACCCCGGGCCAGGGCGTTCTCCTGATAAAACTTACGCAGGTAATAGAGGTGCAGGACTCTGGGCATGCGCGTCTGGTCCGAATTCCAGAACAGCAGATCGAATGGCTTGGGCTCCTTGCCCATGAGATAGTTGCTGACGAAAAACGACCAGATCAGGTCATTGGCCCGCAAGGCGTTGAAGGTGTCGGCCATAGTCTGGCCGGCGAGAACGCCGCCGCCGGCGTCCATCTTCTTCTCCAGATCCTTGAGCCAATCCTCATTGGAGAACAGCAGCAGGTCGCCTGCCTCGGAGAAGTCCTGCTGGGCGGCGAAGAACGTCGCCGAGGCGACGCGCTTGTCGCCTCTGGCCGTCGTATGGGCCAGGGCGCAGGAGAGCAGGGTCCCGCCGATGCAATAGCCTACCGCGTTGACGGTCTTGGTTCCGGCCTGCCGGGTGACCGTATCGACCGCGGCGTAGATTCCCTGGTTGAGGTAGTCCTCGAACGTCTTGTCGGCCAACCGGGAGTCGGGGTTGACCCAGGATGTCACGAACACCGTGAATCCTTGCCCCGCCAGCCAGCGGATCATTGAGTTCTCGGGCCGCAGATCGAGGATGTAGAACTTGTTGATCCACGGCGGGAAGATCAGCAGCGGGATGTCGGACACCGTCTCCGTCGATGGAGAAAATTGTAATATCTGTATGATTTCGTTTTGGTAAATTACCTTGCCGGGCGCCGTGGCGACATTCTCACCGACTTTGAACGGCGCAGAATCTGTCTGGCTGATCGAGAGTTGGCCGCCGCCGCGGCCCAGATCGGCGGCGAAATTCTCCATGCCCCGCAGAAGGCTCTCTCCACCACTCTCGACGGCTTCGCGCAGAGCGGCCGGGTTGGAGAGCAGGAAGTTCGACGGCGAAAAAGCGTCGGTCAGCATCTGGGTGAAGAAGCCGACGCGCCGCTGGGCCAGGGGATCGACCCCTTCCACGTCGCGCACCAGATCGTTCAGCCAGTCCGAGGTGATCAGGTACGATTGCTTGATGACGTCGAATACGGGGTTGGCCGACCAATCGGGATCATTGAACCGCTTGTCGCCCGCCCCAGGGCGGGCCACCGGTTCGACCGTCTCGCCTCTGGCGGTACGCGCCGCGGCCTTCCACAGGTCCATATAGCGCCCATACAGGTCGACCTGGGCGCGCATGAGCCGGTCCGGCTGGGCCACCAGACGGGCTGTCACCTCATTGAGCGCGTCGCCGACGTGGAACGGATCGGGGGTCAGCGCCGCCGGCCGGTCGGCGTTGCGTAAGGCGGCCTCGGCAAGGGCGCCCTGGGCGGTCATGGCTGCGCGGGCGAGGTTGAGCGACAGCTTCTCCAACCCTTCGCGCTGTTTCTTGGACAAGAATTCGATGCCGGCGGTCGGCTTGTCGGAGGCCGGCGGCGGAGCGGGGGCTTTGGTCGGGGAGGGCTGGGCGCGGCGGGGTTTCACGCGGGCGCGCCGCGTCCGAGGTCGGATGTCGCCGGTCAGCATCGCCTCCCGTGTCTGGCGCCGTGAGCGCTCTATCGCGGTCTCGCGGCTTGGCTTAAGAACTGACGTCGAATGAAGACGCACGGACGCTACATTATAATCGCGACGTTTGTCGCGCTCGCCAAGGCCGGAGCGGTGTTGGCCGCCCCTTGCGCGCCCGCCGCGGCCGCACCTGACCCGTTCTCCGCCCCGTCCAGCCTCGTCTATCCAAACTTTTGCGACATCCCGCCGAAACCGACCGACATCCGGCCGGCGGCGGCGTTCAAGACCCAAGTGGTGGGGACTCGCGTGGCCGGCGCCGTGGTTGTCCGTCAGACCGCGCCCGAAACCTTTACCTTGTCGGGTACGGAGGGGTTCGCCGAGGGCGCCAAGCGTGAAGCCGCGCCGCCGCCCCCCCAGACGGCGCCGATTGACGCTGACACCGAGGCGTTCGTGAAGCAGTCCAAGGCGAAAGCCACGCCGCCTCGCAAGCGTCATTGAACTTTAGCCTACCCGCGGTCGTTGGCGGGTTCACACCAAGGTCAGTCCGCCGTCGACGATGAGGACCTGGCCGGTCGCGTAGCTCGCGCGCATCAAGTAAAGATAGGCCCGCGCACCCTCCGCGTAGCGTCGACTAATTCCCTTGGCTCGCCTCGCCGTGGCGTCTATCGATGCGCCCCTTCGATTTCCCGCCTTGGTCCCGTCGTCGGCTTGAAGAGATGATCGCCGAGTTCCACCGCATCCGACGCCTGCCGCCTTATGTCTTCGAGGAGGTCAACCGCCTGAAGGCGCGGCTGCGCGCCACCGGCGTGGACATCATCGACTTCGGAATGGGCAATCCCGACATGCCCACGCCAAAGCACATCGTTGACAAGCTGATTGAGACCGCCCGCGATCCGAAATCCGGGCGCTACTCCGCGTCCAAGGGCATTCCGGGACTTCGCCGCGCCATGGCCGGGTACTATGGGCGCCGGTTCGGTGTCCGCCTCGACCCGGACACCGAGGTCGTGGCCACCCTGGGCTCCAAGGAGGGGTTCGCCAACCTGGCTCAGGCGCTGACAGCGCCCGGCGACGTGATCATCTGCCCCAACCCGGCGTATCCGATTCACGCCTACGGCTTCATCATGGCCGGCGGCGTCATACGCCACGTGCCCGCTCTGTCGCCGGAGGCCTACCTGTCCGGGGTCAGCCGCGCGGTGCGACATTCGGCGCCGCCTGCCAGCGTGCTCGTGGTCAGCTATCCCTCCAACCCGACCGCACAATGGGTCGATCTCGATTTTTACAAGGATGTCATCACCCTGGCGAAACGCCATGACATGCTGGTGCTGTCGGATGTCGCCTATTCGGAAATCTATTTCGAGGACAATCCGCCGCCTTCGATTCTGCAGGTGGAGGGCGCGCGCGACGTAGCGGTGGAGGTCAATTCCCTGTCCAAGACCTACGCCATGGCTGGCTGGCGCGTAGGCATGGTGGTCGGCAACGCCCGCATGTGCGCGGCCCTGGCGCGGGTCAAATCCTATCTCGACTATGGCGCGTTCACCCCGATCCAAGTGGCCGCGACAGCGGCTCTCAACGGCCCTCAGGACTGTGTCGCCGACATTCGGGCCACCTACAAATCCCGGCGCGACGTGCTGATCACCGCCATGGCTCGGGCAGGCTGGCAGATTTCGCCGCCGCCAGCGTCGATGTTCGCCTGGGCCCCGGTGCCGGAAGCCTTCCGCGAGGCCGGCTCCATGGTGTTCGCCAAGCTGTTGATCGAGCAAGCCGGCGTGGCCGTCTCACCGGGTGTCGCGTTCGGCGAGTACGGCGAAGGCTATGTCCGCATCGGCCTGGTGGAAAACGAACATCGCATTCGCCAGGCGGCGCGCAATGTGAAACGCTTTCTGGAGCAATCAGGCCAGATCTTGAGCGCGGCGCCGGCCACCGTCGAGGCGAGTTGATGGCCTCGGGGGCGAACCGAAGCCACGGGCGGGTCGGCGTTGCCGGCTTGGGCACTGTCGGCGCCAGCCTGATCGGCTTTCTTGCCGAGCGGCCGTTGTTTTCCCCCACCGGCAAGCCGGTCACGGTGACCGGCGTCTCGGCCAGGACGCGCGGGCGGGCGCGGCCCGTAGACATATCCAAGCTGGCCTGGTTCGACGACCCGGTCGCCTTGGCCGCCTCGCCAGACAACGACCTGTTCGTGGAGCTGATCGGCGGCGCGGAGGGACCGGCTCGGCTTGCGGTGGAGACGGCGCTGCGGCTCGGCAAGCCGGTGGTGACCGCCAACAAGGCGCTGATCGCCACGCACGGCGCGTCGCTGGCGGCGTTGGCCGAGGCCCATCAGGCGCCGTTGCTGTTCGAAGCGGCGGTCATGGGCGGGGCCCCTGCCGTCAAGATGCTGCGCGAGGCCATGGTTGGCGACGAAGTCGACCTGGTGGCCGGGATCCTGAACGGCACCTGCAACTACATTCTTACGGAGATGGAGGCCTCGGGACGCGAGTTCGCCGAGGTGCTGGCCGAGGCTCAACGGCTTGGTTACGCCGAGGCCGACCCGACCATGGACGTCGGCGGTTTCGACGCCGGGCACAAGATTACCATCCTGGCGGCCCTGGCGTTCGGGTGCGCGCCGACCTTCGCCGCCGCCGAGGTGGAGGGCATCGGGCGCATCGAGCTCCTGGACATTCGTTTGGCCAAGGACCTCGGCTATCGGGTCAAGCTGGTGGCCACGGCGGAGCGTACCGGGACCGAGGTGTCGGTGCGCGTGCACCCGGCCCTGGTCCCCCTTGATCACCCCCTGGCGCGGACGGCCGGCGCCTTGAACGCCCTGTTCATCCAAGGCCGTCGGATCGGACGCATCTTCGTTCAAGGCCCCGGCGCCGGCGGTGGGCCGACCGCGGCGGCGGTCGCCGCCGATATCGCCGACGTCCTGAGCGGCGCCGTGCGCCCGGTGTTCCAGGCGCCAGCATCGACCCTGGTCCCGTTCACCCCGGTGGACACCACGCACGTCCACGGTCGCTACTACCTTCGGGTTCTGGCGCGCGACGAGCCGGGCGTGATCGCGGCTGTCTCCGAAACCCTGGCCGGCGCGGGCGTCTCCATCGACAGCTTCCTGCAGAAGCCGGTCGAGGGCGCGGACGGCGTGCCAATCGTGCTCACAACCCACGCGGTCATCGAATCGGTGTTAAGCGAGGCGGTCAGGCGCATGGCGGCCCTGCCCGCCCTGCTCGAACCGCCGCGCCTGATCCAAATTCCGCGCATCTGAAAGATCGAACGTGGATGACAAGAGCCTGGAGAGAGGCGCGATGACTTCGCAGCATCTGGATCGAAATCTGGGCATGCAAGCGGCGCGGGTATGCGAAGCGGCCGCCATAGCCTCCTGGGCCCTGGCCGGGCGCGGCGACGAGAAAGCTGCCGATCAGGCGGCCGTGGACGCCATGCGCAAGGCGCTCAACGACCTCGATATCGACGGCGTGATCGTCATCGGCGAGGGGGAGCGGGATGAAGCGCCCATGCTCTACATCGGTGAGAAAGTTGGGCGGGGGCGCGGGCCGCGCATCGACATCGCCCTCGATCCCCTCGAAGGCACCACGCTCACCGCCAAGAACATGGCCAACGCCCTGGCGGTCATGGCCTGGGCGCCCGCCGGTTCGCTGCTCAACGCGCCAGACACCTACATGGACAAGATTGCCTGCGGCCCCGGCTATCCGGACGGCATCCTCGATCTCGACCGCAGCGCCGCCGACAACGCCCGCACCCTGGCCGAAGCCAAGGGTGTGAACATCGCGGAACTGTCGGTATGCGTGCTCGATCGGCCGCGGCATGCTGAGATTATCAGCTGCCTTCGCGAAGCCGGCGTGCGTGTGTGCCTGATCACCGATGGTGACGTCGCCGGTGTGATCAACACCGCCGATCGCGACACCGGCATCGACATGTATGTAGGGCAGGGCGGGGCGCCGGAGGGCGTACTGGCGTGCGCGGCATTGAAATGCGTTGGCGGACAATTCCAGGGGCGGCTGGTGTTCCGCAACGCCGACGAGCGCGCCAGGGCCTTGAGGCATGGGGTCAAGGATCTGGAGAAGAAATACGATCTGCACGAACTGGTTCGTGAAGACGCCATCTTCGTAGCCACCGGCGTCACCGATGGCGCCCTGCTCGATGGCGTGCGCATCCGGGACGGTTGGGTCCGCACTCATAGCCTGATCATGAACTCCCATTCGCGCACGGTGCGCGAGGTGAGGATGAAGCGCCCAGTGTGATGGCCGACATGGCCTGCGGGCCCGAAGACTTTCTGGGCGTGGCGCGCTCTCTGACCGGACGAAGGTGGCGGGCCCGCCCTGTCGAGGCCTCGCTGGTGCGCGAACTCCAGGCCCGTCATGGCCTCGCCGAACCGCTGGCCCGGGCGATGGCCGCGCGCGGCATCTCGTCGGACGGCGCCGAAGCGTTTCTGCGTCCGACGCTGAAGGCGCTGTTCCCGGACCCGTCGAGTTTCGCGGGCATGGACGAGGCCGCGGCGGTTCTGGTCGATGCACTCGGGGCGGCCCGGTCGATGGTGGTGTTCGCGGACTATGATGTCGACGGCGCCTCCAGCGCCGCCCAGCTCGTGCGCTGGTTCCGGCATATGGGCGCCGAGGTTCCAATCTACGTGCCCGACCGGCTCGCCGAGGGCTATGGTCCAAGCCCCGAAGCGTTTCGGCGGCTGCGTGAGGGCGGCGCAGAGCTGGTGATCACTGTCGATTGCGGCGCCGCAGCTCACCAGGCCCTGGCCGCGGCCGACGAGATCGGTCTCGAGGTCGTGGTCATCGACCATCACCTCATGCGCGAGGCCCCCACCTTCCGTGGCGTGGTGGTCAACCCGAACCGACCCGACTGTGATTCCGGCCAGGGTGTGCTGGCCGCGGCCGGAGTGACCTTCGTGCTGCTGGCGGCGCTCAATCGCGAGGCGCGCCGGCGAGGTCTATTCGAAGCCCACCCCGAGCCCGATTTGCGGCGCTGGCTCGACCTGGCGGCTTTGGGCGCCATCTGCGACGTAACCCAGCTGGTCGGCTTCAACCGCGCCCTGGCCGCGCAGGGGCTCAAGGTCATGTCGGCCTGGGCCAATCCGGGCCTGTCCGCGCTGATGGACGTCGCCCAGAGCGAACGGGTCGGGGCCACGACCTTTCACGCCGGATTCGTCCTTGGACCCCGAATCAACGCCGGCGGCCGGATTGGTCGCTCGGATCTGGGCGCGCGGCTTCTGGCCACCGACGATCCAGCGGAAGCGATGGCCCTGGCCCAGGAACTGGACGTCCTCAATTCCGGCCGACGAGAGGTGGAGCGGGAGCTCACCGAGGCGGCGATCCTGGCCGTCGAACGCGAGGCCAATTTCGATCCGGACGCGCCGGCGATCGTGGTCGCCGGGGACGGCTGGCATCCCGGCGTGATCGGCATTGTCGCCGGGCGTCTGCGAGAGCGGTATCGCAAGCCGGTGGTGGTCATCGGGATCGACCGCGCCGCAGACGTCGGCAAGGGATCGGGCCGGTCGTCGCCAGGGGTCAATCTCGGCCAGGCCATCCAGATAGCCTTCGAGCGGGGTCTGCTGCTGTCCGGCGGCGGACACGCCATGGCCGCGGGCCTTGCAATCCGACCCTCGTCGATTCCGGAGTTCCGCGCCTTCCTGTGCGAGAGCCTGGCGGCGGAGGCGGCGATGACCGACGACGACCTGGACATCGACGCGCTGGTGAGCCCCGAAGCGTCCACGCGTGTTTTGCTCGAAGATCTCCAGCGCATGGCGCCGTTCGGGCCAGGCAATCCCGAGCCCATGCTGGCCCTTCCGGATGTGCGCGGCGAGCGGGCCAAGGTCCTGCGCGGCGGACACATCCGCTGCACCCTCGCCAGTGAGCGCGGAGCCCGCCTGGAGGCGATCGCCTGGCGCGCACAGGACAGCGAACTCGGCCGGCGCCTGCTTGGCGGCGACGGCGGTCTGCACGTCGCTGGGCGCCTGAGGGCGAATGATTGGAACGGGCGCGTCGGCGTCCAGCTAGAAATCGAGGATGTGGCCGATCCCCGGCGCGTCACGGTGGCCTGACCGGGCCTAGGGTTGCGTGGCTATGGGCCGGCCGATATATCCGCAGCCTTTGCGCCGATGCGGGCCCTTCGTCTATCGGTTAGGACATCAGATTTTCAATCTGGGAAGAGGGGTTCGATTCCCCTAGGGCCTGCCATCACCCAGGTTTTTAACGATACCCGCCAACCCGCCAAGCGTTGCGGCAAATCATCGCGCCCGGCCCTGCGCCGTTGACGCCGACTCAATTAAGTCCACATTTGGGCAAAACCGTTGCCCCGCGCCCGTAGCGAGGACAACCGGGTCGAGGGGCTTATGTCTGAAGTTGAAATGGCGGCTCAGGCGCCGCACCAGGAACAAGAACTGGTGCGCATCACTGGGCGTGTGAAGTGGTTCGATGTGGGCAAGGGCTACGGGTTCATCATTCCCGATGACCCAAGCCAGACCGACCTTCGTGACGTTCTGATGCACGTGACTGCGCTGCGAGGCGCTGGCCATGAGCACGCCCCGGAAGGAGCGTCGATTGTCTGCGACGCCGTTCGCCGGGCCAAGGGCTGGCAGGCGGTTGACATCGTCAGTCTCGATGACAGCACCGCACTTGTCCGAGAGGAGCGGCCGCACAGGACACATGATGACGATGCGCCCCGCGCGAACGGCGCCCGAAGCGGCGCCTCGCGCGACAACGGCCCTGTCGGCGCGCGTCGTGAGCGCCGGGCGGCTTGCGATGCGGACGCCGGCGGCCCGCTGCAGGGCGCCAAGGTCAAATGGTTCAATCGCACCAAGGGCTATGGGTTCGTCGTCAGGGATACTGAGCCGGGCGACATCTTCGTTCATATCGAAACCCTGCGGCGCGGGGGTCTGGAAGACCTCCAGCCAGGCGAGGATGTCAGGGTTCGGTTCGCTGAAGGCCCTAAGGGGCTGGTTGTCGCGGAGATCGAACTAGGTCAGGCTTGAGGCCGTTTCCGACCTCAAGGAGTTCCGGACGTGATCGTGACCGCGCCCAAAGGCGCCACGCCCTGCCGCGCCTCGCCCATCGTGCTGGCCGCACTCGCTGTCGCAGCCCTCTTTGCCGGCCAGGCCTGCGCGCAGAAGCTGAGGGTTGAACGGCTCGATATCGTCACGACGGCCGGCGTCCATCATTTCAAGGTCGAAGTCGCCGATACCCCCGCCGCGCGTGAGCGCGGCCTGATGTTTCGCAAGCGCCTGGCGGCCGACCACGGCATGCTGTTTGATTTCAAGAAAGTGCAGCCGGGGATATCGTTCTGGATGAAGAACACCTTGATTCCGCTCGACATGGTGTTCATCGGTGAGGACGGCCGCATTGTGTCCATCGCCAGGAACGCTACGCCCCTGTCCGAGACGCCGATCGCCTCCGCCGGTCCGGTGCTGGACGTGCTGGAGCTTAGGGGCGGGCGCGCCGACGAGATCGAAGCGGCCCCCGGCGATCGGGTTCGCGAGGGACCCAGCCGCCGGTGAGCCGGGCCGAAACCACCCCGACGCCGCCACCCGGGTTCGAGCTCCAGAGCGGCCGTGGCGCGTTCACGGCCCACAATGGTCCCTACTACCATCGCCGCGCCAGCGATGGCCTGGAACAGGCCTTCTACGCCCTGGACCGGCACTGCAACGGCCTGGGGATCATCCACGGCGGCATGCTGACCGCCTTTCTAGACGGACTCCTGGCGAGCGCCGTCGGCCACAGCGTCGGCGTCAGGTCGGTCACTGCGCATCTGTCGGTCGATTTTCTGGCCATGGGCCGGGCGGGCGAGTGGGTGATCGGCCAAGCGCGGCTCACGAAGGCGGCGCGGGACATCGCGTTCGCCGAAGGCCACGCCCGCGTCGGCGATCTGGTGCTGGCCCGCGCGACCGGTGTGTTCAAGCTGATGAAGAGGCGAGGCGCCTGACGTTGCGGCGCGGCGGCGCCCATGGCAAGACACCCCGCCTTGGCCGACGGGGCGTAGCGCAGCCTGGTAGCGCATCTGCTTTGGGAGCAGAGGGTCGCAGGTTCGAATCCTGCCGCCCCGACCAGCCAGGGCCTGACGGCGCGCCGTCGGCGACGTTGGAGAGACCTTAGATCATGCTCGCGCGCATCTACCGTCCGGCCAAGACGGCCATGCAGTCCGGCCGGGTCAATACCCGTCTGTGGGAGCTCAGCTTTGAGCCGGCGGCGGCATACTCGCCAGATCCGCTCATGGGCTGGACTCAATCGACCGACATGGACGGCCAGGTGCGCCTGCGCTTTGCGACCCGCGAGGAGGCGGTGGCCTACGCCAAGAGGCACAGCATCCCTTTCGAGGTGACACCGGATATAAAGAATAAAACCATTATAAAGACATATGCGGATAACTTCGCGTTCCACCGCAGGGAACCCTGGACCCACTAACCCTCGTGACCCCGTAGCTCAACCGGATAGAGCATCCGCCTTCTAAGCGGACGGTTGCAGGTTCAAGTCCTGCCGGGGTCGCCAGTGGGCTCAGGCATTTTCGAGCGCCGCCAGGCCGCGTGCGAGGTCGGCGATCAGATCCTCCGGATCCTCGAGGCCGACGGACAGGCGCACCATCGGGCCGGCGAAGCCTGGCGCGCGGTCGCGCACGGCGAACTGAGGATCGCCATTGATGGCCAGGCTTTCGAAACCGCCCCAGGAATAACCCAGCCGAAACACACTCAGGGCGTCGAGAAGGGCGTGCACCGCCGCCGCGGAGACGGGGCGCAGGACGATCGAAAACAATCCCGCCGCACCGGCGTAGTCGCGCTTCCACAGGTCATGGTCGCGCGCGCCGGGCAGGGCGGGGTAAAGCACTTCCGCCACCAGCGGTTGATCCCTGACCCAGCCGGCGACAGCGAGGCCGCTGGCATAATGGCGTTCCAGACGCACCGGCAAGGTGCGCAGGCCACGCAGCATCTGGTACGCGTCATCGGGCGAGACTGACCAACCGACGTCCCAGATGGCCTGATCCAGGGATGCGCCCAAAGCCGGATCGGCAGTGGCGACCGAGCCCATGAACAGATCCGAATGGCCGCCGACATATTTGGTCAGCGCCTGGACGGATAGATCGACGCCGTGGGACAGGGGCTTGAACCAGAACCCCGCCGCCCAGGTGTTGTCCATGAGAGTGAGGAGTCCGCGCGTCCGAGCCAGCCTGGCGATGGCGGGAACGTCCTGCATTTCAAAACTGAGCGAACCGGGAGATTCGAGCACGATCATGCGCGTGGCGGGACCGGCCATGGCGACGAGGTCGTCGGGGCTGGTCGTGGGCTCAAAGTAACGCGTCGTGACGCCGAAACGAGCCAGCACATGGGCGCAGAATCGCCTTGTCGGCTTGTAGACAGCGTCCGTGACCAGCACCTCGTCGCCAGCCTTCAGAACCGCCAGCATGGCCCCGGTCAGTGCGGCCAGACCCGAAGGGAACAGGCTCACCTGATGCGCGCCCTCGAGCTCGCCGAGCGCCTCAGCCAGCAGATCTTGGACGCCAAGGCCAGCTCGGCCATAGGTCACCGATCCCTCGTCGTAGAGGGCGGCGGCGCTGGCCAAAATGACGGTCGAGCCGCGCTCGACGGCGGGACCCACTGTGCGCCCGCCCTTGGGTTGGCCGGCGTGGATCAATCGGGTCGCCCGGCCCCTGGCCTTGCCTCTCGCCACGCTCAAGCCTCGTCCACGGCCACGGGCGTGTCCGACCTCGCGGCCCATTCGCTCCACGAGCCGTCATAGACCGCCGCGTCCGACCGGCCGATCCGCGCGAGGGCCAGCGCCAGGAGCGAAGCGCTGACACCGGAGCCGCAGGTTGTGATGATCGGCGCCGTCAAATTGATCCCCGCCGTCTCGAACGCGTCCCGCAGTTTCGAAATGTCAGCCAGGGCGCCGTCCGCCGTCAGAACGCCATTCCAGGGCAGGTTTCTCGCACCGGGCATGTGACCGGAACGAAGTCCGGCCCGCGGCTCGGGCGCCCGACCGGCAAACCGTTCTGTGGATCGGGCGTCGACGACCTGCTCAGCGCCGGATTCCAGCGCGGCGCGGACCGACTCGAGATCGCGGACAAGTGCGCCGTCCGGGCGCGCCCTGAAGTCACCATGTTCGGGCGTTCGCCAGCCTCTTTCCAGCGCCCGGCCCTCGGCGATCCACTTGGGCAATCCACCGTCAAGGACGAATGTCTCGGCGTGGCCCATGGCGCGAAACGTCCACCAGACGCGCGGGGCCGAAAACAAGCCGTGGCTGTCGTAGACGACCACCTGGGAGTCCCGGCGCACGCCCAGTCGCCGGGCGGCGACCGCAAAGTCCGCCGGGGCGCTCAGCATGTGTGGCAGGTTGCTGGCGTGGTCGCAGATCTCATCGATCGGGAAAAACACCGCCCCTGGAATGTGACGTTCCGCGTATTCCGCCACCGCGTCGCGCCCCGAGCCCGGCATGAACCAGGTGGCGTCGATGATCGCCACCGTCGGCTCGTCCAGGCGCGCGGCCAGCCACTCGGTGGAGACCAGGGGGTCGCTCACAGCCATGGCGGCGTCGGCAAGCCGCGTTCTTCGAGGAAAGCGGGATTGAAGATCTTGCTCTGATAGCGCGCGCCCTGGTCGCAGAGGATGGTCACGATGGTGCGGCCCGGCCCTAGATCGCGCGCCAGGCGGATGGCGCCGACGATGTTGATGCCGGTCGAGCCGCCCATGACCATGCCCTCATGCAGGGCGAGGTCGTAGATCTGCTCAAGCATTTCGGTATCGGAGACGCGGTACGCACGATCGACTTTCAGGCCTTCGAGATTGGCGGTGACGCGCCCCTGGCCGATACCTTCGCTGATCGAGGTTCCCTCGGCCTTGAGCTCGCCCCGGGTATACCACTCGAAGAGCGCCGCTCCGTGGGGATCGGCGAGTGCGATGACCACATCCGGCTTGCGCGCGCGCAGGGCCTTGGCCACGCCGGCCAGGGTTCCGCCCGAACCCACGGCGCAGACAAAGCCGTCGACCTCGCCCTCGGTCTGATCCCAAATCTCCGGACCGGTGGTCTCCGCGTGCGCCGCCCGGTTGGCGATATTGTCGAATTGATTGGCCCAGATCGCGCCAGCCGGCTCAGCGGCGTTCAGCTCCTCGGCCAGTCTTCCCGAATAGCGGACATAGTTGTCGGGATTGGAATAGGGGACGGCGTCGACCTCGACGAGTTCGGCGCCCATCAGGCGGATAGCGTCTTTCTTCTCCTGGCTCTGGGTGCGGGGAATGACCACCGTGCAACTGTAGCCGAGGGCGCGGGCGACCATGGCCAGGCCGATGCCGGTGTTGCCCGCAGTGCCCTCTACGATCCGTCCGCCCGGCCGCAAGGTCCCGCGCTTCTCGGCGTCGCGAACGATGTACAGGGCGGCGCGATCCTTGACCGATTGGCCCGGATTGGCGAACTCGGCCTTGCCCAGGATTTCGCAACCGGTGGCCTCACTGGCCCGGCGCAGGCGGATGAGCGGCGTATCGCCGATGGTTTCGAGGACACTGGGCCGGATCGAGGCGTTCATGCGCGCCTAAATCGTCGGCGGCGCGCCGCAGCGCAAGGAAAATGCGCCCTTAGCTCCTGGCGAGTCCGAGCTGGACGACGTTGGTGCGCCCGGCGCGGAAACCGGCTTCGCAATAGCTGAGATAGAAGCGCCACAGGCGGCGGAACCGCTCATCGAACCCCAGGCGGCGGATCTCATCCCAGGCGCTTTCGAACGACGCCGCCCACTGAGCCAGGGTGTCGGCGTAGCTTTGGCCGAACCGGATGATGGCCGTCCACTCCAGGCCGGCCCGGTCGGTCTCCTGGCGCAGGCGCGCTTCGCTGGGCAGCATGCCGCCTGGGAAGATGTATTTGCGCAGGAAGTCGGAGCGCGAACGATAGGTGCGGAACAGCTCGTCGCGGATGGTGATGATCTGCAGCCCGGCGCGGCCCCCGGGCGAGAGCACGTCGCGGACCTTGGCGAAGTAGGCCGGCCAGTAGGCCTCACCCACCGCCTCGAACATCTCGATCGAGGCGACATGGTCGAATTGGCCCTCGACGTCGCGATAGTCCATCAGCCGGATGTCCGCGCGCTCGGCCAGCCCCAGGTCGAACAGCCGCCTGCGGGCGAAGTCCTGCTGGGCCCGCGACAGGGTGATGCCGGTGACCTGGGCCCCGATCTCTCGGGCGGCGAATTCGGCGAACCCACCCCAGCCGCAACCGATCTCCAGCACATGACGGCCCGGGGCTAGGCCGATCTCCTTGGCCAGGGTCGCGTATTTGTGGCGCTGGGCGTCGCACAAAGGCTGGTCGGGGCGTTCGAACCTTGCCGAGGAATAGGTCATGCTGGGGTCGAGCCAGCGCGCGTAGAAGGCATTGCCGAGGTCATAGTGAGCCTGGATGTTGCGTCGCGCGCCCCGGCGGCTGTTGCGGTTGAGGGCATGAGTGACGACGTTGACCGCCCGCGCCAGCGGCTTGCCCCTGGCGAGTTTGTCCAGCCGGTCGAAATTGACCGTGATCGCTTCGAGCAGCGCGGAGAGGTCTGGCGTGTCCCATTCGCCGGCCATGAAGCCTTCAGCCAAGCCGATGTCACCGGACACCAGCACCCTGGAGACGAACCGGAAGTCCCGAACGATCAGACAGCCCTCCGGGCCCGGGGCGGCGCCATCAATGCGCAACTCGCGACCGGAGGGCAGAAGAAAGCTGAGCGCACCTTCGACCCAGTTGCGGCTGGCGATTCCGACGGCGGTGCGGAATGCGGCCGGCGCGCGGCGGAGTTCCGGATCGTCCCAAGACACGCCCAGCGTGGCCATGGATGCGCCTCCAGCGGGCGGGTCGACTGTCGTCCGCGCCCGGCGTCGCCCCGCCAAGCCATGGTGAAGCTCAACCGGCTCACGTCAAGAGCCATGCTCGCCTTAAACGCCATTCTACGCTAATCGCCCCGGGCGCGGATCAACAAAGCTCGTGGCCATGACTCCCAACGCCGTCGTCGAAGTGAGGAGCCCCGCGGGCCGCACCGCGCGCTTCGGCAACGCCGAAAGGCTGGCGATCATCGCTGGACCGTGCGCACTGGAGAGCCGCGCCCACGCCTTGGAAACGGCTGCCGCACTGAGAGAGATCGCCGATCGCCTGGGGATCGGGCTCGTCTACAAAACCTCGTTCGACAAGGCCAACCGCACTTCGGCCAGCGCCGGCCGCGGTATGGGCCTTGCCCAAGCCCTTCCGATCTTCGCCGAGATCCGCGAAACGGTCGGCCTGCCGGTGCTGACCGATGTGCACGAAATCGAGCAGTGCGCCATGGTCGCGCCGGCGGTGGATATCCTGCAGATTCCCGCCTTCCTCAGCCGCCAGACCGACCTGATCATCGCCGCCGCCCGAACCGGCCGGGCGCTCAACATCAAGAAGGGCCAGTTCCTGGCCCCGTGGGACATGAAGAACGTGATCGCGAAGGCGACCTCGGCGGGCGCCGCCAACGTGATGGCCTGCGAGCGTGGGGTCTCGTTCGGCTACAACACTCTGGTCTCGGATATGCGCGCCCTGCCTGTACTGGCTCAGATCGGCTGCCCGGTGGTGTTCGACGCCACCCACTCGGTGCAGCAGCCGGGAGGCGGGGGGGATCGGACGGGCGGCCAGCGGGAATTCGTCGCGGTTCTGGCCAGGGCCGCCGTCGCCGTTGGCGTGGCGGCGGTGTTCATGGAGACCCACGAGGATCCTGATAACGCGCCCTCGGACGGTCCCAACATGGTGCCGCTGAAGGACTTCGAAGCCCTGGTGCGCGAACTGCTCGACTATGACGCCCTGACCAAGGCCCGCCTGGCCCGCGCGGCCTGAGCGACGAGTTCGACCTCATGGACCTGATCGCGCTGCAAAATCGGCTCGGCGCCATGGCGGGAGCGCCGGTAATGGTGGTCGGCGATCTGATGCTGGATCGCTTCGTCCATGGCGCCGTGAGCCGGGTGTCAGCCGAAGCCCCGGTGCCGATCCTCGCCCGCAACCGTGAAGAGGTCATGCTGGGGGCGGCCGGCAATGTGGCCCGAAATCTTGCCGCGCTCGGTGGCGTCCCGACCCTGATCGGTGTGGTCGGCGAGGACGTGGCGGCCGAGGCGGTGACGGGCCTGGTCGTTGGCGGTCAGATGGAGATTGTCGGGGCGGCCCTGATCCGGGACGCCGGCCGTCCGACCACCACCAAGACCAGATTCATTTCGGCCGGCCAGCAGCTTTTGCGGGTGGACCACGAAGACACGCGGCCAATCGAGGGAGAGGTCGAGGCGGCCCTGGCGCAGACAATCGCCGAAGGCGCGAGCGGCGTACGCGCCATCCTGCTGTCGGACTACGGCAAGGGCGTGGTGACAGATGCGGTGATCCAGGCGTGTCTTGCGGCCGCCAAGGCCAGCGGCGCCCCGTTGATCGTGGATTCCAAGGCCCGCCATTTCGGCCGCTACGGCGCGGCCGATATCGTCAAGCCCAACGCCGCCGAACTGGCTTTCGCCACCGACCTGCCCACCGCGACCGACGCCGAGATCGAGGTCGCGCTGGAAAAGGCGCTCAGTTTGAGCGGCTGTCGCGCGATCCTGGTCACCCGGTCGGCCCAGGGCATGAGCCTGGCGCAGAGGGGCAAGCCGGTTTGCCATTTCCGCCGGCCGGCGCCCGAGGTGTTCGATACCGCCGGGGCGGGCGACACGGCCTTGGCCACGCTCGGTCTCGCGCTGGCCTCCGGGGCGGCCCTGGAGGAAGCGGTCGAGCTGGCGCTGCTGGCCTCCAGCGTAGTGGTCGAAAAAGCCGGCGTCGCCGTCGTCTCGCCGGACGAAATGCTGGAGGCGGAAGTCGCAGCGCACCGCGCCCCGACCGAGGTTAAGATCGTGACTGCCGACGGCATGGTCAGGGCGGTCGGGCGATGGCGCGAACGGGGCCTGAAAGTGGGCTTCACCAACGGCTGTTTCGACATTCTCCACCCCGGTCACGTGGCCTATCTCAGCCAGGCCCGATCCTGGTGTGACCGGCTCATCGTGGGGGTCAATTCCGACGCATCGGTTCGGCGGGCCAAGGGCGAGGGGCGGCCGGTCAACCCGCTTGAGGCTAGGGCCCTGGTCCTGGCGGGCCTCGCCTGTGTCGATCTGGTCACCGCCTTCGACGACGACACGCCCATCGCTCTGATCGCCGCAGCCCGGCCAGACCTGCTGGTCAAGGGCGGAGACTATGAGATCATGTCGGTTGTCGGCGCCGATCTCGTCCTGGGCTGGGGCGGCGAGGTGAAGATCGCGACCTTCGTCGAAGGCCACTCGACCACGGCGACCCTGGCCAAGGCCGGTCGGCCATGACCGCGAGACTGGTCCTGGTGACCGGCGGGGCGGGCTTCATCGGCTCCCACATCGTCGCCGAGCTGGCCGAGGACCCATCGCTCGACGTAGCTGTCTGCGACCATTTGGGCGAGGCCGCCCTCGGCAAATGGCGCAATCTCTCCAAACATCCGATCGCGGACTTCGTATCGCCGGGAGATCTGAACGCGTGGCTGGGGACGCGCGGGGCCGAGGTCGAAGCGGTGATCCACATGGGCGCGATCTCCTCGACCACAGAGGCCGACGTCGACAAGATCGTCACCACCAATTTTGGCCTCTCGCGGGACCTGTTCGCCTGGTGCGCGCGCCATGGCCGTCGGTTCATCTGGGCTTCGTCCGCCGCCACCTATGGCGACGGGGCCGGAGGCTTCGACGACGATCCCGCGCCGCAGGCCCTGGCCGCCTTGCGACCGTTGAACGCCTACGGGTGGTCAAAGGCCCTGTTCGACCTTCACGCCATCCGCGAGGCCCAGCGCGGTCGCGCGCCTCCCCAATGGGCGGGTCTGAAGTTCTTCAACGTCTATGGGCCCAACGAGGGCCACAAGGGGGCGATGCGCTCCGTGGTCGCCAAGATCTGGCCGGAGGTGGCGGCCGGGCGGACGGTGAAGCTGTTCAAGTCCTATCGCGACGGCATCCCGGACGGGGCTCAGAAGCGCGATTTCATCTACGTCCGCGATGTCGCCCTGGCGGTGGCGTGGCTGTTCCACCGCGGGGACGTAAACGGCCTGTTCAACCTCGGCTCAGGCCAGGAACGCAGTTTCCTGGACCTGGCCACCGCCGTGTTCCAGGCGGCCGGCCAGACGCCCAGGATCGAATACATCGACATGCCGCCGGAGCTGCGCGACCAGTATCAGTATTTCACGCAGGCGCGGATGGAGCGGTTTCGCGCGGCTGGCTATCAGGCGCCGTTCGCCTCCCTGGAAGATGGCGTCAGCGACTATGTAACCGGCTACCTCGCCGCCGCCGATCCCTATCGCTGAGCCCGCTCGGCAAGGCGCGCCTTCTCATGTATTCGGTCGGCCATGTCCCGGCGACGACTGCGGATCTGGTTGGCGCTCGTCGCCGGCGCCTTGGTGGTGCTGATCATCGGCGCCCTTATGGTCTGGCGCGACGATATCCTCGAAGCCTTGCTCAACCCCGAAGTCCCCTACACCGTCTATAGGCCGCCGCCAGCGCCGGATTACGCCCGGGCCGACGCCTGGGACCAGCTGCCCGGCGGCCCCGACTCCCGCACTGCGGCCGTGGATGTGTTCTTCGTCCACCCGACCACGTTCGACGGCGGCGCCGACTGGAACGGGCCGATCGGCGACAAGGGGGCGGCCCAGCTCTACAGCCATGTCATGGCCCCCAACTACGCCGCGCCGTTTGCCCGGGCAGGGCGGGTTTTCGCGCCACGTTTTCGCCAGGCCAGCCTCTACACCTCGCTCACGGTGTTCGACGACGCCATCGAGGCGCGCGAATTCGCCTATTCCGACGTGCGCGCCGCCTTTGACTTCTATCTTGCCCATATGAACGCCGGCCGGCCATTCATCCTGGTGGGCGTCGAGCAGGGGGGCGTGCTCGCCGCTCGCCTTCTGCGCGAAGAAATTGCGCCCAGGGCCGACGTGCGCCGCCGGCTAGTGGCGGGCTATTTGATCGAGACGGTGGGGCCAGCCAGACAGTTCCGAACTGGCGCGCCGATCCCCGCCTGCCAGCGGCGCGATGAGCCCGGTTGCGTGGTCGCCTGGATTTCGGTTCGGAAAGGCGATTTCCCGCAAGTGATCAGCATCCTCTCCCGGAGCAAGATCTGGAACGACGACGGCCATCTGGTGAACCTGGCCGGAGCACCCATCCTGTGCGTCAACCCGCTCCTGGGCGCGGCGAGCGACGCCGACGCTCCCGCCAGGGCCAATCTTGGCGCAGCCAACGCCACGGGGCTGGAATGGGGTGCGCGGCCAGGTTTCATGGTCCGCCAGGTCGGCGCGCGTTGTGTCGGCGGCATCCTGCGCGTGAGCCGGCCGAGGAGCGCCTCCCTGCGGCCGCAGGGATCGTGGGCCGAGCGCCTGAGATCGCCCGCCTACAATCTGTTCTGGGCCGATCTCGAGGCCGACTCCCTGGCCCGCGTCGCCGCCTGGCGAGCCCTCAACCCGCCTGGCTGAGCGCGGAGCCGGCGCGCCAGTCGAACAGCTCGCGCAGCGCCTCCAGCGCCAGACCTCGGGGTGTTACCAGGTCCGGATCGCGCGCCATGACCAGTCGCGCGTCGACCGCCGCCGCCGCGATGAGGTCGCGGTGGGCGATGGGGTCGGCCAGGCGATAGGCGGGGAATCCGCTCTGAGCCAACCCCAGGGGATCGCCGCCGCCGCGCAGTTCCAAGTCCTTCTCGGCAATGACGAAGCCATCATCCGTACGCCGAAGAATATCCAGCCGGCGAGTGGCGATATCCGACAGCGGCGGATCGTACAGCAGCACACAGCTGCTCTCACGGGCGCTGCGGCCGACTCGTCCGCGCAGCTGGTGGAGTTGCGCCAAGCCGAAACGCTCGGCCTGTTCGATGACCATGATGGTTGCGGCCGGCACGTCCACACCGACCTCGACCACTGTCGTGGCCACCAGGATGCTCAACCGGCCTTCGGCGAACTCGGCCATGACCTGGTCTCTCTCCGCTGCTGGCAGGCGGCCATGGACCAGGCCAACCGCGGCGCCGAACATCGCTCTCAGCGCCGCCGCCCGCGCTTCGGCGGCGGCCAGGTCCACCGTCTCCGATTCGGACACCAACGGGCAGATCCAGAACGCCTGGGCGCCCGCCTCGATGGCGGTCCGCAGGCGGGCGATGACTTCGCCCAGGCGTGACATCGGCGCCGCCCGGGTGGCCACCGGCCTGCGGCCAGGAGGCTTTTCGTCCAGCCGCGAGATATCGAGGTCGCCGAACACGGTGAGCTCGAGCGTGCGCGGGATCGGCGTGGCGGACATGGCCAGCAGATGGGCGCCGACCCCTTTGGCCTGAAGGCGCGCTCGCTCGGACACGCCGAAACGATGCTGCTCGTCGATAACGCTGAAGGCCAGAGCATGGAAGGCGACATCGTCCTGGAACAGAGCGTGCGTGCCCACGGCCACGGCGGCGCGGCCATCGGCAAGCTGGGCGAGCTTGGCGGCGCGCGCCGCGCCTTTGTCGCGGCCGGTCAGGAGCAGGGCGAGGACGCCCTGAGAGGCCAAGGGGCTGGCCAGCGTATCGAAATGCTGGCGAGCCAGTATCTCGGTGGGAGCCATGAGCACCGACTGTAGGCCAGCGGCGGCAACGTCGAGCATGGCCAGCATGGCCACCACGGTCTTGCCGGCGCCGACGTCGCCCTGGATGAGCCGAGTCATGCGCGCGCCGGACGCGAGATCGGCGCGAATTTCAGCGAGGTTGCGCACCTGTGCGCCGGTGAGGCGGAAGGGCAGGGCCGCCTCGGCCTTCAAGGCCAGTTCGCTGGCGCCCACAGCCGGCGCGGCTTCGGCGCGAACGCTTCTTTTACGCTGGGCGAGGGCGAGCTGGTGGGCAAGCAGTTCATCGAACGCCAACCGGCGTCTGTGCGGCGCCTGGAGCGAAAGATCCGCCTCGCTCGTGGGCGCGTGCAACGCCGACAGCGCCTCGCGCCACCCCGGCCAGTTCCGGCGACGGATGAACGCCGGATCGCCCCACTCGGCTAGACGAGGCGCGCGCGCCAAGGCCTCGCCCACGAAGCGGCGCACGGTCCGGGACGGCAATCCGACGGTTGCCGGATAGATCGCCTCCACCTCGGGAATGTCGCCCGCCCGCTCCGGCGCCAGCATGTAATCGGGGTGGGCGATCTGCAGGAGACCGGAATATCGGTCGAGCTCGACCTTGCCGCTCACCACCCGCACCGCGCCGGGCGGATGGGTCCGTTCCAGGTGCGCGCCGTGACCCTTGAAGAACGTCAGGGTGATGAACCCGGTATCGTCGCTGGCCCGGATCTTCCATGGCGCGCTCGGCCGGTGGGGCCGCTCGTGCGAAACAATGGTCAGGCGGAGGGTCTGGACCTCCCCCTCAATGGCGCTCGCCGCCTTGGCCGGCCGACGGCGGATCAGGGCGTGGGGCGCCAGAAACAGAAGATCGCGCACCAGCGGGCCGGCTACACGCTCCAGCAATGGCGCCACCCGCGGACCGACCCCCTTGAGGCTGGCAACGGGCGCGAACAGCGGAAAGAGCGCGGGCGGACGCATAGCGGGACTATAGCGGCTTCGCCCGCGCCACCCATCGTCAAACGATGTTCAGGTCGCTATCTAGCGGCGCGCACCCTTGGCCGGACGAACAGACCTCTATGACCGATACCCTTCCCGACCGCCTGGCGGCCGATCCCGACTCGCCCTTCCACGACCCGGGCCTTCTGGCGCGAGGCGTCGGCGTCCGCTTCAAGGGCGTTGAGAAGACCAATGTCGAGGAATACTGCATCAGCGAGGGCTGGGTGCGCCTGGCCGTCGGCCAGACCACCGACCGGCGGGGCAAGCCGATGACCATCAAGCTCAGGGGTCCCGTCGAAGTCTATTTCCGCGATCGGGACGACGATGCCCCCGGCGCTTGAGATACGCGTCAAGCGCGCCCGGGCGCGCGCGTGGCGGCGAGGCTTTCGCGAGGCTGACCTGATCCTGGGGCCGTTCGCCGACACCCATGTCCCGGGCATGGGTGTCGAGCAACTCAGCCAGTTCGAGGCCCTGCTCGAGCAGAACGATCACGATGTCTACGACTGGGTGGTTGGAACCACGCCGGCGCCGGCGGAATTCGACAATGAGGTGTTGGCCGCCCTGCGCGCACGCGCCTGGTCGGGCCCGGCCGGCTCGAACGGCGGCTGAACGGAAACGCAGGATCGTCTTGTCCAGTAACGCTGACATCGCCCGCGTGGCGCGTGCGCCGGGCGCGCTCGAGCTTTGCGGAGCGCCCGAGGGATTCGACGCCCTGGTCATGGGCGATATCTGCCGGGCCCGTGGGGCCCTGAGCGTCTTCGTCGCCCGCGACGGATCGCGCGCCCAGGCCTTCACCAGCGCGATGACCTTCTTCGCTCCCGAAACCGAAAGGCTGCATTTTCCCGCCTGGGACTGTCTGCCCTACGATCGGGCAGGGCCCTCGGCCGCGACAGCGGCCCAGCGCATGGCGGTCCTCTCCCGTCTGGCGCGGATCGCGCCGACCGGCAAGCCGACGCTGCTCGTCACCACCACCGCGGCGCTCATGCAGCGCGTCCCGCCCAGGGCCGCCGTCGCCGGCGCCGGCTATTCGGCGGCCGTGGGCGCCAGCGTCGATATCGCTGAGCTCGAGCGCTATTTCGCGATCAATGGCTATCAGCGCGCCTCGACCGTCTCAGAGCGGGGCGAGTTCGCCATCCGCGGCGGGGTGATCGATGTGTTCCCACCCAGCGCCGCCGAGCCGGTCAGGCTCGACCTGTTCGGCGACACCCTCGAATCGATCCGCGCCTTCGATCGCGAAACCCAGCGCTCGACCCGTCAGCTGAAGACGGTGGAGCTCCCGCCGGCGAGCGAGGTGCTCGTCGATACCCCCGCCGTGGCCCGATTCCGCACTGGCTACCTCGCCGCTTTCGGCGCGCCGGGGGAAGATCCCCTGTACGAGACCGTGAGCGCCGGCGCCCGGCGCCCGGGCATGGAGCACTGGCTGCCGCTATTCTACGAGGGCCTCGACACCCTGTTTGACTATCTGCCGGCCGAGAGCCTGATCGCCGTCGACCACCTCGCCGCCGAGGCGCGTGACGAGCGGTTGGCGATGGTCGCGGACGCCTACGACGCGAGGGTGCAGACCGAGCAGAGGGTCCATTACCGCGCCCTGCCGCCCTCGACCCTGTTTCTGGACAATGTCGAATGGGACCGGCGTTTGGACGCGCACCCGGTGCGCCGGTTCAGCCCGTTCCAGCGCGAGGCGGCCGAAGGCGTCGTCGACATGGGGGCCAAGCTCGGCCGGACCTTCGCCGCCGAGCGGGCCCGCGACAGCGTCAACCTGTTCGAGGCTGCAGCCGATCACGCCCGCGCGCTTGCCGCGGCCGGCAAGCGGGTGATCTTCGCCTCCTGGTCGGAGGGCTCCTCCGAGCGCCTGGCGGCCATGCTCGCTGACCACGGCCTGACCGATGTGCCGCTCGCGCCCTACTGGCAGGCGGCCAAGGCGGCCGACCCCAGAAAGCTGCAGCGCGCAGCCCTGCCGCTGGACGCCGGTTTCGAAACCGACGCCCTGGCGGTCATTTCTGAGACCGACATTCTGGGCGACCGGCTGGCCCGGCCCAGGCGTCGCCGGCGCGCGTCCAACTTCCTCGCCGAAGCCACAGCCCTCGGCCAGGGTGACCTGGTGGTGCACATCGATCACGGCATCGGCCGCTACGAGGGCCTCAAGACCCTCGATGTCATGGGCGCGCCGCACGACTGCCTGGAGCTGCACTACGCCGATCGGGCCAAGCTCTATCTGCCGGTGGAGAACATCGACCTGCTGACCCGCTACGGTTCGGAGAGCGAGGGCGTGCAGGTCGACCGCCTGGGCGGCGCCGCCTGGCAGGCGCGCAAGGCGAGGGCGAGGGAGCGCCTTCGGGACATGGCCGAGGGCCTGATCGCTATTGCGGCCGCCAGGGCCACGCGCGAGACCGAGGTCGTCCAGCCGCCGCACGGCCTGTTCGACGAGTTCTGCGCCCGCTTCCCCTACGAGGAGACCGAGGACCAGCTGAACGCCATCGGCGACGTGCTCGCCGACCTGGCCGTCGGCAGACCCATGGACCGGCTGATCTGCGGAGACGTGGGTTTCGGCAAGACCGAGGTCGCCCTGCGCGCCGCGTTTGTCATGGCCATGAGCGGCCACCAGGTGGCGATTATCTGCCCCACCACACTTCTGGCGCGCCAGCACTTCTCAACCTTCACCGACCGTTTCCAGGGTTGGCCGGTACGCATCACCCGCTTGTCGCGCATGGTTCCGGCCACCGAGGCGGCGGCCGCCAAAGCGGCGCTCGAGAGGGGCGAGGCGGAGATCGTCATCGGCACCCACGCGATCCTGTCCAAGGACGTGAAATTCCGCGACCTCGGCCTGGTGATCGTCGATGAGGAGCAGCACTTCGGGGTCAAGAACAAGGAAGCGCTCAAGGCCCTGCGCGCCGAAGTCCATGTGCTGACCCTCACGGCGACGCCCATTCCGCGCACCCTGCAGATGGCGCTTTCCGGCATCCGCGAGATGTCGATCATCGCCACCCCGCCCGTGGACCGGCTGGCCGTGCGCACCTTTGTCACGCCGTGGGATCCGGTCTCCATCCGCGAGGCCCTGCTGCGCGAGAAGTTCCGCGGCGGCCAGGCCTATTATGTGGCTCCGCGTATCCGCGACCTGCCGGATCTCCAGCGCTTCCTCACCGAACAAGTCCCCGAGGTCAGGTTCGTGGTCGGCCATGGCCAGCTCGCGCCGACGCGCCTGGAAGACGTCATGGCCGCCTTCTACGAAGGCAAATACGACGTCCTGCTGTCCACCAGCATCGTCGAATCGGGCCTCGACATCCCCACGGCCAACACCCTCATCGTCCACCGCGCCGATATGTTCGGTCTCTCCCAGCTCTACCAGCTGCGCGGCCGGGTCGGACGGGCCAAGGCGCGAGCCTACGCCTACCTGACCACGCCGTTCGAACGACCGATCACCCCGGCCGCCGAACGGCGCCTGCACGTCCTGCAGTCGCTGGACAGCCTGGGCGCCGGCTTCCAGCTGGCCAGCCACGACCTCGACATCCGTGGCGGCGGAAACCTGCTCGGCGACCAGCAATCCGGCCACATCCGCGAAATCGGCGTCGAACTCTATCAACAGATGTTGGAGGAGGCGGTCACCGAGCTCAGGGCCGCCGACGCCGGTCGCGAGATATCGCTGGACCGGGGCTGGTCGCCCCAGATCAACACCGGGGCGGCGGTGCTCATTCCCGAGGCCTATGTACCTGACCTCAATGTGCGACTGGCCCTCTATCGCCGCCTGTCGGACGCCGAGCGGGCCGACGAACGCGAAGCCCTGGCCGCGGAATTGATCGATCGGTTCGGCCCGCTGCCGCCGGAGGCCGATCAATTGTTGAAGGTCGTGGCCATCAAGGGGCTATGCCGCGAGGCCAATGTTTCAAAGATCGACGTCGGTCCCAAAGGCGCGGTGGTCAGCTTCCGTGGGGACCATTTCGCCAACCCGGCCGGCCTGGTGGATTTCATCCAGAAGCACCCCACGGCCTGGCGCCTGCGCCCCGACCAGAAGCTGTCGGTGAAGGGTGAATGGGACACCCCAAAGGCCCGGCTTGCCGCGGCCGAGCGGGTGCTGTCGGACATCGCGCGCCTGGCCCGGGCGGCCTAGGGATCGTCAATCTCGATTTAGCGCCCAGCGTCGGAGGAGCTCGTCATGCACAAGCGATCTTGTCTGTGCGGCGTGATCACATTCGAGGTCGACGGTGACCTTCCCGGACCCGGCGCTTGCCATTGCAGCCAGTGTCGGACGCTATTGGGGGCGCAATTTCGCTTCGACCGATGTGCCGAGGTCGGCGATGGCGATCCGTGGCGAAGACAAGATCACCCGGCGCCCATCCTCGGAAAAGAGCCCGTCCGGGCTTCTGTTCGACCTGCGGTTCGTCACCGTTCTGGGATCCGCCCTTTCGTGACTGGATAGGCATCGCCATGGGTGCGTTCGACACGCCAACCGACACGCGCCTCGCGGTCCATATCTTCATCGCCGACAAGGGCGACTACTACGGAATCGCCGACGGCCTCCCGCAGAACCAACAATAGTCGCGCTGTGGTCGCGCCCTACTGAACGATCGGCGGGTTGGCGCCGGAAGAGGGGGCTTGAGACGCCTTGGCGGCCTGGGCTTCGGCGAGCAGCTTCCTCGCCCGCAAGAACATCTCCAGGCTCTGAGTGATCATCATCGCCCCGGCAAACAGGATCAGGCAACCGGTGATCGCAGTCGCGGACAGCCCCGCGATCGAGGTCGTCGTGGCGGCATTCCTCAGGCTGGTCCGCAGGACGAGGAGGCCCAGAATCAGCATCATGCCCACGACCGAGGCCTGGGCGCTGATGTCGTGGGTCTCCGGATGCACATCGATGCGCATCATGCTGCCCCTCAGCCAGCCCACGCCCACGCCCAGGATCAAGGCCACGGCCAAGGCGGAAATGGCCAGCGCGCCTTGTGGAGGCGGAGCGGCGGTAAAGGTGAGGCCGACGAGGGCGAGGTAGATCAGCGGTCTGATCCACATTGCTTCCAGGCGCAGCCGGCGCGGGCGGCGATTGCGCATCGCCAAGACCGCAACTGCGATCAGCACGGTGAGGCCCAGGCCATAGAGCTGACTGCCGCCGTGCATGCTCTGACCTTCCCCGCCTAAGCGCCGCGCACGTTATCGCGCCGGCGCCGGAAGCGAAAGGCGAGCTTGCCTGACGGGGCGGCAGGCGTTCAAGTCTCGCCGCGCAGCCAACGAGGGGAACGCCGCATGGGCCAGGGACCGCTGTCGGACGTCAAGGTGCTGGAGTTCGCCGGCATTGGCCCGGGGCCGTTCTGCGGCATGCTGCTGTCGGACCTCGGCGCCGATGTGGTGCGCATCGACCGCAAGGG
>OUNO010006979.1_pt1 | contig 30449 bp, 23 predicted proteins | sample 1779811 | NCBI WGS metagenome assembly OUNO01 (sample SAMEA3914804, study PRJEB12502) | metagenome | biome: forest; material: soil | place: Canada | collected 2010-06-25 | depth 0.3 m
CGCGGCGGGCGCCGGCGGAGCGGCGGGCGGCAGCTGGCTGTTCGCCGGACCGTTGGCGGCCAAGCTCGCCGTCGGTTGCCTGCTGGCGCTCGGCGTGGGGGCATCCTGCGTCGAGCTCGGCGCGGGATCGGGCCACGCGAGCGCCGGCGGACACGGCGGCCGGCCGAGCCGGATGGATTCGTGGTGGTCGCCGGGAGCCGGGCAGAGTGCTGCCGTCGATGTCGGCGGCGGCCTTGCCACGGCGTCGGGAAGATTGCGCCTCGCCGCCGGGGCTCGGTCAGGGCCGGCGCCGGGCGCGAGTCGGGAGTTCGGCCCCGAGCATGGCGCGGCCCTGGCAGCCCCGTCGCCGGCGGGCACCGGCTCGCGGCCGATCCGTGCTCGGAGCGCTCGCGCCGCACCGGTCGGCGCGGCGCCTGCGTCGACTGAAGCGAAGCCGATGTCGACGACCACCGGCGCGAGCTTGCGGGCCGCGCGAGAGTTCTCGCCCGGCTAGTGCGTCAGGCGCGTGGGAAGACTTTGGTGAGCCGAGCCAGCGCAAGCGGGTTGCCGCGCGGGCGCAGCCTGCCGGTGGCCATCGCCCGCAGCGGGTCCAGGCGCTCGCCGACGATGTCGACCCAGTCCTGGTAGGACAGCCGCAACCGCACGTCGGTCGACGGCGCCTCGCCTTCGGCGACGGTGCTCGACCCGTTGTTGACCGTCAGGTGCCACGTCGGCACGTCGGGGTCGGTGAACTCCCACTGGAACGTCGTCGGCCGGGTGAGCCCGTGGTCGGGGCTGACCTGTCGGCGGATCGTGTCGAACAGCAGCTCGAGCGTGTCGGCGTCGCGGGCGGTCGGCCCCTCACGGACGCCGATGACACCGGCTTTGGCAAGCGCCCGGCCGCGCTGGGAGATCTCGAGCGGCGTGAGGCCGGGGGGCAGCAGGGGCGGACCGGGCAGCGTCTCGATCGCCAGGCCGGCCGAGCGGAGCTTCGTGGTCATCGAGACGAGGCCCTCGACGCCGACCTTGTCGAACGTGTAGTTGAAGACCGTTAGATAGCGCTCGTCCCAGCCGGGGGGCATGAGGACCTGGGCGGTGAACCGCGTGACCTCGCGCAGGATGCGGGCGACGGCCTTCGGCACCCCGACGGGATCTTCGCGGTTGAGGTCGGACAGCAGCTTGACGCCGAAGCCGATGTGACGCTGCTCGTCAGCGGCGATGTTGGCCATGCCTTCGCGGAAGGCCGGCAGCTGGTCTCGTTCCTCGAGATAGCTGCATATGAAGTGCTGGCCCGGCTGGGCGAGGGCCGCCTCGATGACGACGTGGTACAGCGTGACGGCGGCCGCGAGCTGGGCGGGGGAGCGGTCGGCGCGCAGCTCGTCGGCCATCGTGTCGAGGCGGTCGAAGATCTTGCGGAAGCCCGAGGTCAGCTGGGGCTTGATCTCGTTGAGGCCGCTTGACATGGAGCCGTCGCCGATGCCGCAGACCTCCTGCATGAAGCGCTTGAAGAAGACGGCGTGCCTGGCCTCGTCGACCTGCTGGGTCGTGAGGAAGTACTTCTGCTCCTCGCGCGGGGCGGCGTCGATGTAGGGCGAGAGGTTGTCGGCGACGGCGTCCTCGCCCCAGAAGAACAGGCAGTAGTTCCACAGCGCCGCCTGGCGCTCGAACTCGGTGAAGTCCTCCCGCCACTGACGGGCGTCCTCGGTGAAGTCGAGGCTCATGGCGCTCCAGTTGCCCCGCTCCCAGCGGGCGTAGAGGTCCTCGTAGGAGATCGCGTCGGCGGGCAGGGCCGCCACGTTGGCGACGTCGTCGGCTGCAGTCGAGGTTGGTGCGCTGGCCATCGTCGTTGCTCCTATCGCCGCATGTCCCGAATGGATAACGCACGTTATCGGAATAGCGACCGCTCTGTCAAGTAACATGGGGTTGATGTCACGCACCCCCGACGCGACGACGAGCGGCCCGGCGCCGGCCCCGGCGGCTTCCCGGCTGACCAGGGAGCAGAGCAGGGCGAATACGCGCGAGCGCCTGCTGGCTGCCGCCCGAAGCGCCTTCGCGCGCAGCGGCTTCCACGGCGCGTCGGTCGAGGAGATCGCATCCGAGGCCGGCTTCTCGACGGGGGCGCTGTATTCGAACTTCGACGGCAAGGAGGACCTCTTCCTCGTGCTGATGGAGCGCGAGATCGAAGAGCACGCCCGAGAGCTGTCGGAAGCGGTCCGCGCGCAGGCGTCGATCGCCGACCGGGCCGCAGGCGGGGCGCGTCAGTGGATGACCATGATCGACCGCGAGCCCGAGCTGCTGCTGCTGTTCATGGAGTTCTGGGCCTACGGCGTGCGCGACCCGCAGGTCCGCCCGAAGGTGGCCGCGCGCTTCGCCCAGATGCGCAAGGTGTTGACAGGGCTGATCGCCGACGGGGTCCGGGAGTTCGATCTCGAGCTCGCCCTCCCGGCCGAGCAGCTGGCCGTCGCGATCGATGCCCTTGCCGACGGGATCGCCCGTCAGAAGCTCGCCGACCCGCGGGCCGTGCCCGACGAGCTGATGGGAACCGTGCTCGCGCTGCTGTTCTCGGCCGCTACCCGGCCGGCGGAAGGCACAGGCAGGCGTAGTGAAGCGTGAAGGTCCGCCGGGCCAGCGGCGCGCACAGCGCGTGAACGCCGGCGCGTAGAGCCCACTTGGCGCTCGCGCCGACGCGAGCGGCGGGCGAGGCGGCGAAGAAGCGGTGGACGACCAGCGGCAGGGGGTCCTCGAGCTCGGCCACGAGCTCCAGGCCGGCGCCGGCGACGATCGCACGGGCGCTCGCGCGATCCAGGCGCTGGAGGTGGCCGACGTCGGCGGCGTGCTCGCGCTTGGCGGCGCGTCGCGCCGACACGTTGGCCTCGAGCGGAACCTCGACGACGACGGCGCGGCAGACGCGGGCGACCTCGGCGAGGAGCGCAGCCGGGTCGGGCACGTGCTCGAGGACGTGCGAGAGGATGCCCAGCTCGTAGGAGCCGTCGGCGGCCGGCAGATGCAGCCCGTCGTAGAGCTCGACCGAGTCGATCTCGGGCCGGTCACGCGCGATCGCGACGGCCGCCTCGGTGATCTCGACGCCTGCCAGGCGGCCGCCGAAGCCCCGGCGATGGAGCTCTGACAGCAGCGCGCCGTCGCCGCAGCCCACCTCGAGCGTCCGCTGCGGCCTCAGGCCGGCGCCGCCGGCGAGCTCGACCACGTGGTCGGCCTTGCCGATCGCCCCGAGCGCCCGCCAGCGGGCATAGAGCGCGGCCTCGCGCGGCGCCTGGGTATAGGCGGCGTCGTAGAAGCGGACGAGCTCTGCGGGGTCCTCCACGGTGGGGATTATTGTGGGCGCGATGACCGCCAAGCTCACCGGCTCGCTGCGGGAGGCGCCCGCGACGGTACCGGCGTTGGCGGCGCTGGCGCTGTTCGTCATCTGGGCGACCGATCAGGCGGGCTACCCGGTGACGCGCTGGGGGCCCGGCGGCGTCATCGTCCTGGTGCTGCTCGCGATGACGGTCGGCCTGCTGGGTGTGAGGATCGGCGGGCTGCCGGTCGCGGTCCGCGTGTCCCTCGGCGCCCTGGCCGCCTACACGGCGCTGAGCTTCCTCTCGATTCTGTGGGCGAACGTCCCCGGCGACGCGTGGGAAGGCGCGAACCGCACGCTGCTCTACCTGCTCGTCTTCGCCCTCTTCGCCGGCTGGCCGCAGCGGGGAGCCTCGGCGGCGCTCCTGCTCGGTGGCTGGACCGTCGCGCTGATCGCGCTGGCCGTGTTCACGGCGCTGCGCATCGACGCGGCCGGCAGCAGCTCGCTCCAGCACCTGCTGGCCGGCGGGCGCCTGGACTACCCGACGGGCTACCCGAACGCCAACGCTGCCCAGTGGCTGATGGCGTTCTGGCCGGCGCTGCTGCTGGCTCGCAGCGGGCGGCTGGCGTGGCCGCTGCGGGGGCTGCTGGCCGGCGGTGCGGTCCTGCTGGCCGACGTCGCCCTGCTCAGCCAGAGCCGCGGCTCCCTCTTCGCCATGCCGATCGTGCTGGTGCTCGTCTTCGCCCTGCTTCCCGGCCGCGTTCGGACCTTCGCGCTGCTCGTTCCCGTCGCCGCGGCGATAGGCGCTTCGGCACCGGCGATTCTGCGGGTCGGCGACCGGCTCAGCGGCGGCGCCGTGGTGGCCTCGCAGGTTCACAGCGCGCTCGCCGCGAGCTTCGCCGGCGCGGCCGTGGTCGCCGTGGTCGTGGCGCTCGCCTCGGCCCTCGAGACCCGTCGCCCGCTCCCGCCGCCGGCGCGCCGGCGCGCGCACAGAGCCGTCGGCGCTGCGGCCGTCGCGACGTTGCTGGTCGGGATCGTCGGTGGCCTCGTCGCCGTCGGCGACCCGGTCCACCGGGTCGAACACGGGTGGGCGACGTTCAAGGGCGGCTACGGCGCCAACAGCACGACCGGCAGCCGTCTGATCAGCGGCCTCGGCAGCAACCGCTACGACTTCTACCGCGTCGCCCTGGACGAGCTCAAGGCGCATCCGCTCGTCGGCATCGGGGCCGACAACTTCAACCAGCAGTACCTCGCCCACGGGCGCAGCATCGAGACGCCCCACTACCCTCACAGCGTCGAGATGCGGACCCTCGCCGAGACCGGGGTGCTCGGCGCACTGCTGGCGCTCGTCGGGCTCGGCGCCGCGATGGTCGCGGTGGCTCAGGCGCTGAGGCGGGCGGACCCACTCGGGCGAGCCGTGGCGGCGGCCGCCGTGGCCGGGTTCGGCTATTGGGCGATTCACGGGTCGGTCGACTGGTTCTGGGAGTTTGCCGGCCTCGGCGCACCCGCCTTCGCGATGCTCGGCATCTCCTGTGCTCTGGCGGGCCCACGCGGGGCGGGCCTCGCCCGGGCGCCGCTGGACCGGGGGACGGCGTCGGCGGGCGATGGCGCGCCGTCCGTGGCTCGCTCGGTGCGGCTGCGCGTGGGGCTGATCGCCGCGGCCGCGCTCGTGGCCATCGCGCTGGGTGCCTCCCTGGCGGCGCCCTGGCTCAGCCAGCTCGAGGTCCAGCAGGCCGTCCGCGTCTGGGCGCGCTCCTCGCGCACGGCCTACCGCCAGCTCGACGATGCCGCGCGGCTGAATCCTCTCTCCGACGAGCCATATCTGCTCGCCGGAAGCATCGCCCTGCGCTACCGGGAACTCCCGCACGCCGATCACGAGTTCGCGCTCGCACTGGCCCGGTCGCCCGAGGACGCCTACGCCACCCTCGAGCGAGGCGCGATCGCCTCGGTACGGGGGGAGCGTGGGACGGCGGAGGTCCTGCTGGAACGGGCCGTTGCGCTCGATCCGCGCTCCGAGCTGACCCGTCGAGCGCTCGAAACGGTTCGAGCTCGGGGGCGGATCGACATCGACCAGCTGAACCTCGCGATCCTGCGTCAGGGCGATCAGCTGATCTGAGCAGGCGGGATGTGAAGATCGCGCCTGCGCGGGCTCGACATCGACCGCCAGGTTCGATACCTTGATCGTGCAGGTTTCTACGTCTGCCGGGAGTCGCTCGCTCGTCCCTCCGTGCGATCGTCACCCTGAGGTAAATCAACAACTGGCATGGAGAGTGGCGGCGGTTGCTCAGGCCAAGGAGCGGCAAAGGCAGGGATGCATGAGAGCGCGAGGTGTGATTCAAATGGCCGCGGCCGCCGCATTGCTGGCGCTCGCGGCTCCGAGCACTGCCGCGGCCGGCCCGCTGCTCAGCGGCTACGGCGGGCCCGGGCAGGGCGATCAGGCCATCCTCGGCTCGACGCTGCTCGGCGCGGGGACCGGCGGCGGCGGGAACGGCGCGGGCGTCAAGACCGGCGCCGGCTCGGCGCTGCCCGCGCGCCCCAGTGCTCCCCGCGGCGCCAAGCGCAGCTCGCCTTCGCGATCGGGCGCGCGCGAAAGCCGTGACTACCGGATTCCCACCGGGGTAAGCAGTAGTGAGACGGCAGTCACAACACAGCCTCTAGGCCTCTCAACAGGCGACCTCCTCTATCTGCTCCTCGCCTTGGCGGCCCTTGCCGTCACGGCGGCGTGCACGCGTCTAGTGAGTCAGCGACCCCGATGACGCGCCCGTGCGGGCTAAAGAGATTCCGCGAAGAACCCGAGTACGTACCTGAGCGACCAGGAAAGCCCAAGTAATGGACCGAACCCAACTCACGCAGCAGACCACGACCGTTCTGCCGCTGCGCGCGGAACTGGGCCACGGCGCCCCTGCGCCCGCGGGCTCGCGGCCCTACGGCATCAACGGATCCCTGCAGTGGGCGCTTGAGGGAGCGGGCTGGTGGGCGCTTCGTCCGGTCGTCGATTTCGTGCTGCTCTGTGCTGCGACGGTGGCTGCGCTCGGAGGCGTGAATGCGACGTTGCACGTCTCTGCGACGCGCGCACCGCTGTTGGCGCTGCCGCCGATGGTCCTGTTCCTCTTCTACCTGCGAGACAACTACCGCCGACGCCTACGGGTGCTCGTGCTCGACGGCGTGGTGCCGGTCATCAGCGCCGTGTCCGTCGCGACGATGTCGGTCGCTGTGATGGGAATGTTCATCAACGGGCACGCCGGCAACCAGGGCCCGTGGGTGCGGGCCTGGCTGTTCTCGATGGGCGCGCTCGGCATCGGACGGATCGCGTTGTCGTCGGTGCAGCGCTCGGCGCGCGCCAGGCGCCTGGTCGCCAAGCCGGTGTTGATCGTCGGCGCCGGCATGATCGGCGCGCAGGTCGCACGACGCCTCGAGAACCACCCGGAGTACGGCATGGCTCCGATCGGCTTCCTCGATGAGGAACCTCGGGCGCTCGCCGAGGTCGGAGGCAGGGACATCCCCGTGCTCGGGACGATCGAGGACCTCGACGAGGCGATCCGCATGACCGGCGTCCGCCACCTGATCGTGGCCTTCTCATCGGTCGCCGACGCTCGCATCAGCCGGCTGATCCAACACTGCCAGGAGCTCGGCATCGAGGTGTCAGTCATCCCGCGCATGTTCGACACCATCAACGATCGCGTTCGCTACGACACCCTCGGCGGGCTGCCGCTGATGTCGTTCAACGCGGTGAACGTTCACGGCGGGCGCTTCGCCATCAAGCACGGCCTCGACCGTATCTTCGGATTGCTCCTCATCGTCACCCTCTCGCCGCTGCTGCTCGGCTCGGCGCTGGCCGTGCGCCTGAGCTCGCCGGGACCGGTCCTCTTCCGTCAGCGTCGCGTCGGCCGCGACGGCAAGGCCTTCTCCGTGTACAAGTTCCGCTCGATGCGCGCCGAGCAGGCTCCGCTCGACGGCGAGCACGACGGCTCGGGGATTGAGTTCCTGCTCGGCGGCGACCGGGCACCGGGGGGCATCGAGGGCGAGGACAGGCGCACGGCGGTCGGACGCGTGCTGCGGCGTACCTCGATCGACGAGCTGCCGCAGTTGTTCAACGTCGTTCGCGGCGAGATGAGCCTCGTCGGGCCGCGCCCGGAGCGCCCGGAGTTCGTCGAGCTGTTCCGCCAGGACATCCAGCGCTACGGCGACCGTCACCGGGTCAAGTCGGGCATCACCGGCTGGGCCCAGGTCCACGGGCTCCGTGGCCAGACGTCACTGGCTGAACGCGTCGAGTGGGACAACTACTACATCGCCCACTGGTCGCTGGGCCTCGACGTCAAGATCCTCGCGCTGACCTTCCTGGCGCTGCTCCGCGACGCGGAGTGAGAGGCTCGCGGACCGAGGCGCGTCAGTTGCTGCGCACGGGCCCCGTGCCGACGCCTGCCCAGTACTGAAAGACACGAACTCGCAGGCCGTGGCTGCCGAGCACCGCCGGCAGCTTGATCGAGTAGCGGTTGAAGCGGTCGAGCGTGAATAGCGCCCTGTAGCGCAGGGTTGACCCCTGGAAGGCTTCCAGGCCCATGAAGTCGCCGACGGGCCCAGACCCTGATGCGACGGTGCGCCCGCGGCTGGCGCGCAGCGTCAAGGTGACCGGATGAACTCGTCCGAAGGGCGCTGTCAGGACCCCGGAGAGCGCCTTGAAGGCAGGCTTGCGGGCGCCGGAGGCACTGAGCACCCCGAACTTCTCGCGGCCGGAGTCCTGCAGGTCGTAGAGGACCTCCGCGGCCACGTAGGGAGTGCGCGCGAGCTCACGAAAGACGTCGGCGACGTTGGCGGCCTGGACTGCGGTCGTCACGCACGCCTGTTCCTCCTGCAACCTGTGCCGCGGGTAGCAGTTGCTCCAGCCGAACTCGTCGAGCCAGAGCGGCTTGCTGTCGCCGTTGGCGACCTGGACGTTGCGAAACGACCTCAGCGATCCGAGCACGAGCGTGTAGAAGTGGACGGCCAGACCGTCGTAGTAGCCCTTGATTCCGGCCGCGTAGAGGGAGCGCAGGAAGGTCCCGTTGGAGCCGACGAGCGAGCCGGCGAGCACCGGCACCTGGGGGTTGGCCGCCTTGATCGCGGGATACGCGGCACGCAAGATCGCGGCGTAGCGTTCGGCCTTGTGCGGCCCGGCGAAGTAGAGCTGGTTGGACTGGTCGGGCTCGTTCCAGATCTCTATCGCCGCCAGACGGGTGCCATATCGCGCCGCGAGGAAGGCGACGAACGCCGCGTACGCCTGGGGGTCCTTCGGCGGCCAGGCGTTGGCCGGGTTGGCGCCGGCGCCGACGCAGAGGCGAGCCAGCGATGCCGGCGCCGATGTGGCCCAGCAGGGGCTGCTGTCGACGGTGAGGATCACGCGGATGCCAGCCGATGCCGCGTCGCCGAGGAGGCGGTCGGCGAACGCAAGTGCCCGTGGCGAGAGCCGGCCGGGGCCGGCCGGCTCCATGACCGACCACGGGAGCGATGCCCGCACGACGGTCGTGTGGAGCGCCTTCGCGCGGGCGATCTCGGCGTCGGCCGCGGCCGGGTTGACCCCTGATCCGAGGCCCTGCACGTTGACGCCGCCGGCGGGGTGCGCCGGGATCGGGCTTGGCACGGCGGCCGCCTGCGCGCCGGTGACCCACGCCGTCACGCCGACGAGGAGTGCGAGCGCGAGGGCTGGCAGGAGCGGGCGGGCGGCTTGGGAACGTGTTCCTGAAAGCTGAGAGATGCGCTCGTCGATCGCCCAATCATAGATGGGCCCCATCTCGGCCGGCGCCGCTCGCCCGGCGCCGGGGGCCGCTAGGCTGTCGCTTACCGGTGTCGCCAACATGGATCTGGATGCAGGGCGCGATCGTCGTCTTCGTGGTGATCGGGATGATCGTCGCGATCACCAAGCTTGCCTGAGATCCGCGCCCGCGGGTATGATCGGCGCGTGTTCCGGTCGATACTGGTAGGCACCGACGGCTCCGATACTGCGACCGAGGCCGTCCGTCAGGCCGTCGACCTCGCCCGCAGCGTGGGTGCCACGGTCGAGCTGGTCTGCGCCTACGAGCCGGTGCCGGTCCAGCGACTGCAGGAGGAACGGCGCGACGCGCCCGAGGACCTCCAATGGGTCATCAACCCGCGCGAGGACGTCGATGCGACGCTCGAGGCCGCGGCCGAGGTCGCACGCGCGGCCGGCGTGAGCGTAAACACCTACGCCCGCCAGGGGGATCCGGCCGACGCGATCCTCGACGTCGCCGAGGAGCGCGAAACGGACCTCATCGTCGTCGGCAACAAGGGCATGACCGGGGCCAAGCGCTTCCTGCTGGGCTCGGTGCCCAACAAGGTCTCCCACCATGCGCCCTGCTCGGTGCTGATAATCCGCACCACCTGAGCGAGGAGACGCTTCAGTTGGTGATGGTGCCGGCGGCCTCCGCGGTCGAGCGCGTGTCCCAGTAGTAGGGCGAGCCGCTGGGGCGCGTCCCGATCACCACGACGCCGATGGGGTTGGCGTTCAGGCGGTCGAACATCTCGCGGAGGTCGACGACGTCGGAGATCTTCAGGAGGTCCAGGCGCGACACCAGCAGCACCTCGTCGCAGAACTGCGCGAGCATCTGCGAGTCGGCGAGGCCGAGCAGGGGGGGCGCGTCGATCAGGATGTACGCGTAGTCGTTGTCGCGCAGAGCCTCGATCAGGGACTGCAGAGCGGTGGTGTGAAGCAGCTCCGAGGCGTCCTCGCCGTGGCGGCCCGAGGGCAGTATGTCGAGCTCGCCGCGAGCGACGCGGCTGTCGTCGTCTCCGGTCGCCAGGATCAGCCTCCTGGCTTCGTCGACCGGCGGCGCTCCGGTCGCTGACGCCGTCGCCAGGAGCTCGCGAACGCCCGGCTTGCCGCCGACTTTGAAGGCCGCGTCGAGCTTCGGCCAGCGCAGGTCGGCCGAGACGATCAGGGTGTTGTGGCCGGCCTGGGCGAGCATGCGCCCGAGCCGCGTCGTGACCGTCGTCTTTCCCTCGCCGTGCGTCGCACCCGTCACGAGCATCACGTGGGGCGTCGAGGTGGGGGGCAGCGCGAGCCGCACCGCCGCCGAGAGTGACTGGTAGGCCTCGTACTCGGCTCTGGCATAACGGGCGTTGACGCGCCGGCTGACGATCGGCACGCCGCTGAGGACGGGGAGCCCGAGCAGCTGGCCGAGCTCGCGCTGGCTCGTGACGCGCGGCGTGAGCTGCTCGCGTCCCAGTGCCACCAGCACGGCGAGGAAGATCGACGCGAACAGCGCGATGACGAGGTTGCGCGCCGGCCTCGGCGAGGCGGCAGCCCCCGGCACCGGGGGCTGCTGGGCGAGCTGGAGCTGGGCGTCGGTCCCGGCGCTCGTGGCTTCCAGTTCGGACGCGCGCGCCTGGAGAGCGCCCAGCTGGGTCACCGCGCTGGGTTCGCTCGTCGCGCGTGCCCGCAGGGTGCTGATCTGGGCGTTCAGGGCCGCCAGTGCGCTGGCCAGCTGCGAGTGCTCCAGGGCGGCGTGCTGGCGCTCGAAGGCGTGGGCGACCGCCGAGGCCAGCCTGGCGGCGCCTTCGGCGGTCTTGTACGTGACCTTGATGTTGATGATGTTCGCGTTTTCTTCGACCGACGCGGACACTTTTTCGGCCAGCGAGGCGCGCGTCTGACCGTGGAAGTACTGGGCCGCTTCGCCGAGGACGGCCGCGGTGGTCACGAGCGTCGCGGTCGTCTGCAGATTCCGCTGGATGGCCTGGGATTCCGAGCCGAGGACTCCAGCCGTGTTGTTCACGAGGATCGTCGCCGTCGACTTGTAGGTCTTTGGCAGCGTCAGGGACACCACGAGCGTCACCGCCGTGACGATCGTGACGATCATGGCGATCAGCATGCGGTTTCGGCGCAGGGCCTCGAGGTAGCGGCCGATCTCTATCGGATCCTCACCGGAGCCGCTGCGGGATCCCTGCCACTGACCGTTGGTGGCGCTCATTTTCTCGCTTGTGGTCCAACGGCCACGGGGATGCTGCTCATGACTTCCAGATCGGCTCCGAGGTATGGGGGGTGAGCCTCGGGCGAGATGTTGCGCCAAATGACGATCGCTCGCCGAGGGCCTGACGGCACACACATAACCATAGACGCGCGCGGTGGGCGGCCGTGGAGGTCGCCCGTCGCAGGAGGGCTGCCGGCCACGCCGGCCGCGGGAGGCACGCGCTCATCTCAGGAGCGTCCCGGCACGGTGGCCGGCCCCGGCGTGGCCGGCCGCGGCGTGGCCAGCCGCGGCACCCGTTGCCCCGGGGCTCGTCGAGCGGCGAGTTCCCGCCCCGCGCTGGCCCAGATCAGGGCTGCGAGAACCCATTGATGGCGCCAGTGGAGCGTGTCCACGACGACGCTGTTGAGAATCAGACCGCACCACGCGCCGAGCAGCGCCGCCGATCCGATGCCGTAGGTATGTCGCCCGACGACGACGTTGCGGAAGGCCATGACGAGCGTGGACAGGAGCAGGGCGACCCACAGGAGCAACCCGAGCGGACCCTGCTCGGCCCACACGCGCACGAACGTCGACTGGCTGGCGACCGGAGAATAGAATTCGAACTGACCCGGGCCGATGCCGACGGGATGGGTCCAGCCGACTTCCCAGCCGAAGTTCTGCGCGGCGAAGCGCTGGGCGTCGTAGGACTGGAATTTCGCCCGCTGCGCGAGGAACTGCGTCGACCCGGTGGCGCTCAGGACGGCGACCGTGACGACGCCGACGGCGAGCAGCGCACCGAGCGCCCGCAGTGCTCGACGCGCGCCCGTCCTGCGCAGGCTCAGGGCGATCAGCGTCACGATCAGCGAGAGCACGAAGTTCGCCCAGGCGGCGCGCGAGTAGGAGAACAGCACTCCAAGCGTGAGCACGAGCAGCACCAGCCATGTGGTGCGGCCGCGCAGCCACAGCAGCTTCGGGGTCACCGGCGCGATGCGCTGCTCGAGGACGATCAGCGCGATCGGGATCAGGAAGGGCCCGAAGACGTTTGGGTCCTTGAACAGCCCAGCCGCGCGTTCGCCGCCCTCGGCGCCGCCGAGGATCACCGAGCGAAGGGGGATGTGGACGTTGAGGGCGAGCACCGACAGGACCGTCGAGACGACGCCGATCCACACCCAGGTCAGGATCACGAGCCGGGCCCGGGAGGGCCGGTCGATGAAGGCGGTCAGCCACAGCGAGAACATCGCCAGGTAGAGCGTGATGAACACGAACCGGAGGGCGGTCGAGGTCGATACGACGTCCATCAGCGAGAGCAGGTTGACGACGAGCATCAGCCCGACGATCCCCCGGACGAGCAGGGGCACGCGGCGCAGATGGAAGCGGCCCGTCATCGCCGCGACCGTCATGATCACCGCGAAGGCGAGGTCCGGCGGCGCGGGCTCGAATCGCACGACCCCCATCAACAGGAGCCCCACGGCGATGGCCGTTTCGAAATGGCGGATGGTGAGCGCCAGGAAACCGCTCAGCGCCAGGCCGCCGGCGAGTGCGAGACCGAGCGAGATGCTGGAGTTCGCGAACAGGTCGGCGAAGCCGACGCCGAGGAGCACGAGCGACAGCGCGGCCGCGCCCCAGCGCGACCAGAGGCCGAGCCGCGGGGCCAGCCCGGGGGTGAGGCGTGTTGCGATCAGCTCGGCCATCGGCTCTTAATCATCGACTCTCGCCACGTCGAAGTAAAGCTGGGACAGGCCGTCGACCATCGCGTCCATCGTGAAGAGCTCACGCGCCCGGGCGAGCGCCAGCTCGCCGAGGCGCGCGGCCCGCGCCGGGTCGCCGAGCAGCGCCGTCAGGCCGTCGGCCAGAGCGACCTCGTCGCGCGGCGCCACGAGCAGGCCGCTCTCGCCGTCGAGCACCGCCTCGCCGACTCCGCCGACGTCGCTGGCGACGATCGGTCGGGCGAGGGACATTGCTTCGAGGATGACATAGGGAAAGGACTCGGCCCACGATGGGTGGACGAAGATGTCCATCGCGCTCAGCGCTGCGAGCGGGTCGCTGCTCGCACCGAGGAAGTGAACGGCTTCGGCGACCCCCAGGGCACGGGCGCTCTGCTCGAGATCTCGGAGGTCGGGCCCGTCGCCGACGATCGCGACCTGGGCCCCCGGATGAGCCGCGAGAACACGCGGCAGGGCGGCGATCAGCGTCTCCATGCCCTTGCCGGGACGCAGCATGGTCAGGGCCCCGATCACCGGTCCGGATCGGGCGAGGGAGGCGATGCGTGCGTCCGGTACGACGCTGCCCGCCGGCGCGATGCCGTTGTGGATGATCTCGACCCGGCCGGCGGGGCCGATCGAGCGGGCGAGTCGCGCCTCGACCTCGCAGACGCACACGACGCGGGTGGCGAGAGGCGCGAGCAAGCGCTCGGCCGTCCGGTAGGCGAGCTGCTCGCCGGAGTGGTCGAAGTGTCCGGCAAAGGCATAGCCGTGCGGCGTGTACAGCACCGGCGTGTGGGGAGAGGAGGCTCTCGCGAGCCGAGCGATCGCCCCGGCCTTCGAGCTGTGGGCGTGGACGACGTCGGGGCGCAGCTCGCGCACGGCTCGAGCGAGGCGCCGAAGCGCGGTCAGGTCAGCGCGCGGCGAGACCGCCCGGACGAGGTCGAGCGGGATGTGCTCGACCGGCGCCTGTAGGCCGTCGGGCAGGGCCGGTGAGCACAGCACCACGTCGATGCCCTTTGCGCACAAGCCCTCGCTGATGTCGCGGAGATGGCGGCCCACGCCACCGTCCGTCGGTTGATGGCAGAGCAAGACCCGCATCTACGCAGGTCAGCCTACCGTCGATCAACTGGCTCGCAGCACCACGCGACGGTATTTCGACTGCGACGGGAGGTAGCCGCCGCCGCCGCTGTAGATCGCCCGGATGCGGTACCGCATCGCGCTCTTGAGCGAGAGCAGCCGCGAGAAGAGCCCGCGCGCGTTGACGCTGGTGGTGACCCGCCTCGAGACGACCCAGTGTCGACCGACACGCCGGTCGATCTCGATCGCGACGGTGCCGCGGGTGGCGTGCCGGACCTTCCCGCTGATGCGGGTCGCCACGCCTCGATGGGCGCTGTGCGAGCGGTGGTGGCGGCGCTTGGTGCGGTGGTGGCGGCGCGCCCTGTGCTTGGCGTGGTGCGCCTTGCGATGTTTGGCGCTCGTCGTTGCGAGGACGTTCGAGCTGGCCTTGGGCGAGCCGCCGCCGCTGTGGCCGCCCCCGTGCGTCTTGACCGGTTTGGCTTCGACTTCGGTCTGCGTCGGCGTGGGCGTCGGTTCGGTTGTTGGTTCGGTCGTCGGCGGCGGTGGCGTCGCGCCGGTCGCTCCTGTGAGCACGACGCCCGAGGATGCCGCGAGGGTGACGGTCGTGACCGTGGCCCCGCCGATCGTCCGCATCGGCTGCGGCAGCGTGAGGGTGCGCGTCAGCGACCCGGGAGGGTTGACGAGCACGAGCCCGCCGCTGAAGTCGCGGCGCAGGACGTTGTTCCAGGCGTAGCGCGGGCCGGCGGCTTCGCCGAGCTGGACTTCCCAGCCGGACCACCAGTTCGTGGGCGTCTGCCCCGGGCTGCCGACGGAGTCGCTGCCGGTCGAGAGCAGGAAGTAGCTGGCCAGGTTGTATTCCATCGCGCTCGCCGTCGAGGACGTGCCCGCCATCACGATGCTGCGTCCGAGCGCGTGGACCTGGTCGGCGAAGGAGAACAGAGCGTTGACCGACCATGGCCCGGTGCCGCCTGTCAGGCCGCTGTCGTTGACGCCCCGCTCGAGGTAGATGTAGTTGGCGGCTTCGATCTCGCGGCGGATGCTCGGTTCGGTGGTGCCCGCGTCGGAGTCGGCGAACCAGATCGCGTTGTGGACGATCTCGGCGGTCGGGAAGGCCGCGCGGATTTCGGTCATGAACTGCGCCATGGCGGCGCGCCATGCCGACGCTTCGATCGGTTGACCGGCGGCGTTGACCGGCGTGACCTGCGCGCCGCTGCCGTTGCCGACCCGCTCTTCCATGTTGACGTCGTCGATGAAGAGGCCGCGGTAGCCGTGCGAGAGCCCGCTGCGAGCTTCTTCGATCCAGTGCTGGCGGAAGGATGAGCTCGTGATGTCGCCGGCGTACTGGGTGCAGCTTCCGCCCGAGCAGGCGTAGGGGATGTAGAGCTGTTCGCCGCTCGCGCTTTTCAGGATCCACTCCGGGTGCTGAGTTGCGAGCGAGCTGCCTTTGTAGATGGCGTAGGCGTCCTTGTACATCCACGCCTGCGGGTACCAGCTCGTCTTCTGGTCGAAGTACGGCGACCAGGCCGTCATGCGCCACATGTGGGCGCGCAGCCAGGCCTGCTGTTCCAGCGTCGGGCTGGAGGTGAAGGAGTCGAAGCCGCTGTCTGCGGCGCGGACGAAGTGCACGGTCCCCGCCGTTTCCGCCGAGGCGGAGGAGGTGAGTGCGGAACCGCAACTTAGGGCGGCCACCATGGCGATGGCCCCGATCATCCGACGCATGTCTTCCCCTTCGGTAGCTGGGCTATCTGCGTGAGACCCCTGGCTTTGCGCCCCCGGCTCGCGCCGGGTTCGCCTTTTCGCGGGCGCTGACGTGCCCGTCCTGCGCCTCTTGATTCGCCCTACCTGCCCGTCAGCGCGAGGCCGGGAGGGGCACGTTGGACGGATGTATGGCCCGCTCCGGGTGATCACGCGCCCGGACGGGCAAACGCACGCGGGTCAGGCTGCTCGCGAGACGCCCGCCGAGCGCTCGGGGCGATCACGCGCCCGGGCGGGCGGGCGCATGCGGGCCAGCCTGCTCGTGAGACGCTCGCCGAGCGTCTCACGGGCTCAAGCTCGCAGGGTCCAGAGCCCGCGTCGGTCGAGCCACGCCTTGATCCGGCGTTCGAAGCGAAATCGTCGACGGCCGCCGTATATGAGCGGGTAGAGCAGCTTGCGCAGTGGCGACAGGTCGGAGGCGCGGCGATGGGCTCCGAGCTCGGCGAACAGGCCGGGATGCTCGCGCCGCAGGCCGCGGTAGAGGGCGCGGTGCTCGGCCTTGGCGCCATCGAGCATGCGCTCCCCGTGCAGCCTTCGCCGGAACGTCACCACCCCCGCACCGGCGTGGACGCCGTTGCAGCCGCTTTCGGCCAGGGTCATCCACAGTCGCCAGTCCTCATAGCCGACTCCGAGGTGGCGCCAGCCACCGACCGCCTCGAGGACACTGCGCCGGAAGAGGGCCGTGACGGGGTACTCGTTCGTGTAGGCGAGTCGGTACGGATCGATCGTGGAAGGCACCCGCCGGGCGATCTCGGACGTGCCGAATTCGACGTAGTCGCCGTAGCAGACGGCCGCGTCCTGATCGGCGTCGAGCCGGTCGGCCATGAGCGCCAGGGCTCCCGGGCTGGCGAGATCGTCGGCGTCGAGGTTGAACACATAAGGGGCCGTCGTGGCACTCACACCCCTCATGCGGGCGGCCGAGAGACCGGCGTTCTCCTGACGGATCACCCTGACCCCCTTTCTCACGAGCTCGGCGAGGGAGCTCAGGGTCTCCGCCTCGCTCGAGCCGTCGTCGACGACCACGACCTCGACGTCGTCGGCCGGCGCCAGCGACGACACGGCCTCCGCGGCGAGAGCGCCGTCGTTGAAGCAGGGGATGACCACGGCGACGCGCGGTGGCGCCTCGCGTGCTCGCGCCGAGGCTGTGGGCGAAGGCTGGCTCTCCGACACGCTCGCGATTCTCTCAGGCGTTGCCGCCGGGCGCTCGAGCACCATCCGACGTCCGCCTGCTCTAGATTTACGGACAGTGACGATCCGCCGCCACGACCGCCCGGGCCTGCTCGCTCGGGCCCTGCTCGCCGTCCTTTCGCTCGCGCTGCTGTTGGGCTGCGCCGCCGGCGGGCAGGCCCAGAGCAGCTCGCCGCCCATCGCCGCCGGAGCTCGCACGCCGGCGCAGGCCGGTGGATCCTCGCGGGCCGTGCATCACTACGAGTACGTCTTTCCCGACGGGGGGATGTACGTCTACGACATCGACCACGGACAGCGCCTGGTGCAGCATGTCCGCCTGCCGATGGCGCGAGGGATAAGAGGTGTCGCGGTCTCTCCCCGAACGCACACGCTCTACGTCAGCTATGGCGGCGATGGCGGCTCCCACGGGACGGGCTCGCTGCTGGCCTACGACCTCATTGGCGGCCGGGTCCGCTGGCAGCGCTCCTACCAGACCGGGATCGACAGCATGGCCGTGAGCCCCGATGGCAGGCGTATCTACATGCCCACCGGTGAGCTCGACCAGAGTGGCGTGTGGGACGTCATCGACGCTCGGAACGGCCGCGTGCTGAGCACAATCCAGGGCGGCGCCGGCGCCCACAACACGGTCACGAGCCTGGACGGCCGACAGGTCTATCTCGGCGGGCGCGAACACAACTACCTCGAGGTCGCCGACACGCACACGAACCGGGTCATCAAAAGCATCGGGCCGCTGCGCAGTGGCGTCAGGCCGTTCACGATCAACGGCCGCGACACGCTGGCCTTCACGACCGCCACTGGCTTCCTGGGCTTCCAGGTCAGCAGCATCGTGACCGGTCGCGTGCTCTACACCGAGACGTTCCCGGGCTTCAGCTGGAACCCGGCGAGCTTCGCCCCGAGCGCGCCCAGCCACGGCATCTCGCTCTCACCCGACGAGAGTCAGGTCTGGGTGATGGACGCGCCCAACAGCTACGTCCACGTCTTCTCGGTCGCCGGACTGCCACAGAGCGCGCCGAGCCTGATAGCCAGCGTGCGGCTGTCGAGCTCGATGAGCGGCGAAGAGAGTCCGTGCTCATACGACTGCGCCCGCGACGGATGGATCCAGCACTCGCGTGACGGGCGCTTCGTCTACGTCGGAGACTCCGGCGATGTGATCGACGCCCACACCTTCAAGATCGTCGCCCACCTCGACTCGCTGCGCAACTCGCGCAAGATGCTCGAGATCGACTGGCGGGGCGGGAGGCCGGTCGCCACGACCTCGCGCGAGGGCCTCGGCTACCTGAGGTAGCGCCGGCCGGCGATCAGCCCGGGCTGTAGGTGGCGTACAGCGAGGTCTGCTCGCTGTCGAAGGAGCCGGTCCCGAAGGGGTTGCTCGGCCCGGAGGTGTAGGTGTTGTTGTTGTGCTCTCGCGAGCCGCTGACGCTGGTGTAGCGGAAGCCGGCGACTCCGCTGCCGGCGCCGGTGATGACGCCGATCCAATATTTGCCCGCGGTCAGGTGCACAGCCGAGGGGAATTTCAGCTGGTACCAACCGGCCGCGTTCGTGCTCACGAAGGTCAGCTGTTCGGTGACGCCGAGTAGCCCGCCCGCCGAGCCCGAGGCGTCGGCGTAGAGGACGCCCTTGAGCACCTGCTGGCCGCTCGTCGCGGTGGGTGCCAGGTAGATGCTGAGCTTCGTCACCGATCCGCTCGTGCCGAGCGTGTAGCGGCTGACGCGCTTGCGGTTGGCCGAATAGGAGTCCGAGGACCCGCCGACGCTGGTCACGCCAAACGTCGCCGAGCCCGTCTGCACGACGGCGGTCTGAGCCGATGTCGCGGGCGCCGAGGAGCCGGCCGAGTTCGATGCCGTGACGGCCACGCGCACCGTCGAGCCGACGTCGGCGGCCGTCAGCGTGTAGCTCTGGCCGGCGGCCGATGAGATCGCTGCGCAGCTCGCGCCGCTCGGGTCGCAGCGCAGCCACTGGTAGGCGTAGCCGGCAGGGCTCCCGGACCAGGTTCCGGTGCTCGCACTCAGGACTTCGCCCGACCGCGCGTTGCCCGAGATAGTCGGCGGCGTGCTGTTGACAGGCGCAGTGATTGCCTGGGCGGGCATGTACGTGGCGTAGATCGATGCCTGCTCGGAGTCCTCGGTGGCCGAGCCGAACGGATCGCTCGGGCCGCCGCTGTAGAGGTTCGTGTTGTAGGCGCGGCTGTTGGCGACCGTGTCGTAGGCGTAGCCGATGCCCTCGCTCGTCGAACCCGTGATGAAGCCGAGCCAATACGTGCCGGGGGTGAGCGCCACGGGCGTGGCGAACGGGAGATCGAACCAGCCGGAGCCGTTCACGTTCGAGCTGTAGAGGACTTCGGTCCCGGTCGCCACCAGCCCTGCCGGCGAGCCCCCGTTGTCGCGGTAGATGACGGCCTTGACGGCTTGGGAGCTGGGGGCGTTGACGCCCGGCACGGCGTAGACGCTGAGCTTCGTGACCAAGCCGCTGGCCGGGAGCGTCGCCACGTGCACGATCTTGTAGTTGGAGAACATCCCGCGGTCGAACTGGCCGCCGACGGTCGTCTTGCCGAAGGTCGCCGGTGGGAGGCGGCCTTCGCAACCCGGTATCGCGTTGCAGACATCCAGGCGCCCGCCGCTGATCACCTTGCCGGCGAGCGACGGGACCTTGTCGACGTGTTCGAGGATGTCGGCCTTCACGCCGGTGGCGGACAGCGAAGGCTCGACCGAGAGGATCAGCGCGGCCGCGCCGGCCACCTGCGGGGATGCCATCGAGCCGCCGCTGAGGTATCCGTAGCCGCCGTTGCGCAGGGTCGAGTAGATGCTGACGCCGGGGGCGGCGAGGTCGACGGTGTGCGGGCCGTAGTTCGCCCAGCTCGGCAGCTGGTCGTTGTGATCGGTCGCCGTGACGCAGATCTCGTTGGCGAGGTCATAGCCGCAGGGATAGCGACGCACTGAGAGTTCGTCGTTGTTGTCGCCCGTGTTGCCGGCGGCGGTCACGAAGAGGATGTTGTTGGCGCCGAGCGTTTCGATCTCGCTGACCAGCGCCTGCGAGTAGGCCGTACCGTAGAACGTCGCGGAGTCGTTGACCACGCGGACGTTGACGCCCGCCTGCTTGGCCGCCACGAGCCATTGGAGCGCTTCGATCAGCCCGCTCGTGTAGCCCGTCGCCGAGGAGCTCAGCCACTTGACCGGGAGGATGCTCGTCTGCCAGTTGACGCCGGCCACGCCCACGCCGTTGTTGCCGACGGCGCCCATGATTCCCGCGACGTGGGTGCCGTGGCCGCCGTAGACCGTGTCGTCGTCCAGCGGCGAGCAGGTGGCGGCGAGCACGTTGTAGCCATGCGTCCCGGCCGCGCAGCCACCGATGCCTCCGGGGTTGCTCCAGATGTTGGTCGCGAGGTCGGGGTGGTTGTAGTTGATGCCCGTGTCGGTCTCGCCGATGACGATCGAGCTGTTCCCCGTCGTCGTCGACCAGGCCGGGACGGCGTCCTCGTCGGCCGCGGCCGTGCCCGGCGCCGAGGGCCCGAGTTCCTCCGCGCCGTTCTGGCTCGGAACGCTCTGACCGGTGTTCTGCGGCGCCCACTGCAGCGAGAACGACGGGTCGTTCGGCGTCGCGCTCGCCTGCATCAGGTAGTCGGGCTCGGCGTAGGCGACAGCTCCGTCTCGGCGCAGCCGCCGAACGGCTGCGAGCACTCCGCCGGGAGCGACCTGCAGGGCGAACGTGCTCGGCGGCGTCGTCGCCGAGCGGGTGGTGGCCCGACGCAGGCCTGGGCCGAGCCGCCTGAGCGATCTCGCGCCGGCCTCGCCCTCGATCGCCCGGACGCCAGCAGCGGCGACGCCGCCACGCAGACCGATCAGGACGACCCCGGGCTTGAAGGGAGCCAGGCCGGCGCCGGCGCGGGTGGCGAGCGGGGATCTGTGGAGCTGAGTCGCGGAGCCGCCGTGGGCGAGCGGGATGCCGAGCGCCATCGTGGCCGAGGCGACGGAGAGCATCCCGACCAGCAGCCTCAGACATCCCGCCCTGCGCAGGGCAACGTCCCGCGTCGTCTTCATCTCGTCTCCATTTTGTCCCGTCGTCCCGCCCAGGTGCGGAACGCGTCCGACAGTCCCTTGCCGGATTCTCGATTCTACGGTAAATCCCGGACTCAGTCCACCTTCTTGGCGCTGAGCAGGTAATGCCAGCCCGTGCCTCGCACGACCGGCACGCGGCGCTCGGCGAGGCGCTGGAGCCGGCGATGCGCGGCGACCGCCGCCGGCTCGCTCAAGAGCGGACGGCTCCAGAGCGAGAACGGCCCGAAGCCGACGGTGCTGGCGCGGCCGACGCGAAAGCCGGCGCCGCGCACGAGCGCGTTGACGTGCGAGGGGTAGTGGAGTCGGGAGGTCGCGCCGATCGCGCCCGTTGGGGGCCGGATCCGCCGGCGCAGGCGCTTCAGAGGTGCAAGGAGCATGCTCGCGCGCGGGTCGACGAAGGTGTTCAGCCGCGCGCGGTTGTCGGCCGTGAGGATCAGCACGCCGCCGACGCGCAGGACCCGAGCGATCTCCTGGAGAGCGAGCTCCGTCTGCTCGAGCCACGGCAGCACGCCGACCGCGACCACGAGCGAGAAGCTGGCGCTCTCGAACGGCAGCGCCAGGACGTCGGCCTGGCGGACCGAGATGCGCTCGGCGAGCCCCGCGACCTCGGCCCGCCGCGCGGCGAGCTCGACCATCTCCTGGCTGACGTCGACGGCCTCGACGGCGAACCCGCGCTGCGCGAGCGCCAGCGTGAGCAGGCCGGCGCCGCAGCCGATCTCGAGCACCGACCCGTCGGCCGGCCGATCCTCGGCGACGCGAGCCAGCACAGCCTCCTGGCGTGCACGGTAAATAACGCCCTGCAGTCGCGGGTCGTCGTAGACTTCCTGCCAATACAATGCGGCCGCATCGAAATGCGCGCTCACGCTTTCCTGCTCGCCTCTTGCTGGCGTGTCGGCAGCAGTCACAGGGTCCTCTCCTGCTCTCGTAACGTCACCAACGCATGCACGCCAACGCGACATCTCTTGATCCGACATGCATCGATCCGAGCGCCCGGCGTGACCCGCGCCCTGGCCGATGCCAGCGGACTGATCGCCGGCCATGGTAGCGGGCGACGGAAGCACGGTCACCGAGCGCTATCTCGCGCAGATCGGCGTGCGGCCCTCGCCGCGCGCGACCTGCCCGTTCGACCCGGGCTATGACCCGGCGACGCTCGAAGGCCACCTCGAGCAGAGCGCTCATCTGATCGACACCCTGAAGATCTCGATGGCCTGCTGGATGGTCGCCGACGAGGGCGCGACGCGGCGCAAGATCCAGGCCGCCCGCAGCAGGGGGATCCCGACGGTGGCCGGCGGCGGGCCCTTCGAGACCGCCGTGGCCCAGCGCGCCCTGCCGGCCTATCTCGATCTCTGCGCCGACGTCGGGCTCGGTCGGATCGAGTGCGGCGAAGGCTTCACCGAGCTCAACGTCGAGCCCGCGGACATCGTGCGCCAGGCGGCCGAGCGCGGTCTCGAGGTCGACTTCGAGCTCGGCGAGAAGCACACCGGTCGCTTCAGCGACGAGGAGACCGACGAGCTGATCGCGACCGGGCATCGCTGGCTCGAGGCGGGCGCGGTGCGCCTCGTGATCGAGGCGCGCGAGAGCGCGCAGGACGTCGGCCTGTTCTCTGCTCCGGGCGAGTTCGACGGAGGTCAGGCCGACAGGCTCGTCGACGCGTTCGGCCTCGAGCGGCTGCTGTTCGAGGCGCCGAACAAGGCCAGCCAGTTCGCGCTGATCAACCACTTCGGACCGGCCGTGCCGCTCGGCAACGTCCGCCTCGAGGAGGTCCTGAGGGTCGAGATCTATCGACGCGGCCTGCACTCGGACGCCTTCGGGCGCAGCAATCTGCGGCCGCCGCCGCCCGCGGACGAGCCGGCCTGAGATCCATGGCAGAGGTGACGATCGGTTGCTTTCACGAGCATCTGCCTGAGGTTGGGCCGGACACCGCGATCGTCGCGATCGACGTCATTCGCGCCACGACGACGGCGATCACGGCCGTGACGCTCGGTCACCGACTGCACCCGGCCGGCTCGATCGAGGCCGCGGTGCGCCTGGCCGCCGACCTCGACCGCCCCATCCTGGCGGGCGAGCTCGGAGGCGTGCAGCCCTACGGGTTCGACATGCAGAACTCGCCGTCGGCGATGCTCGAGCTCGAGGTCTCCTCGCGCCCGATCATCCTCCTGTCCACCTCCGGCACCAGGCTGATCGCCGAGGCTGAAGGCAGGGGCGCCTGTCACGTGAGCTGCCTGCGCAACGCCCGCGCCCAGGGAGAGCAGCTGGCGCGCGAAGGCGGCGACGCTCTCATCCTGGGCGCGGACAGCCGCGGCGAGTTCCGCGAGGAGGACCAGCTCTGCGCGGCGCGCATCGCCCGGGTCCTCGTCGAGGCTGGCCATCGCGTGGCCGACGGGTTCACCGACGAGATTCTCGAGCGCTGGGGCGACGCGCCCGACGATGCGTTCCTCGGGAGCCGCAGCGCTCGCTACCTGAGGGACACCGGGCAGGACCGCGACCTCGACTTCGTGCTCGGGCACATCGACGACCTCGCCGGGGTCTTCACGATGCGCCAGGGCGAGGTGCGCGAGGCGTGACCACGGCGTGAGCGACGAGCTCGACCAGCGCCCGCAGGTGCCCGAGCCGTACGCCGCGTCGGCCGCGGCAACCCCGATCCTGATCCTCGGCATCGACGGCGGCTCGATGCACCACGGCGCGCTCGGGATCATGCGCAGCGCGGGGCAGCTCGGTGTCGCCGTCTTCCACGCCCACGCCGGAGGCGACACGCCGATCAGCCGCTCGCGCTACAACGCCGGGCGCGTGCGCCTGCCGGAGGACGCGACGAGCGCTCAGCGGATCGACGCGCTACTCGACTTCAGCCGCAGCCACGGGCGCGCCCTGCTGATCCCGGTCGACGACGTGAGCGCGATGTTCGTCGAGGAGCACTCCGAGGCGCTGCGCGAGGCCTTCCTGTTCCAGCAGCAGCCGGCCGGCCTGGCGCGGTCGCTGGCGAGCAAGCGCGACATGCACGAGCTGTGCCTCCGCCACGGCGTGCCGACTCCTCTGGCCATGTTTCCGAGCTCGAGGGCAGACGTCGCGGCACACGGCGCCGAGGCCGACTTTCCGGTCGTCCTCAAGCGGATAGACGCCTCGCTGCCGTGCGCGCCGGCCGCGCCCAGCGTGGCCATCGCCCACAGCCCGCAGGAGCTGCTCGCGGCCTACGCGCTGATGGAGTCCCCTCAGGCGCCCAACGTCATGCTCCAGGAGTACATCCCGGGGTCGGCCGAGTCGATCTGGATGCTCAACGGCTACTTCGACGCCGACTCCGAGTGCCCGGTCGCGTTCACCGGCCAGAAGATCCGCCAGGCGCCGCCCCGCACAGGCGCGACGACCCTGGGTGTCTGCCGGTCGAACCCGGTCGTCGAGAGCACGACCCGCGCCTTCATGAAGGCCGTCGGCTATCGCGGCATTCTCGACCTCGGCTACCGCTATGACGCCCGTGACGGTCAGTACAAGCTGCTCGACGTGAACCCCAGGATCGGTGCCACCTTCAGGCTGTTCGTGGGGCCGGACGGGATGGACGTCCTGCGCGCGATGTACCTGGACCTGACCGGTCAAAGCGTGCCCGGCACATCCCAGACCGAGGGGCGTCGCTGGCTCGTCGAGCCGTTGGACCTGCGCACCTCGCTGACCCTGATGCGCGAGGGGGAGCTGACCCCCGGCGCCTGGGCAAGATCCCTGCGCGGGGTGCAGGAGACCGCGTGGTTCTCGCGCGACGACTACAGGCCCGCGCTCGCCACGGGAGCGCAGCTGCTGCGCGGCCGCCTACGCAACCTGCTGCGCCTCCGCGGCACGGCGGCCTGACGGCGCACGGGTGCCTGCTCGCCGATGAGGGTCCTCGCGATCTCCTCCTACGGCGTCCTCGGGGGCGGCGAGCTGTCGCTGGCCGAGTTCCTGGCCCACCGGCCCGCGGACGTCGATGCGAGCGCCCTGCTTGTCGAGGACGGACCGCTGCTCGAGCATCTGCGCAGCCGCGGCATCCCGGCGTCGGTCGCCGGCTCCTACGACGGCAGGCCCTCGCCCGCCCAGCTCGCCCGCTTCACCCGCGATCTGATGCGCCTGCTCGCCGCCTCGCGCCCGGACGTCGTCTGGGCGACCGGGTTGAAGGCAGCGTCGATGGCGGTGCCGGCGTGTCGCGCCCGGCGCGTGCCGCTCGTCTGGCACAAGATCGACTTCTCGCTGGATGCCTGGCTGACCCCTCTCCTCGGCGCGGCCGTCAACGGCGTGGTCAGCGTCAGCGAGTCCGTCGCCGCCGCTCTCGGGCCGCTGCGCTCGCGCAGGCTGCTGGCCGTCGTCGGGCCACCGGTGCGCCTGCCGGCGGAGCTGCACGTGCGGCCGAACTCCCGCGAGCCGACGATCGGGACGACCGCGACGCTCACGCCGATCAAGGGCCAGCGCCACATCATCGAAGCGGCCGGCCTGCTCGTCGACGAGTTCCCGGATCTGCGGGTCGTGCTGGCCGGCGCAGTCTCGGCCGACCATCCCGGCTACCCGCAGGAGCTGCGGGACCTCGCGGCGCGCGTGGGCGTGGCCGAGCGGGTCGAGCTTCCCGGCTTCGTGAGCGACGTGGCGGGACTGTTGGGCCGTCTGACTGTCTTCGTCAACGCGACGTATCGAGACGAGCGAGGCTTCGGCATGGAGGGCCTCAGCGGCGCCATGCTCGAGGCCAGCTGGGCCGGCCTTCCCGTGGTGGCGACGCGCGGCGGCGGCACCCCCGAGGGCCTGCGCGACGGCGTCAGCGGCATGCTGGTCGACGAGGCCGATCCGCCCGCCATGGCCGAGGCGCTGGGTCGGTATCTGCGCGATCCCGAGCTGGCTCGCACGGCCGGCGAGGCCGGCCGGGAGTTCACGCGCGAGCGCTTCGCCCCCGAGTCCGCCGCCGCGCGGCTGTTCGCCGCGCTGGAGCGCGCTCGCCGCTGAGCGCCCGGCCCGGCCGGCTCAGCGGATCGCCCGCAGCCGGTTGCGCACCATTCGTGCGGCGAACTCGGTGTCGAGCGGACTGACGATGCGTTCGACGATGACGAGCAGCGCCAGGTAGACGCCTGTGCCGGCGAGCAGGGCAGGCCACAGGTTGGCGCGCAGCAGGAGAGTCGCTGCGACCATGCCGGTGCCGGCGGCGATCGTGCCGGCCGTCGTGGCGAGCCATTCCACTCCGCCGACGACCCGGGTGGCCATGCGGGTGATCAGCGCGGCATAGATCAGCTCGGTCGCCAGCATCGCGGCTGCGGCGCCGCCGCCGCCGTAAGGCGGAATCAGGATCAGGTTCAGGACGATGTTCACGCCGACCATCGCCGCGGTCAACCTCACCATCACGCCCGGGCTCTCGCGGGAGAGCATCAGAGAGTTCGTGAGGGTGACGACGCTGATGAGCACCACGCCCGGTCCGAGGATGCTGAGCGGCACACCGGCGGGGGAGAACGAGCTGCCGTAGATCAGGCGGGCGATGGGGGCGCCCAAGACGGTGAACACGACAGCGAGCGGGGTCAACGAGACGAGCGCGAGCTTGACCGAGCGCTGATAGGCGGCGCGCAGCGGGGGGTGTGAGTCGAGGCCGAGGTATGTGTACATCGGCGCGAAGGCGCCGGCGATGGCGTAGGTCGCGAACAGCGTCGATTCGAACAGGCGGTATGCGGCTCCATAGCGGCCGACGACGACCTGGCCCGCGATCAGCGACAGCATCAGCGTGTCGACACGGGCCAGCAGTGACACGAACACGTCCTGGGTGGCGAACGGCAGGCCGCTGGCGGCGAGCGAACGCATCTTGCGATAGCCGACCTGGGCACGCGGCAGACCCACCGTGCGCGCCAGACGGGCGAAGCCGATCGCCACCCCGATGAGCGAGCCGGCCGAATAGGCGACACCGACAGAGATGACACCGAGGCCGGCCTGCAGCGCGACGATGCCCAGGACGGCCGAGGCGATGCGCTGAATCGCGTCGATCAGCGCGGGCGGTCCGCCGCGCTCGTAGGTCAGGAAGCGCGCGAGCTGGGTCCGGGCGATGGAGTCCGCCAACACCCCGGGCGCGAGCGCCCAGACCATCTTCTGCCCGATGTGTGAGTAGCCGCCGAGGTGAAGCCCCAGGAACGCAACGGTGAAGAGGACGAGCGCGGTGAGGAGCTTGAGGGAGAGGACGTTGACGAACAGCTCGTCGCCGGCCTCCTTGTCGCGGGCGCCGGCTCGCAGCAGGTACCTGTCCAGGCCGAGGTCGACCGGAAGCATGACGAAGGCGAGGAACGCGTAGGCGAAGACGTACGCCCCGAGCCCGCTGGCTCCAACGATGCGTCCGGCCTCGGCGAACAGGGCCAGCGACGCCAGGCGGCCGATGATTTCGGCACCGCCGCGATAAAGCGTGTTCATGATCGCCCGCTCCCCGATCGCTCGGGCGCTCCCTGGCGCTGGCGATCGTTTGGGCGAGCCCGACAAGACGCGACATTATTATCGATGCCGCCGCGCCCGAGCCGGGGGAGTGCCGATGCGCAGTGCGACCCCGCGCCGGCGGGGTCGGTGCCGCCGGGGCAGCTAAGATCACCGCCCGATGTCGCTCACCGAACACGAGGCGACCGCGACGACGGGAATGCGGTGCGACCGCCGCTAGTGCTCGCCTATCACGGCCTCGGGAGCATCGCCAGGGAGCTCGATCCGCACAACCTGATGCTGGAGCCGGACCGCTTCCGCCGGCAGGTGTCGAGCCTGAAGCGACGTGGCTACCGGTTCGTGCCGCTGCTCGAGATGGTCGGGTACCTCGAGCACGCGAGCGAGCCGCCGGCGGGTCTGTGCGCGCTGACGTTCGACGACGGCAGCGCCGACAACCTCGAGGTGCTCGTGCCGCTCCTGCGCGAGCTGCAGGCGCCGGCCACGGTGTTCGCGTGTCCCGGTCTGCTCGGCCGTGCCCACTTCGCGATGGAACCCGCCTCCGGCGTACGGCTGATGAACGCCGACGAGCTGCGCGAGCTCGACGCTGAGCCGCTCGTCGAGGTGGGCTCGCACACGACCTATCACGACGAGCTCTCGACGTCCTCGGCCGAGGACGCGCATCGCGAGATGGTGGACTCCAAGCGCGCCCTCGAGGAGCTGCTCGGGCGGCCCGTCCGCTCCTTCGCGTATCCCAAGTGCGGCTACTCGGAGGCCTGTCCCGACGCCGCGCGTCGTGCCGGCTACGACGTGGCGGTCACGTGTGGGGGCCGTGGCGGGTGGCGCCCGTTCGAGCTGGCACGCGCGAGCGTCGACTCACTCGACGGCCGGATCACGTTCGCACTGAAGTCGCGTGGCCTGTTCGGGCCGCTGCGCGACTCCGCCGTCGGCAGGGTGGCGCGGGCGGCGGTCCGCCCGGTGCGCCACTCGAACAGCAGCTAGACGAGGGCCGGTTTCGGCGGCAGCGGCTGGCCGGTGATGATCGCCGCGGGAGCCAGCCGGGTCAACCATGCGGCCTGCCCTGCGACGCCGTCGATGGCCAGCTCGGCGGCGCGGAGGGCCTCGCCCAGCCCGGGCGGACGGCGTTCGGGGTCGTGGGAGTCCGAGGCCACGTTGTGGACGAGTTCCGCGCGCAGGAGCTCGAGCGTCAGCTCGCGCACGCTCGCGCCGAAGCGCCCGGTGATAGACCCGGCGGTGACCGAGCACAGCACGCCGTCCTGAACGAGGCGCATGAGACGCTCGGGCTCGCGCTGGAAGAGAGGGCTGCGCTCGGGATGGGCGAGCAGGATCTCCTCGCCTCGCCCGCGAATCCGCGCGAGGAGCATGTCGAAGTCTCCGGCCGCCTGCTCGAGCGGAGCCTCGATGAGCAGATACGGCCCGCTTCCGAGTCGCAGGCCATCGAGCTCCTCGGCGGTCAGATCGGCCATCCGGGACAGGGCGATCTCCCCGCCGGTGAGGACCTCGAGCTCGATGCCGTTGCTCCGCAGGGCTTCTGAGAGCAGCGCCGCACGTCGCGGCACCTCGGCGGGAGCGACGCCCCAGTGATGGTCGATGTGCGGCGTGGCGACCATCACGCTCGTGCCGGAGTCGACAGCTCCCCGAGCCATCTCGACCGACTCGGCCAGCGAGGCCGGTCCGTCGTCGAGGCCGGGCAACAGGTGGCAGTGCAGATCGATCACGGCGTCTCACGGTAGCGGGCGACCCACCCACGCGAATCTCGCTGTCCGCCGCGCTCGGCGCCGGCGCTCAGCCGAGCGAGAGCGCGCGCTCGGCGGTCGTGACGACGTGCCTGGCGATCGCCAGCGAGGACGTCGCGGCCGGTGAGGGCGCGTTGCGAACGTGCAGGGCGCGCTCGGTCAGCGAGAAGGCGAAGTCCTCGATCAGCCGGCCGTCGCGTCCGAGCGCCTGGGCCCGCACGCCGGCGAACCACGGCTCGACATCGGCGGCGCGCAGATCCGGGACATAGCGGGCGCCGGCCCGCAGGAGGGTCGCGCGCGAGGCGGCCAGCCGCAGCTCGCGCATGCCCGGGCGCCCGCTGCGTGACATCAGCCGCCAGGTGCCCGGCCACGCAAGCGTGTCGAGCACGTCTCGGCGGCGCGCGCCGCGCAGGCGATAGGCGTCGCGGGCCGGCGCGATCAGCGCGGTCGGCCCGATCGAGACCTCGCCGTCGACGTGCCTGCTGAGATGGATCCCCAGGAAGGGCAACGAGGGGTCCGGCACGGGATAGATCAGCGAGCGAACAAGATGGCGCCGCGAGGGCACGATGCGCAGGTAGGCGCCGCGGAACGGCACGATCCGAGGGTCGGCGCGGGCACCGGCGGCGACCGCCAGCCTGTCCGACCAAGCGCCTGCGCAGAAGATCGCATGACCGGCTTCGGTGGCGCCGTGGGCATGGGCGAGGCGCAGCCCTCGCCCGGTCGGGGTCACGTCGGCGACCGCGCAGCCGGTCGAGATCGTGGCGCCCGCCTCGACGATCTCGTGCGCGTAGGCGCGGGCGATCTGGGCGAAGTCGGTGACGGCGCTCGCCGGTGAGAACAGCGCCGCGAGCCCGCGCGCGTGCGGCTCGAGCTCGGCGATCTCCTCCGGGCCGACGCGGCGCAGCCCGGGAACGGCGTTGGCCCGAGCGCGGCGCTCGAGCTCGTCGAGGCGCGGAAGCTCGGCGGCGGCGGTTGCGATCACGAGCTTCCCGCGCTGCTCGAAGGGGATGTCTCGCGCGAGGCAGTAGTCACGCAGCTCGCGCGCACCTTCGACGCACAACTGCGCCTTCAGCGAGCCGGGGGCGTAGTAGAGGCCGGCGTGGACGACGCCCGAGTTGTGGCCGGTCTGGTGGGCGGCGATCTCGCGCTCGCGCTCGAGCACCGAGACCGACAGGCGGGGGTGGCGGGCGAGCAGCTCGCGCGCCACGGCGAGACCGATGATGCCGGCGCCGACGATCGCCACGTCGCAGCGGGCGGGCGCGGGGCAGTGGCGTGCGGGGCCGGCGGGCAGGCTATCCCGCGATCGTCGCGGCAGCGGTCGGCGC
>OUNO010174467.1_pt1 | contig 30443 bp, 25 predicted proteins | sample 1779811 | NCBI WGS metagenome assembly OUNO01 (sample SAMEA3914804, study PRJEB12502) | metagenome | biome: forest; material: soil | place: Canada | collected 2010-06-25 | depth 0.3 m
GCCGCGGCGGCGCGAGAACGGGCGGCGGGCGGCAGAGCCGGCGCCGGCGAACTCGCTCGCCACCCGGTCCCCGACGGGCACCGGCTGCCGCGGCGCCTCGGCGCTCGCGATCGAGCGCAGCATCTCCCGCTCGAGATCCTCGTCGCCGATCGTCGCCGCCAGCCGGGCGTCGTCGACCGGGTTGGCGGCGCGCATCCGCTCCATCGCTGCGTCTTGTCTGCTCTTGCGGCTCAACTGATCTCCTCGGCGGTGTCGGTTATCGAACGGCGGTCATGCGGTAGATGTCCGGCCGCCTGCAGTTGTTTCTCCAGCCGTCGCCGGGCCCGGTGCAGGCGGACCCGGAAGGCGCCCGGCGAGCAGCCGAGGACGCGGGCCGCGTCACCGTTGTCGAGCCCGTCCCAGGCGACCAATCGCAGAACCTCCCGCTCCTGTTCGCTCAGCCGCCCGAAGGCGGCGGCAAACGCGTCGCGCCGATCGATCGAGTCGACGGGATCCACCCCACCGCCCCCACTCGGCTCGGCATGCGCCAACCGCTCCCCCAGCGCCCGCCGCCGCTCGATCCCCCGGCGCTGATTGGCGATCACCCTGACGGCGATCGCATAGAGCCAGGGCAACGCCGGATCGGGAATCAGGTCCCGCTTGCGCCAAACCACCGCAAACGTCTCCGCCACCGCATCCTCAGCCAAGTCCCGCCCCGCCATCCGCCGCATCGCGAAAGCAAGCAACTGCGAATAGTTCTCCCGAAAGCAGCTTTCGAAGCGCGAGCGATCCAGATCAGGCGTATCGCCGGCGGCAGGCATCAAAGACTACATGTACGGCAAGCTCCGGTTGTTACAGGCCGCCCAGAATCGCTGCCATCCGCGGCCCAAGGCTCACGGCCTACTTTTTCGCCACCACCATCTCCGTTTCAGTGGCCTTACAGAGGGTGCCGGCATCCAGGCGCTTGGCCTTCACCCTGACGCTGAGCCGACCCTTGCTTCCGGGAGCGACCTCGAACTGGATGACCCACTTGCCGCTGGCGTCGGACTTGGCCGGTTCGGTGAGCAGTTGGGCGCCGGGCGCGGTCCATCCGCCGATGACGACGCGATTCTTGAGGCAGGCCCCCTTGGACGAGCTGAGCTTGCCGGCGATCGTCTTCGTCTTGACTTCCAGAGTGCTGGTCGTCTTGTAGACGTTCGCGGGCTTCGCGAAGGCAAGCGGTGCGAGAACCCCCAGGCAGACGGCGGCCATCAGGACCAAGGCGAGACGCTTCATTCGTAGCTCCTTCTCGGTGTCGATAGGGCGACAGGGTGCCTACTGCGCACAACCTATCGGCGAGCACAGGCTTTTCACCGTGGACAAGTTTTGACGTACGACATACGTACGCGAATTTGCGTACGCAGTCTGACCTTGAGGCGAACGCACACAATAAGGTCCGCCTACTTGATCGTTACTGGCCGATCGTTACTAACTTGGAGGATGACAATGGGTCGCAGGTTGCGGCATCTCGCAGGGGCAGCTTCACTGACGCTGGTTCTGCTGGTCGTCGCGGGCACGGCCCTGGCCAAGCCAGCGATCCCGAAGACCGGCCCGTTCTACGGCACGGCGGAAGCCCCCGGCGCCCTGGGCGCAGGCAGCGCCACCTTCAAGGTCACCAAAGCCGCGGGCGGCAAGCTCGGGGTGGAAGTGACGATCACCCCACTCGCCTTGACCTGTCAGGTCGAAGGTGGGGCACTCCCCATCACCTCATCGGCGGTGTCGACGAAATTGCTCAAGCAAGACGGCAAAGGCGCGCCGCTCGCGATCAAGAACGGGAAGTTCTCCTACAAGGGAGCGATCTACGGCGGTCCGTCCACCACCCCCGGCAAAGCCGAAATCTCCGGCACCTTCAAATCCCCGACGAAGGTCGTCGGAAAGGCCAAATTCAGCTGGGAAAGTGTCACCTTGGTGCCGGGCCGGTCAGCGCCCTGCGATAGCGGCACGATGACCCTCATCGCCAGCCACAAATAGCGTCGGAAGCAGAGGAGGCTTCCAGGCGAGATCGCGCGAGACGGGCGCGCTCTTCACCCAGCTGGCCGTGCCCGCGGTGGCACCATCCGATTCGCCGAAATGCTTGTGACCACGTGGCTCAAGAACCAGACGCTGCCTGAGTACTGAGATAATCGTTTCTCATGTGGCGGCGGGGACTATGGATGGTTGGGCTGGGAATGATCGCGCTCGCGGTTCCCGCCACGGCGTCCGCGGCCGCCCTACGACAGGCGCCGCGTCGAGAGATCCAGCAGCCCACGATGGGCGGGTTCGTTTACCTCGGCAAGGTCGACGGTTACGACCTAGTGATCACGAACCCGAACCCCCACGTCGCGATCCTCTTCGTCTACCGGTCCGACGAAACCGGCGAAAGCGGTGTCTTTGCGAGCACCTCGTACGCGGTCCGTCCGCAGCGCAGCATCGATAGCGGCGTGCTGCGCGCCCGCTTCGGTGCGATCGGGGCTGTCTCCCTGCGATTCCGGCCCCATGGCAGGACGAAGGTCGGGCACGCCGGCAAACACTGCCGCGGAAGAGCACCGCAAACCGAATTCGGTGAATACCGAGGGACCGTCTCGCTGCGAGGAGAAGACGGTGAATTCCACATCCGAGGCAAGCGAGCAAGCGGCGATCGCAGCCGAACCTTCCAGCTGAGCTGCGCCGCGGGGCATGCTCACAAGGAAGAGTCCAAGCCGCTCTACGAATATGTTGCGCCGAGCGAGACGTTCTTTGTCACCTCTGAGGGGGGAAGCATCGCCATGCTCCTCGCGATCTCGCGGCGCGGCGGTCGATTCGTCTACCTGCGGGCGGCCCACATGCAGAGCTATGAAGCCGGCGCCGACGTGCAGGCGGGCGCGCTCGAAAGGAAGCACGGCATGGCGATCGGCCACTACGCCGAAGTGAACGGCGGAGAGGGGACGCTGCTGACGAGCCTGCCCGGCGTCCATCCCGCCACCGCGACGCTGGCGCCACCGGCGCCGTTTCACGGCGAAGCAAGCTTCATCGAGAACTCCCCAACTTCCCATGCCTGGGGCGGGACGCTCGCGGTGAGCTTCCCAGGCTTGGACCTGCCGCTGACCGGGCCGACCTACGCGACCAGCCTCTGCGTATCGAGTCCCTTCAAGACGCGGGTGCCGTGTGATTTCCAAAAGATCCCGCGGGTGCCTGAGTGAGCAGGGGTGAAATCCGGGGGTACGTCCGGCGACGACGCCTCCCCGGCCTCATCATCGGTCTGCTGCTGGCGGCCGTGGCCCTCTGCCCCGCCGGCGCCTCCGCACGATCCCCCGGTCACTACATCGCGCCCTCCCACCGCGCGATCCGGTTCCAGGTTCAGGGCTCGCACAGCTACGTCATCGAGGTGGCCGAGGGGTCCCGGCGTCACTTCTCGGTCACGGTCCGTGGCGGCCACGCGACCGTGGAATACCAAGTGAAGGCGCCACAACCGCAGCCTCGGTCCGGAGTTCGCGGAAAGGTCGGCCACCTCGGCAGTTTCAACGTCGACTTCACCCCCCGAGGGCAGCCTCGCCAGCTCCCACGCTACCCCTGGTGCACGGGTCCAGGCCCGACCATTCAGCCGGGAACGGTGCGTGGCACGATCCGCTTCCGTGGCGAGAGCGACTACACCAGCGCCCTCGCCCACCGTGCTAGCGCTGAACTCGAAGCCTTTCCCAGCCAGCGCTGCCACTACGGAGAAACCGGCCAAAGTGAGCATCCGCCCCGCTACACCGCCACGCTTTCCGCTGATCACGAAACTGGCGGGCCCGGGACCCACTTCGAGGCACTCCGCTTTGCCCCCAATTCGCGTCCAGCCGCTTCCCGCGTCTACTACTCGGCCAGCGCCTACGAACAGCTCGGCCCGGTCAGAGTCATCCGCCAGATCCACATCTCCAGCCCCACCTCCACCTTCCTGCTGCCCCACTTCGCCACCGCCCCCGAAAACGCGGTGATCCATCCGCCCACCCCATTCACCGGCACCGCCACCTTCGGGCGTACTCCCCAATCCACCTTCACGTGGGCCGGCGACCTCGCCGTCGCCTTTCCCGGGATCGATCCACTGCCCCTCGTCGGACCAGATTTCCGCCTCGAGTACTGCGCCCTGCGCACCTGCATCAACCAGGAACCGCCGTCATAAGGAGAGGCCGGTTCCGCTCCTCGAGGAGCGGGCATCGACCTGATGGCCGTCTGCCCTCAGGAGCCGAACGGATCGAGCAGTTCGACGCCGGTGCTCTGCACATCAGCGACGTTGCGGGTCACCAGAGTCAAACCCAAGACCCCGGCGGTTGCGGCAAGGAGGCCATCGACGACCGGCAGCGGGTCGGGGACGTTCATCCGCCCCCACTCCTCCGCGATCGCGCGGTCGACGGGCAGGATCCGCTCGCCGTGAGCCTCGCTCAAACGGGCAAGCCAACTGTCAAGAGCAGCAGCAGAGGCCGGATCGCGTCGGCGCACATTCTCGATCCCCCGCCGGATCTCGCCGATCGTCAGGACACTCAGGAAGACCTCCTCGTCAGCGAGCCCCACAAACCAGGCGCTGACACCCGGGTCGGCTCGAGCGCCCTTGCGCAGCTCTGAGATGACGTTGGTATCGAGCAGGTAGCTCAAAGCTGGACGGGCCGACCGCGGTCCTCGGGCCGCTCGAAGTCGCGGTCCTCGCCGACGTCGGGCATCGCGAGCAGCATCTCTTTGAGCGAGCTTCCCGGCTCCTTGGGGCGCAGTGCCTCACGCAGGATCTGCCGGTGCTCCTCCTCGGCCGAGTGACCGTGGTTGGCGGCGCGCACCTTCAGCTCGCGCACTACCTCGCTCTCTATGTCCCGGACCAAGAGTTGAGCCATGGTGATATCAATGATAGCAAGAGGAATGGCCGGTCGCTGGGGCGAAGACGAGCGCCTCCTCATCTGCGCCCTCGGGGCGCCGGGCGCCCAGGCGCCCGGCCAACCCGGCCTCGAGCGGCAAGACCCGCGCCCAAAGCGCGACTTCGGAGCGCCCACCACGCCGTCGACGATCGAGCGCCGCACCCAAAGACAGGCCGGCGCCTCGAGCTCCAGGTCGCCCCAGCGCAGGGCGATCGCCCCGGAGATCCGCAGCCCGGTGGCGGCGAGGAGGTCGAAGAAATCGCGCCACTCGGGCGGGATCTCGGCCAGCACCGCGGCCAACTGGGAGCGTGAGAGGACCCGCGCGCCGAGGTGCGCCTAAGCGGCGCGCTTACAGCGGCAGTCGGGCCTTGCCCTGTTGCCACCTGCGTTTTGCCACCCTGGGAGTGTCTCACCAGGGGCACCGAGGCGCTGAAACCCGCCTACCGGCCCAGTTTCAGATCCGCACCGGCACCGAGCGGAATGCGCCAGACAGGATTCGAACCTGTGACCTTCGGTTTCGTAGACCGACGCTCTATCCAACTGAGCTACTGGCGCTTGCCGGCGAGTCGGGGCCATCTGGGATGGCCCCGCCGCGGGGATCGCGGATTCTAGGGGCTGCGTCCTCTTAGGGGCCGGTGAAGGTCCCCGCGTAGCAGGGGCCGCCGGCGCAGTTGTCCGTCGCCTGGATCGCTCCGTCGAAGAAGTCGGAGACGAGCTGTTGCTCGGCTGCGGCTGCTCGGGGGGCGCCGTGGGGGTCTTCCCCGAGGCGGTTGGGGATGTTTTCGTAGGGGGGCGGTTCGGTTCCGATGGTCGAACCCGGGGTGGTTCCGGGGCGGATCGGGCCGGTGTCCCAGTAGTAGATCGCCGAGCCGGTGAACGGGTAGCTGGAGATCGCCGGGACGTTCCAGAGGTAGTCGGTGTTCGGCCAACGACCGTTGTAGAGGCCCGGGCTGTGGGCCGAGGCGCCGATGGTGCGAGCCTCGACGTCGGCCTGGTAATCGGTCACCTGATGGTCGCCGAGGGCGACGTTCATCACGACCTGGTGCTGCGGCGTGTTGGGCAGCGGGTCGGTCGTCATCCGGTGCGCGAAGCCGTTGGGCTCGCCCCGGTCCCAGAGCATCTGGATCAGGCCCAGCGCCAGCGGCCGGATCGATTCATCCGGGTAGGCCGGGTAGAGGTGGTCGGCGAAGGCGTCGAAGTCGACCGACCGCGGCAGCAGCACCGAGTAGTTCATCGCCGGCACCCCGAGCGAGGCGCGGGTGAAATCGGGAGAGATCGCGGTCAGCGCTCCTCCCTCGATCCCGCCCTGGCTGTTGCCGTTGTAATAGAGGTGGGCGGTGTCGATCACCGACTGGGCGCTGCCGTTCTGGAACGCCGGGTCGGTCGAGAAGCCGCTGGCGCTGATCATCGCCCTGCCGAGGTAGAGCTCGTCGATCAGCCCCTGCTGCAGCCGGTCGGCGAGTTTGGGGAAGCCGGAGAGGTTGTTGAGGATCCCCAGCGTCGGGCCTTCGTCTTCTTCGGACATCCCGATCTCGTCGGTCGCGCACATGACGATGTTGTGCCGTTCGGCCAGCGCCTTCTGCGGCGCCGAGCCGACCTCGCCGGCGTCGCCGAAGAGGCCGTGGCCGTAGAGCGAGGCACGCGCCGGCGTGGTCAGCGCCGAGTCGGGAACGATGCAGTCGAAGTTGGCTGCCCAGGTCCCGTTCTGCTTCGGCGCTTCGCCGGAGCCGAGCTGGAAGGTGCCGCCGTGACCGCAGCTCGGGAAGAGGAAGCAGGGCACGTCGACCGTCCCCTTGATCCGCCTGAACCCGGTTTCCGCCGTTTCGCTTTCGACTTTGAATTTCGGCGAGACGCCCTGCGGAATCCCGTCGGCGAGGTTGGTGTCGCCGAGTTGGGCGAAGGCGTTGTCGCGCATCGAGAGCACCCGGCGGGCGTTGTTCATGTCGCTGGCGACGGTGAAGTCCCAGGCGAGGTAGAGGCTTTCGCGCCTCACGCCGTCCTTCTTGAGCTTGCTGAAGATGCCCTTGAAGCTCTTGCGCCGGGTGTTGATCCGGCCCTGCTTGGTCGGCATTTCGTCGCGGTAGTAGCGGAAGGCCGCCGGCGCCTGGAGCTTTTTGCCGGCCGCGTTCTTGAGGTTGCGCAGGGCGACGATGTAGCGGTGGCCGGAGGTGAAGTTGACCGCCGGGTGGATCTCCAGCAGCCGCTTCGACGGTTCTTTCGCGTTGGAGTCGATCTCGACCCAGATCGGCTGGCGCTTGCCGGTGACGGCGTCGAGCACGACCACCGGGGCGTTTTTCGCCGTGTAGTTGCCGATGTGGGCGATCGGCGTGCCGCCCATCGCGGTGACGTCGCCGACCGATTCGATCCCGGGGATGCGGACCATGATCGTCGCGCCCTGGCTGAAGCCGTTGGAGGCGTTGTAGGGCCCCGCTTCGATGTGCTGGCCGTAGGCGTTGATCGGCATCGCTTCGGTCTGGAAGTTGATCTGGCGGCCGGTTTCGCTGTTCGGATTTTCGACCGTGTAGTAGTTGTCCGGGAAGGGCACCATGCAGGGCGCGCTGACCGGGCTGGAGATGAAGTCGCACTTTTCGGCGTTGGCCATGTCGATCGAGGGAAGCCGGCAGCTGCCGAGCGTCCGGTTCATCTCGACCTGGCTCTTGGCCTTGCCGGCGTGGACCTTGATCGTCCGCGCGGTGCAGGTCTGGACGTTCTTCTTCACGCCCTTGAGGACGGGAAGCTTGACCGTCTTGGTGCCGGCCTTGCGGAAGCGCACGACGACCTTCTTCGTCAGCGGCTTGGCGCCGGCGTCGTAGGTGACCGAGTTGCCACCCAGCTTCACCCGGCGGGCCTGGCTCGAGTGCACCTTGACGAACACGCCCTTGTGCAGATAGCCGGCCTGGCTCTTGCCGAGGATCCGGACCGAGAGGCCCGATCCCGACGCGCTCGCGGCCGACGCACTGCCGGCGCCGAGCATCGCGATCCCAAGTGCCAGAGCAAGCAGCGGCACGACAAACTTCCAGCGTCCCTTCATCCCATCCCCTTCGGTTCGATTGGCGACGCCTCCCTGAGCCACGCGGCGAGCCGCTGTGGCGCCTGCCTCTCTACCGGGAAGGAACCCTACTCCCCGCGATAGTTGCGCCCGGGCGGCGCCCCCGAGCTAGCTGCCGCGCAGCCCGGCGAGGAGGACGTCGGCGATCTGCGAGCCGAGCTCCTCGGGGCTCAGCGGGCCCTCGGGCTGGTACCACTTGTAGACCCAGTTGGCGGCGCCGAGCACGGTGTTGACGAAGATCCGCGGCGTCGTCGCGAGGCTGAACTCGCCGGCCGCCTCGCCGCGGGCGACCATCTCCAGCAGGGTCTGCTCGTACTCGTGGCGGACGCTGATCAGGCGGGACTGCTGGCGCGCCGGCAGCTCGGCCTCCTCCTCGAAGAAGATCCGCAGCAGCTCGCGGTTGCGGCAGGTGTAGGCGACGCGGTCGCCGATCAGCTCGGCGAGCGCCTCGAGGGCGGTGCGCTCGGAGCCGGCGATGCGGCGGGCGGCGATCACGTTCTCCCGCAGGACGTCCTCGTAAAGCTCGATCAGGACGTCCTCCTTGGAGGAGACGTAGTGGTAGAGCGAGGCCTTCCCCATCCCCATTTTCACCGCGATGTCGTTCATCGAGGCGGCGCGGTAGCCGCGCTCGGAGAAGACCGCGGTGGCGGCCGCCATCACCTCGCGGCGACGCGCCTCCTGGCGCAGGGCAACCCGCTGGTCGACCACTAAAGGCCCATCCGCTTGGCGAGGATCTCCAGCTGCACCTCGTCGGTGCCGCCGCCGATGCGGAGGATGCGGGCGTCGCGGAAGTGCATCGCCACCGGCGTCTCCTCGATGAAGCCGTAGCCGCCGAAGACCTGCAGCGCCTCGTCGACGACGCGCGAGGCGATCTGCGGCGCGACCAGCTTCGCCATCGCCGTCGTGCTCGCCGCCTCGGGGTGGCCGGCGTCCCAGCGGGCGGCCGCCTGGTAGGTCAGGGTGCGGGCCGCTTCGAGCTCGGCCGCGGCGGCGGCGAGGCGGTGGCGGATCGTCTGGTGCTTGCTCAGCGCGACCCCGAAGGTGCGCCGCTCCTTGGCGTGGGCGACGGCGTCGTCGAGCGCCGTCTGCGCCAGCCCGACGGCCATCGCCGCCAGCGAGATCCGCTCGACCTGGAAGGCCTCCATGATCTGGTGGAAGCCGCGGCCGGCCTCGCCGAGAACGCATTCGGCGGCGACGATGCAATCGTCGAAGACGACCTCGCGGGTGTCGGAGGCGTGCCAGCCGAGCTTCTTCAACGGCGGGCTCAGCGTCATCCCCTCGGCGCCGCGCTCGACCAGGAAGGTGGTGATGCCGCGGTGCCCGGCCTCGGCGTCGGTCTTGGCGGCGACGATGATCACGTCGGCGAGGCCGGCGTTGGTGATGAACATCTTCGTGCCGCGCAGCCGGTAGCCGCCATCGACCGCGGCCGCGGTGCTCGCCAGCCCGGCGACGTCGGAGCCGGCGCCGGGCTCGGTGACGGCGATCGCGGCGACGCACTCCCCCGCCAGCAGCGGCCGCAGCCAGCGCTCCTTCTGCTCCTCGCTGCCGTAGCGGGCGAGGTGCGGGCCGGCCATGTAGGAGCTGACCAGCGGCGTGACCGCAAGGCCGCCGGAGGAGTGGGCGAGCTCCTCGGAGAGGATCGCCAGCGCCAGCACGCCACCACCGCTGCCGCCGTACTCCTCCGGGTGGTTGAGGCCGAGCAGCCCGGCCGCCGCCATCGCCGGCCAGAGCTCGGCCGGGAAGGTCCCCGCCTCCTCGGCATCCTTGACCCGCGGCAGGCACTCGCGGGCGACGAAGGTGCGGCAGACCTGCTGAAAGTCACGGTGGTCGTCGTCGAGGTCGAAGCTCATCTCTCTCCTGCTCTTTCGATCGTGTCTTGGGCAATTCGCAGCGCCGGGCCGTCGACCATCGCGCCGTCGAACTCGACCGCGGCGACGCCGCGGGCGGCACCCTCCTCCCAGGCGGCGAGCAGCGCCCGCGCCCGCTCGACCTCCTCGGTGGTGGCGCCAAAGACCCGGTTGGCGATCAGCACCTGGGAGGGGTGGATGCAGAGCTTGCCGCGGTAGCCGATCGCCCGGCCGGCCTCGGCGTCGCGCTCGAAGCCGGCGTCGTCGCGGAAGTCGACGACGACCTGGTCGAGGGTCGGCACCCCGGCGAGGCGCGCCTCGAGGGCGACGTGGGAGCGGGCGAAGAGGACCTCGGTGCCGGCGGCGGTGCGGCGGCCGCCGAGGTCGGCGATGTAGTCCTCGGCGCCGAAGTAGGCGGCGTCAGGTGCGGCGGCGCAGATCGCGGCGGCCTCTTTTACGCCGCGGCCGGACTCGATCCCAGCGACGATCGCCATCTCCCCGGCCGGCCCGTCGCGATCCGTGCCGCCGTCGCCCCGTCCCTCTCGCAGCACGAGCCGCGCCTGCTGGACGTTCTCGGCGGCCTCGGCCTTCGGAACGACGACGCCGTCGACCGCGAGCCGTGCCACCGCGGCGAGGTCCTCTCCGAACCAGGCGCTGGCCGGCCCGTTGACGCGGACGAAGACCCGCGGCCCGTTCACCGAGGCGACCAGCTCGGGCAGCGCGGCGCGGGCCGCCGGCTTGTCGGCGTCGGGGACCGCGTCCTCGAGGTCGATCGCGACCGCGTCGGGGCCGCTGCGCCCGAGCTTCGCGACGAGGTCCGGCCGGGTCGCCCCGGCAAACAGCAGGCTGCGCATCACGGCACCCGCCTGTGATTAGACCCAACGGTCGAAGAAATTCCGCTTTCAGCCATAAGGAGGCGGATATAGTACCCCCCGATGGTTCGACTCAGTGGTCGAAGTCTGGATGAGGTCTCCGCCCAAGCCCGGCTCGGCGGCGACCGTTCGCGGCTCGGCAGCAAGCTACCGGTCCGCGAGCGGCTGGGGCTGCTGCTCGACGAGGGCTCCTTCGTCGAGGACGGCCTACTGGCCAGCGCACTCGACGAGGGCCTGCCCGCCGACGCGGTGATCGTCGGCTCGGGAACCGTCGCCGGCCGCCCGGTTGGCGTCGTCGCCTCCGACCCGACCGTCAAGGCCGGCTCCTGGGGTCGGCGCACGGTCGAGAAGCAGATCCGCCTGCTCGAACGCGCCGACCGCGACCTGCTGCCGGTCTTCTACCTGGTCGACTCGGCCGGCGGCCGGCTCACCGACCAGCTCGGCTTCCACGCCGGCCCGCGCGGCGCCGCCCGCATCTTCCACCTCCAGGTCCGCCTCTCCGGGCGGGTGCCGCAGATCTGCTGCCTCTTCGGCCCCTCCGCCGCCGGCGGCGCCTACATGCCCGCCTTCTGCGACTGGGTCGGGATGGTCGACGGCAACGCCTCGATGTTCCTCGCCTCGCCGCGGATCGCGAAGAAGGCGATCGGCGAAGACGTGACCCTGGAGGAGATGGGCGGCGCCGGGATGCACACCTCGGTCTCCGGGATGGGCGACCAGCTCTGCGCCGACGACGCCGAGGCGATCGCCGCGGCGCAGCAGCTCTTCGCCTACCTGCCCAGCTCCTGGCAGGACAAGCCCCCGGCCGCGCCGCCGCTCGCCGCCGCCAGCGAGGACTGGGAGGGCGTGATCCCCGCCAACCACCGCGCCGGCTACGACGTCCGCGGCGTCGTCGAGCGGGTCGCCGACGCCGGCAGCTTCTTCGAGGTCAAGGCGCGCTGGGCGCCGGAGCTGGTGACCGGCTTTGCCCGCGTCGAGGGCCGCGCCGTCGGCATCGTCGCCAACCAGCCGGCGGTCCGCTCCGGCGCGATCCAGGTCGACTCGGCCGACAAGGCGGCCCGCTTCATCTCCCTCTGCGACGCCTTCAACGCACCGCTGCTCTTCCTCTGCGACATTCCCGGCTTCATGATCGGCTCCGCCGTCGAGCGCCAGGGGATCATCCGCCACGGGGCGAAGATGGTGGCGGCGATGTCGAGCGCCGAAGTGCCGCGCTTCTGCGTCGTCCTGCGCAAGGCCTTCGCCGCCGGCTACTACGCGATGTCGAGCCCCGGCTTCGAGCCGCGGGCGACGATCGCCCTCGAGGGGGCCCAGATCGGGGCGATGGCCGGCGCCGCCGCGATCCACGCCGCCCACGCCAACAAGGTCGAAGCGATCGCGGACCCGGCCGAGCGCGAGGCCTTCGTCGCCGAGCGGGTCGCCGCGTACGAACCGGAGCTGGAGGCGATGCGGCTGGCCAGCGAGCTGCTGATCGACACCGTGATCCCGCCGACCCAGCTGCGCGAGGAGCTCGGCCGCCGCCTCGCCGCCGCCGACGGCTGGCAGCGCCGCCCGCCGGGCCGCCACCACGGGGCCTTCCCGGTATGAGCGAGCGCCCCGTCAGCGGCCGCTGGTTCGAGGACCTGCGCGAGGGCGACGTCGTCCGCCACGCCGTCACCCGGACGATCACCGAGGCCGACAACACCCAGTTCTCGACGATGACGATGAACCCGCAGCCGCTGCACCTCGACGCCCAGTTCGCGGCCGAGTCGGAGTTCGGCGAGCGACTCGTCAACAGCCTCTTCACCCTCGGCCTGTTGGTCGGCGTCTCGGTCTACGAGCTGACCCTGGGGACGACGATCGCCAACCTCGGCTTCACCAAGGTCGAGTTCCCGGCGCCGCTCTTCCACGGCGACACCCTGCACGCGGAGACGACGATCGTCACGCTGCGGGCCTCCAACTCCCGCCCCGACGCCGGCATCGCCAACTTCGAGCACCGCGGCTACAACCAGCGCGACGAGCTGGTCGCCCTCTGCGAGCGCGCCGCCCTGATGCGCCGCCGCCCGACCTAGTTCGCGGTTCCTTTTCCACGCATTTCGTGCAAAAGGAACCGCAGATCGGGGACTCAGCCGCGCGGCTCCTCGAGGCCGAGGGAGCGACCGATCACCTCTTTCATGATCTCGTTCGTCCCGGCCCAGATCTTGGTTATCCGGGCGTCGACGAAGGAACGGGCTACCTCGTACTCCTCGATGTAGCCGTAGCCGCCGTGCAGCTGCAGGCAGGCGTCGATCACCCGGTTCTGGATCTCGGAGCTGACCAGCTTCGCCTTCGCCGCCTCAACCGCGGTCAGCTCGCCGGCGGCGTGGGCCTCGACGCAGCGGTCTATATAGACGCGCACCATCTCCAGCTCGGCGTCGCAGCCCGCAAGGACGAAGCGGCTGTTCTGGAAGCTGCCGATCGGGCGGCCGAAGGCGCGGCGCTCCATCACGTACTCGAGGGTCAGCCGCATCACGTTGGCGGCGTGGGCGACGTTGACGACCGCGGTGCTGATCCGCTCCTGGCAGAGGTGGGCCATCATCGCCGCCATCCCCCGCCCCGCCTCGCCGATCAGGTTGGCGGCCGGGACCCGGACCTCGTCGAAGAAGAGCTCGGCCGTGTCGGCTTCGTGCTGGCCGAGCTTGTCGAGCTTGTTGCCGCGGCTGAACCCGTCCATCTCCGCTTCGACGACGAAGAGGCTGATGCCGCCGGGGTCGGGAGTCTGGGCGGCGGTGACTACGAGGTCGGCGTTGTAGCCGTTGGTGATGAAGGTCTTGCTGCCGGAGAGCGACCAGTCCTCGCCGTCGCGGCGGGCGGTCGTCTGGATCCCCTTCAGGTCGGAGCCGGCGGCGGGCTCGGTCATCCCGATGGCGCTGATCGTCTCGCCGCTGCAGAAGCCCGGCAGCCAGCGCCGGCGCTGCTCCTCGTCGGTCAGGTTCAGCAGGTAAGGGGCGACGACGTCGGTCTGGATCCCGAAGCTGGAGGAGTAGGCGAAGCCGGCGCGGGCCAGCTCCTCGCCGAAGACGGCGTTGAAGCGAAAGTCGTCGGTGCCGCTGCCGCCGTACTCGGCCGGGACGCCGAGGCCGAGGAAGCCCGCCTCGCCTGCTTTCAGCCAGGCGTCGCGGTCGATCGAGCGCTGGCTGCGAAAGCGCTCGCGCCGGGGCATCAGCTCGCGGTCGACGAAGGCGGCGACCGACTCGCGGAACCAGTTGTGCTCGTCTTCGAAGAGTGCGCGTTTCATCGTGGGCGGCGAGTGCCTGCCCCCAGCGTGACGCCCTCGGCGTCGATCGGCTGCGGCTCGCGGCCGGGCTTTGGAGGAACTCAAATCCACCGCCGCCGGGCGGGCGCGAGGCCGCCCGGGCGGATCTAAGGTCGAGCTGGGTCCAAGCCACAGATACGGAGGAAAGATGACCACCGGCTTCCACTGGAACGAGCTCTACGCCTGGCACGACACCGGCACCGGATCGGGCTTCCTCAGCACCGGCGGGCTGGTCGAGCCCGAGCAGCACGGCGAGAGCCCGGCGACCAAGCGCCGACTGCGCAACCTGCTCGACGTCACCGGCCTGCTCGACCAGACGGTGGCGATCCCCGGCCGCAAAGCGACCGAAGCCGAGCTGCTGCGTGCCCACACCCCCGAGTACGTGACCCGGGTCCAGCGCGAAAGCGACGCCGGCGGTGGCGACGGTGGCGAACTGGCGCCCTTCGGCCCCGGCGGCTACGAGATCTGCGTCCTCTCGGCGGGGGGCGTCATCTCCACCGTCGAGGCGGTCTGGAACGGCGACGTCGACAACGCGTACTCGCTCAACCGCCCCCCGGGCCACCACGCCGAGGCCGGCGAAGGCCGCGGCTTCTGCGTCTTCGCCAACATCGCAATCGCCACCCGCCACGCCCGCGAGGTCCTCGGCCTGGAGCGGATCGCGATCGTCGACTGGGACGTCCACCACGGCAACGGCACCGAGCACGCCTTCTACGACGACCCCAACGTGCTGACGATCTCCTTCCACCAGGACGGGCTCTACCCGGCCGAATCGGGGCTGGTCGAGCACACCGGCGAGGGCGCCGGCGAGGGCTTCAACATCAACGTGCCGCTGCCCCCGGGCTCCGGCAACGGCGCCTACGAGGCGGCGGTCGAGCGGGTCGTCGTCCCCGCGGTGGAGAGCTTCCAGCCGCAGCTCATCATCATCGCCTCCGGCCTCGACGCCTCGATGATGGACCCGCTGGCGATGATGATGGTGACCAGCGAGGGCTACCGGCGGATGACCGACACGATGGTCGACCTCGCCGCCCGCGTCTGCGACGACAAGCTGGTCGCGATCCACGAGGGCGGCTACTCGTCCTCCTACGTGCCGTTCTGCGGCGCCGCGGTGATCGAGGGCCTGCTGGGGATCGAGACCCAGGTCGAGGACCCGTACATCGAGGCCTTCCGCGGCATGGGCTACATGGACCTGCAGCCCCACCAGGAGGCGGTCGTCGAAGCCGCCGCCAAGGTAGCCAAGGCGGTGCCGAGCAGCGTTTCCTGAATCTGGTACCCCATGGGGACCTAAATTCAGGAAACGTGCGGTTCAGTCGCGGCGCAGGTCGATCCTGATCCCTGGCTGGCTCAGGGAGAGATGCGAGATCGGGCGTGACTCGGCGCTGCGGATCAGCTCCATCAGCTGGTCCCCGAGGTCCGTCGAGCGTGGCAGCTCGGTCCGCAGCGGCGGCCCGGCGAGCATCTCGTCGACTTGCTCGCCGGGGCAGAAGTAACGCAGCAGCAGCTCCTCGTCGGAGAGGTCCTTGCCGAGTTTCTCGCGGAATTCCGCCTCCGTGGTCTGGTCGCGTTCCCACTTTTCCAGCTCTGGGACCCGCGGCTGGGAGAAGATCCGGTCGTGCACCTCGGGCTCGACCGGGCGCATCAGCGGTCCGTAGTGACCAAGCGCGTAGTGCAGCACCTCGTCGGGAACCACCTGGTAGCGCTCGTCCATGACCACGTTGAGGACCGCCTGGATGCCGACGAACTGCGAGAACGGCGTCGCCATGATCGGCTGCCCCAGCTCCTCGCGGACGCGGACGATCTCGTCGACCACCTCGGGGAATTTCTCCGGCATCCCGTACTCGTTCAGCTGGTTCTTCAGCGTCCCGGTCATCCCGCCCGGCAGCTGGTGGCGGTAGGGGAGCAGGCGGTACTCGTTGGGGACACCGGTCTCCCAGCCGAGCCGCTGCGCTTCGTGGAGGAAGTGGTCGGAGACCGGTTTGAGCTGCGATTTGTCGAGGTTGTGGGTGTGGCCGAGCTCCTCGACGATCTCGACCATCGCCTCGGTCGAGGGCAGCGACGGCCCGTTGGCCATCGAGAGCGAGCAGGTGTGCAGGAGGTCGATCCCGGCTTTGATCCCCTCGACGTAGACGAGCGGGGCCAGGCCGGTCGTGTTGTGGACGTGCAGCTCCAGCCGCACCCCGGGCGTCGCCTCCTGCAGCGCCGGCAGCAGCGTCGCCGCCCGCTCCGGGGTCAGGACCCCGGGTGCGTCCTCGACGTAGATCCGCTTGACCCCGTCCCAGCTCGCCATTTCCCGCGCCCGGTCGGCGAAGAACTCGTCGGTGTGGAGGTCGGTCAGCCCGTACATGATCGCCGGCACGACTTCGCCGCCCACCCCCTGGATCGCTTCCGCCTTGGCCTTCATCACCGGCATGTCGTAGAGGCAGTCGAAGAGCCAGTGGCTGTCGACCCCGTGCTTGACCAGGGTCGCGACCCAGAGGTCGAGCATCGAGTCGGGGACGAAGCCGAAGCTGCCGGCCGCGACAGGGCGCATCCCGGCCCGGTGGCCGGTGTCGGGCAGGCCCTTGATGATCAGGTCGAAGGCCTCCCAGGGGTTCTCGCGCCACTCGCGCATCATCACCACGAAGGTGGTGGCGCCGAGCAGGTCGCAGGTGTCGAAACCGGTCGCGTTCAGGTTCGGCAGGATCGGCTTCGCCTGGTAGGCGCGCATTTTCATCCCCCAGAGGCTCTGGGGGGCGTCGCGCAACGTCTGGTCGATGAACTCGATGTGGGCCATCAGACGGTCACGAACCCGCCGCTGGGGCTGACGGTGCCGCCGACGAAGAAGCTGGAGTCCTCGCCGGCGAGGAAGGCGATCGTCGCCGCGATCTCCTCCGGGCGGCCGAGCCGGCCCTGCGGGGTGCCCATCACGACAGCGGCGACCAGCGGCTCGGTCAGCGAGCCGCTGACCAGCTGGGTGTCGACGAAGCCGGGAGCGATCGCGTTGACCCTAACCCCCTGCTGGATCAGCTCTTTGGCGACCGAGCGGGTGAAGGCGAGGATGCCGCCCTTGGCGGCCGAGTAGTGGGGGTGGCCGGTGCAGCCCTCGATGCCGCAGATCGAGGCGACGTTGACGATCACGCCGCCGCCGCTGGCGCTCATCGAGCGGGCCGCCGCCCGGGTCCCGTAGAAGGTGCCGTTGAGGTGGACGGCGAGCATCCGCGCCCACTCCTCGTCGCTCATCCGGACCAGGGCGTCGAGCGTGGTGGTGACCGGCTCGCCGGCGCCGAGCTCGGCGAGCTGCTGCTCGGCGCGGGGGTTGACCCGCTCGGAGTGGGCGCCGCCGGAGATGCCGGCGTTGTTGACCCAGACGTCGACCGGGCCGAGCTCGGCCTCGACCTGCTCGAGGGCGGCGTCGACGGCGGCGCTGTCGCTGACGTCGGCGACCACGGCGAGCCCGTCACCGGCCAGCTTCGCGGTCAGCCCCGCGGCGCCGGCGTCGATGTCGATCACCGCGACACGAGCGCCCTCGGCGGCCAGGCGGACGCAGGTCGCCTCACCGATCCCGGAGCCACCGCCGGTTACCGCAGCCACCTTCCCACTCAAGCCCACCAGGAACCCCCTCGATCGATTGCCCTGATTGTCGCCGGGAATCCCAGATCCGGAAGCCGAATCTGACGTCAGCCTGTGAAATTCATCAAGAGCCGACGTGCCTCGGAAGGAGCGCTTCTGACCTTTGTAACCCTGTGGGTGACAAAGGTCAGAAGCGTTGACGCTAAGCGGCGCTCTGCTCTTTGAGCCGCACGTGCCAGTTGACCGTCGCGGTGGCGACGACGTTGCCGGCCTCGTCGCTGAGCTCGACCTCGCAGGGGAACTCGACCTTGCCCTCGGCGTCGAGGATCGCCAGCGCCTCGGCGGCATCGACGCCGAGCTTGGCGCTGGCGGTGATCGGGCCGTTGGCGACTTTCAGATAATCGATCTCGGCGCTGCGGGCGAGCGGGGTGACGTCGCCCATGCGGACCGCGAAGGCGCCGACGAAGGCGGCACCCGAGGCGGTCTCGGCGACGGTGAAAAGGGCGCCGGCGTGTTGGCTGCCGACGTGGTTGGTGAGGTCGCCGCGGCGCGGCAGGACGACGGTCGCCTCGCCGGCCGAGACCTCGGTGATCTCGAGGCCAAGGGTGCCGACGAAGGGCACCGCCATCGCCATCCCCTTGGCGATCGCGTCGAAATCTACGTTCGGCATTCCAGGTACCCCGGGCATCCGGAAACCTTACCCACCCGCGGCGTCGTCAGCGACCCTCGAACGTGGCGTGGCCGGGGCCGCCGTGCTCGAGGAAGGTCTTGACGGCGTTCTGCAGGTCCTCGCTGGCGAACAGCTCGGCGGATTCGGTCTTGATCGCCTCGTCGGCGGCGGGGATGCCGCCTTCGCGGAAGCGGCGCAGGACGTGCTTGGTCATCGCGTGGGCCCGGGTCGGGCCGGCGGCCAGCTCGGCGGCGAGGGCGCGCGAGCGGGCCTCGAACTCCTCCGCCTCGAAGATCATGTTGACGACGCCCCAGCGCTCCATCTCCTCGGCGGAGAAGAGCTCACCGGTCATCACGAACTGGCGGGCGCGGCCGGAGCCGGCGCGCTCGGCGAGCCGCTGGGTGCCACCCATCGAGGGCGTCAGCCCGACGACTTTCTCGACCAGCCCGAACTTCGCCCGCGGCGAGGCGACGATCAGGTCGCAGCCGAGCGCGATCTCGAAGGCGGCGGTGAGGGTGATCGCGTGGGCGGCGAAGACAATCGGCGCCGGCAGCGCCTCGAGCCGGTCGATCATCCCCAGCAGTTCGGTCCAGAGATGGCTGCCCTGCGCCGGGGTGAGGCCGTCGAAGACGTGGACGTCGACGCCGGCGGAGGTGGCGCGGCCCGCGGCGCGGATCAGGACCGCCCGCGGCGGCGCCGCGGCAAGGTCTTCCACCGCGGCCTGGAAGTCATCGATCATCCGCTGGTCGAAGAGGTTCAGCGGCGGGCTGTCGAGGGTGAGGATCGTGAGGCCGTCCTCGTGCTCGACCCGGACGGCTTTCTCGCTCTCGGCCATCGCGGCAGCGTACTAGGGGCTGCTCAGGGCTTGGCGGGCACGCGGTGGACCTCGAACAGGTTCGTCCCCAGCTCCTGCCCGTCGAGCCCCGCCGTGATCGCGACCAGATCGCCCGGCTCGGCGATGTGGTGATGGGCGGCGAGCCCGGCGCAGTGGTCGAGCAGGCTGCGCAGCTCGGTGCCGTAGTCGCTCTGCACCGCGGTGACGCCGCTGAGCAGGCTGAGCCGGCGCACGGTCTCGATGTGGGGGGAGATCGCGAGGACCGGGACGTCGGGGCGGTGGGCGGAGACCAGGCGGGCGCTGCGCCCCGAGGTGGTCGGCACGACGATTGCCTTCAGCCCAAGCCGGTAGACGGCGCCGACCGCCCCCTGGGCGACGGAGTCGGAGACGTCGGAGGTCGTCTGGTCGGTACGGGAGAAGAGCCACTCGCCGTAGGGCAGGTCGGGCTCGGTGGCGCGGGCGATGCGGTCCATCACCCGCACCGCCTCGACCGGGTTCTGGCCGACCGCGGTCTCCTCGGAGAGCATGATCGCGTCGGTGCCGTCGTAAATCGCGTTGGCGACGTCGGTCACCTCGGCCCGCGTCGGGCGCCGGGCGGTGACCATCGAGGCCAGCATCTGGGTCGCCGTGATCGCCGCCTTGGAGCGCTTGCCGGCGGCCCGGATCAGCCGCTTCTGCAGGACCGGCACCTCGGCCAGGGGAACTTCGATTCCCAGGTCCCCGCGGGCGACCATGATCCCGCCGGTCGCGGCGTCGACGATCGACTCGACGTTTTCGGCCGCCTGCTGGCGCTCGATCTTGGCGATCAGCGGGATGCTCGAGCCGAGCGCATCGAGGCGCTCCTTGACCGGCACGAGGTCATCGGCGGTGGAGACGAAGGAGACGGCCAGCAGGTCAATGTCATGCGCGGCGGCAAACTCGACCCAGCCGAGGTCGCTATCGGTCGCGGCGGGCAGGGCGGCGCCGTCGGGGATGTTCATCCCCTTGTGGGAGGAGAGGGTGCCGCCGACCTCGACCTCGCAGTCGACACCGTCGGCCTCGGGGTCGGCGACCCGCAAGCGAATCGCGCCGTCGGCGAGGTAGACGAGCTGGTTCTCGCGCAGGTCGGTGACTCCCGGCCAGGAGACCGGGATCCGCTCGCGGTCGCCCTCGATCTCACTCGGGGTCAGGGTCACGTGCATCCCGGTCTCGAGCTCGGCGTAGTCGCCGGAGAGCTCGCCGATCCGCAGCTTCGGGCCGGGCAGGTCGCCGAGGATCGCGACCTCGCGGCCGACGGTCTCGGCGGCCGCGCGGATCGTCTCGATCGTCTCCGCATGTTTGTCGGGGCCGGCGTGGGAGAAGTTGAGCCGGAAGACGTCGGCACCGGCGCCGATCATCTGCTCGAGCACGCCCGGCGACCAGCTCGCCGGGCCGACCGTGGCGACGATCTTGGTCCGGCGGGGGATGTGGGCTGCGTCCTTGGCGATCGGGTTCCTGTGCACGAACGTGACTGTAGAGGGCCGGGCAGGGCAAGCTCGTGAAGGTGATGTAAGTCCGGCGCAAGCACCCGAGCGGACCGATAGGAGGACAGTTACATCAATCCATGTAACAATCCCAGGCAATGCCAGATACCGCGATCGCACCAGGCCCCGTCGTCGATGAGCTGGTCGGCAGCGCGCCGCCCTCCGAGGCCGGGCCGATCGATTCGGCCGAGCTGGCCGGGCTGACGCCGCCGCCCGTGATCCCGCTGCCGCGCCTGGCCCAGTCGCTGCGCTTCAACCAGCGCCAGATCGAGTTCATGTTCCGCTCCCGCCGCGAGCTCGGCGAAGTCTTCCGGATGCGGGGCACGATCCCCGGCGGCCCGGTCATCACCAGCCACCCGGACCACGCCCGCTCGCTCTTCACCGCCAAACCGGAGCTGGCCCCCTCGCTGACCGGCGAGTCGCCGCTGCGGCCGATCCTCGGCCCCAACTCGGTCCTCACCGCGGTCGGCCCGCGCCACATGCGCCAGCGCAAACTGCTGCTGCCGCCCTTCCACGGCGAGGCGATCGAGCGCTACACGGAGATGATCGCCGACGCGGCCGAGCGCGAGATAGACAACTGGCCGATCGGCGAGCCCTTCGCCCTGGCGCCGCGGATGCAGGCGATCACCCTCGACGTGATCATGGCCGGGATCTTCGGCATCGACGGCCGGCCTGCGCCCGGGACCCCCGAGGCGGGGCTGCGGCGGACGATCAAGCGCCTGGTCGCGGCCTCGACCCGGCCCGACGCGCAGCTGACCGAAATGATCCACATCGGCCGCGAGGAGGCGATCGGGCCGCTGAAGCTCGGCCTGGCGATCCTCGACAAGCCGACCTACGCGGTGATCGCCGCCCGCCGCGCCGCCACCGACCTCGAGGAGCGGCGCGACATCCTCTCGCTGCTGCTGCAGGCGCGGACCGAGGAGGGCGAGGAGCTGAGCGACAAAGAACTGCGCGACGAGCTCCTCACCCTCGTCCTCGCCGGCCACGAGACGACGGCCAACTCGCTCTCCTGGGCCTGGGAGCGGCTGGTCCGCAACCCCGAGGCGCACGAGGCGCTGACCGCCGCCGTCCGCGACGGCGTCGGGGCCGACGAGCAGGTCGAGGCGACGATCGTCGAGGCGATGCGCTCGCGGCCGGTTATCCCGATGATCGGCCGCCGGGTGACCGTCCCCTGGCGCTTGGGCGAGTACGGCGTCGATGCGGACACCCCGATCTCGATGAGCATCCTGCTCGTCCACCACCGCGAGGACCTCTACCCCGACCCCTTCGCCTTCCGCCCCGAGCGCTGGCTCGACCGCAAGCCCGGTACCTACGAGTGGATCCCCTTCGGCGGCGGCATCCGCCGCTGCCTCGGCGCCGCCCTGGCGATGGCCGAGCAGCGCGTCGTCCTGGCGACGATGGCCCGCCGCCTCGACCTCGAAGCCGACCGCCCCGAGCCCGAGAAGGCGCTGCACCGCAACGTCACGATGATCCCCGCCCGCGGCGGCCGCGTCATCGTGCGCGCCCGCCGCTAGCCGACAACCGGAGTGCGGCTGTCCTTTGTCGCCCTCTGGGCTACAAAGGACAGCCGCGACAAGCCGAACCGCACTTCCGCATCAAGCGGTGAGCGGACCCGGGCGCAGGACCTCGGGGTCGTGCCCGGGCTGGATCGTCAGGCCGGAGTCGCGCAGCGCACGCAAGCGTTCCGCCGAGCGGCCCTGCGCCTCGCGGTCGTCGGCGAAGGCCGGGAAGCGATGGTCGTCGAGGCCGGCGGCGTAGTAGGCGACGTCGGCGCCGAGGACGAGGTCGCCGATCCGGACCGACTGGTGCCCCGGCGTGTGACCCGGAGTGCTGAGCAGCTCGATCGAGCCATCCCCCAGCAGGTCGTGATCGCCGTCGACCAGCACCAACTCGGACTCGACCCCCTCGTAGTCGGAGGGGATATAGAAGTTCCGCTCGATCGCCGCCCGGTCCTTGCCCGCCTCCCACTCCGCCCGCTGGACCACAACCGGGACCGAAGCCGGAATCGCCACCAGCCCTCCCGCATGATCGAAGTGCAAATGCGTCAGCACGACCATCGTCAGCGACCCCAGATCAACCTGCTCGCCGAGCGGCTCCCCCTGCTCGAACCCGAAAAGCGCCATCGTCGGCACATCGCCGTAGTGCCCGTCCGCCGCCCCCGGATGCAACCCCGCATCAACCAAGATCCGCTCCGTCCCGACCTCGATCAAGTACACCGGCACCGGCAACCGAACCGGCTTCTCAGGCTCGTCCTCCCCCTGCCGCCAAAGCCCACCCGCCGCCGTCATCCACCCCACGTTGAACATCTCAACCTTCACAAGGACTGCTCCTTTTCCCAACTCCTTTTCCGGTGTTCTGGGCAAGCATGGCAAGGACGCAGTGAGCGCAGTGTGCTGTTGCACATAAGCGAGCGAGGACGCCGCCAGGCGCCGCCCAGAGCGCCGGAAAACGGAGAGGGAGGGATTCGAACCCTCGAGAGAGCTTGCGCCCCCTACTCGCTTAGCAGGCGAGTGCCTTCAGCCACTCGGCCACCTCTCCGGGCACTGCGCTCCCGATTGTAGGAATTAACGGGGAATGGCGGGGATAGGCTGACGCGGGTGTCGATTCCGCCCAGCCAGTCCCACGACCGCTACGAGCGGATCTTCGCCTCGGTCGAGGCCCCCTTTGCCTTCGTCGATCTCGACGCGATGTGGGCGAATGCGGAAGCGATGCTGGAGCGGGCCGGGGGCAAGCGGATCCGGGTGGCGACCAAGTCGATTCGCTGCCGGGCGCTGCTGGAGGAGATCCTGCGCCACGACCAGGGCTTCTCCGGGCTGATGACCTACACCCTGCCGGAGACGCTCTGGCTCGCCGAGCAGGGCTTCGAGAACCTGCTGCTCGCCTACCCGACCGCCGACGAGGAGGCATTGGGCGAGCTGGCTCTGCGCTCGGTCGCCAACCCGGGCGGGGCGCCCCTGGTGATGGTCGACTGCGTCGAGCACCTGGAGGCGATCGAGTCGGTGCTCGGCGCCGGGGCGGCGCCGGTCCGCGTCTGCATCGACGTCGACGCCGGCTGGTGGGCGCTGCGGGGGAGGATCAAGGTCGGGCCGAAGCGCTCCCCGGTCCACACGGTCGAGCAGGCGGTGGCGCTGGCGCGCGAGATCGAGACCCGGCCGAAGATCGAACTCGACGGGCTGATGGCCTACGAGGGCCAGATCGCCGGAGTCGCCGACCGGCCACCGGGGCGACGCCTGCGCGGTGCCGCGATCCGCTTCATGCAGCGCCGCTCCGCCGCCGAGCTGGCCGAGCGCCGCGGCGCGATCGTCGCCGCGATCGGCGAGTTCTGCGAGCTGGAGATCGTCAACGGCGGTGGTACCGGCAGCCTCGAGCTGACCGCGGCCGAGGCGGCGGTCAACGAGGTCACCGCCGGCTCCGGCTTCTACGCCCCCGCCCTCTTCGACCACTACAGCCGCTTCAGCCTCGCCCCCGCCGCCGGCTTCGCGCTGCCGATCGTCCGCAAGCCGGCGCCGCGGGTCGCCACCGCGCTGGGCGGCGGCTACCTCGCCTCCGGCAGCGGCGACCCCTCCCGCCTACCCGCCCCCTGGCTCCCCGCCGGCCTCGAACTCGACCCCGAGGAGGGCGGCGGCGAGGTGCAGACGCCGCTGCTCGGCGAGGCCGCCGCGGGGCTCAGCATCGGTGACCGCGTCTACCTGCGCCACGCCAAGGCCGGCGAGCTCTGCGAGCGCTTCAACACCCTCCACCTCGTCCAGGGCGAAGAGATCGTCGCCGAGGTCCCCACGTACAGGGGTGAGGGCCAGGCGTTTGCATAGCGCGGTTGAGCTTTCCGCTCTATAGGGACGGAAAGCTCAACCGCACTCACGGGCCGAGGACGCGCTCGGCGTACTCGTTCGTGAATACACGCTGTGGGTCCAGCTCGTCGCGGGCCGCCTGGTGCTCCCCCCAAGCCGGATAACGAGGCGCCAGCGTCGCCGCGGTCTGGAAGTGGCGCTTGCCCCAGTGGGGGCGGCCGCCGTAGGAGTCCATGATCGCCTCGACGGCTTCGAAGTAAGGGCGCCACTCCATCCCCCGGTACTGGTGGACGGCGATGTAGGCGGTGTCGCGACCGTGCGAAGGGCTGAGCGAGGCATCGTCGCCGGCGGCGACCCGCATCTCGATCGGGAAGAAGACCGGGTAGCGGTTCTCCCGCACCCACTCGACCACCCGCCGCGCTGCCTCGGGGCCGTGCTCGCGCGGCAGGCCGTACTCCATCTCGGTGAAGCGGACGCGGCGGTCGTTGACGAAGACGCGGTCGCTGCGGTCGACCGTGCGGCTGCCGGAGGCGAGCCGGCCCGCCAGCCGCGAGAGCGCCGGGATGCTCGCCGGCAGCGCCTTGCCGGTTGCCGAGAGCGCCCCCAGCGCCCAGTTCTCGAGCACGATGTCGTTCAGGTAGGCGGCAGCCCGGCCCCGCGGTCGCGGAGGCTGGTCGCAGCGATTGCGCTCCAGAACCAGGGCGTTGTCGGCGTAGGGGAAGGTGAAGAGCTCAAAGTGGTCGTTGGCGTCGGCCAGCTCCTGGAAGGAGTCGAGCACCTCCTCGCGCGGGCGGGGGCTGTCGACCCGCAGCAGGGTGAAGGCCGGCACGCAGCGCAGCGTCACCGCCGCGATCGCGCCCAGCGCCCCGACCCCGACCCGCGCCGCCCGCAGCAGCTCCGGGTGGGTGGCGGCTGTCAGGTGGCGGACGCTGCCGTCGGCAAGGACCAGCTCCAGCCCCTCGACCTGGGCGGAGATGTTGCGCAGCCGGGCGCCGGTGCCGTGGGTCCCGGTCGAGATCGCCCCGGCCAGGGTCTGGCGGTCGATGTCGCCGAGGTTCTCCATCGCCAGCCCCAGCGCCGCCAGTTCCTCGTTGAGGTCGGCGAGCACGGTCCCGGCCCCGACCTTGACCAGACCGGAACCCGGGTCGGCGTCGATCACCCCACGCAGCGCCCCGATCCGCAGCAGCGTCCCGGCGCTCATCGCCGCCTCGGTGAAGGAGTGGCCGGAGCCGGCGACGCTGACCTTGCGGCCCGCATCGGCCGCGGCGGCGACTGCCGCCGCCAGCTCCTCGCGGCTCGCCGGGGCGAGGATCTCCAGCGGCCGACAGGACTGATCCCCTGCCCAGTTCGTCCAGCTCGCCCCCGCGCCCGCCATCGCCTAGCCCTCCACCACCTGGGGCTCGATCCCAGGCTCCATCGTCCGCAAGGCGTAGATGACGGTCAGCAGGAGCAGCCCGGCGATCGCGATGCTCGGCGCCGCGTTGCCGGTCAGGCTGGCGACGACGCCGCCGCCGACCCCGCCCGCGACCTGGCCTGAGGCCCAGGCCATGTTCGAGAGCCCGGCGGCGAAGCCCTGGTGCAGGCTGCTGGCCTCGGCGACGTCGGAGAGCAGCGTCAGCGCCGGCGCGAAGCAGAGGCCGGCGCCGAGCGAGGTGACGATCAGCGCCGCGAGAACCCCGCCGAGGGTCTGCGCGGCGGCGATCACGACCATCGCGGCGGCGCAGATCGAGAGCCCGACGACGTATGGGTTACGGCGCCCGACCCGGTCGGAGTAGCGGCCGGCGATCGGTGCCAGCACCGCCTCCAGCCCGGCCCCGGCGATGAAGCCCGCGGCGATCACCCCGTGGCCGCCGCCGAGCGCGTCGATTCGCAGCGGCACGAGGACCTCGATCGCCCCGAACATCACCGAGGGGACGGCGACGAAGAGGGCGGCGTCGCGGACCGGCCGGCTCAGCATCGTCTCCTTCACCTCGCGCAGCGTCTGGCTCTCGGCGACGTGGGAATCGGGGATCCGCGAGGCGCCGTAGGCGAGCAGCGAGGTGACGATCAGGACCGAGCCGAAGATCAGGCCGGTGCCGACCGTCGCCGCCAGCGCCCCCAGCGCCGGCCCCAGCAGCGCCCCGGCGACGGCGGTCCCGAGCGCCGTCCCGATCACCGAGCCGCGGTTCTCCTCCGGCGCGGTGGTGATCAGCCAGGTCAGCGCCCCGGACCAGATCAGCGCCCCGGCGATGCCCTGGATGAAGCGAGCGGAATCGAGCAGGTAGATCTGGTCGACGAGGCCGAAGACGAGGCTGGCGACGCCGAGCAGCATCAGGCCGACGATCACCGTCCGCCGCGGCCCGAAGCGGCTGGCGACGAAGCCCGCCGGCAGCGAGGCCAGCAGCGTCCCGGCGGCGTAGGAGGCGGAGAGGATCCCCGCCTGGGCCTTGCTGAGCCCGAGATTGTCGACGTAGTCGGGCAGCAGCGGCGCGATCGCGGCGAAGAAGGCGACGTCGAAGAAGATCATCGCCGAGGCTAGGAAGAGCAGACGCCGCATGCCCCAATCCAATCAGTACAAGCAAAGCTGAGCGAGAGGCATCCCCTCTAGCATTCGCCCCCGAGCACCCTCGGAGGGGTGGCAGAGCGGTTGAATGCGGCGGCCTTGAAAGCCGTTGGGCGTCTTAAGGGCGTCTCGTGGGTTCGAATCCCACCCCCTCCGCTCAGGGGGTGGGACAGGAAGCGCCGCCGGCGGCGTAGAACGAGTCGGCGTCGAACTGCGAGGAGCTGACGGGCTGCGCGGCCGAGGTGATGTTGCGGCTCGCGAGGTAGGAGTTGGCCGCGGCGTTTTCGTGCGCCCCACCCGTGTAGCCGGGCAGTTTCACGGTCGCGTCGCCGCGCATCGAGAGGCGGATGTCGGCGTTGGGGGCGATCGCCGAGCCGGTGAGGTTGTTTTTCAGCAATTCGGTGGCGCCGCCGATGTCCATGCAGGAGGTGCCGTTGTCGCCGTCGCCGCTGCCGATCACCATCCGCAGCCCGTAGAGGGCTTCGGCGGCGGGGTTGGAGATTTTGTTCGAGCGGACCGTCGCGTTGAGGGTGCCGACGCCTTCGTTCTGGATCAGGTCCATCCCGAACGCGTTGTAGTACTGGTAGACGTTGTTGTTCGCGATCAGCGCCGTGATCGTGGCGCTGCCGTTGGAGCTGACCGAAAGCCCGTTGCCGATGTAGCCGCCGGAGCGCGAGACCGCCGGGTTGCCGATCGTGTTGCCGCTGATCGTCAGGTTGACCTGGGCCGGCTGCACCGAGGTCTCGTTGCCCTGCGTGTCGACCGCGATCGCCTGCAGTTCGGCGCCCTGGATGTTGTTGTTGGCCAGGGTCGCGTTGACAGTCGCGTTGCCGCCGGGGTTGACCCTGACGCTGCCGCCGGTCTGGCCCAGCGTGTTCGACATCGTGTTGCCGCTGACCGTGACGTTCTCGGTCACCGTGTTGGCGGTGTCGGTCGTCACCTGGACGTGGTCGTCCTTGTTGTTGGTGAAGGTCGCGTTTTCGACCTTGACGCCGATCGTGCCGGTGTTGGTGCCTTCGAAGAAGATCGAATCCCGGCCGACGGCGGAGCTGTTGGTGTTCGAGTAGGCGCCGCCGCTGAAGGTGGCGTCGACGGTGCCGCTTTCGTTGACGACGGAGACGTTGCGGTCGGCGCTGCTAGAGACCGTCGTCCCGGTCACGGAGACGGTGCCACTGAGCTGGGTGAAGTCGAGCCCGTTCTCGTTCGCCGCGTTGCCGTTGCCGGAGACTTCCGAGTTGCTCAGCGTCAAGCCGCTGACGCTGGCGCCGCGGATCCCGTCGTCGCCGCCGCTGTTGACTTTGACGTAGGCAAGGCTGACGGCGGAGGTGCTGCTGAGCTGGATGCCCGGGCCGGTCGAGCTCCCGATCGTGCCGCCGGTCCCGGCCGAGCCGGTCCCGGCCACGGTCAGGCCGGCGGTCGAGCCGGTGTTTTCGAGCACGATGCCGCTGGCGGCACCGCTGGAGCTGACGGTCTTGAAGTTGACGCCGCCGCTGTCGATCGTCGTGCTGGTGACCTTGACCGCGGTGCCGGCGCCGGAGCTGAGCTGGTTGTCGCTGCTGGTCGCCTTGATGCCGCCGCCACCGGTGGCGCTGAAGGTTTCGCCACCGCCGGAACGGGTCAGGTGCAGGGCGCCGGTGAAGCTGACGTGGGCGCCGGTGTTGGAGCTGGCGGCAACGCCGCCGTTGCTGGAGGTGATCGCGCCGGAGAGGGTGACCGTGCCGCTGTTGCGGTTGGCGACCGAGACGACGCTGCCGGTCTGGTTTTCGATCGTCGAGCCGATCGCGATGTCGCCACCGGCGGCGCCGCTGAGCGCGACGGCGCTGCCCGTGTTGCCGCTGATAATCGTGTTCGGGCCGACCGTCGAGGTGGTTACCGAGGTGCCGCGGATCCCGGCCGAGGACGACGATTTGGCATCGACGCGCAGCACTTCGGAGCCGTTGGCGAGGGCGATCCCGTCGCCGGCCGCGTTCGTGACCACCGGGTTGGTGCCGCTGGCGGCGACCAGGCCGGAGTGGCCCGGGATGCTGAGTCCTTCTGGCCCGCCGATCAGCTTCTGGCTCGCCTCGAGCGGCAGCCCGCCGCTGTAGGTGGAGGAGCCGTAGAGATAGATGTAGTCGCCGGAGCCGTCAGCGTCGCCGGAGCCGCCGGCTCCGTTAATGCCGCCCAGCGCCTTGTATGGAGTCGCCGAACGACCGTCGCCTTCGGAGCCGGCGGCGCCGTTGACATACCAGACCAGCGCGTTTTCGATGCCAACGGTGACCGTGCCGTTGGTCGTCGCTTCGCCGTCGGTGACTTTGTAGCTGAAGGTGTCGCTCTGGTTCTTGTCGCCGACGCCGGGCGTGTAGGTGAAGGTGCCGTCGGAGTCGATCGTGACGCTGCCGCCGCCGGTCGTGGCGACCGTTTCGGCGACGACGCTGAGGCTGTCGCCGGCGTCCTGGTCAGTGTCGTTGGCGCTCGGCACGTTGCCGCTCATCCCGGCGAGAGCGACGCTCGGCCCGGAGACGCTGTTGCCGAGGGTCGCGGTCGTGTTGCCGACCGCGCCCGTGTAGCTGTCGGGCTGCGTGGTCGGAGCGTCGTTGACGTCGACGATCGTGATCGTCAGTTGCTTTTCGAAGCTGGCCGAACCGCCATCGGTCGTTTTCACCCGGACCGAGTAGCTGCTCTTGGCCTCGAAGTCGAAGCTGACTTTTGCTTTCAGCTTGTTGCCGGAGATTTCGAAGCTGCCGTTATCGCCGGAGCCGGTGCCCGCGACAAGCGCGTAGGTGAAGCTGCCACCGACGTCCTGGTCGGTCGTCGTCAAGGCGCCGACTTCGGTGCCGACCGCTTCGTTCTCGTTGATGGTCGATTTCGAGAGCGAGATGTCGGTCGGCGCGTCGTTGGCGTTGGTGACCGTGACCGTCAACGCTCTTTCGAACTCGAGGCCGCCGTTGTCGGTCGTCTTGACCCGGATCGAGTAGCTGCTCTTGGTCTCGAAGTCGAAGCTCGACGTCGTTTTCAGCTGGTTGCCGGAGATTTCGAAGCTGCCGTTATCGCCGGAGCCGGTACCGGAGACCAAGGTGTAGGTGAAGGTGTCACCGGGGTCGGGGTCTTCGCTGGAGAAGCTGCCGACGACCGTGCCCGAGGGCTGATTCTCGGGGATAGAGGCAGCCGAAAGCGAGAGGCCGGTCGGTGCGCTGTTCACGCATTCGACGGTGACCGAGACGGTCGCGGTCGAGCCACCGTTGAGGGTGTAGGTGAAGGTGGCGGGAGTGGTCCCCGGGGGGTTGTTGCAGTAGTTGGCGTTCGGGGCATAGGTCAGGCCCGTGCCGCCGCCGGTGATCACGACCGTGCCGTTGGCCGGCTGGGTGACGGAGGCGATCTGCGTCGTTCCGCCGTCGGGATCCGTGTCGTTGGCGAGCACCGCGATCGCGGTCGCGCTGTCGCCCTCGGTCATGGTGGCCGAGTCATTGACCGCGGTCGGGGCGTCGTCGACGCAGGTGACCGTCACCGAGACGGTTGCGCTGGAGCCGCCGTTGAGGGTGTAGGTGAAGGTGTCGGGCGTGGTCCCCGGGGGGGCGTTGCAGTAGTTCGCGTTCGGGGCGTAGGTCAGGCCGGTGCCGCCGCCGGTGATCACGACCGTGCCGTTGGCGGGCTGGGTGACGGAGGCGATCGACTTCGGGCCGCCGTCG
>OUNO010185495.1_pt1 | contig 30282 bp, 27 predicted proteins | sample 1779811 | NCBI WGS metagenome assembly OUNO01 (sample SAMEA3914804, study PRJEB12502) | metagenome | biome: forest; material: soil | place: Canada | collected 2010-06-25 | depth 0.3 m
CCCGCCACATCCCGGTCCACGTCATCTCCGCCGACGACCAGCGGGGCTTGGGGCTTTCCATGGGCGCGGTCGGCTTCACGCGCAAACCGGTGGATCGCGAGCTGGTGCTGTCGACGCTCGAGGGCGTGAAGCGCCTCGTCAATACGTCGCAACCGGAAATCGTTGTGGTGGGTCCGGAGGGCCGGGCCGCCGCGGCTTTGCGTGAATGTTTCGAGTGCGTTCGGGTCGAGCAGACTTTGCCGGTTCGGCTGAACGGGACGACCGACGATCGACGAGAGATCTTGGTTATCGAAGCCGGCGCCGCGCCCGTCGCGCAGACCCTCGAGGAGCTTCGGCAACGCGGCGACGACGCCGCGCCGGCTCTGGTCTATCTTCCATGGGAGCTCGATCCGGAAGATGAGCGGCGGCTGAGGCTCGGCGTGTTCGGTGGCCTCGTACGGCTGGCGCGAAATCCAGACCAGCTCGTCGAACAAGTCTCGCTTCTCTTGCACGAGCCGCTGACGCGCTTGTCCGACACAGCCAGAGCCACCTTCATGCGGAGCCGGCGCCTCGATCCCATCCTCGCGGGGCGCAAGGTGGTGGTGATCGACGACGACATCCGCAACATCTTTTCTTTGGCGAGCGCCTTGGAGGAGTACGGCATCGAGCTGAGCTACGCGGAAAGCGGCCGGCTCGGCCTCGAGCTGCTGGATACGAAGAGCGACGTCGACCTCATCCTGGTCGACATCATGATGCCTGACATGGACGGCTACGAGACGATCCGGGAGATCCGCACCCGGCCCTCTCTGGCGGGGACACCGATCATCGCCGTAACCGCCAAGGCCATGAAGGGCGACCGGCAGAAGTGCATCCAGGCCGGCGCCGCGGACTATGTGTCGAAGCCGGTGGTCATCGACCAATTGGTCTCGGTGCTGCGGGTTTCGCTGCAGCGGGCGGACGCCGAGCGGCTGACCATCGACGCCATGACAGCGCCCCAGACGGTCTGACCCGAGGTGGATATGCCCGGCGCGTCGCTCAGCCTTGTATCCCCCGCGCCGCCGGACCCCGCTGCGCCGCTTACCGCCCGGATTCTGATCGTCGACGATGACGAGCGTAACGCTTTCGCGGCCGCCCAGGCCCTTGAGGACCTGGGCCATGAGCTGGTGATCGCGCGTTCGGGCCCAGAGGCTCTGCGTTGTCTCCTCGAAGACGAGTTCGCGGTCATTCTGCTCGACCTCCACATGCCGGAGATGGATGGCTTCGAGACCGCCTCAATGATCCGGAGTCGGCGGCGATCCATGCTGACTCCGATCGTCTTCCTGACGGCGATCTTCCGCGACGAAGCGCACGTATTCCAGGCCTATTCCGCCGGCGCCGTCGACGTGGTGTTCAAGCCGGTCGATCCGTTCATTCTGCGCTCCAAGGTGAAGGTCCTCGCCGACCTCAGGCTTAAGACCGCGGAAATCGAGCGCCAGGCGGCCTATCAGGAATGGCTCCTGCGCGAACGCGACCGCATCGAGGCCGAGCGTGCGGAAACCGAACGCCGCTTGCGCCGAAGCGAGGCGCGCCTGACCGCAATCCAGAGCTCCCTGCCGATCATCTTCCATGCCCGCGGCGTCGAGCCGCCCTACGCCCCGACATTCGTCGGCGGGGCAGTGCGCGAAATCACCGGTTTCACCGGCGAAGAGTTCTTGACCCAGCCAGATCTGGGCTCCAGCCACATCCATCCCGACGATCTCGCCGGGGTGGTCGAGTCGGTGTCTGGCGCGACGAGGACGGGCGCCTATGCCTGTGAATTTCGCTGGAGATGCGCCGACGGCGGCTACCGCCTGCTCCAGGATCAAGGCTTGCTGGCGCCAGCCAGTCAGGACGGCCAGCCCACGGAGATCTGGGGGGCGATCATCGATGTGACGGAACGCCGCTCACTCGAGGAACAGCTCGCCCAGGCGCGAAAGATGGAGGCGGTGGGTCAGCTCACCGGCGGTGTGGCCCACGACTTCAACAACCTGCTGACCGTCATCCTCGGCAACGCCGAGATGCTGGCGGAGCGACGCGAAGAGTCGGCAAAGCGCGGTCTGCGCGTGGAAGCCATCCGCCAGGCCGCCGACCGCGGGCGCACCCTCACCCGCCAGCTACTGGCTTTCGCCCGCCGCCAGCACCTCAATCCCGAGCCGTGTGACGTCAACGCGCTGATCTACGCCTTCGCCCCGCTCCTGCGCCATGCAGTGGGCGAGGGCGTGACCGTGGAGTGTCACCTCGGGAAAGACCCGTATTGCGCAACGATCGACAGCGCCCAGCTGGAGACCGCCCTACTCAATCTGGGTGTCAATGCCCGTGACGCCATGCCCGAAGGCGGGGTTCTGCAGATCGCCACACGAGAGGTCTTAGAGAATCAGCGACGCTGGATCGAGATCGAGGTCTGTGACACGGGCCTGGGCATGACATCAGAGGTGCGGGAGCGGGCGTTCGAGCCATTTTTCACCACCAAAGAGCTCGGCCTCGGTTCGGGGCTGGGCCTGTCGCAGGTCTACGGCTTCGTGAACCAATCCGGTGGTGAGGTTCGACTGGAGTCCGTTCCCCGCAAGGGCTCGGTGTTCCGTTTGAGGCTGCCCGCCTCGCCTGGACCGGCGCCGAACCCTCGAAAATCTGCGATCCCGCCTCTGCCGATGGGAGGGTCCGAAGTCGTGCTGGTGGTCGAGGACGACTGTTCTGTCCTGGCCCTCACCGTCGACATGCTGAAGGCCCAAGGATACAGCGTGCTGACCGCGGCCAACGCCGCCGAGGCCATCGCGGTGCTGAAAGCCCACCCTGAGGTGGAGGTCCTGTTCAGCGATGTCACCATGCCCGGCCTGAGCGGCGTCGGCCTCGCCCGCCAGGCGCTGCGGACCTACCCCGATCTGCGGATCCTGCTCACCTCCGGCTTCGTCGGCGACGCCTCGGGCTTGGGCTGCAAGTTCCCAATGCTCGACAAGCCGTTCGACAGCGACGGCCTGGCGGCCGCGCTGCGCCGGCTGCTGGATTCCCCCGCCCCCCGTAAGAAACGCGCCCGCCGGACTCGCAGGCGAGCCGGCGCCACGAGCTAGCTTATCGATAACAGTCTCTTGGGGGCTTTGAGCCGGTTCCGTCTCAAGCCATCCTGCTCAAGCGCGCTATCGAACATCGGAGTCTGCGGTCGCGATGCGGCTGACGTGGGTGAACACCTCCAGGCCATCGTCGCGAACCACGCCTACGATGGTGATCCCGGCGCCCTCCGCCGTTCGTAGCGCCAAAGCCGTCGGCGCCGACACCGCCGCCAGGACTGGCGCGCCCATGACAGCCGCCTTCTGCACCAGCTCCACCGACACCCGGCTGGTCATCAGGACGACGCCCTCGCCCGCACGCCTGCCCATGCGGGCCAGGGCGCCGGCGAGCTTATCCAGGGCGTTGTGCCGGCCGGCGTCCTCACGCACGGCGACGAGACCATCGCCGGGGACGAACAGGGCCGCCGCATGCACCGCCCGCGTTTGCAGGTTCAGCTCCTGGCGCGCGGCCAAGTCCCGCATGGCCGTGATGATGGCGTCAGCCGGAACCCGGAAACCAGAGTTGACCTCGGGCGGCGCGCGCATGGCCTCGGCCAGGCTCTCGACGCCGCACAGGCCGCAACCGGTGGGACCGGCCCGTGCGCGCCGACGCCTGGCCAGGGTGTGGCCACGATCAGCCTGCAGCCAGATGCGCAGTTCGACGCCGTCGGCCTGGGGCACGATCTCCAGGTCGCGGATCTCGCTCGCATGGACGACAACGCCATCGTTCAGGGAAAACCCGAGCGCGAAGTCCTCCAGGTCGGCCGGCGTCGCCATCATCACCGCTTCGGCCCCGCCGTCGTAGATAAACGCCACGGCGGTCTCCTCGGGGATCGCGCGCGTGGCCGCACGCGCCCCGTGCTCGCGCACCGCCAGGGTGGTCACGCGCACCGAGGCTGGGAACGGCGCCGAACGGGTCATGGCGGGGAGCCTAGAGCCTGGGGCGACATTCCCCAACTCGGGTCGCGCTCGCGCGGGGCTGGAAATCTCGCTAAACCGCTACATGGAGGAAGGCGTGACCCAGGCGATGACCGACGAGATCGCGCGCCTGGTGGCGCTGCACGCCGATCGCCGCGGCGCCCTCCTGCCGCTGTTGCACGACCTCCAGGCGGCGGTGGGCTACGTCCCCGACGAGGCGGTGCCGGCGATCGCCCACGGCCTCAATCTCAGCCGCGCGGAAGTGCACGGGGTGGTCACCTTCTATCACGACTTTCGGCGCGCCCCGCCGGCCCGGCACGTGGTCAAGCTATGCCGCGCCGAAGCCTGCCAGGCCCGCGGGGCGGCGGCGATCGAGGCGGAGGCCGCGAGGCGTCTCGGCGTCGCCATGGGCCAGGCCCGTCCTGACGGTGAAGTGGCTCTGGAGCCGATCTACTGCCTCGGCCTTTGCGCCACCGGACCGAACGCCTTGGTGGACGGGCGGCCTGTCTCGCGTCTCGACACGGCCAGGCTGGAGGCCATCGCCGCCGGATGGGCGCTGTGACCCGGGTATTCGTCTCGGCCGATATGGCCAGCGTCGCCCTTGGAGCGGACGAGGCGGCTGACGCCCTGGCCCGGGCGGGGGCCGAGGTGACGCGCACCGGGAGCCGTGGCTTGTTCGCCGTCGAACCGCTGGTGGAGGTTGAGACCGAGGCCGGCCGGATTGGCTACGGGCCGGTGACAGCGACCGACGCCGCTCGGGTGCTGGCCGGCGACCATCCCAAGCGGCTGGGCCCGGTGGAAGCCTTGCCGTTCTTCGCCCGCCAGCGACGCCTGACCTTCGCGCGCTGCGGCGTCACCGACCCCCTAAGCCTCGCCGACTATGCCGCCCATGGCGGCTGGCTAGGTCTGGAAGTGGCGCGAGCACTCGGCCCGTCTGAGGTCGTGGACCGGATCGAAGCATCGGGCCTGCGCGGCCGCGGCGGAGCGGCTTTTCCCGCCGGTCGAAAGTGGCGCGCCACCCTGGACACTCCCAGCGGCGAGAAATTCATCGTGTGCAACGCCGATGAGGGCGACAGCGGCACCTTCGCCGACCGTATGCTGATGGAGGGCGACCCGTTCCTGCTGATCGAGGGTATGGCGATCGCCGGCCATGCAGTCGGGGCCGCCTATGGCTATGTCTACATCCGCTCGGAATATCCACTAGCCATCAACACCCTGCGGCGGGCCATCGCGCTCAGCGCCGATCTCATTGCACCGTTCGCGATTGAGGTCCGCGTGGGCGCCGGGGCCTATGTGTGCGGTGAAGAGACGTCCCTCCTGGACTCCATCGAAGGCAAACGCGGCCAGGTGCGGGCCAAGCCGCCTCTGCCGGCGCATGCGGGCCTGTTCGGGGCCCCGACGGTGATCAACAATGTCCTGACCCTGGCCGCCGCTCCGTTCATCCTGGCGCAGGGGCCTGAGGCCTACGCCGCCATGGGCTACGGCCGCTCGCGCGGGACCATGCCGGTGCAGCTGGCCGGCAATGTGAAGAACGGCGGTCTGTTCGAGACCCCGTTCGGCATCACGCTCGGCGAGCTCGTCAATGACATCGGCGGGGGAACCCAGAGCGGGCGGCCGGTGCGCGCCGTCCAGGTCGGCGGACCATTGGGGGCTTATTTTCCCCCATCCAAGTTCGATCTGCCCTTCGACTACGAGGCCTTCGCCGCGGAGGACGGCCTCATCGGCCATGGCGGGGTGGTGGTGTTCGACGACACCGTCGACATGGGGCGCATGGCCCGCTTCGCCATGGAGTTCTGCGCCAATGAGAGCTGCGGCAAATGCACCCCGTGCCGGATTGGTTCGGTGCGCGGCGTCGAGACCATCGACCGGCTGATCGCCGGCGGCCGGCGGCCGGCCGACCCGGTTGAGGCGCTGGCGCAGATGCGCAACGCCGCCGGGGGCGCGCACGGGCGGGCGAGCGAACTCGCCCTGCTGCGCGACCTGTGCGAAACCATGCGCGATGGATCGCTGTGCGCGCTCGGCGGGTTTACGCCCTATCCGGTGTTGAGCGCGTTGAAGTATTTCCCGGAGGACTTCGGCCTGACGGCGGAAATGGCGGAGTTGGCATAGGTGGCGTGGGCTCCGGAGATCGATCTCGGCGTCAAGGCGGCGCCCGTCAACGGCGCCGCCCAGGTGAGCTTGATCGTCGACGGCGAGACCGTCACGGTTCCGGCCGGGACTTCGATCATGCGCGCGGCCGCCGTCGGGGGCGCCCAGATCCCCAAGCTGTGCGCCACCGACATGCTGGAGGCGTTCGGCTCCTGCCGGCTGTGCCTGGTGGAGATCGATGGCCGGGCCGGTTACCCAGCGTCATGCACCACGCCGGTGGCCGAGGGCATGAGCGTGCGCACCCAAACCGAGGCGCTCACCCGCCTGCGTCGGGGTGTGATGGAGCTGTACATCTCCGACCACCCGCTCGACTGCCTGACCTGCGCCGCCAACGGCGACTGCGAGCTGCAGGACACGGCCGGGGCGGTGGGCTTGCGCGAAGTGCGCTACGGCTACCAGGGGGGCAATCACCTCGACGCGGCGACGGACGCCTCCAACCCCTATTTCGAGTTCGATCCGACCAAGTGCGTGGTCTGTTCGCGGTGCGTGCGCGCCTGCGACGAGGTCCAGGGAACCTTCGCCCTCACCATCGCCGGACGGGGTTTCGCGTCCAAGGTCGCGGTCAGCCAGGATGAGCCGTTCTTCGGCTCCGAGTGCGTATCGTGCGGCGCCTGCATCCAGTCCTGCCCGACCTCGGCCCTGCAGGAAAAGAAAGTGGCCGAGATCGGAACGCCGGACCGGGCGGTTCTGACCACCTGCGGCTATTGCGGCGTCGGCTGTGTGTTCCGGGCCGAGATGCGCGGGGAAGAGCTGGTGCGCATGGTTCCGTGGAAGGAAGGGAAGGCCAATCACGGCCACAGCTGCGTGAAGGGCCGTTTCGCCTGGGGCTACGCCAATCACCGGGACCGGGTGCTCGAGCCCATGGTGCGCACCCGTATAGACGAACCGTGGCGCAGGGTCAGCTGGGATGAAGCGATCGCCCATACGGTGGCCGAGTTTCGACGCATCCAGGATACCTATGGGGCGAGGGCCGTCGGGGCGATCACTTCCAGTCGCTGCACCAACGAAGAGACCTTCCTGCTCCAGAAGCTGGTGCGTCAGGGGTTCGGCGTGAACAATGTCGACACCTGCGCTCGGGTCTGTCACTCGCCCACCGGCTATGGTCTGAGGACGACGTTTGGCACCAGCGCCGGAACCCAGGAGTTCGACAGCGTCAGCGCCGCCGACGTGATCATGGTCATCGGGGCCAATCCCACCGACGGCCATCCGGTGTTCGCCAGCCGCATCAAGAACCGCCTGCGGCAAGGGGCCAAACTTATTGTCATCGACCCACGCCGGATCGATCTCATTCGCGCCCCGCATGTGGAAGCCTCGCACCATCTGGCGCTGCGACCGGGGACCAACGTCGCCGTATTGACCGCTCTGGCTCATGTGGTGGTCACCGAGGGCCTGGCCGACGGGGCCTTCATCCGCGCCCGTTGCGATTGGGATGAATACCAGGACTGGGCCGCCTTCGTTTCCGAACGCGAACGCTCGCCTGAGGCGATCGAACCCCTGACCGGCGTGCCGGCGGCCAAACTGAGAGCGGCGGCGCGGCTCTACGCCACCGGCGGCAACGCCGCCATCTACTATGGCTTAGGCGTCACCGAGCACAGCCAGGGCTCGTCGGCGGTGATGGCCATCGCCAATCTGGCCATGGCCACCGGCAATATCGGCCGCGAGGGCGTGGGGGTGAATCCCCTGCGCGGCCAGAACAATGTCCAGGGGGCATGCGACATGGGCTCGTTCCCGTACGAGCTGTCCGGCTATCGTCATATCTCGGACCCGGAGGCGAGGGCCCTATTCGAGGCCGACTGGGGCGTGCCGCTGGATCCCGAGCCGGGCCTGCGCATCCCCAACATGCTTGACGCGGCGGTGGACGGCGAGTTCAAGGCCCTGATCATTCAGGGCGAGGACATCCTGCAGTCGGATCCCAACACTCAGCATGTGGCCGCCGGCCTGGCGGCCATGGAATGCGTCGTGATCCATGATCTGTTCCTGAACGAGACGGCAAACTACGCCCACGTTTTTCTCCCGGGATCGACCTTCCTGGAGAAGGACGGCACCTTCACCAACGCAGAGCGGCGCATTCAGCGCGTGCGCAGGGTCATGGCGCCCAAGGCGGGCTACGCCGACTGGGAAACGGTGCAGCTGCTGGCCAACGCCCTCGGGCTCAATTGGCGCTACACCCATCCCTCGCAGATCATGGACGAGATCGCGCGCCTGACGCCCACCTTCGCAAGCGCCAGTTACGAAGCCCTGGATGCGGCCGGCTCGCTGCAGTGGCCGGTGACCGAGGCCCAGCCCGCCGGAACGCCGACGATGCACATCGGCGCCTTCACCCGGGGCAAGGGCAAGTTCGTGATCACCGACTACATCCCCACCGATGAGAAGACCGGCCCGCGCTACCCGCTGCTGCTGACCACCGGGCGCATCCTCTCCCAGTACAATGTGGGCGCCCAGACCCGGCGCACCGAAAACGTCGCCTGGCACGCCGAGGATGTGCTCGAGATCCATCCGCACGACGCCGAGGACCGAGGGATCCGGGACAGCGACTGGGTGGCCCTGAAGAGCCGCGCCGGCGCGACAACCCTGCGCGCCCGCATCACCGACCGGGTGGCCCCGGGCGTGGTCTACACGACCTTCCACCACCCCTCGACCCAGGCCAATGTGGTCACCACGGAGTATTCAGACTGGGCGACCAACTGCCCGGAATACAAGGTCACGGCCGTTCAGGTGGCGCCGTCCAACCATCGCTCGTCCTGGCAGGACGAGTATGACCTGCTCACGCGGCGCAGCCGCCGCATCGAAGCGGACGCCCGGTAGGGCCCAGTGAACACGAAGGACAAACTGGTCTATATGGCCAACCAAATCGCTTCGAACTTCGCGCGGCTAGGCGAACCTGCCGCGACGAACGCAACCGCCGACCACATCGCTCGTTTTTGGGATCCAGGCATGAGACGCAAGATATTCAATTGCCTGGACGAACCGAGCCATGGCCTGAGCGTGGTCGCGTCGGCCGCGATCCAGTCTCTGCGCGTCGCTGGGGAAGAGCGGATATGAGAGACGACCGTCCCAATCGCCCCCTTAAGATCGTTTGGGCGAAGATGACCGAATCGTTCCCCAGACCGGCTGCGTCGGCGGACCGACCGAGTCTCGCCATCGCGCACGAATCCGACCTCCCCCGCACGCTTAAGGGGCGCATCTCCTGCGTCGTCTGCGCCTACAACGAGGCCGAGCGTATCGGAGCCATCCTCGAGGCGGTCCACCGCCATCCGGCGCTGCATGAGGTCATTGTCGTCAACGACGGGTCCACCGACGCCACCGAGGCCCTGTTGGCCGGCTATCCCCAGATCCGTGTCGTTTCCTACTCTCCCAATCGCGGCAAGACCTACGCCTTGAGTCGCGGGATCGCTCTGACGATGGGCGAATATCTGATGCTGCTGGACGCCGACCTCGCCGGGGTGCGCCCCTCCGACATCCAGGCCCTGGCCGATCCGGTGGTGCAGGGCTGGGCTCATGTGAGCATCAGCCTTCGGGCCAACAGCCTGGCGATCTACCGCGGGGTGGGCCTGGACTTTGTTTCCGGAGAGCGGGTGATACCGGCGCGCCTGGGCCGCGAGGCCATCGCCCAAATGCAACGCTTGCCACGCTGGGGCGGCGAAGCCTTCCTCAACGGGCTGATCACGCGCGACAAACTCACCATCGCCGTGGTCGACTGGCCGGGGGTGTTCAACATCCGCAAATTCCACAAAGTCGGGCGCTGGCGCGGGGTCTGGGAGGAATTCGCCATGACCTTCGACGCGCTGCGCGTGCTCTCGCCCTGGGGCGTGGTGCGCCAGAACCTGGCCATGCTGTCCCTGGTGCGCAGGCCGGCGCCAGCGCGTTGGGCGGCTCAGACCGAGATGTCTTGGACCAGGTCCTTGAACAGGCGCCGCCGCACCAGCCAATAGGACCCCGCGAGCACCACCAGGGCGACAGTGAACAGGCTCGCGGTAACGAAGTCGACATAACGGGTCGAGTGCAGCACGCTGGCGCCCAAAAAATAGCCAAGCGCGAACCCGATCAGCTCGAACACGATCACCTTGGGAAGGGTGCCAATGAGGTTCAGGGCCATATAGCGGCCGAAAGCCATGCGGCTGGCGCCGGCGAAATAGAGGATGATGCCGCCCAGCGCCTGGGTCTTGCCGATCATGATCAGCTTCCAGTCGTTGTCGTGGAAGCGCTGGGCGAGGGGGCGCAGGCGCTCTGGCGTGATGTTCAGGCGCTTGTTGATCCAATTAGACAGCGGTCCGTGCCCGTATCGCCCAAGCGCGTAATACAGGGCGTCGCCGACCAGATCGGCCAGGACCAGCAGAACGAAGGAGACGACCGGATCCAGCTGGCCGAGCGCCACCAGCGCGCCGGTGATGGCCGCGATCGTGGGACCTTCAACAACCGCGATCGGCAAAAGCACAGCGTAGCCGTAGCGGGCGATCAGGGGAATGACGCGAATCAGGAAGACATGCGGCAAGAGTATTCCCTCGGCCCGGCGCGTTCCTGTCGACAACCGTACCGCCTTGAATATCCGTAAGGCGGCTCTCGTCCAACGGCTATCTTGATCCGCCGTTGCGCGCCAGGGACTCGCCTCACGGCGCCAAGCCCTCGCCGGTGTAGAGCGCCCAGGCGCTGACCAGGTCCTGGGCGACATGCCCCAGCGACTTGTAGACTGTGATCTCGTCGTCGGTGAGGCGTCCGGCGGCGGCCCCGGCGAGGACTTCGCCGATCTCGCCCGCGATGTGGGAGTCGTCCACCCTTCCGGCAGCCTTCGCTCGCAGAAATTCACCGCCCTGAGCCAAAACCCCTTCGCGACTATCGACGATGAAGCGGGCGCGGGCGATGAGGTCGCTGTCGGCCTCGGCCTGGCCGGCATGACCCGCCCCGACCAGGTTGACGTGCGTTCCGGGCGAGAGCCACGCCCCGTTCAAGATCGGCTCGGTGGCGGGCGTGAGCGTGCAGACGATGTCCGCGCCGGCCACCGCCGCCCGCGCGTCGCGGGCCACGTCGACGGCGAGGTCGTGCTCGTCTCGCATGCGGTCGGAGAAGGCGCGGGCGCGCTCGGCGTGCCGCCCCCACACGACCACCGAGACGATATCGCGGACCTCTCTGATCGCCGCCAGATGCTGGCTCGCCTGCTCGCCGTAGCCCAGGAGGGTCAGGCGAGCGGCGCCGGGCCGGGCTAGGACGTCGGTGGCCATGGCCGTGGCGGCGGCCGTGCGGATCGCCGTCACCTCGCCGGCGTCGACAGCACACACCGGCGCCCCGCTCTGCGGATCAAACAGGATGATCAGGCCCTGGTGGGAGGGGCCACCCTTGGCGAAGTTTCCGGGAAAGACGCTGATCAGCTTGGCCCCGAACGGCGCATCCGCGCCCAGGGCGCCGGGCATGACCCCGAATAGATTGTCGTTGGCGAGGGGGACAATGCTCCTGAGCAGCTGGCGCGTCCGGCCGCCGGAAAAGGCGATCATGGCTTCTCGCATCAACGGAATGCAGGCCGCGTGGGTCAGCCGCCGGCGCACTTCCGTCTGATCGATGAACCGCATGGACGCCGCCCAGCCCCTGCTCCGGCCTCGGTGGCTTTCATGCCCGGCGCCCAAAGTTCCGGCAACCCCCGCCACGCAGTCGCGTTTGATATGAACCGCGCCTGAACAGCGCGGCTTGGCCCCGTTCAGGAAGATGCGTCCAACGTGGGGAATCGGGGAAAGCTTCTGCGGTCTGCGCGGCTTAAATCGCGCGCATAAGGAATTTTGTCATGAACAAATTCAGGACGACGGCCATCGCCCTTGTGATGTGTGCGGGTTCTGCGCTCGCCGCCGCGCCGGCAGTCGCCGCCAATAACCCTTGTCCGCCCGGCGTGGCCGCGGCGACAGTGGCGGGCAGACCGCCTCCGCCCCTTCGGCGCGAGGCGCAGCCGCCGATGCCCGCTTATGGCTATGAGTGGACGCCCGGTTATTGGGGCTGGAACGCCGGCTACGACGATTACTACTGGGTTCCGGGCTTGTGGGTGATGCCGCCCGCAATCGGCGTGTTGTGGACCCCGCCCTGGTGGGGTTGGGTCGGCGGCCTCTATGTGTTCAACGCCGGCTATTGGGGGCCGTTCGTCGGCTTCTACGGCGGCATCGACTACGGTTGGGGTTACGGCGGATGGGGCTATGATGGCGGCTACTGGAACGGCAACACGTTCTACTACAACCGCGCGGTCAATAATCTCGGCGCCTTGCGCGTGAACGCCGTCTTCAATCGCGCGGTGAGCGTCAATAGTGCGGCCGGCAACGTCAGCTTCAACGGCGGGCGTGGCGGCGTCAGGGCCACGGCCTCGGCGGCCCAGATCTCGGCTGCCCACAGCGCCCGGATGGGCGCGACCGGAACCCAGGCCGGACACGCCCAATCAGCGGCCGCGAACGGCTCCCTGCGCGCCGGGACTTCCGGCCGTGGCGGCGCGGCAATGAGAGCCGGCGGCGGGGCCGGCCACGCGGCGTCAGTGCGCGGCGGAGGCACGGCCAGGGCTAGTGGCGGACATGCCGGCGGGGCGGGGCGTAGCTTCGCCCGAACGGGCGGCGGCCGCTCCGGCGGCGCCCATTACGCAGGCGGCCACTACGGCGGCGCCCACTACGCAGGCGGCCGCTCTGGTGGCGGCCACTACGGCGGCGGCTTCGCTCGCGGTGGTGGCGGCTTCTCCGGCGGCGGCCATGGCGGCGGCTTCGGCGGCGCGATGGGTGGTGGCGGCTTCCACGGTGGTGGCGGCGGTGGCGGTGGCCACGCCGGCGGTGGCGGCGGTGGTGGAGGGAAAGGCCATCCCGGTTAAGGCGCCCTTCTAGCGGACCAGGAGAATTTCAGGGGCCCGGAGGACATTCCGCCGGGCCCTCTCTTGTGCGCGCGCGGCGGCTGTGGTGAATTCAAACATCTGTTCGAGCCCGGAGGGACGGAACCCATGGCCCATGACGGCGAGGCGGGCGGCAGCGTGGCCGAACTCGGGTTCGATCCCGATTCACTTCGCCGAAAATACCGGGCCGAGCGCGACAAGCGTCTGCGGGCCGAGGGCAATGAGCAATACGTCAAGATCGACGGCCCCTTCGCCCATTATCTCGAGGATCCCTATGTCGAGCCGGGGTTTGCCAGGGCGCCTCTGACCGACGAGGTGGACGTGGTGATCGTTGGCGGCGGTTTCGGCGGCCAACTGGCCGGCGCGCGCCTCCGCCAGGCCGGGGTCAAGGACATCCGCATCATCGAGAAGGGCGGCGACTTCGGCGGCACTTGGTATTGGAACCGCTACCCCGGCGCGGCCTGCGATGTGGAGTCCTACGTCTATCTGCCGCTGCTGGAAGAGATCGGCTATGTGCCGGTGGAGAAGTATTCGCGCGCGCCGGAGATTCTGGCTCACAGCCGCTCTATAGGCCGCCACTTCGACCTCTACCGCAACGCCTGTTTCCAGACCGAAGTCATGCGAATGGACTGGGACGACGAGTCGTCACGCTGGGTCATCTCCACGAATCTGGGCGACGCCATGCGAGCCCGGTTCGTGATCATGGCCAACGGACCCTTGCACCGACCGAAACTGCCCGGGATTCCCGGCGTCGAAAGTTTCAAAGGCCATTCGTTCCACACCAGCCGCTGGGATTACGACTACACTGGAGGCGACTCCAACGGCGGCCTGGCCGGCCTCAAGGACAAGCGCGTCGGCGTGATCGGGACGGGGGCTACGGCCGTGCAGTGTGTGCCGCACCTCGCCGCCAGCGCCCGGCAACTGTACGTCTTCCAGCGCACACCATCGTCCATCGACGTGCGCGCCAACCGGCCCACGGATCCCGAATGGGCGTCCGGCCTGACCCCCGGCTGGCAGCAACGAAGAATGGACAACTTCAACACTCTCGTCTCCGGCGGCTTCCAGGAGGAGGACCTGGTCAACGACGGCTGGACCGAGATCATCCGCAATCTCCTGATCCTGGCCCGGCGCAACGAGCGGGCTGGCGAGACCGCCCCACCCGAAGCGGGGGAGATGCTGGAGATCGCCGATTTCCAGAAGATGGAGCAGATCCGGGCCCGGGTGGACAAACTCATCGCCGATCCGGCCACAGCCGAGGCGCTCAAGCCGTACTACCGCCAGTTCTGCAAACGTCCGTGCTTCCATGACGAGTACCTGGGCGCCTTCAATCGTCCCAACGTCACCCTGGTCGACACCGCCGGGCGAGGCGTGGAACGGATCGACGAACATGCCATTTGGGCCAATGGCCAAGCTTACGAGATCGACTGCCTCATCTATGCCACCGGCTTCGAGGTCGGCACCGAATACACCCGTCGGTCCGGTTACGAGCTCTACGGTCGCGGCGGGGTGACCCTGACCGACAAGTGGGCGGAGGGCGTGCGCACATTGCACGGCATGCACGCCCGCGACTTCCCCAACTGTTTCATCGTGTCCAACGCCCAGTCCGGGTTCACGGTGAACTTCCCGCACATGTTGAACGAGCAGGCCAAGCACCTGGCCTATATCGTCGACCATTGTTTGGCGACGCAGGTCCGGGCTCTGGAGACCAGCGAGGCGGCCGAGCAGGCGTGGGTCGAGACGATAGTCTCGCTTGCCGTCATGCGGGAAAAATTCGCCGCCGAATGCACGCCGGGCTATTACAACAACGAGGGCAAGCCTAACCCCAAGGCGGTCCAGAACGGGTTCTACGGCGCCGGGCCGATCGCCTTCGTGAAACTGCTGGAGGATTGGCGAGCCGCCGGCGCCTTCGAGGGACTGGAATTGACCCGGGCCTGACGGCGCCCCGCCGCCGCGTTAATCCTCGATTTAGCAAAACGAGATACAGCCGCGGCCGACGAGGGGGTCCTTTGCGGCTTTTGGATTGGGCGATGCTTATGGCGTCGCTGGCATGTCTGAGCGGGTGCGAAAAGGGGGGCGGGGCCATACGCACGGCCGACCATTGCCCACTCCTTCCGGTCAGCACGCCGCCGTTTGGGGCGGCCAAACTGGCTGTCGCCGATACCTTCCACAATCTGTCCCCGCCGGGTTCACCGCTGAACCTCAAGCCCGAATGGCGGAGCGACAATCCCAAGAACCCCGCCGTCTGCATCGACCCGACCACGGGCGATATCCATCTCTATGGCTCGAAGACCAAGCGGGTGACGTTCGTCTTCAGCTTCGATCCCACTCTCTCGCTGAGCGCCATCTGGCCGGTCAACCCTCAGGACGCGGTGGTGACTGCCGCAAGTCCGGGCGGGCCGTGGGTGCGTTCAGCCTTCAGCCCGTCGTTCCTCGCCGGCCACAAGCTGGAATTCACGGTCGCCTATGAGCACGGCCGCAAGCCCTATCTCTATCGCCTGCAGTACACCGACCCGAACGATCCCGAGGACACCCCGCGCCCGATCCCGGCCCAGATCATCAACCACTGACACCGGCCTCTGCTTGACAATCCTGATCGTCGGGGCGCCTCAATATGGCCTGAAGGCGGCTGTCTGCCGAGCTGACGGGGGGACATCATGCGCAATCTGGCGATCGGCGGCGGCTGGGCCCTGGCCGTGCTCCTGGGAGTGGCGCTTTTCTTTGTATTGCGGCCGCCGAGCCCCAGGTCATTTGGCGATTGCCCCGGTACGGGTCCGGGGACGATCCATGGACCTCCGACCAGGACGCCGGTCGCCGATCAGATCGTCAACGGCCCTCAGCCGGGCAAGCTCAAGATCAGATACGTCGCCGCGCCCGGTATCTGCATCGACGGCCAGAGCGGCAATATTCATCTTTATGGAAACAAGACCACAGGCGGCGATTTCACTCTGACATTCGCCCTGAATCTGGCCGGCCAGGCGGCGTGGCCCCTTGACGGCAACAAGGCGGTGCAGGAGTCCAACAATCCTAACGGTCCCTGGACCCAAGTGCCGGGCGGCGGTCACGTCGCCAGCAACGGTGCTGAGCTGGCGTTCAGTATTCCGTACGAAGCTGGCAGAAACTATTTCTACATGCTTCAGTACACCAACCCTGCCGGCCCGCCGGATAACTTGCAGCCTGTGGAGCCCGCGATTCAAAACCACTAAGGTTACGGCGCCGCGCAACTTGACAATTGAGCGTATCGGGGCGCCTGAATAGAGCCGCTGTGCGGACCACCCGCCTGCAGACGTTGGGGGACGTCAATGCGCAATCTCAGACTCGGCGGCGCCACGATGCTCGCGCTCCTACTCGCGGCCTGTTCCACAGGGCGCGGCCCACCGCCGCCTCCCCCTCCGCCTCTCTCTCCAGTTTCCTGTCCGAACCACTTCGGCAACGGTCCGCCCGCGCCGCGGACCTATCCGGATGCGATGATCTTGGTGACTCAAGCCGGCCAGGTGACCCTGAAGCCGACACCGATGGGGGAGCCGCCGTCGCCGGCCCCGCCCCCCGACCCGCATCCAGGCGTGTGCATCGACTCTGTTGGCAATATCCACCTCTATCACGATGAAGCGACGGAGGTCGATTTGCAGTTTACGATCGACCCTCCCAGCCAGGGCACGTGGCCGGACTCCACAACCGCGTTCCAGGCGGGCGGACAACATATGGCGCATGCGCCAACAGTGTCAGGCAACATACTTACAATATATCTCACGCCGGAATCGAGTGGAAGCCATCTGTACGTCATGCAATACTATGATGTGCGGCACAATCTGCGTCAGACGGAACCCAGTATCCAGAACCACTGACGTGGGACGGGCCAGCGAGGAGTCGCCATGACCTCCCCGCTCCCGTCGCCGACCTACTGGGCGTTCGTCAGCTATTCCAGCCATGACCGCGCCTGGGCGCGCTGGCTTCAGCGGGCCATCGAGACCTACGCCGTTCCCCAGCGATTGATCGGCCGGTCGACGCCGGCCGGCGCTGCGCCGCAGCGTCTGCGGCCGGTATTCAGGGACCGCACTGAACTGGCGGCCGACGCCGACCTCGCCGGCAGGGTCCAGGGCGCGCTGGAGCAATCGGCTTATCTAATCGTCGTCTGTTCACCGGACGCGGCGGCGTCCCGTTGGGTGGATAACGAAATTCGCCAATTCCGGGCTGCGCATGGCGAGGGTCGCATCCTGGCGGTCATCGTGGCCGGCAGCCCGGGCGGCTCGCACGAAGACTGCTTTCCGCCGGCGCTGCGCTACCGCGACGAAGCCGGTGAGCGAACCCATGTCGAGCCTATCGCCGCCGACCTGCGTCCCGGGGGCGACGGCCGGCGCATGGCCCTACTCAAGCTCGTGGCCGGTATGCTGGGCGTGGGCCTGGACGAACTCGTGCGCCGGGACGCGCAGCGACGAACGCGCCAGTTCGCCGCCCTCGCGGCTGCATCATTCGCGGGCATGACCGTCATGGCCGGCCTGGCCGGGGCCGCCTTCGTGGCCCGCAACGAGGCCCAGCGCCAGCGGGGCCAAGCCGAAGGCCTGATCGAATTCATGCTCACCGATCTTCGCAAACGGCTGGAGCCTTCCGGCCGGCTGGACCTCATGGACGGCATCGGGCCCAAGGCCCTGGCCTACTACGCCGCCCAAAATCCGGGCGACCTGGATGCGCGAGCCCTCAGCCAGCGCGCCGGCGCCTTGCGGCTCATGGGGGAAATCAGTGAGCAGCGCGGCCACCTGGCCGAAGCGCTGAAAGCCTATGAAGCCGCCTCCGCAACCACCGCCGAACAGCTGGCGCGCGCGCCTGATGACGGACAGCGCATCTTCGACCACGCCCAGAACGTCTACTATGTCGGGGAAATCGCCTACAAGCGCGGCGAGGTGGCCAAGGCCGAAGCGTCGTTCAAAAACTATGTGTATCTCGCCGGCCGCCTGACCCGGCTCTACCCTGGCCGCGACGACTGGCGCATGGAGATGAGCTACGCCGAGACCAGTCTCGGCGCCCTCTATCTCGAACAAGGCAGAACCGACGAGGCGGTCAGGGCTTTCACGGTCGGCCTGAACGTATCGCAGGGGCTGGCCGCCAGACACCCGACCGATAACGATCAGGCCCAGCAGGCCGGCACGGCTCACGCGTGGCTGGCCGACGCGTTTGAAAAGGAGGGGCGGCTGGGCGATGCCCGCGCGCACCGCCTGGCTCAATTGGCGTTGGCCCAGGCCTCTCTGGCCCGCGATGGCAGCTTCCAGAAGGCCAAGGTCGACACGATCGTCGCCACGCGCGCTCTGGCGCGGCAGGACATGCTGAGGGGTGACGTGGCGGCGGCGCTCAAGGTTTACATGGATGCGGCCGCACGCGCGGAAGCTCTGCTCGCCAGCCAGCCGGACAATATGGACCTGACGGTGTATTCGGCCGCCATCGCCGAGCTCGACCTCGGCGAAACCCTGCTGGCCGCGCGGCGATACGCCGAAGCCGACCAACATCAGCAGCGGGCGGCGGCGCTGGTCGCCACGGCCCTGGCGCACGACGCCACGGTCACAGAATGGCAAGGCTATCGGGCCCGGGCCCGCCTCCTCGAAGCGGCGCTCGCCGCGCGACGGGGCGACAGGGCCGGCGCGCTGCGTCTCGATACCGCAACTCTGGCCAAGCTCGCCGCCGAGCCGCTTGTGGGGATCAACACTGACGCCCGCTGGCTCCTGGATCGCGCTCGCCTGCAGACTGGCGACGACTTGGCCGCTCTCGGCCGGAGCGCCGAGGCTCGCGCCCAGTGGACGGCCGCCGCCGACGACCTCAATGGCCCGCTCGAGCGCTACGAGCCCCGGCTGTTGGTGGTGCTGGCGCGCGCTTACCGGCGGCTCGGCCGGATTGCGGCCGCCCGCGCCGCCGCCCAGCGCCTCGCCACCCTTCTCCCGGCGACCGCGCATACCTAAGTCCAGCGCATTCCGCGCCGGACCGAGGAGAACGCCCCATGAAATACAACCAGCTTGGCCGGACCGGCCTCTATGTGTCGGAAATCTGCCTGGGGGCCATGACCTTCGGCGGCAATGAAGACGCCGGTATCTGGCGCGCCATCGGCTCGCTCGACCAGGGCGCCGTGGATGACATTGTCGGACGCGCCCTGGCCGCGGGGGTGAATTTCTTCGATACCGCCGACGTCTATTCGTTCGGCGAGTCTGAGCGCCGCCTCGGCCAGGCGTTTAAGAATCTCGGCGCCAAGCGATCGGACGTGGTCATCGCGACCAAGGCGCACGGGCGCATGGGGCCCAGGCCCAACGAGGTAGGCTCCTCGCGCGGTCACATCATGGACAGCGTGAAGGCCAGTCTGGAGCGTCTGCAGGTCGACCACATCGACCTCTATCAGATCCACGGCAACGACCCGGTCACCCCGATCGAGGAGACCCTGCGCGCCCTGGACGATCTCGTGCGCGAAGGGCTGGTGCGCTATGTCGGCGTGTCCAACTGGGCGGCATGGAAGATCGCCAAGGCCGTCACCCTCTGCGACGAACGCCACTGGGCGCGGTTCGAGACGTTGCAGGCCTATTATTCCATCGCCGGCCGCGACCTGGAGCGTGACCTCATCCCCATGATCAGCTCCGAGCGCCTGGGCTTGATGGTGTGGTCGCCTCTGGCCGGCGGCCTGCTGTCAGGCAAGTTTGGGCCGGACGCGCAGACCCCGAACGATGCCCGGCGGGCCAGCTTCGATTTCCCGCCCGTGGACCGCGATCGCGCGTGGGCGTGCGTGGCGGCGATGCGCGAGGTTGGCGAACGCCACGGCGTCTCGGTGGCCCGGGTGGCCCTGGCCTGGCTGCTGGCCAAGCCGCACGTGATGAGCATCATCATCGGCGCCAAAACCGTGGATCAACTCGATGACAATCTGGCCGCCGCCGACCTGGAGCTTACGGCCGAAGAGGTGGCGCGCCTGGACGAGATAAGTGATCTGCCGATTGAGTACCCGGCCTGGATGTTGGCCTGGTCACGCGGCCTTGGGCGTGTGCCCGAACCGTTCAGGCCCAGAACACACGCCGCCGAATAGGTCGGGCTCAGGCGTTGGGGCTTTGTAGGGCGAACGCGGCCCCCTGAGGATCGCGGGCCTGGACCACCCAGTCGCCGGTGGGCACCTGCATCGGTCCGTTGACCACGGTTCCGCCGCCCGCCTTCAGCCTCTCGGTGGCCGCGCCGACAGCGTCGACGCCGAAGTAGTAGCCCCAGAACGAGACGGGCATGTGCGTTGGCCGGGTCATGATGCCGCTGCGGTCGCGGCCATCGTAGGCAAACAGCTGATAGAGGCCCATCGACCCCATGTCGTGGCCGGCGGATTTCTCCCAGCCGAACATCTTCGAATAGAACTCAAACGCCGAGGGACCGTCAGTGGTCACCAGTTCCCGCCAGCTCGGATAGCCAGGCCCGCCGAGCGCCGGCGGCGCGGCCCCATCGGCGCGCGGCAGCGGGGTGAACAAGACCAGGATCGCGCCTTGCGGGTCCGCGACCACCGCAAACCTGCCGATGCCGGGGATGTCCGTGGGCGGGCGATGGATGGCGCCGCCCGCCGCCTCGAACCGCCTGGCGTAGTCGTCGGCGTTGTCGACCGCCACGTAGCCCAGCCACACCGGCCCGGCGCCCGCGGCATCTTCTGGCGCTTTCAGGAGGCCCGCCACGCCGCCTTCGGACGTGTTGAAGGTGAAATAGGCGCCCTGGCCGACGTCCTCAGCGGTCCAGCCGACCACCTTGCCATAGAAGTCCTGCGCGGCCTTGGTGTCGGTGGTCATCAGTTCGTACCAGTTGAACTTGCCGGTGACGGTCATGGACCTTCTCCCTGTCGGATCTTGCTGTGAGATGCGAATGGCCGCGATCTGCGTCCCCGGCTACGCCTTCTTGGCCTGGTTAAAGGCCCACTCGACGCCGAAGGGATCGCGCACCGACCCGTAGCGGTCGCCCCAGAACATCTCCTGGACCGGCATCCCCGAGGTCACGCCCGCCTTGACGGCGCGCTCGTACCAGGCGTCCGCATCGTCGACCATGAGGGCGATGGTGAAGCCCGCTGGCCGTTGAGGGTTGTGGCCATGCTCGGGGTAGAAGTCGCTCAGCATCAACGAGCCGCCATTCAGGTACAGGTGGACGTGCATCGTCCGGCCCTTTTCGTCGGTCGGATGCATGGCGGCAATCGTCGCCCCGAACGCGCGCTCATAGAAATGCGCCGCGTTCACCGCGCCTTCGAGTTGCAGATAGGGGACGACGGGCGTGCGCGCTGGAGCCTGGGCGGCCACCATTTCGGCGATTTTCGTGTCGGTCACGGGGATTGCTCCTTCCTTAGTGATTGGACGTCGGAGGGGGGTTTGGCCTTAGGACGTCGGCGGCGCGGCGGTTCCGACAGGGCGGGCGGACTTTTCCGGCGGAGCGGCGCCGGCATCCCGCTCGAGCCGATCCAGGCGCCCGCGGATGAAAGCCGCCTGGACCGGATCGGTGGCCAGGGCAATGGCGCGATTGAACGCCTCGCGGGCCTCGCCTGGACGCTCGAGCTGAAGCAGCAGCGCGCCCTTGGCCCCATAATAGTGAAAATACCCGCCCAGGCGGTCCTCCAGGGGCGCGATCAAGTCCAGCGCCGCCCCGGGACCACGCGTTTTGGCCACGGCGACGGCGCGGTTCAGCGTCACCACGGGCGAGGGTTGGACCCGCTCCAGGGAGGCGTAGAGCGCGTCGATCTGGGCCCAGTCGGTGTCGTCGGCCCGCGTGGCGCGGCCATGCAGGGCGGCGATCGCGGCCTGGATCTGATACGGCCCGGGCCGGCGGTGGCGCATGGCCTTGTCGATCAGCGCCAGGCCTTCGGCGATCGGCCTGGCGTCCCACAGGGTCCGGTCCTGGTCCTCGAGCAGAACCACCTCGCCGCCGGTGTCGATGCGCGCGCCGCGCCGAGAGTGCTGCAGCAGCATCAGCGCCAGGAGACCCATAATTTCCGGCTCGCTCTCGAATAGGCGGAGCAACAGCCGGCCAAGCCGTATGGCTTCGTCGCATAGCCGCTCCCGCGACGCCTCGGCGGGCGCCGAATAGCCGGCGTTGAACACCAGATAAATCATGGCCGCGACCGCGGCGAGGCGCTCAGCGCGATCGACCGCGTTGGGCGTCTCGAACGGCGCCCCAGCCTTCGCCACCCGCGCCTTGGCTCGGGTGATGCGCTGCTCCATGGCCGCTTGGCCGACCAGGAACGCCCGGGCGATCTCTTCGACCGTCAGGCCCGAAACAATGCGCAGGGCGAGCGCGATCTGCTGGGTGTCGGGCAGGTCCGGATGGCAGCAGACAAACAGCAGGCGCAGGATGTCGTCGCGATAGTGGGCCTCGTCCAGGCGTTCCACCAGCGAGACCTCGGCGTCCTCGCTCTCCGAAATCGCGGCCTCGTCCGGGAGCGGCCGGTCGCGGGCGCGCCGGCGGGCGCCGTCCAGAGCCGCGTTGCGGCCCACCAGCACAAGCCATGCGGTCGGATCCCGCGGCGGCCCCTTGACCGGCCAGGTCTTGAGCGCCCTCAGGCACGCTTCCTGGAACGCCTCTTCTGCGACGTCGAGATCACGGAAATAGCGCAGCAGAGCGCTTACGGCCCGCGGCCGGGCGGCGGTGATGGCGCCATCGATCCAGGCTGCGTCGGTCATCGTCGTTGGCGTTTTCAGGCGCTGTCAGACAGCCGCTGGCGCCACCCGCGCGTCGTCGTTGTAGAGGGCGATGGGGCGGATCTCATAGGCGCCGCCGGGGTTGGCCTTGGCCAGTTCCCGAGCCACGTCTAGCGCGTCGTCCAGGTCGTCGGCGTCGATCAGATAGAGGCCGAGCAGCTGCTCCTTGGTCTCGGCGAACGGACCGTCGATGACCAGCGGTGGGTCCTGGCTCTTGCGCAGGGTGGTGGCGGCGGTGGTTGGCAGCAGGCGAAGCGAAGCGCCGAGCTTGCCCCTGGCCGCCAGGCGCCCGCGCACCTCGGCCAGGCGGCCCATGACGGCGTCTTCCTCTTCCTTCGACCACGACCAGACGTGGCCTTCGTCATGGTAACAGAGGATGGCGTACTGCATGTCGGCGCTCTTAAGGGGCTGTGGATCCAGGACGAACGAATACGCCGTCGCCCGACAGAGCGCGCAGACATTTTTCGCCTTTCAGGCTGGGGCCATGCCCTTCTCGGTCAACTCCTTGATGGCGCCGTCGGTCTTTTTCAGCCGCTCCAGCCCCATGCCGCGGAGCACATTCGCCGCCTTGGTGAACTGAATGTTGTCATAGCCGACGATCTCGATCCGGTTGCCCCAGGGGTCGCGAAAATCCAGGAACGGTCCTGGCAGGGTCGACACCCCGGCCTCGCCGAGCGCCGCGCGAACCGCCTCCTTGTCGTCGACCACCAGGCCGAAATGGCGCCCGTCGTCGGCGGGTTGCTTGCGACCTTTCTGCAGGGCGATGAACTGATCGCCAAGATCGATGAAGGCCATCTCGGCGCTCTTGCCGCGCAGTTTGAAGTCGAACAGGGCGCCATAGAACTCCAGGGCCTCGTCGATGTCGCCGACCTCGAGCGCCACGTGGTTGAATCCGACGGCGCGCGCCTTCCTGGCCTTGGCCATAACTCACTCCCTTTGCCTGTGAGAATCGAGAGGTGGGGAGCGGGTTAGCGGGGCGCAATGCGCCCGGCCCGGCCGCAAATCATAGCACCGCGACCGCCTGGATCTCGACGCGTATCTCGGGGGTCAGCAGGGCCTTGACCCGCACCGCGGTCGATGGCGGCCGGATCCCGGGCAGGATTTCCTCCCGGGCGGCGGTCACCTCCAGGGCGTCGTCCACGAACGGCCGGCCGGTCTCGTCCTCGACCAGGTACCAGGTGAGATGGACGATGTCCTGCCAACGCCCGCCGGCCAAAGCGATGACGTCCCTGATGTTGCGGAACGCCTGCGCCGCCTGGGCCTTAAGGCCGCCTTCGACGATCTGGTGGCTGGCGTCCATCCCCACCTGGCCGCCGAGGTAGATGAGGCCTCCGGCGCGCGTGGCCTCGGACAGACCGAACGGCTCGATCAGCGGCTTCATGTGTTCGCGGGTGAGGAAATCGACCATGGGGGGTTCACAGGTTGCGTTGGCGGGCGACTTCATGAGCGGCCCTGATGCCGGAGCGCAGGCCGCCCTCGATGCATCCGGCCCATTCGGTCGAGGTTTCCGAACCCGCCCAGTGTACGCGCCCGCAGGCCTCGCGCAGGGCGGGCCCGAAGCGGCTCATCACGCCCGGGGCCATGGTCCCGACATAGCCGTGGGTCCAGGGCTCCAGCGTCCAGTCGTTGTCGTCATAACCGATGGGGTCGGCAGCCTTTTGACCGAAGAAGCGGACGAGCGAAGCGATGACCTGCTCGCACCGCGCGGACCGGCCCGCAGCGCTCATTTCCAGGGCGCGCGCGCCCTCGATAAAGGCCAGCAGCATCGCCGGTCCGGTGGGCTGCACGTCGTCCATGACAATGCCCAGCAGGTCATCGTCGGTGGCGATCTGGCCTGAGAAGCCCGCCTCGCGCCAGAACGGCGTCGCATAGGCTATGACGACCTTGATGATCGCGCCCATGGGCATGCGCTGCTGCAGACCGTCGCGCTTTGCCGGCAGATGCGGTTCGAACTGGATGCGCTGGGCCGGGCCCGGCGGCGTGGCGACGATGACGGCGCGGGCCTCGAACTGGCCGCGGTCGGTTATGACGCGCACGCCGTCGTCATCCTGGACGATCCGGCGCACCGGCGCGGACAGCACGACCCGCTCGCCCAGCTCCCGCGCCAGGCCGGCGGCGATCTGGTGCATGCCGCCGATGAACTTGGCATCCAGCATGCCGCCCTTGACGCCCATCATATGGCCCAGTCCGCCATTGCTGCGCAGGGCGTCCAGGAGCCACAGGTACGACACCTGAGACGCCTCGACCGCCCAGGCCCCGCGTGAGACCAGTCGGGCGAACGCCCGCGCTTCGGCGGAACGCAGATGGGTGGTGATCCAGGATTCCACGGTCATGGCGTCCCACGCCCGGGCCTTGGGCGCGTTCCACGGAGCATCCTTGGGGACCTGGGCCATGTCCCGGTCCCAGCGCTTCTGCATGCGATCAAGCTCGATCAGCGCCAGTAACGACATACGCGGAACGTCGGTCTTGGTGTGGCTGAGCTTGCCGGCCAGCTTCAGCGCCGTCTCGCCCTCGTTGTATTGGGCGTAGGTGGCGATCCCCAGCCGCTCGGCCTCGGCCAGCAGGACGCTGTGCTGCGCGCCGACCCACTGACCGCCGAAATCGACCACCCGGCCGGCCACCTCGCCGCGCTTGGTCCGCCCGCCGACGCGGCTGTCGGCCTCGAGCACGATCACCGAGCAGCCGAGATCCGCCAGTTCGCGCGCCGCCTTCAGTCCGGAGACCCCGGCGCCGACCACGATCACCTCGGCTCTTTGATCCATGATGGCTCCCCGCTTGCGGCTGACGCGCGATTTATGTAAACGCGTTCCTATAAAGCAAGTTTTATTTCCCGGAACAGCGTCCGTGAATGCACCAAGAGGCCGGCCGCCGCGCAAAGCCGAAGCGGTCGAGCACCAGCGCGCCGCCCTTCTGGGCGCCGCGGAGCGCCTGTTCGCGGCGCGCGGTTATGAGGGCGTTTCCATGCGCAACGTCGCTCGCGAAGCGGGCTGCTCCGCCGCCGCCCTCTACCGTCTGTTCCCGCACAAGCGCGCCCTGCTGCGCACGATTTGGGAGGACGCTTTGGCCAGCCTCGACGCCAGCCTCGAGCAGGCGGCGGGGGGCGAGCCGGATCCGGTAGCGCGGCTGAAGTCGATTGGCGGCGGCTATGTCGCGTTCTGGGTGGCCAATCCGGACCACTTCAGGGCCATGTTCCTGATCGAAGACCGGGTCACGGGCCCGGACGAGCGCTATTTCGCGCACACCTCGCCCAATCTGGTTCGCCTGGTGCGCCTGTTCCAGGCGGCGGCGCAGACGGCGGTCGACGCCGGAACTCTGGCCGGAGACTCCGGCCAGGTGATTGAGCTGATCTTCTGCGCCTTGCATGGCGTCGCCGCGGGCGTGATCGGCATGCCGGAATATGACTGGGGCCCCGCGGACGTCCTGGCCGGACGGATGATGGACACACTTCTCGCCGGCCTCTTGCGCCGGGGACCGGCGAAGCGAATTTGAGCGCAAGAGACGGAGTTTCCCGGCCGATCCGAGGGTCTATGCCGCCTTCATCAGATGCGAAGGAGCCGGCCATGCTTGAGCGAACCCCGACCGACGAGACCCGCTGGGCCGCCGTTCTCAGCCGCGACACCCAGGCCGACGGCCAGTTCTTCTATGCCGTGCGCACCACCGGCGTTTACTGCAGGCCCTCGTGCGGCGCCCGCCCGGCCCGTCGCGAGAATGTCCGTTTCTACGCCACTACGGCGCAAGCAGAGGCCGCGGGTTTCCGCGCTTGCAAGCGCTGCCGGCCCAATGAAGCGCCCATGGCCGCGCGGCGCGCCGAGATCGCGGCCGGGGCCTGCCGGACCATCGAGGCGGCGGAGACCCCGCCCTCCCTAGCCGACCTGGCCTCGGCCGCCGGTTTGAGCCCCCATCACTTCCACCGCCTGTTCAAGGCCCAGACCGGCGTCACCCCGAAAGCCTACGCCGACGCCCACCGCGCCCGCCGCATGCGCGAGGGCCTCGCCGGCGCCGGCACGGTCACCCAGGCGATCTACGACGCCGGCTTCAATTCCGGCGGCCGGTTCTATGAACGCTCCGCGGCGGTGCTAGGCATGACCCCGACCCGGTTCCGGCGCGGCGGCGAACGCACGATCATACGCTTCGCCATCGGCCAGTGCTCGTTGGGCGCGATCCTGGTGGCGGCGACTGCCATGGGCGTGTGCGCGATCCTGCTGGGCGACGATCCGGCGGCCCTGGCCCGCCAGCTGCAGGACCGTTTCCCGCGCGCCGAGCTTATCGGCGCCGACGCCGCCTTCGAGGCCGTCGTGGCCAAAGTTGTCGGCCTGGTGGAGCGACCGGGCGTGGCCCTGGACCTGCCCCTCGACATTCGCGGCACCGCCTTCCAGCAGCGGGTGTGGGAGGCCCTGCGTCAGCTCAGAAGCGGTGAGACGGCCAGCTACGCCGATATCGCCCGCCGCATCGGCGCGCCGACCGCCGCGCGGGCGGTGGCCCAGGCCTGCGCCGCCAATTCCCTGGCCGTGGCCGTGCCCTGCCACCGGGTGGTGCGCACAAACGGGGATCTGTCGGGTTATGCCTGGGGCGTCGAACGCAAGCGCGCGCTGCTCGACCGCGAAGCGGCCGCTTAACCTGAGGTGATCCCATGACCTATGCCATCGTCGGCCTGCCTGTCGAACCCTTCCGCCCCCTGTTTGGCTTACCGGACGAGGATCTGGCCGCCCATCACGTGGTGCGCGTGGTCGCCGACGCGCCGGTCGGCTATCCCTGCCGGGTGTTGCTGGAGGACGCCCGAACGGGCGACACCCTGCTGCTGCTGAACCATGAGTACCAGAACGCCGACACGCCCTATCGCGGCCGGCATGCGATCTTCGTCAATGAAACCGCCGAACGCCCGCGCCGGTTCGTGGACGAAGTCCCGCCCGTGCTTCTCGTCCGTCTGGCCATCTCTTTGCGCGCCTTCGACGAGGCCGGCATGATGATCGACGCCGATCTAGCTTCTGGGGCGGCAATCGAGCCCGGGATCCTGCGTCTTCTGGACAACCGGCGCGCGTCCTACCTCCACGCCCACAACGCCGCCCGGGGCTGTTACGCGGCCCGGATCGAACGCGCCTAGTCAGCCGTTGATAGGGTCTCAGCCCACTCCGCAGCGATCATGGCCGCCCCTAAACTCGCCGCCTACCGCCAAAAACGGGATTTCCACCACACCGGCGAGCCTTCGGGGCAGGCCGGCGGCATTGACCCCGCCGAGCGCCGGCGCTTCGTGGTCCAGATGCACGACGCCAGCCGCCTGCATTTCGATCTGCGCCTGGAGTGCGATGGGGTGTTCAAGTCGTGGGCGGTGACCCGCGGGCCCTCCTTGGACCCTGCTGATCGGCGCCTGGCGGTCGAGGTCGAGGACCATCCGCTCGACTATGGCGACTTCGAGGGAACGATTCCCGAGGGCCAATACGGCGGCGGAACGGTCGAGATCTGGGATCGCGGTTACTGGGCGCCCGAAGCCGGCTTCGAGGATGTGGGCGCCGCCCTCGACCAGGGCGAGCTCAAGTTCGCCTTGGAGGGCGAACGCCTGCGCGGCGGCTGGGTGATCGTGCGCATGCGCGACAAGGCCCGCGCCGGGCGCAAGAACTGGCTGCTCATCAAGCATCGCGATTCCGCGGCTGTGGATGGGAGCGGCGCGACCCTGGCCGCCGAGGATCGCTCGGTCGCCTCGGGGCGAACCCTGGCGGCCATCGCCGCCGGCCGGGGCAAGCACCCCACGCCGTTCATGACTGGGGTCGCGGCCGAAGCCGAGCCGGTTGTGGTGATGGATGTCGCCATCTCCCATGCCGACAAGACCCTTTGGCCGGATGGCGGCGACGGCGCGCCGGTCACCAAACTCGACCTGGCCCGATATTACGAGTCGGTGGGGTCCTGGCTCATGCCCCATATCCGCGGCCGGCCCTGCTCGCTGATCCGCATGCCGGACGGGATCGCCGGCGAGCGTTTCTTCCAGCGCCACGCTGGGCGCGGCAACTCTTCGCTGTTCAACGAGGTGACGGTATCCGGCGACCGCAAACCCTATCTGCAGATCGACCGCCCGGAGGCTCTGATCGCGGCCGCCCAGGTCGGCGCGGTGGAGCTGCACCCGTGGAACTGCGAGCCGTTCAAGCCGGAGCAACCCGGCCGGCTGGTGTTCGATCTCGATCCGGCGCCGGATGTGGCCTTCGACGACGTCGTGGCGGCCGCCCTCGAGGTGCGCGCCCGTCTAGAGGCCCTGGGCCTTGTCGCCTTCTGCAAAACGACCGGCGGCAAGGGGCTGCACGTCGTCACCCCGCTCGAGGCCGAAGGCGCTGACTGGCCGACCGCCAAGACCTTCGCCCACGACTTCAGCCAGGTGATGGCGGCCGAGGCGCCCGACCGGTTCGTGGTTAACATGGCCAAGAAGCAGCGCGAGGGGCGAATCTTCATCGATTATCTGCGCAACGACCGCATGGCCACCGCCGTGGCCCCGCTTTCGCCGCGCGGACGCGCAGGCGCGCCTGTATCCATGCCGCTGCCCTGGCCCCAGGTGAAGAAAGGCCTCGATCCGGCCGGGCTCACCGTGCGCTCGGTTCCGGCGCTCCTCGGCAAGCCCACCGGTTGGGAAGACTATTTCGAAGCCGAGCAACCGCTGGCGGACGCCATAGCGCGCCTGGCCAAACCTTAAGGCGCCAGTCGGTAGCCGCCGGCTTCGGTGATCAGCAACCGGGCCGCCGCCGGGTCAGGCTCGATCTTCTGCCGCAGGCGATAGACATGCGTCTCCAGCGTGTGGGTGGTCACCGCCGCGTTGTACCCCCAGACCTCAGCCAGCAGCTCTTCGCGCGAGACCGCCTTGGTCCCGGCCCGATAGAGATACTTCAGGATGTTGGCTTCCTTTTCGGTGAGGCGCAGCTTCTTGCCCCGCTCGTCAACGAGCAGCTTGGCCGCCGGTTGGAATTCATAGGGCCCGATGCGGAACACCGCATCCTCCGACGCTTCGTGGTTGCGCAGCTGGGCGCGCATGCGCGCCAGCAACACATTGAACTTGAAGGGCTTGGTCACATAGTCCCCGGCCCCGGAGTCGAGGCCGAGGATGGTGTCGGCCTCGCCCGTGGCGGCGGTGAGCATGATCACCGGAGCGCTGACCCCGGCCTGGCGTATCAGTCGGATCGCCTCGCGCCCGTTCATGTCCGGCAGGTCGACGTCCAGCAGAATGAGGTCGGGGCGACCCGTCTTGGCCCCCTCGATGCCTTCCGCCGCCGTGGCCGCGGTGGTCGGAGTGAATTCCTGGTGCAGTTCGAGCTGTTCGGACAGAGCGTCGCGCAGCTCGGCATCGTCGTCGATGATCAGGATCGTCTTGCGTCGCGCCATGGACCGGACCATGCACCGTTTGACAGCCGCACGCCAAGCGTATCACGCCCTGGTTTGATGATCTTCACCGCCTTCGCTGACGGATGGATGGAGCTGCCGGGCCGCTTGGCGCGGTGCGCCTTGGGTTCCGCTGCCGTCGTCGCCGGCGGGGCCAAACGCGAGGGCGACGGGTCTTCGCCCGCCGGACTGTGGCCCATGCGCCGGGTGCTGTGGCGTCCGGACCGCGGGCCGGCCCCGGCCACGCGGCTCGCCAGCGCCCCGATCGCGCAGGACCATGGCTGGTGCGACGCCCCGGACGACCCGGCCTACAACC
>OUNO011322619.1_pt1 | contig 30261 bp, 31 predicted proteins | sample 1779811 | NCBI WGS metagenome assembly OUNO01 (sample SAMEA3914804, study PRJEB12502) | metagenome | biome: forest; material: soil | place: Canada | collected 2010-06-25 | depth 0.3 m
CCAAAATCTTCGAGAAAAAGAATCAGGCCAAAGAGAATCAGAATTTGAGGGAGGAATACGAGAGTCGCCCCTACTCCGGCAATCACACCATCCGCAAGGAGGCTCTTCAACATTGCTGGCATCGCGGTCGCATTTACTGACGTCGCAAGCCACTTGAAGAATCCATCAATCAGGTCCATTGGATAATGAGCCAGATTGAACATGAGCTGAAAGGTCATTCCGAGCACGAAGATCAAAATCAAAGATCCCCACAGCGGATGCAGGATCAAATGATCAATGCGCTCACTCCGCGCGTCTGTTTTCCCCTTTTTCAGAAGAACCCGTTTCAAAAACTCATCGGATTTTTTATAGAACGACAGAATCTGCATCGAGACATCGCGCCCGGACATCTCCGCGCTCTTTTCTCCGAGGAAGGCATCCTTCGCCCGCTTCTGGTTCGCAATTGCGCACTCCAGTGCTACGGTCAGTTCTTTCAATCCTTTTTTCTTCGTTGCAACTGTCGGAATGACGGGAACACCCATGGCAGCCGCAAACTGAACGAGATCAAATTCAAATCCGCGTTCACCCGCAAGGTCCACCATGTTCAAAGCGACAACCGCGGGAATCGTGATCTGATCCAGCACCTCGATTAGAAAACGAACCGCGCGTTGGGGCTGGGTGGAATCGATCACCAGGATCATTCCATCAAATGAATGACTTTCGAGTGCGCGTCTGAGTACACCCTCATCTTCCGTGTAAGGACGGAGACTGTAAGCGCCAGGAAGATCGATCAGAGTTGCGGGTTCACCATTCGGAAGAATGAAATCCGCTTCGGCACTCTCGACAGTGACACCACTGTAGTTGGCCACGCGCTGCTGGGAGCGGGTCAGGCGGTTAAACATCGCCGTCTTCCCCGCATTCGGGGTGCCTACCAAGGCGATGCGTTTGCGGGTCATGGCTTGATTTTCCGGACCTGAATCAGATTTGCCTCTTCGCGTCTCATCGCGTAAACGGCGTCTTTTACCCGGATGCTGACCGGGTCACGCGACACCGGAGCCTCTTTCAGGAGGTCCACTCGTTCGCCAACCAGGAATCCGATTTCAAATAAACGATGGAGATAGTTCTGCAGATCGTCTTCGACACAGAAACCAATGATCTCAGCACATTCCCCTGGCTTCAGGTCACCTAAACGTGCGGGTACTTCGCTGTTGAGAATCATTCTCATTTTATACTCTGAATCTAGCCTTGGGTCAAGATTGTGCTATCCTACCCTAATCATGGGAAAACTAGTCATTGTCCGTCACGGTGAAAGTCAGTGGAACCTCGAAAACCGCTTCACGGGTTGGGTGGATGTAGACCTGACTCCAAAGGGTACCGAAGAGGCGATTGCAGCAGGTCTCCTGCTCAAAAAGCTCGGCCTCGAATTCCACGAGACCTACACTTCCCTCCTGAAGCGTGCGATCAAAACTCACTTCCACGTGGTTTCTTCGATGGACCGCATCTGGTATTCCGTTACCCGCACGTATCGCCTGAATGAACGTCACTACGGTGGACTCCAGGGCCTGAACAAGAAGGAAACGGCAGACAAGTACGGCGACGAACAAGTGAAGATCTGGCGCCGTTCTTACGACGTCCTTCCTCCAATCCTTTCCGCTGAATCAGACATGAACCCGAAATTCGATCTCCGCTACCAGGGCCTTGGCCCCGATGCAACCCCGCTTGCGGAGTCCCTCGCCACCACCATTGATCGCGTGATGCCACTCTGGAACACCGACCTCGCCCCACGCCTGAAGGCTGGCGAGAACCTCCTGATCGTGGCGCACGGAAACAGCCTGCGCGGCCTGGTTAAGCACATCAAGAAACTCACCAATGACCAGGTCCTCGAACTCAACATCCCGACAGGCAAGCCATGGCTGTTCGAATTCGATAGTGAACTCAATTTGAAGTCTGATCGTTACGTAGAATAGGCTGCTCTAAAGCCCGTTCCTCAGATTGGCGATAATTCCAACACCAGAACCATTCACCCAGGTGAAATTCGCATGCGTCGCCTGCCCATTGGTTGCGGTTGTGTTTCCATAAATACCGAGCATGGTAAAACCAGATTGGTCATTCACGTAAGCATCACCCGCTGTGAAGCCGGATCCAGCAGTCATCGCACCATCACTCCAGTCGTCGAGCACACCAATCACCATGGAGTTATCCACTGTCGGCGTAATCGCAGGACTCGGATTATCAGCACCCGGAGTAAAGGACGTCACTTGATCGATTGGATTGGTCGAGTCGACCCCGGTGAAAACATCGATCCAGCCATCCCAACCGCTCCCGTAACTGATACTCACGCTGGTCAAGGCACTCGCAGAGTAAGCCACGTACATATTCAATGAACCCTGAAAGTCAGTTGGTCCGATTACCGGAGTCCAGGTCAGCCCGCCTCCCGAAACATCGTGCCCCGGATCACCTGCTACATAGATAATGAGCGTACTTTTCGCAGGCGCAGAGACCGTAAATGATCCGCTTCGAGAGCCCATTCCCGATACGTATGCGATCGCTGGAATAGGCGTGGGGGTCGGTGCTGGCGTAGCAGTTGGATTCGGGGTCGCAGTCGGCGTTGCCGGGGCAGCCAGAATCCCCGAAGACGTAAAGTCTGGCATCACCAGCGAATCACACCCAGCCAAAAAGAGTGCTCCACACAAAGCAGAAACATTGAACCAAGTCATTCCCCGCGTATGCATAATTACTCCCTGCTTATCTATTCTACCTACTCTTAGAATTCGAAAATAGTGTGTGAGCAATGACACGGAAATCGTGGAGCGACGATGGAAGGGGTGACACAGAGTCAGTTGAATGTTGAAGAATTGTTGCGGTGGCGTTTGTGCTGTTGCAGCAGCTGGAACTCTATTTCGATTAGTCGATCGCTTGCGGCATGATCGAGCAATGAATTTTTGCAAATACAGTTGGATCCATGTCGAAGTAATAGAACGACACTCTTTCAATCCCACGTTTGGGAAGCCGGCGAGATTTTATAGAAATCAAAGTCCCCCTCTTTCCACAACCCGGGGGAACGCCGTGGCAGGGGTGCCTTTAAAAAGAGTGTGCGTCCCGAGGGCAGTCACTTCAGCCATGGATGGCGATAGGAAGTGCAAGGGCAGGACGCCCGTTGCCCGAGGGATGCACACTCTTTTTAAAGGCACCCCTGCCCCACTCGCACACCAAAAACAAAAAAGCCCCGGGTGATCCACCCGAGGCTTCTTATTTTAATTTTTACGAAGACCTATTTCTTTTCAGAAGGCTTCTCGGACATGAGTTCGATCGCCATCCCGATTGGGATTTGCTTCTCCCCACCACCGCCGCCACCGGCCTGTGTAGGATCAATGCCGATCTTCTTGAGATCTTCATTCGTATCAGTAATCGCATCAGAGTTTGGTCCGAGAGAGCGGATGTAGTGTACAAGCGCCCAACGATCATCCGGAGGAAGTGTTCCGAAAGATGGCATCGCATTCAAACCGTGAGTCAGGGTTCCGAAGATCTGACTTGGTTTGCGGCCGTTCTTCCAGTTGTCTGCTTTCGTGAAGTTACGTGGCTTTGGATTGAGGCCTGCAGATGCAGCGCCGTTACCTTCACCGGTAGCTCCGTGACAAACGATACATTGGCTCATGAATTGCTCTTTACCGTGAGCCAGAAGCTCCGGAGAAGAAACCCATGGCTTCTCGTATTTGGATTTGGTTGCCTGAGCAACTGCGCCTTCAGGGATGATCGGACCTTTCACATAAACATCACCGCGGGTGAGCAAGTCACCGAAAGTGAGGATCATGAAGATCGCGAGGAAGATGAAGGAGGTGCAGAAGATCACCGTGTTTTCTTTATGGTCGTACTTCAGACCCATGAAGAAGAGACAAACGAGTGATGCCTTGATGGAGGCAACAATCATCGCCACTGCGAAGTTCAAAGGACCGAGGTCGATTTGAGCAACCGCAACCGTAACTACGGTGAGGAAAAGAAGGATACCCCAAATCTTAAACGTCATGGCGTTTGAAAGAATATGGTGCTGATGGTTTTCGTGTTTATGATCTGACATAGTCTTTAGTTTCCTCTCGCCTTAGCTCACAAGATACAACAGCGGGAACAGGTAAATCCAAACCAAGTCGACGAAGTGCCAGTAGAGACCTGTGATCTCAACCGGTGTATAGTAGTTTGGACCGAATTCGTTGCGGGATGCTCTGCGGATCAACCAATAGATGATCCCCATCCCGATAATGACGTGAAGACCGTGGATCCCGGTCATGACGAAGTAAACCGAGAAAAACAACGGTGCTTTCGCCACTTTCAATTCTTCATAGTGATAAAGGGCACCTGGAAGAATATGTTCGTGAATTTTGTGCGAGTACTCGAAGAATTTCACCACGAGGAACCCGCCCGCAAACATGAGGGTCAACCACAGGTTGCGAACGATCTTGTCTTTCTCGCCTCTTTGGGACGCGCTGACCGCGAGTGCCATGGTGAGGGAGCTGCAGATCAGAATCACGGTGTTCAATGCACCGAGGCGCCAGTTCAGGAGGTGGTGGACGTCCTTCATCATGTCCGGATAGAACACGCGAAGAACGGCATACGCCATGAACAAGCCGCTGAAGAAAAGAACTTCCGTTACGAGGAAGATCCACATCGCCTGCTTGCAGGATTGGAACTCTTCATCCGCATTTTTAAAGTGATGTGCATGATGACGTTCGTAGTAAGGGACTGAGCCTTGTGATTGTGACATTTCGTCCTTGTCCTTTCTTAAGCGTTGCTGCCCATTAATGCTTTTTCACCGCGGTATTCGTACGGACCTTCCGTAACAACCGGTTCCACGAGGAAGTTTTCCATTGGAGGAGGTGAAGCGGTCTGCCACTCGAGGGTCAATGCTCCCCATGGATTGCCTTCCGCTTTTTTGCCGGAGGTCAGAGCGCGAATCAAGTTCACTGCGACCACGAGGAAGCCCACACCGAGCATCCAGGAACCGAAGGTCGAAACGCGGTTCAAAGTGGTGAACTGTGGAAGGTAGTCTGCATAACGGCGTGGCATACCCAGGATCCCGAGAATGAACTGAGGGAAGAAGGTTACGTTGAAGCCGATCATGATGATCCATGCTGCGAACAATGCAGGACCTTCATTGTACATTTTTCCCGAGAATTTCGGGAACCAGTAGTGAAGACCCGCAAGGAACGCGAGCAAGGTTCCGCCCACCATTACGTAATGGAAGTGCGCGACCACGAAGTAAGTTGCAGTCAGGTGAACGTCGATGGAAACAACCGCGAGGAATACGCCGGTCAAACCACCGATGGTGAACACCCAGATGAATCCGAATGCGTACACCAGAGGCGTATTGAAACGAAGTGAGCCTTTGTACATGGTTGCAAGCCAGCTGAATACCTTCACTGCCGTTGGAATCGCAACGAGCATGGTAAGGAAGGAGAACACGAAGTTCGCCACTTCAGACTGACCACTCACGAACATGTGGTGACCCCATACAACGAAGGCAACGAGCGCGATCCCGAAGGTCGCAGCTGCAATGGCCTTGTAACCGAAGATCGGTTTACGGGAGAACACTGGAATGACATCGGAAATAATACCCATCGCTGGAAGAATCATGATGTAAACCGCAGGATGCGAGTAGAACCAGAAGAAGTGCTGGAACAGAACCGGGTCACCGCCGAGTTTCGGATCGAAGATACCGATACCGATAGTTCTCTCAAGAATGAGAAGAAGAAGGGTGATCGCCAGAACCGGAGTCGCGAGAACCTGAATAACTGAAGTACCGTAGAGCGCCCAAATGAAGAGCGGCAGGCGGTCCCAAGTCAGGCCCGGAGCCCGAAGCTTGTGAACGGTCACGATGAAGTTCAATCCGGTAAGAATGGAAGAGAATCCCATGATGAACGCACCGAGGAGCACGTAAGTCGCGCTGGATCCGGTACGGATCGAGTACGGAGCGTAGAATGTCCAGCCGGTATCAACACCCTTCAAGAAGAGCGTGCTTGCCGCGATGGTCGCGCCGAGGATGTAGATATAGAAGGAAACCAGGTTCCAGCGTGGGAACGCAACGTCCTTCGCACCGAGCTGCATCGGAAGAACGAAGTTCCCGATCGCTGCCGGAATCAGTGGAATCACGACCATGAACACCATGATCGCCCCGTGATACGTGAAGAAGCGGTTGTATTGGTCCGGACTGAACATCTTCGCACCAGGCGAGAGGAGTTCAAGACGAACCAAAAGTGCGAAAACCCCACCCATGAGGAACATGCAAAGGATCACGAGGAGATACATCATCCCGATCCGCTTGTGGTCCAAAGTAAGGAGCCAGGACTTCAGCCCCTTGGAGTGGTTAATATAGTTATCGCCGTGTGCAACAGTATTTGTGCTAGCAGATGCGTGTGACATAATCGTCTATTCTCCTGAATTACTTCAAACTCTTGATGTATTCGATGATCGAAGCGAGCTCTTCTTCGCTGACCAGGCCTTTGTAAGGAGGCATGGATGGCGGGAAACCTTCGACGATCTTCGCAGTTGGATTTTCAATGGATTCGCGGATGTAGTTGTCATCCACTTTCACTGTAATCGCTTTGCCGTTTTCGGTGACTTTCACTTCGGATCCGTAGATGCCTTTATAGCTTGGACCCACCAGCTTGCTTCCGTCCGCGGTGTGGCAGGCAAGACAGCCTTTAGCTGCAACGAGTGCCTTCCCTTTTTCAGCAAGGGACATCTGGCCGCCTTTTGCAGGCGCTTCATCTGTCAGACCTTCGCCGAGACGGTTCGCGCGGAAACCTGGGAAGGTCGGGTCAGCTGGAAGAGAATCAACATCGATCTTCTTGCCGGAGAGCCAGTCTTTCCACTGAACGTCCGTGAGCACGATCACGCGTGCAAGCATGCCTGAGTGAGAAGTACCGCAGTATTCGGTACAGAACACCTGATGGATGCCTGGCATTTTCGCTTCAAACCATACAGAAGTGTACATGCCTGGAACCACATCGGACTTCACGCGGAAGTTCGGGATGAAGAACGCGTGAAGCACGTCTTCGGAAGACATGATGAGCTTCACTGGCTTGTTCACTGGAACATAAAGATCGCCAATGGTGCTGGTGCCGTTTTTGTAAACGAACTGCCACAACCACTGTTTACCGATTACACGAACTTCCATCGAATCCGATGGAGCGTGAGTCATGTCACGATAAACCGACCAGCCCCAACCAAACATCACGAAGAGAAGGATGCTGGGAATGATCGTCCAGACCACTTCGAGACCGGTGTGTCCGTGAATGTATTTCGGTTTCTTGTGCACCTGTTTGCGATATTTGATCACGAAGACCGCCATCGCAATGCAGATACCTACGAAGAAGATCGCGCTTGTATAAACGAGAAACCAATAGAGTGTATCCCAGCTCTGAGCGACATCCGTCGCTGCCACTGGAAGTGTGGCTGCATTCGCGGCAGATCCACTGATCAGGGTGATTAAGCAAAGCATGAGCTTTGTCATTTGGTTTTTCCTTTCCTTTGTCTGGTCCAAAACACGGTGAGATAGCCGCCCAACATGGCGATAATCAACAATCCCCCCGCCTGCATCACTCGAAACGCCTGAACTGCATAGCCCCGGGAGTTTGGTTCGTAGTGATAGCAAAACATTAATAATCGATCGAAAACGCTTCCGATCTTGCCGCGGGACGCCTCAAGGAGTGCCAGCTTCAAGTTCTTCGGCTCATACGTGATCCCGTAGAGATAGCGGGAAATTGCACCTTCCGGAGTGAGCACAAAGGTCACAGCGGGATGCGCGTATTGTTTTTGGATCGAATCATACTTGTATTCAAATCCGAGCTGATCGGCAATTTTTTTAATCTGATCTTGAGATCCGGTTAAAAAATGCCAGCCCTGGGAAGCCGCCGTGCCGTCATGGCTTGCCTGCCCCTCTTCTTTTTCCAAGTAACTTTTAAGATAGTTCTGGCGCTTGAATTTCGCCATATTGAGGGAATCGTTCGGATTGATGCTGATGGTGACGACGTTGTATTCCTTGCCAATCGACCAGATCAGATTCTTCATCCCGTCTTTCACGCCATTGAGCACCATGGTGCACAACATCGGGCATTCAAAATAAACGAGATTGATGAGAACGGGTTTTCCGCCTGAGAAAAATTCCTGAAGTTTGTGCTTTTGAGCGTCTTCGGAGTCTGTGAATTCGAGGGAAGCGAGATCAAGCTTGTCGCCGAGGTGTTCTTTAATGCCGACACCATCGAGTTCGTCTGGAACTTTTCTTGGATCCGCTTTCAGTTCGACCGATTTGGGTGTTTTGTCAGCGGATGAAACCTGAGTAGAGGGCGCAGGAAGAGCGTGGGCCCACCCTGAAACCAACATCAACCCAAGACAAATAAGAGCACTCTTCTCCAGATGCCGCTTCACAAAATTATCCTCTTCGTATGAAAAATAGCGTAGCAGCTTTGAGGTTAATCTGTAATAAAAATATGACATTACCATGACAAAATTTTCTCAACTCTTCAGGGACCTCCTGAGTCTCACCAAATCGGAAATCGTGCTGCTCGAAGCGATCACACTCGCAGCCGGATTTTTCATCGGACAAACACTGGAGAGACCGGTGGATTGGCCACTCTTTTTCCTGCTTTTATCCGGCGTTTCCTGCCTGGCTCTCGGATCAGGCGCCCTCAATCAGATCCAAGAACGCAAAGAAGACTCGCAGATGGATCGCACTCGTTCTCGCCCACTTCCGAGCGGTCGATTGCCACTCGCGTTAGCGATCACTGTAACAGTCGCTCTCTTTCTAATCGGAATAGTTTGTCTGTGCTTCGTTTCAATGAGCGTCCTCACTCTCGGAATTTTGGCGGTCGTCAGTTACAACGGACTCTACACCCTCTGGTGGAAACGCAAGATGGCCTACGCGGCGATCCCCGGCGCCATCCCCGGAGCACTTCCCATCCTGATCGGATTTCAGGGAGCGGTGAACAACCTGCTCGACGTCCGCGGGTACTATCTTTTCGGCATACTCTTCTTCTGGCAGATGCCTCACTTCTGGGTCTTGGCCCTGAAGTATTCGAACGACTATGATCAGGGTGGTTTCCCCACCCTTCCGGTCGCTCACGGAACTCAGGTCACCCGCTTCCAGATCACCCTCTGGTGCCTGGCCTACGCTGCCTTCGGACTTCTCTCCGCACTCTTCTTCCCAATCGGAATTATCGGTCTCCTGGGTTCACTTTTGATCAGTGCCTGGCTTTTGTTTGAGCTTGTCCGATTCCTCAAACACCCCGAACAGAAAACCTGGCTTCGGTTTTTCTTAAGCATTAACTTCAGCTTAATCCTTTATCTGTTCGTGATTTCTACAGATCTCTGGTCAATCCTTTTACACCCACACAGCTAAACGAATTCCGTAGTATTTGAATTTCCTAACAATTCTTCTTGAAAGATTTTGCTCTGCGTTAGAAAATCTTAAATATGAAACACCACTGGAATAGCAAGGGATACGATTCCGAAGAACTGTATTTTGAGAAGGTTAACCGCGAGTTAATCAACGAGCTCAAAAAACAGAAATCACCCTCTGGGGAAACAGAAGGAACCAAGGTTGAGGCCTCGGCCGAGATCATTCCTTTCGAAAGACCTCAAAAGCAAAAGAAGGCCGCCTGAGACTTCCATGAGTAAGCCTGCGCGCAGCGCCTTTGAATTGCACTCCACTACTCGCTTAAAACTCCGAGCCGATCGGGCTTCCAAAAGCAGAACCCCGGGCTCAATGAAACTGCAATCCATGGAACATGCACGCGGGAATCAAGTGACGGGACGATCGGGCTGGCTCAATCAGCCCGGTCGCCCCCGCACCGAAACCATCCATTCATACCAATCAAACGAAATGCAAACATTGAAACCCAAGTAGTCGTGAAGTAACTAAAGAGATTCCACATGAAAAAACAAGAAACCCCGGTTCAATTGAACCGGCTCGCTGAACAAATTGGAAAGTACACCGAGCACTGGGGATTTAAAAAAATTCATGGAATGATCTGGACCCACATCTACCTCTCCACAGGGCCGATCTCGGCGCAGGAGTTGATCTCAAGACTAAACGTCTCGAAGGCGCTGGTCAGCCTGTCCATCAAGGACCTGCTGCAGTTCCGCCTCATTCTCCAGACAGACGAGAGCAAGAACAAGAAGAACAAATTTTATGTCGCCAATCTCGCCGTGAGCGAAGTGCTCGCTGCCGTCGTCCAGATGCGGGAACTCGTGATGCTGAAAGGCGTTCAGGGTGAATTCGAGAACCTCGCCGCTGCGAGAGATGAAATCCTCCGGAACGATCTGAGCATCGACCGCATTGCGAATCTGAGCACCATGATCTCAGGCCTCGAAGGAAAGCTGAATGCACTGGCCACCTTGTCAAAGCCGCAACAGGAGTCGCTTCTACGAAGCGGAGCCGTACCAGCGCTCAACCGCTTTGCGGTGAAGTGAATCCCGCTTTTCAGAAGACAGACTCGTCCAGATCCGGTTCGAGGAAAGCGCGCTTTTCAAAAAATGAAAGAGCGGGATGTGCCTGCGCAGGGTTCTCTTCTGCCGGTGAACTTTCACCGGATTAAAAGGCCCGAGGAAACTGAAGATCTGAAGCGGATTCTTCTTCACCCAGTTCCACGATCCCATTTCAAGCGTCAGCGGAAGGAACAACCGTCCGTCGCCCTTCTTCTCGCGTTCGAGCATCAGGTAATCCCAGATGTCTCCATGCGTGCGGTAATGCTTCGACTGAGGTTCAAACCGGTAAATGTGGTGAGGCAGCACCTGATCGAGAAGCTCCTTCAATGCAAACACTTCAGGCGCGCGTGAATAGACCTCGCGGCTCTTTGCATACGGCACCCAGATCTGATCAACGAGACCAAAGCCCGAATGAAGGTCGAGGATCAACGCACAGGGAGATTCATTCGTCTGCTTCCGCACGTAATCCAGTAGCAGGCGGTTTTCGAGCTCCATCCCTGCTTCCGTCTGGCTCTTGTTCCCGCGGAACCAGGGAAGCCTGGACGAAAGACTCTGGCCTCCGACCCCGAAACTCGCATCGGTTGAATCAAGAGGCGCATTTCTCATGAGATCCACGCCGTTTCCGTTCGAACGGCGAAGCATGCTCATGCCCACCGGATTCACGAGCGGAACAAAAAAGATGCGGAGTTTTTTCAAAACATCCTGCAGGGATTCATCCCAGGCGATGCGTGAAGAAAGATGCTTGAGATAACTGATCGCAACCCAGGTTCCGATCCGTTCGAGACCATGAACTCCACCGATGATTCCAAGCACAGGCGCATCGGGATCCCGACTTCCGATCGAGAAGGCCGGAATGGGAAAAGAGCGGGATCCTCGGGTGATCACACCCAGATCAATCACTTCTCCGTAAGGAGAGAGCTCATTTTTCAGCTTTAAAATTTCATCCAGTTCCGGCAGTAGCATGGCTCTCTCGTATCAGTTGGAAACTTGATTCTGCCAGACTCTTCTTACAGTCTCCCGGGCCTGGTAAAATCGTTCCCAAAAATGAGAGCGTTGCTTGAATCGGTCCGGAGTGAGCTGTGAGTCCTTTCAGGTGAGGCAGGATCTCCATGTCTCCATAGTACGGAACCAATCTGTTATCGTAAACCAAACTAAAATTATGCACTGGGACGTTGGCGTTGATTGCGCACTCATAAAGCGCAGGGCGAAACGGCAACACCTTGCTCCCGTCGGAGGAAGTCGCCTCCGGGAACAGCACCACAGGGATCCCTGTGGCCAGAACCGCTTCGATCTGCTGCATCTCCCGGGCACGGTTGTCACGGCTTCTGCGCTCGACAAACAGGCAGCCCGCAAGATTACAGATCGAGCCCACCCATCCGGACTCCTGCGTCTCAATCGAGGTGATGTAGAGCGCTGGAAACTGCGAGCTTAGGACGAGCATGTCGACATAGGACAAGTGGTTGCAGACAATCAGACCGGATAGATTCTTCTCCGCGAATTTTTTGGCGTCGACTTCGACGCCGAGAACGCGAAGCATGCGCTTTGAGTACTCCTGAATCAAAAGGGCCTTCGCCCGGAGGGTGCTCCCCTCCCGTCTTTCAATCCAGAAAGCATCCCAGAAGAAATGAACGATGAGCCCGAAAACGAGGATGCGTTTTCCGAGCAGATTAAAGCTGGTACTTTTTTTCATAAGCAGAGGTCAACTCACTCAGTCTCAATACTGTGAACAGATCGATGCAGTGAAATTCAGCATCGTAGGCAGGTTCACCCACCGCCACCGCTCCCGCGTTCAGATAACTCTGGAACAGGGACGGGATTTCAACCGCTTCATCGGATGCGAGCGGATCAAAGTTTGACTCCTGGGTGTTCTGGAACTGATATTTCACCCGCGGGGTGATGCCCCAGCGATCCACGTGAGCTTGCTTGCTCTTCAGGGTTTCAACCAGGTTGCGAGCCACTGAAGAAGATTCGGTTTTGATGCTGGAACAGCCAAAAAGGTATTCAGATCCGGTTGCAACCGCGTAAGCCGCGATCCCGCGCCAGAGCAGGTTGATCACCGCTCCCCGGCGATGCTCTTTTGCAATGCACGCACGACCGAGTTCCATCTTGATTCCAGGAATTGAGAGGAACTCGTTCAGCTGAAATTCGGTCTGGGAGTAAAATTGATTGGTGAATTTGGAACAGAGGATCCGGTAAGTCCCCACCACGTTGCCGTCACGACGATCGATGATCACGAGGTGATCACAGAGGAAGTCGTAAGTATCGATATCGATCTTCCCATCCATTCCAGTGATTCCGTACTCTTCCGAGAACACGGCGCCACGGAGCTTCAGCGAAGCTTCGAGTTCTGAAACCTGATCCACTGTCTTCAGAATATAACGGGCGTTTTCAACCCGGAGTTTTACGTGCGGTTGAAAGAGCCGAGCGGCTGGTTCGAATTGCGTTGCAGACACATCCTGAATCAGATCCATTGCTTCCATGATTGTTCCTCTTTGTTCCAAGATAGCAAACACGCTGAAAACAAGAATCTTGAAGCGGTCAAGATCCGGTCAGGATTCAGTCTTTGACCAAGCGCCAATTAAATGTGGTGATGGAACACGGATTCCGGAAGGTACGGATCCTTGATTGCAACGAGGTTGTTCTTTTTGTAGAACGCTGTCACACAAAGTCCGAATACACCGAGGAAGCCAAGCCATACGCCGACGTCGAATGGAGAGAATACCGGTCCATCCTGATAGAACTGAGGCTGAATCAGCCAGTTGTAGTCGAAATAGTGCATGACGAGGATCCAGCAAGCGGACAGGAACACCACTTCATCACTCCGCTTGTTACCGCGTGGCAACAGGATCAAGAATGGAAGACAGAAGTTCCCGATGAACAGGCCGAGAGACCAGCCAGTCCAAGCTGGACTGAAGCGAAGAATGAAAAAAGCAGTTTCTTCCGGCAAGTTGGCGTACCAGATCAACATGTACTGGGAGAACGCGGTGTAGGCCCAGAACACGGTGAAGGCAAACATCATCTTAGCGATATCGTGAACGTGGTTGGTGTTCACAATTTTGCCAAGGTAGCCATTACGCTTCATGATGATGGTCACGATCGCGAGTACTGCCCAGAAGCTCTGGAAGGAACCGGCGAAGATGTAAACCCCGAACATGGTGGAGAAGAAGTGCGCATCGATCGACATCAACTGGTCGAATGCGGACATCGAGAACGTGATCGCGAAAAACACAATGAACGCTACAGCCACTTTGCGGGCTGTTTCATAAAGAGGTTTGAATTCAGTCGCAGTGTCACTCTTCAGGGAGTAACCGACGAGTTTCTTCGCGAAGAAGTACCATCCTGCGATTGCAATCAGGGTACGGGTCATGAAGAAGCCCATGTTCAAGTAGCCTGCTTTTCCGAGAACAACCGGATCAGCGTGAACGTAAGCAAGGTCAGTCCATTTGTAGAGGCTTTTCGCTCCGAGAAACACGAGGATCGTGGACACGAGAACGAATGGAAGATAGTTCGTGAATCCTTCTGCAAGACGGCGAACCGCAGAAGACCACATGGAAGTGGTGATCCAGTGAATCGCGAGGAAGAAGACCGCGCAAATCGAAATCCCCATGAAGTAGAAGTGCGATCTCAAAACCGCAGTCCATGCATGAGCATGATCCCCACCCGAGAAGAGTGCGAAAAACGAGATCAGTCCGATCACGATTAATACACCGAAGATTCCGGTCCAAGCGCCGGCGCTCTTCAATACTCCCGGGTTCTCAATTTTTTGATCCGCGTGTGCGTGTCCCATAAAGTTCTCCTGAAAAAGATTAAGTATTGTCCTCTACGTATCCTTCGGCTTTTTTCATGTCTTCATCACTAGGATGTTTCGCACGATAGAGGACACGGATGTAATGAACGATTGCCCAACGCTCGTCTTCGCTGAGTTTTTCAGCATAAGAAGGCATGAGGTTCTGACCCAGAGTCATGATGTGAAAGATCTGACCATCTTTGTAGTCGCGAATCTTTTCGCTTTGCAAGGTTGGCGGGCGTGGGAAAAGCGGACGTGGCCAGTTCGGCTGAGCCGCAACCAGACCATTCCCTTCTCCGTTTTGACCGTGACAAACGATACAGTAAACGTTGAAGAGTTTTTGTCCCTGCTCAAGCACGTCTTTTGTGCGTGGAACCGGATTCAAGTGAGCTTTCGCCTCGTCCATCGTTGCGATCTCGTAAGGACGGAATCCACGAGGAATCACGCCTTCCGGAAGGGGTCTCATCGAGCCTTCTTTTTGAGCTTTCAAAGCAACGCTGTAGTGCATGTCCGGAGCGTATACGTAGTAAGGCTCCTGGTGCTTCATGTAGCAGGCACTGGTGAGAGTCGACATCAATGCCAGACTTAAAATGAGTTTTACGGATTTCATTTCTAGAACCATCCCTCTTCGTAAACCTTGCGCACATCTTTTGCGCCCGTGGATTTCAAAAACTGTTCTGCTTGCTCCGGAGAGAAGTTTGTCTTCCCTTCGTCTTCATGCTCGTCCACCGGTGGGTTTTCGATCACGATCGCAAAACGGTTGTTGGTGATCGAAGGATCGAAAGAACGCTTCGTCAGGTTTGGCAACCGGTTGAAATAGAGCATCGCGAAGAATGTCGAAAGTCCCCCGAAGAGGATCGACAATTCGAACATGATTGGCACGAACGCTGGAAGCGAGTTGAACGGCTTGCCGCCGATCAAGTGTGGCCACCAGGTTCCGGACGCCGCGTACTCCCACGAGAACGCAGTGAGCGTTCCAGTGAAAGCCATGAAGCCAGTAACGTAAGGAATGCGTGAGCGTTTCAAACCCTGAGCGACATCCAATCCGTGAACTGCGTAAGGAGTAAAGCAATCGAAGTTCTTGAAGCTTGAATCCCGAACCTTCGCGGTTGCGGTCATCAAAGTTTCCGGATCATCGAAGAAACCAACCACTCCAGCCAATACTGGTCCGTTGTTTTGATTATGCATGTGCCGCTCCTTGTGACTGCGGTTGGTTAGGCCGAGGCTGATCCATGACTGACTTCACTTCGCCCATTGCGATAGCTGGGAGGAAGCGAACGAAGAGGAGGAACCAAATGAAGAAGAAACCCATCCATCCGAAGAACATTCCCCACTCTACCCAGGTTGGAACGTAGAAGCCCCAGCTGGACGGAAGGAAGTCGCGGTGAAGGGAGGTGACGATGATCACGAAACGCTCGAAATACATCCCGATGTTCACGTAAAGAGAGACGACGAACATCACTGGAATCGAACGACGGAACTTTCTCACCCAGAACAATTGTGGAATGAATACGTTACAGGAAACCATGATCCAGTACGCCCACCAGTAAGGACCGAATGCACGGTTTACGAAGGTGAAACGCTCGAAAGTGGAACCGGAGTACCATGCGATGAAGAACTCGCAGGCATACGCGTAACCCACGATCATCCCCGTCGTCATGATGATTTTGTTCATCTTTTCGAGGTGATCCATCGTGATGTAGTGCTTCAGGTTGAATGCTTCCCGTGCGAGCACGAGAAGGGTCACTACCATTGCGAAACCGGAGAAGATCGCTCCTGCAACGAAGTAGGGAGGGAAGATCGTCGTGTGCCATCCCGGAACCTGGGAAACCGCGAAGTCGAAGGAGACCACGGAGTGAACCGAGAGAACGAGTGGAGTCGAAAGACCCGCGAAGATCAGGTACGCCTGCTCATAGTGGAGCCAGTTCTTGTTGGAACCGCGCCATCCCATGGAAGCGATGGTGAGAGCGATCTTACGAACTTTGTTTTTCGCACGGTCACGAACGGACGCGATGTCCGGAATGAGACCCATGTACCAGAAAGTCAGGGAGATCGTAAAGTAAGTTGAAACCGCGAACACGTCCCACTCGAGTGGTGAACGGAAGTTCGGCCAAAGTTGTCTTTGGTTCGGGTACGGGAAGAGCCAGAAAGCGGCAAGCCATACGCGACCGGTGTGGGTCATGATCACCATCCCCGCGGTCATGACCGCGAAGATCGTCATCGCTTCCGCTGAACGGTTGATCCCGGTTCTCCACTTTTGGCGGAAAAGGAACAAGATCGCGGAAATCAAAGTACCGGCGTGACCGATACCCACCCAGAATACGAAAGTGGTAACGTCGTTACCCCAGCCGACTGGCTGGTTGAGACCCCAGAGGCCCACACCCATTTTCATGGTTTGAAGAAGGAGGCATGCGCCCGTGAAGAATGCGAGGAGAGCTGCGATGAAGCAAACCCACCACTTCCCTGTCGGGAAAGTCTCTAACGGACGGGAAACGTCTTCGTTCACATCCGCAAATGTTCTGGCACCGGTGACCAGTGAATCATTCACGGGTCTGGCGAGTTCAGTTGTATTAGCTGTGCTCATGTTTTTCGCCTCCTACGGATTCTTCAGTTTCCGCATTACGAACTTTGGTTAAATAGTGAACTGATGGCTTGGTGTTCAACACCTCCATGGAGCGGAACGCGCGTGCGTTTGACTTCCACTGGTTGATCTCACTGTCCTTGTCGTTCACGTTACCGAACACGATGGCGTCGGTCGGACAAGTCTGCTGACACGCAGTCATCAGATCGCCGTCTTTAACCATGGTTTTCTTGTCTTTTGCCACGCCCTTCGCAACGTTGATGCGCTGTACGCAGAAAGTACATTTTTCCATGATACCGCGGGAACGAACAGTGACGTCCGGGTTCCAGACCATGTTCATGGTGTCTTTGTAATCTTTCCAGTGATCGAAGAAGTTGAAGCGACGAACTTTGTATGGACAGTTGTTCTGGCAGTAACGGGTACCGACACAACGACTGTAAGTCATCTGGTTCAATCCATCCGGGCTGTGTGAAGTTGCAACCACCGGACAAACCGTCTCACAAGGAGCGTTTTCGCAGTGTTGACACATCATTGGCTGGAACACCACGCTTGGTGCGTTCTCGTCACCTTGGAAGTAACGATCGATACGCATCCAGTGCATTTCACGGCTTTGACGAACGCGATCGCGTCCTACAACCGGAGTATTGTTCTCCGCCTGGCAGGCGATCACGCAGGCACCGCAACCGGTACAAGAGTTGAGGTCAACTGCAAGCATCCAGCGGTAAGGTTCTTTTGAGAAGTCGAATGGTGGATCCCAGAGGGTCGGAACCGTTGCCATTTTAACAGCAGGTTCTGTTTCCATCGATGCATTCGGATCCTTTTTGAATTCAGCGAAGCTGATTTCGTTCAGAATCGGACGACCTTCGATGCGATGGTGACCTTGTGTATCTGCGAGTTCGTATTTCTTGCCAGTCTTGCTCAGGCTGACCATGAGACCACTCAGGGTGAAGCCGTGCTCGCCATCGAATTTCGCGAGTTTGAATGCGTTTGATCCAACTCCGTTACCGACTTTACCCGCAGCCGTTCTTCCGTAACCGTAAGCAACGGTAGCCGCACCTTTTGCGATACCCGGTTGAACTTTAACCGGAATCTCAATGGTTGCGCCCTCGCCTTTCAGCGTGACGACGTCATTGGTGGTAAGTCCGAGTTCTTTTGCGAACGCAGGACCGATATTGAGATAGTTGTCCCAAGTGATGGTCGTGATTGGATCCGGCATTTCCTGAATCCAGGCGTTGTTCGCCATACGACCGTCTCCCATGGAAACTTTCGGATAGATCGCAAGAGCGATTCCAGATGCTTCCACAGCAGGGCCTTTGTTTGCTTTTCCAAGAGAAAGGTTTTTAAGGGCAGCAACCGCGTCTTTTGCAAGTTTCAGTGAACCTGTTTTGAACGAGCGCTCACGAGAAGCTCCGCCTTTTGCTTCGAGAACACCCTTTTGAAGGGAGGTTTCCCAGAAATCATTGAAGCTCTGACCTTTTCCGTGTGCCGGATGAAGGGTTTGCTTCCAGTTTTCTTTCACGAAGTCGTGGAAGTTGCCTTTTGGATTGCCTGCAACTTGCGCAAGGAGTCCAGTGGACTTCACGCCACCGCGAGTCCAGCCAATCAGGATCTCTTCGAAAGAGCGAGTGTCGAAGAGCGGAGTGATGGTGGGTTGCTGGAGGGAGTACACAGACGCAACTGCGTGTGCATCGCCCCAGTTTTCGAGATAGTGGTTTGCAGCAAGAACAACATCCGCGAATTCCGCGGTCTCGTCCATGTGGTCTGCAACTGCCACTACGGTTTTAACTTTTTTCATCGCAGCAGAGAACGCAGCGCTGTTAGGAAGAATGTAAACCGGGTTCACACCACTCAGAATGAGGAGGTCAATGGAACCTGTTTCCATCTCCGCTTGAAGGGCCGCGAGACCTTTCAAGGAAGCTGTGTGAGGAAGCGCTTCTGCGGTTCCATCCACGGTCTTGCCTTCGTTATCAAGGTTGCTGTTCAGAAGGTTCACGACCGCCTGAAGCGCAACGGAACCATTCCCTACTACGAGGGATTTTCCGCGAGCTTCCCAGAGTTCTTCAGCGATTTTTTTGATCTTCGCCTTGTCGAGTCCGCCTGCTTTGGAGACCCACTCTTCAGTGGAGCCGGAAATGAAGGAAGTTACTTCCGCGTTTCCTGCGAATTTTCCTTTTTTCTGAACCACGATGAGCTCGTTCGCGAGAGCGAGAGCTGCAGCCACTTCAGTACCTGGAACGACAGCGAAACGCTCGTCGGAGCTGGAACCGGTGATGCTGAGGTTGTTTTCAAAAACATAAAGCTTCGACATGGAGTCTGATTGCTTCATCAGCTTGCGCTTTTTGGACCAGCGTTGTGCGTTCTGAACGGTGTTGCCCCATGTTCCCATGAAGTCTGCACCGAAAGAAACCACCACTTCCGCCTGATCGAAGCGGTAATCAGGAACCACGTGAGTTCCGTAGCTTTCGCTTCCGCCGTCTGCCACTTCATCAAGGCCCATTGGATCCACTTCGAGCCACTTGATGTCGGAGAACGCAGCCATGAATTCCTTCATGATGCGACGAGTGCTCTCGCCGTTTTCAGGGAGAGACACGATACGGATTTTTTTGGATTCTTTGAGTGCTGCAGTTACGACTGAGTCCACATCCGCCCAGTTGGTCGCGGATTTAGCCCCGCCCTTGGAGCCCTTCATTGGCTGCTTCAGGCGGTCTGGATCATAAAGACTGAGAACGGAAGCCTGTCCTTGAGCACAGAGTTTACCGTTGTTGATCGGGTTCGCATCGTTCCCTTCAAGCTTGATCGGACGACCTTCGCGAGTCTTCACGAGGAGACCGCAGGCATTCGAACAAGTCTTACAAGTGGATGCGAAATACAATGGAACACCCGGAGTGAGCTCCTGAGGCTGAACCACGTATGGGATGATCTTGTTCACCGGACGACGGGCGCAGGCGAAAGAAGCCATCGCCATGGAAGCGCCCATGACCGTGAGGAAGTCACGACGAGTAACGCCGGACTTGTCCATCTTTTCAATCGCTTCGAGAGTTTCGATCGGCTTGTCGTGAAACTCCTGTGCGCGACGGGTTTGGATTTCTTCGTTAGCCCAGTACTCGGGAGTCAGTTCTTCCAGACTCATCCAGGTACGAGGTGTTTCGAATTTCTTTTCCTGTGTTGCTTGATTCTCTTTTTCCATATTCATTGTGTGCCCGATAATCTGGATTAATAGTGACAGGTGTTACAGTTGAACGGCGCCACTGGCTCGTCGCCATCTGGATGATCCGGATAAACATTCTTGCGAAGGTATTTCGGAGTCTCGAAACCGCGGTGACAGTTCAAGCACCAGCCCATGGTGAGTGGTTGCGCCTGATAAACGCGATCCATTTCCTTGACGTTTCCGTGACAGGTTTCGCAAGTCACACCTTTTGCAAGGTGGCGCTTGTGATTGAAGTGCGCGTGGTCAGGAAGCTCGTGGATGCGTACCCACTCGATTGCTTTCCCTTCCGCATAGGATTTCTTGATTTTTTGAATCCACGGACTTTCCGGATAGACGACTGAGTGACAGTTCATACAAGTGGAAAGCGAAGGAATTCCCGCATGTACAGACTTGTACGCACCTGTGTGACAGTAGCGACAGTCGATCTTGAATGTGCCCGCGTGGAGCTTGTGACTGAACGGAATCGGTTGCTCCGGTTGGTAGCCCTGATTCGACGTTCTCGGTAAAACTTGCCAAGTAGCGAGAAGGATCCCTGCTACTACTACCACCCCAAATAGCGCAAATCTGCGCAGACCTGAGTTCATGCTATGGTCGCTCCAATTCTTTATGCAAAAAAACCTGAAGGGGTTAAGCACCTCAAGTTTTCATCAATTTAACGGTACTGCTGGAATGACCCTAGAGTATTGAAAGTGACGATGATTGGCAATGACGTTCTTGTGACAATGTAACAAGAACCCTTTTCTCACATGGATTTAATGCTTGGAGTTATATTCCGTCGTTGAAAAAATGACGTTTCTGCGGGACAAGTCCTAACTTCTCTCGCTCTGAATTTGCTGGAGAAGCATATCCACCGGCGTGGCCAGTTTCTTTTTTGCATTGCATTCTTTGCAGGCGGGAACGAGATTGTTTTTCGTCGATTCCCCACCCCGTGCAATCGGAACCAGATGATCCATGGTGATGTCTTCGGCCTTCACCCTTAGTTCGCAATAATGGCAGATTCCTGCGGCTTTTTTCTGTTTCCACCACGGCGACTGACGGAGCTCGCGCGCTTTTTCACGCTCGCGCTTCACCCGCTTCGGATCTGTGTGTTCAGAGTTTAAAAAGTAAAAGTCTTCCATGTTCGTTCACTAAAAAATCAAAACGGGCTGAACACTGAAACAATGTCCAACCCGTTCTTTAAATTATTGCTTTAATTAGATGGTTTCAAGAAGCTTTTTCGCTTCAGTATAGAACTTTTTACGGCTCGCTACCGGAGCGGATTGATAAAGACGGATGATGTCGTTGAGCTGGATGTCCTGATTGCTCACGGCAACCACGCTTGCAGCATCCTTGACGGAAGCGAGAGCGGTGCTGGCTTTAGCAACTTTCTTCCCTTTGGAAGTAGCCATGAAGCTCTTGAAGTCAGCGCGGATGGAAAGGTTCGCCGCTTGCAGCTCTTCCATTGGAATGTCGAGGTACCCAGCGAGCTTCTCAGCTTTTTCCCAAGGAAGCGGAGCACGTCCGTGTTCAATGTTTGAAATGAACTGAACAGAGCACTTTACCGCTTTTGCCACATCAAGAAGACCGAGATTCTTATCAAGACGTTTCTTGCGGATCAAATCTCCGAGTGGTCCAAATGAACGTTTATCTGTTGATTTCCCCTTAGGGCGCCCTCTCTTCATGACTTTACTACCTCTCTGTATGCACGGTTCGCGTGCTCAATTTAATAATCAGTTTTACGAAACTACCTTCACATTTTCGATGTCTTTTCAGACGTTCTCTGCTGCTGAAGTGCGATCAACTAATCATGTTTAATTTAATTTTTCAACAATAAAATTTTAATAATATGAATTTTATCTAAAGACTATTTAAATTATTGATTTCAAAGAGATTTTTTAGTGCAAAAAATCGTGCGCTTTATTAAACCGGAACGAAATAATTACACCATTTTGGAAAACACGCTGAATGAGTACGAATATTCAGATTCACGGTCCGTCTGATTGCGGATGTTCCCGCGTTTGAAAGGGCCAAAACTGAACTCCCCGGTCTGATAATTCGGGAAATAAACATCCCCCTCGATGTCCTGATGGATTTCGGTGAGCCAGATTTCATCCAGGAAAGTCAGTGAAAGCCGGAAGATCTCTTCCCCACCGATGACAAAGAGAATCTGATCTTTGAATTTCGAATCGCCTTTGTAATGAGTGATCGCACTCTCCAGCGAATGAAATACCGTCGTGCCTTCCTTCTTGAAATTCACATCACGCGTGATCACGGCATTTTCGCGTTTCGGAAGCGGATTTTTCAGGGAATCAAGCGTCTTGCGCCCCATGAGCACAATGTGTCCGCGCGTGGCATCGCGAAAAAACTTCATGTCTTCGGGAATGTTCCACGGAAGATCGTTGTTTTTTCCAATGACTCCGTTTCGGGAAACAGCTGCAATCGCGACGACCTTCATTCTTAGCTCCCTAGATCGCCACAGGCGCTTTGATGCCCGGGAGCGGATCGTAATTTTCGAGTGTGAAGTCCTCGAACTTGAATTCAAAAATGTTCCTCACTGCCGGATTGATCTTCATGACCGGCAGAGCGCGTGGCTCGCGCGACAATTGGAGTTTCGCCTGCTCCAGATGATTGGAGTACAGATGAAGATCCCCGAAAGTGTGTACAAAATCACCGGGCTTCAAATCACAAACCTGCGCGATCATCAGGGTGAGGAGTGCGTAGCTTGCGATATTGAACGGGACACCCAGGAAGAAGTCCGCCGAACGCTGGTAAAGCTGGCAGGAAAGTTTTCCGTCGGCCACATAAAACTGGAAGAAAGCATGGCAGGGAGCCAGCGCCATCTGATCGATCTCGCCCACGTTCCAGGCGCTCACAATCAGGCGTCTCGAATCCGGGTTCTTTTTAATCTGTTCGATCACCTGGGCGATCTGGTCGATTGTCTTACCGTTCGGACCTCTCCAGGATCTCCACTGAGCTCCGTATACCGGTCCAAGGTTGCCCTTGTCGTCCGCCCACTCGTCCCAGATGCTGACGCCATTGTCCTTCAGGTATTGGGTATTCGTCTCGCCCTTCAGGAACCAGAGCAGCTCATGAATAATGGAGCGAAGGTGAACTTTTTTAGTCGTGACGAGAGGAAAACCTTTGTTCAGGTCGTAACGAAGCTGCGCGCCAAACAAGCTCAGCGTTCCGGTCCCGGTGCGGTCCGCTTTGGGGGTTCCTTCGTCTAAGATTTTTTGCATGAGATTCAGATAGGACTTCATGGAACCCTCCTCTTTTTAAGTCCTAATAAGGTTGTCATTTTGATTTCCAAATTGCAAAATCAATTCCTCATGGAACGTCAGCCCCCCCGCCTGGACTTAAACAAGCTCAATGCCGAGCAGCGAAGAGCCGTATTACACACGGAAGGTCCTCTCTTGATCCTTGCGGGCGCAGGAAGCGGCAAGACAAATACCATGACCCACCGGATTGCTTATCTCATTGCGGAAAAGAAAGTTCCCGCAACCCGCATCCTCGGACTTTCCTTTACGAATAAAGCCTCGACCGAATTGAAGGATCGCGTAAAAAGCCTGGTCAAAAAGGTTGCCGGTGCGTCCGCGACCAAGGGACTGACCGTCTCCACTTTTCACAGTCTTTGCGTCCGCATTCTCCGGGAGCACGCGCCACTGATTGGATTCACACCGAGCTTCTCCATTCTGGATCCAAGCGACCAGGAAGGGATCGTGAAAGAGATCCTGAAATTCATCAACATCGACAGCAAGAAGTTTGATCCTTCGTGGGTCCTTTTTCAGATCGGTCAGGCAAAAAACAAATTCCTCACCGGTGAAGATGCGAATGCTTTCTTCAACTCGGTCAAAGGACCGAAAGTTGCCTACGACGAGTACTCGATTGCACTTCAGAGTGTATTCCCCCGTTATCAGGAACGCCTGAAGCTGCAGAACGCAATGGACTTCGACGATCTCCTCTTCAATGCGGTCACCCTGCTTGAAAACAACGTTGTTGTGCGGGATGCACTTTCCAAGCGCTTCCGTTACATCATGGTCGACGAGTACCAGGACACGAACCCCTCACAGTTCCGCCTGCTCGAAGCCCTGACCTACGCTCATACCAACATTTGCGTCGTGGGTGACGACGACCAGTCGATCTACGCCTGGCGGGGTGCTGACCCGACTCACATCCTGAATTTCGACCAGCACTTCAAGGGCACCGAAAAAATCATTCTCGATCAGAACTACCGAAGTACGAACAACATCCTGAAAGCCGCAAACGAAGTCATTTCAAAAAACACGAAACGTTATCCGAAATCCCTCTGGTCGGGCAAGGGTCCGGGAAATCCGATTCACACGGTTGCGGTTGAAGACGATCGTTCGGAAGCACAGATGGTGACCGAAGAAATCAAACGCCTCGCGGCCGAGCGCTCGCTCCAGTTCGACGGATCGTTTGTGCCGTGGAAGGACTTCGCGATCTTGTATCGTTCGAACTCCCAATCGCGGATCTTCGAAGAGGCGATGCGCCTCCATCAGATTCCATACAAACTGGTCGGCGCCCTCTCCTTCCTTGACCGGAAGGAAGTGAAGGATCTTCTTTGTTACTGGAAACTGGTTCTGAATCCAAAAGACGATTCCGCCATCCGGCGCGTGATCAACTGGCCTACCCGTGGGATCGGAAAATCTTCGATCGAACTCATTCACGAACACTCCGTCCGGAAGGGATGGTCTTTCTTTGAGTCCATGCAGGCGGAAGAGAATACGTCCCAGTTAAACGACAAGGCAAAAAAAGGCGTGGGAGGCTTCTGTCAGTTGCTGGAAGAACTGAGCCGGAATCTTGCACAAATCAAACGCGAAGAATTCGGGGGCCAGGACGCGGCCTTCCTCTCCGCCATTTCGGAGTGGGCGAAACACAGCCTTGAACGCATCGGTGCAAAACTTGCTCTTCAAAATGAAGAAGACGATCTGGCAAAGGCACAGCGTCGTTTTGAAAGCATTGAGGAGTTGGCTAACGCAATCGGGATGATGGATCTCGCGCCTCAAAGCGCAGATGCGGCTCCTCAGACGGGACGAGATGTCCTTCAGGAATACCTTTCCAACCTTGTTCTCAACTCAAAGGAAGACAAGGACGACGAAGACCGACCTCAGAACGCAGTCACTGTGATGACCCTCCACGGAGCGAAGGGACTCGAGTTCCCGATCGTCTTTCTCGTGGGCCTCGAAGACGGGATCCTCCCGCACCAGCGGACCATCGACGAAGGAACCGATCTCTCGGAAGAACGCCGACTGTTCTACGTGGGAATCACGCGCGCGAAAGAGGAGCTTTATCTCGTTCGCTGCAAGAACCGGATCCGTTATGGAAAACCGATCCCCCGGAATCCATGCCGCTTCCTCGAGGACATTCCGGCCGATCTCCTCCTTGAAAGGGACGAGTCCTCCACTCCGACCTTCAAGTCCGAGGAAGCCGAAAAGCGCCACGAAGAAGAAGTAACCAACTTCTTCGCCGAAATTCAAAAGCGTCTGAAGAAACCCTGATTCATTTCCCCGCATTTATTCAATAAACCCGATTTAACGCGGGGCGAGTGCTCTTTTTTTGACATTATCTCCTCAAGTTCGCAACGCGCCAAACCCGACAGGCCTTTGTCGGGTATGATCCCGTCGCATTTTCAGGAGTTTTATCGTGAAGTTTAATAACAAAAGTATCCTCCCCCTGTTCGCAGTCGTTCTCATGAGTGCTTGCAGTCCGAAAGGTCAGGTCAGCCTGAAGGGTGTCGACATCAGCACCCAGACCATCAATTCAGACACTTTCGTAAACCTCGAAGCCATCATCGAAATCGGAAGCCTCAAACTTCCGAGCACCGAATTCGGCATCGTGGATCCCAAGACTCAGGCACCCCTCGGACAATTTGCTCTTCAAGGTCTTGCGGATGGAACCAGTCGTCTCAGTATCTCCGTGAATTTCGATGAAGCAACGAAGCTCGATGGAGCCTTAGGCAAGACCCTGCCAAACAACCGTGAACTGCCTTCGGTACTCGCTGTTGGATCCACCAACGTGGTCGGAATACCGGTTCTTCAGCTTTCCCGCATTTATGTGGGCGGTGATCTTCAGGGTAAATACTATGTGGGAGCAGCGATTTCGATTCCGGCTCTCGACAGCGTTCTCACCCAGGTCCCCATTCCACTCAACATTTTCTTTCCGTTCCCGTTCTCTTCCCAGGTGACTGGCGTGGCGGGTCTTTACACCGGCACGAAGAGCGGAGAAAATGGAATTGGTGTGTTTGTTGAAAAGAGCGCACCACCGGCACCAATCCAGCCTCAAAGCCGCACTCTTGCTTCCACTCCGCGGGTTTCAACCGGCGCCGAAGAACTTCAACGACTCGATACGCTAAGCCTGTTTCGCTTGAACCACCTGCTCGGTCGTCACGCGACTCTGAAAGTGAAGTAAGACTCCGGTTCAAAAAGTTTACCTGAACAAACGTCCCAAAAAAGGCCGATCGCAAGTCGGCCTTTTTTATTGCATGCCGCAGCAGCTCTCGAATTTTGTTCGAGTTTTTTTCTACTGCTGTGCTATCTTCTGGCTATAAAGTAACGAATTTTCATTTCACGAGTCAGAAGGAGCATGAACATGACTTTGTTTTCAGGAGCAGCTGCAGAATTTTGGTTAAGATGGTTCCACTATTTTTTCGGGATCCTCTGGATCGGTCACCTTTTCTACTTCAATTTTTCACAAACTCCGTTCATGGCGGAAGCAGACGCGGCAACCAAATCCGCAGTCTTTCAAAAACTCCAGCCTAAGACCATGTTCTGGTTCCGTTGGGGCGCAATGTTCACCTTCCTGACCGGTTGGGCGATGATCGGCCACAAAGCAGGAATGGGTGTCCCTTTGTCTTCCGGATGGGGAACCATCATTCTTTCAGGCGGTATCCTCGGTACCCTCATGTTCTTGAACGTGTGGCTCCTGATCTGGCCTAACAACAAAATCATGATTGAGAACGCAGGTCGCGTTGCCAAAGGCGAAGCGGCGATTCCAGGCGTTGCAGACCTCGCTGCCCGTGCAGCAGTTGCATCCCGCACAAACACCTTGTTTGCGGTTCCAATGTTGTTCTTCATGGCGGGTGCATCCCACCTTCCACTTTCTCTTTCTCCAGAGAAAAGCCTTGTGCCTTACTGGTGCACATTCGCAATCGTCAGCGGCTTGATCGAGCTGAATGCGGTTAAAGGAAAAATGGGCCCACTTCAGAAAATCGGAATGACCATTCACTTTGGTTTCCTCCTGACTCTGGCCCTCTACTTCGCGTTGGAATTCCTCGCGGGCTGATCCACACTCTTCCAAAGCCACTCGGGCTCTTTGCCCGGGTGGCTTTTTTTGTGCCCTCATTCTTCAATTTTGTGAATGAAACGCCCATTACCCATTGCTAAAAGTCAGGATTAGCTCAAGATCGAACGATCATTTGACGCATTCTGTCACAATGCTGACGAATTCTCACTTCCCCTTGCTGAACAATGGGCTATAATGCTCAACGGGAGAGACCTCCATGAAAAACCTTATTTTGACGACCTTGTTACTGGTCACCGCTTCGACAAACACCTTTGCTGCCAAATTCGATCACACGCCTGAGGCTGCCTGCTCTCCCCTCGACTTCAGAACCGAATTTCCGATGCCCATCCGTGATCAGGGCGGAGTTTCCTGGTGTTACGGAAACGCGGCTGCGGACTACCTCCAGTACACCTACCGCCTTCCTCAACAAATTTCCGCTGCAGACATCGCGATCTCCTACAGCACCACTTTCGCTTCCGGAGCCATCACTTTCTTCAAACGCATTTTCAGCAACGAAAGTCGTATGGAACCTCCTCAAACCGGTTTCATCGATCTCGCGGTGAAACACATGCAGTCCCGCGGTTACTGTCCTGAATCCGTGCTGCCTTCCACCGAATGGCCAAGAAGCTCGAAGGATGGTCAGACGAAGGTCCGCCTTCTTCAAGCGATCATGGATCTCTATTCGCTTCAGGCTGAAGTGCAAGCCGGAGTCATCGGTTCTGCAAGCGAGCTCCCATGGTTCTACAACCTGAAGAACATGAATCAGGATCTCTTCTTCACGCTTCTTCGGGACAACACTCAGAACAAGCTTCTTCCGGCGATCGACTCCGTCGTTTGCCAGAATGATCGTCACGATTATCCGGCTTATCCGATCAAGAGACGTTTCAGCATCCGCTCGAAGCACATCTTCCAGAACATCAATAACAGCTTCAACAACGACATGCCTTCCACGATCGACTTCTTCAGCGATGTCTACGACAACTACGACCATCCGAAGAAACGTCTCGCAGACCTTCACACGGTTCTTCTCTATGGCCGCAAGTTCGATCCAGTCGCAAAGGAATGCACTTACATTCTCCGCGACTCTCACGGAACAAACTGCAGCCAGTACGATCCAAAAATTCCTTGTGATGGCGGCTTCCTCACGTTCCCGGAAAGCAAGCTCTACGACGTCATGACGAGCTCGCTGACCATCGAACGCCTCTGAAGATTTGTTTCACATTTTCTCAAGGTTTGACTAAACTTGAAGGATGAACATCCTGAGAGCCGTCTTCCTTGCTTTGCTTGTGCTGTCTTTTACAGCCTGTTCCACCGCAAAACCAAAGCAGGATCTCACCCCTGTTGTCGAGCTCATCCAGAAGTCTCCGGTTGAGTATGCCGACGACCAGCTCCGCAAGGACGGGATGTCAGAAGACTTCATCCGCACCATCCACAAACGCTATCTCGATGGCAAGAAGGACTGGGAAACCTCGGCTGCTTCCATCATCGAACTGAACGTTTTCGGCTTCCTCTATCATTCAAACTATTTCCTTCATGACTCTCCAAAGGCACGTAAGAAGACCTTGGCCTACATCAAGGGTCACCGCGAAAGCTTCAAAACGGCCTCAACAAAATATCATGTCGATCCAAAGGTGATTGCTTCGCTTGTCTGGGTTGAAACCAAGCTCGGGAAAACCACTGGGAGCTTCGAACTTCCGTGGGTGTTCTACTCCATGATCCTCGGATCCCATCCGGATTTTTCCCAGAAGATGGTCGCCCTCCTTCCGAAAAAAGCAGAGCAAGTGAAGACTGCAAACCTCACGATGGAACTCGCCCGGATCAAAGTAGTGGATCGCTGCAAGTCCAAGGCAACCTGGGCACTCGGAGAATTGAAAGCGATTCAGGAGATCGCCCAAACCCGCGCTTTCAATCCGTTCAAGACGAAAAGTTCATTTGCCGGCGCATTCGGCATCCCGCAATTCATTCCTTCGACTTATTTGAAGCAGGCCGTCTCTGAATTCAGAAAAACTCCGGACCTCTTCAAACACTCGGATGCGATCCTGAGCGTTGCAAATTTCCTGAACGCGAATGGCTGGAGCACACCTGAACAGGACGCCCGGACCAAAGCCCTTTTCTCCTATAACCGGAGCAAGGACTACGGTTCAGTCATTCTGCAGATTGCGCAGGCGCTGCCTGACTTGAAAATGATGAAGGCGACTCCAGTCGAACAGGCGCACAACTAATCTTCTGCACTGAGTCCATTTTTCCGAGACAAAATTCTCACTTTACACGTTCCGGATTCGGGATAAGATTTTTAGATCACTCAAGAACGAGTGATACGCATGAAAAAATTCGCAAGATTCCAACGTCTGCTTTTTTCCGCACTCCTCATCGCACCCGCCGTGTCTGCCCGGCCTCTTGCTGATCCGGACACGAACGTTCTCACACTTTCTTCAAACGAGATTTTACAGATCCAGTGCTCAAGCCAGTCTGTTTCAGGAGCCCGGATCAACTACGGTAACGTGGGCCTGCTTGCCCCCGGCTTCAAGACTGCTTTTTTCAGCGAGACCTCGGGTGAAACACAGATCTGCGAAGCCCTGAACTACACTCAGAATACGATCGACGGAGTGATTTCTCTGCTAGTGAAACCCATCCCGGGAACCGACTCCCTGTGGATCGATGGAATCAAATAAGAAGTAGAAACAAAAAAAGCCCTGATCTTTAAGATCAGAGCTTTTTTCTAGTGAAGAATAAATGGGGGCGTCGTGCTATTTTGACACCGAGCTACCTCGGCACTATTTTCGCCGCAGACGAGCTTAACTTCTGAGTTCGGAATGGAATCAGGTGGGACCTCGCCGCTAGAGACACCCCCAAGCTTTTAAAAAGTTTGGGAATCGCTGTGGTTTTACCACAACCGTCTTTTGAATCAAGTGATAGAGTGTTTAAAAAGTTTGTTTTTTGAGAGAGAGA
>OUNO010006150.1_pt1 | contig 30222 bp, 19 predicted proteins | sample 1779811 | NCBI WGS metagenome assembly OUNO01 (sample SAMEA3914804, study PRJEB12502) | metagenome | biome: forest; material: soil | place: Canada | collected 2010-06-25 | depth 0.3 m
CGGAGATAACGCGAACAACGCATCGGTGTGAGCGTCAGGGCCTCAAGCAAGGAGAGGAGGACTGCAACCGTCACCGTGACTCCGTATTGCAGGAAGTAGCGACCGATCACCCCCTTCATGAAGACTACCGGCAGGAAGATCGCACAAACCGCAATGGTCGCGGCCATCGCCGCAAACGTGATCTCAGTGGCACCATTCAGTGCAGCTTCCTTCTTCCCCTGCCCCATTTCCCGGTGCCGGACGATGTTTTCAAGCATCATGATCGCGTCGTCGACGACGATCCCGATCGCAAGTGAGAGTCCGAGGAGCGTGAAGGTGTTGAGGGTGAAGTTCAGGAAATAGAAAGCAGTGAAGGTTCCGATGATCGAAGTCGGAATCGCCATCAGGACGTTCATCGTCGAAGTCAGGGAACCCAGGAAGAGATAACAGACAATCGAGGTCAGGAGAGCTGACAGTCCGAGTGTGAAGAGCAACTCGTCAACCGACTGCTTGATGAACCGGGTGTTGTCCGAACGGGTGTCAATGTGCCAGCCCGGTGGAAGAGTCGGACGGATTTTTTCCACCATCCGCTTCACGCCATTTGCCACTTCAACCGCGTTCGAACCGTGCTGCTTCAGGATCCCGAGTCCCACAGTCCGCTTCTTGTTGTAGCGGGCAAGCTTGCGGACATCGGTAAGACCTTCTTCGACTGTGGCTACGTCCTTCAGCTGGATTTTCCGATAGTTTGCGCCAAGGCCCTTTCGGGTGTTGATCGAAAGTTTTCCGAACTCGGCTGCGCTCCTCGCCTCACCCATGAGGCGTACGTTGTACTCTTTGTCCGCATTGCCGATGGTTCCGGACGGAGTTTCAAGGTGACCATCGTAAATCGACTGAAGAAGATCATCGGAAGTGAAGTTGTACTGATCGAGCTTGCTCAGATCAGCCCAGATCCGCATCGCGGGATCAACATATCCCCCCATCGCGATGTTTCCCACGCCGGGAAGAGTCGCAAACTGATCAAACAATACGTTCCGCGAATAGATCATGAGATCCATCGGCGTCACTTTCGGATCATCGGTGGTCACGGCAAGCCAGAGAACCGGCTGATCTTCGGGATTGCTCTTTCTCAAGGTAGGCGGATACAGAGTGATCGGAAGCAGGTTTCTCGCCTGATTGATCTTGTTCTGAATCTCCTGCATCGACTCGTCGATGTCGCGGTTCAATTCAAACTCGACCGAGATTGAACCGGAAGACTGCTGGGAATTCGAAGTCACGTTCCGGATTCCGTCGATCTCCATGATCGCGTCCTCGAGTGGATCGATCACCTGGGATTCGATTACTTCGGGAGCAGCACCGGGAAGGCTTACCGAAACGCCGACCACCGGGAAATCCACATCCGGAAGCTGACTGATGCCGAGCTTCTGGAAAGAGATTGCACCGAACAGGATGATCGCGCACATGAGCATCCATGCAAAGACGGGTCTGCGAATCGAAATCTCCGGAAGAGTACTCACGCGTGCACTCCCTCGATTGGAGGATGTTCCGGAATCGTCACTTCATCTTCCATTTCCGGACGCTCGTATTTCGAGAAGAGACTGTAGACACAAGGAACCACGTACAGAGTCAGGAAGGTGGACAAGCTCACGCCCCCGATGATCGAGATCGCCATCGGAATCCGCGTCTCGGCACCCGGACCGAAATTCAAGGCTTCTGGAATCGCACCGGCAACGGTTGCAATCGAAGTCATGAGGATCGGACGCAGACGAACAGGACACGCAGAAAGAAGCGCTTCATGAACACCTAGGCCCTCCGCCCGCCGCTGATTCGTGAAGTCCACGAGCAGGATCGAGTTCTTCTTCACAATCCCCATCAGGAGAATGAGACCGATCATGGAGAAGAGACTGAGCGACTGATGGGTCATCCAGAGGGCGATCAACGCACCCGAGAGTGAAAACGGGAGTGCCATCAGGATGGTCACCGGATGAATGAAGCTGTTGAACTGGGATGCGAGAATCATGTATGCAATCGCCACTCCGAGAAGAAGAGCGAAGATCAAGCCACCAAAGGCCTCACGGAAAGCGTCCCCGCTCCCTTGAATCTTGACCGAATAACCTTTTGGAAGGGCTTCCTTCCCGATGCGTTCCACGGCATCGATTGCATCCTGCTGTGATTTTCCAACGGCGACGTTGGCAAACATCGGGATCGACCGACGTCTTGCAAAACGGGTGATCACTTCCGGAGCGGCAACCTGTTTAAACGAAACCTGGCCCTTGAGCGGTGACATCTCACCCCGGTTGTTCCGAACATAGACTTTTTCCAGATCGGCAGGAGACGCGTGTTGATCCGCTTCGGAACGGATACGGATATAGTAACGGTGTCCCTGTTTCGGATACTCGGTGCTTGAGTTGAAGATCTGGCCACCAATCAAGGCGTTGATCTCAGAACCAATCGAGCTGATGGAAACCCCCATCTCGGAGGTTTTGTTGCGATCCGGAACAATCTGGATCTCTTCCATTCCGTCCTGATAATCGCTGTTGATGTCGGCAAGCAATCCGGTCGCCTTCAATCGGGTCACCAGATCCTTTGAAACCTCTTTCAGCTTCGTCCAATCCGGTCCGTCGACTGTGAACTCAACCGGGAATCCACGGGAGGCACTGAAGCCGGTGAGCGAGAGATCCTGTCCGAAGATATCGGCATTCGGGAGAACCTTTTTCAAGCCATCCCGGGTTTCTTCCATGATCTCCTGCTGCGTGAACTTGCGTTTTTTCGCGTCCGTCAGAATCACATAAATGGTTCCAGCGTTCACGACGTTGTTGTGCTGGTAGTTCCCGACCGTGGTGTAAAGATCCTTCACGTCGGAACGCCCCTTCAAATACACTTCCGCTTTCTTAAAGGCATTATCGGTCGCCTGGATCGAAGTTCCGACCGGCATCTCGATATTCATGATGAACATGGACTGATCCTGGGGCGGAATGAGCTCTTTTCTGAGGGTGCTGACAAAAAGGAGAGAGGCGATGAACGTGAGGATTGCAACAGTCACGACCGGCATCCGGCGGGCAAGTGACCACTCGAGGGATCGTCTGTATTTTTCAGCCAAATTGTTCATGAATTTGTCCATCATCTTGATCATCCGGGTTGGATTCTCATGGGACGAATGCATGAAGCGGGCACAACGCATCGGAGTGAGTGTCAGGGCCTCAAGGAGTGAGAGGAAAACCGCCACCGTTACAGTGATCCCGTATTGATAGAAAAAAGCCCCTACCACACCCTTCATGAAAATCACCGGAATGAAGATCGCGGCAATCGCAAGCGTCGTGGCCATTGCAGCAAAGGAAATCTCGTTTGAACCGTCGAGCGCAGCCTGCCGCTTCGACTTGTTCCCCATCTCATAATGCCGGACGATGTTCTCGAGCATCATGATCGCGTCATCGACGACGATCCCGATCGCGAGTGAGAGACCGAGGAGTGTAAAGGTGTTCAGGGTGAAACCCAGGAAGTAGAGCGCGGTGAAAGCACCCACAATCGAGGTCGGAATCGCCATCAGGACGTTGATGGTGGAAGACCACGAACCAAGGAACAGATAACATACGATCGAAGTGAGGAGAGCGGCGATGATCAGGGTCATGTTCAATTCATCGACCGAGTCACGGATGTACTGGGTGGAATCGAGCTGCACATCGATATGGTAGCCCGGTAGAAGCTGGCCGCGAATCTGCTCGACCCGCTTGTAGACTTCTTTGGATACGGCAACGGCGTTTGATCCGTGCTGCTTCACGATCCCAAGCCCCACCGCGACTTTTCCGTTGTACCGGGAGATTGCCCGGAGATCCGAGATCCCCTCTTCTACACGGACCACTTTTGAAATGGGAATCGGATTGAAGTTCGCTCCGCCGCCGCGGGAGTTGATTCTGATTTTTGAAAAGTCTTCCGGTGTAGCGGCTTCTCCGAGCACGCGGATGTTCATTTCCTTAAGAGGGGCTTCGATCCTTCCGGCAGGCTGTTCCGTCTGCTCACTCGTGATCGCGGTCATGATGTCAGTTGCGGTGAATTCGTAATCGTAAAGCTTTTTACGATCCAGCCACACACGCAAGTTCGGATCCACGTAACCTGCAAGAGACACGCTTCCCACGCCATCGAGCGTGGAGAGCTGGTTTTTCAATGTGTTCCGCGCGTACATCATTTGCTGATAGAGCGGGACGCTTTCATCCGCAGTGACCATCACCCACATGATCGGCTGATCTTCGGGATTGGTTTTCGTGATCACGGGTGGATAAAGAAGAGACGGAAGCAGGTTGTTCACCTGAAGAATGCGGTTCTGAACTTCCTGAAGGGCGACATCAATGTTGCGGTTCATGTTGAACTCACAGGTGATGTTCGCAACACCCTGACTGGTGCTCGACGAGATGGCCTTCACGCCATCGATTCCCATCACGGCATCTTCAATGATGTCGACAACGTCTTCTTCCATGACTTCCGGAGCGGCGTTATCAAACTGGAGCGCGATGTTCACCACCGGAAAATTCACATCCGGCATCTGACTGATCCCCATGCGGCCAAACGAAATGGCTCCGAAGATGATGAGCCCGAACATCAACATCCAGGCGAATACGGGGCGACGAATCGAAACTTCTGAAATGCTCATGGAGAGACCTCGGAAAATGAACAAGGAGTTAAGGTAAAGCCTGCACTTTTAGAATAATTCAGGCTGGAACAGTAAGCAATCACTGGCATTTTTCAAGATTAGCGATGAACTGTGTAACAGTGGTGGAGAAAACGAATCCCGTTCTCTTTTGATAAAACCCAAAAAGTGGTCGGCACCTTTTGGGTTTGACGCTTGTGCGCTACCAAAAGTAGGCGACCACCTTTTTCGTCAATTCATTGTCGTCTGTGATGAGCCTTCCATCCTTGTTCAGTGAATCTTCCGCGTTCCTTCCAGAATCTCGCTCAACTTCATCGCATCATAGGGGGCGTGGGTCTTCACATCGTTGTCGAAGTAGACGAAGACGTCCCTCCCCCGCCCTTTGCTTCCGTGCCACTTCCTTGCATGCTTCGCCCATTTCCGGAGACAAGGGAGTCCATATTCGCTCTTGTAAAGAGCGGTCCCGCCGTGAAGACGGGCGTAGAAGAATGATGCCGTGGATTCCTCGAAGTATGGCCACTTTTTCGGGGCATCAGCACAAACGAGTGCCACCCGGTACTTCTTCAAAAGTTTCAGAAAAGACGGCTCGTTCTTGAAACTGTCATTCCGGACTTCAAGCGCGTGTCTCAGTCGGTGGTTCTTCCGCACCCGGGTGTCGATCTTCTCCTTCAAGTACTTCTGATTCGCCTTCTTCGCGAGTCTTGCCGCTTCCTTCGTCGTGTGCGGAAGAAGTTTCAGAAAGTCCTCGAGCACTTCCTTCCGGTATTTGAAGTTCGGCGGAAGCTGCCAGAGGATCGGGCCGAGTTTTTCTTCGAGCCTGAGTACGCCCGAGGCGAAGAAAGTTGAAAGCGCGTGTTCTGCATTCCGGAGTCGAAGAATGTGAGTGATGAACCGGGGCCCCTTCACCGAAAATACAAAATTCTTCGGTGTGCTTTCATGCCAGCGCTCGAAACTCGAAGGCCTTTGAGACGCGTAGAATGTCCCGTTCAGCTCGATCGAACCCACTTGCCTGCTTGCGTAGTAAAGCTCATCTGCTGAAGGCAGTTTTTCCGGATAAAAAGTCTTTTTCCAGCCGGGGTAACGGAACCCTGAAATCCCCACGTAATATTTACCCATGAAAAAAAACCTCCTGTGATGCCAGATGCATGAACCATGAAAGTGCCGCTCCCAGCCGCCGGGCCTGGATATTGCTTCGTATAGATCAGGAAGCAGGAGGCCTTTATGCCCAAAGCACCCGAGCCCAGCAGTTCGCCTTTTTTTCCGCACGAATCCATCATCGATCCGATTTCCAAAAAAGAACTCGGAAATCTGAAAACCCGCACCATCGCCGATATTCTGGTTGAGCTTCTTCACGAAGCAGGCGTTCGGCAGGTTTTCGGGATGGCGGGTGATGCCTTGAACGGATTCACGGATGCAATCCGAAGAGACGGGCGGATTGAATGGCTTGGCTTCCGCCACGAAGAGAATGCCGCTTATGCGGCCTGTGCGCAGGCGGAAATAACAGGAAAGCTTGCAGTTTGCGCGGGGACCGTGGGGCCGGGAGCCCTTCACTTGATCAATGGCCTTTACAACGCAAAGAAAGAACATGCTCCGGTGCTTGCAATCACGGGTCAGGTCCCCACTCACGAGCAGGGAACCAACTATTTTCAGGAAGTGAATCTCAGCAAGGTGTTTGATGATGTCTGCGGATTTCAGGCCATCATCTCTTCTTCAAGCCAGATGCTCCGACTGACCGAGATTGCGATTCAAAAGGCCCAGGCAGAGAAAAACGTTTCGAGACTTGAGATCCCGATCGATCTCATGACGATGAAAGTCCCGAATCTTCACTTTTATCACCCGCTCACCATCGCAACTCCCCACCTCGAGGTTCCGGAAAGTGAAATCGACCGCGCGGTGGCGTTGATTGAACGCGCGCAAAAAATCACATTCCTTTGCGGAGCCGGATGCCGGGATGCAAGAGCAGAAGTCCTCGCTCTTTCCGAAAAACTCCAGGCCCCGATTGCAAACACGCTCCGCGCGAAGGATATCTTCGACGGTTGCCATGAGAATGTCGTCGGACTCACCGGTCTGATCGGGATGCCGCCCGGCTATCATGCAGTTTTGGATTGTGACCTGCTCATCATGCTCGGAACCAATTTCCCTTACGAAAATTTTCTGCCCGTGGATGTTCCGATCATTCAGGTGGATGAAAAAATTGAAAACATTGCGAGACGTGCACCGGTGAGCCTCGGACTTCTTGGTTCCGTGAAGGAAACCCTGGAGGCACTGCTTCCAAAGGTGAAAGAAGTTCCCTTCTCTTTCTTCTTGAAACACCTTCAGCAATTGAAGGAAAAAAATCAGGATCATCTCGAACAGCACGCCTCACTCAAGAGAACGGATGAGCCGATCCATCCGGCTCTGATTGCCGGAGTCTTGAACAAACTCGCTGCAAAGGACGCCGTATTCACCGTGGATGTGGGAGAAGCCGCCGTCTGGGTCGCCCGTTATATTGAAATGAACAACGATCGAAGACTCCTTGGCTCATTCAACCACGGATCCATGGGCTGCGCCCTTCCCCTCGCTCTCGGTGCTCAGGCAAATGAGCCCTCTCGTGAAGTCTGGGCTCTCTGCGGAGATGGCGGATTTGCGATGTCGATGCAGGATCTCGTCACTGCAGCCCGCTTCCACTGGCCGATCAAGGTTCTCATTTTCAACAACTCGGAACTGGGTTTTGTCAAAATGGAAAACGAAGTGGCGGGCTACCCGCTTGATCCTGCAGCGACGGGACTCGTGAATCCAAATTTTGCGGCTTATGCCCAGACTTGCGGAGTCGCAGGGTTCCGCATCCAGCACGTCTCTGAAATCGAAGATACCATTCGCCGGGCGACCATGCAGACCGGGCCCGTGCTGATTGAGGCGATGGTCAGTCCGGGAGAACTCACCCTTCCCCCTCACATCAAACCCAGACAGGCTTGGGGTTTCGGGATTTCGAAGATCAGAGAAGGAATGCTCGGCCTCGAAGGCGATCACTCGCAGTGGAAGAACTGGAAACGCGAGTTTGATGCGAACTTGAAGCAATCACACAACCGGTCGCTGCACTGAACCAGCCGTCCGGCGACTCCCGGAGAGCCCTCCTGTTTTTTATAACAATCTGAATAAGTAAACCAAAGCCGTGTAACAAATGTTCAAACGAACTTTAATTACATATTTTTTATGTAAGCAAAACAGCACCTTGTAAAATCCCCCGTCATTCCTTTATTTTTGACCAAAACAGACCGATAATAGAGGAAGGGAAAAGAATGTTAAAGGGGCGTATTCACAACATTTTAAATTTCACTGTCAGAAGTCTGGCTTTCGCCGGACTCATGCAGCTTGCCATTGCCTGCAGCGGCGCCAAAGTTCCAGATTCAATCGTGATCCCTACCAACACCGTCACCACCGGGGTCATCTCCTCCGGATCTTCTGGATCCCCCGCACCTTCCGGCCCCCTCGAGTATTCCGTCTCCGCTCCCACAACTGTCATCGCCGGCGCCACGGCTGAAATCGTTCTTCTCGTGACAGACAGCAAGGGCAACCCGGGCAGGATCAGTTCCATGTCCGCAGGTGCATCCGGTGGAACATCACTGGGAACATTCGGCGCGATCTATTCTCCCACTGTTGGAAAATACATTCTTCCCTACACTGGAAAAAGAGCGGGAACTCCAAACAACATCCAGCTGATCATCAATACCAAATCCCTCGACACCAGTAACCCTGTGGCGGTCGTACCTGGAACCCCGGCACTCATCGGCGTGATCAGTGGTGATGCCCAGGCTGCACAAGTTTCCACTAACCTGGCCACCAACCCAGTCCTTCAAGTGACAGATACACAAGGGAACCCAGTCCCAAGTGCTCCGATTCATTATGTTGTCAGTGCGGGAGGCGGAAGCTTCAATGGCAGCTCCACCGATGCGGTCTTGAATACCGATGCGAATGGACAGATCGCCGTTCCATGGACCATGGGAGCCGCTTTCGGCACAAATACAATTACTGTTTCAGCCAATTCCGGTGCCGTGACCGGAACGATGTCCGCTTATGGTTATGACAAGCCATCCACTCTGGTTGTGGTTCCATCTCCAACTCCGAACCAAGTCAAAGTGAGTTGGGCTGCTCCCACCTATACGGGTGGAGGAACCATGACTTATACAGTTCAACGGGCTCTTTACCCGGCAGGACCTTACACCGTGCTTGCAACGGGGCTTCCGACGCTGAGTTTTTTCGACACCACACCTCTTCAAGCGACGACTTATTACTATCAGGTGATTGCGAACAACACTTATCTGGATTCAACTCCGTCCACGCCCGTCGCTGCGAACTCACTCTTCAATCAGATCTGGGCGCTTAAAGCAGGAACTTCGGGTCAGTACTCGGTGTCCGACACCACCCGAATTGACTTCACGGCCACGACTTGCGAACTCACCAGTTCCGGGCAGGTCGATATCGCGTCCACGGATTTTTCCGGAGCAGCGACCGGGATTGTCTACAATACGCTCTCCGATCTGATTCAAACGGGGATGAAACTCGGAAACGCCGGCGCTTGCAACGGAAGCACCACCAACTGCGCGGTCGTCGCAGCTCCACAACTTTACGAATTGAATGCGAACTGGGCGCCGAGATGGTCGAGCCTCGCCGGTTACTGGAAATTGAATGAGGCGGCAGGTGCAAGCAACGTTCTGAACTCGCTGACAGGAGCGACCGAAGGAACACCGACCGCCGTGACTTTCGGGGTGGCCGGAAAACTGAATTCGTCCGCCTCCTTCCCCTCTGCCGGTAAAATCACTCTCACCACAACGTTCACTCCCGCAAAGTACACCAAATCAGCGTGGATCTATCCCACCGGCACGGGTGCCAGCAACTTCTTGTCCTCCATTAACGGAGGACACGCCTTCTACGCCCCAGGTCTGAAACTGACGGGTTTTCACAACGGAGCGAACTTCGCTACAGATCCGACTGCTCTCCCACTCAATACCTGGACTCATGCCGCAATCACTTACGACTCCAGCGTTGCCAGTGGAACCATGATTATCTACAAAAACGGACTCGCCGTCGCAACGGCAACCGGCGTTGCAGCACCCGGTGACGGGACCCTTGAAATCGGAGCCTATCAAGCCGGAAACTATTGGATCGGATCGATCGACGAAGTCGCCGTCTGGAATACCGCTCTTTCAGCTGCGGACATCAATTCCATCTATTCCACCCAGACGCTCAAATACACAGGCATGTATACTTCCCGGGTGTTTGACGGCCTTGCTCCAGGACAAGCATGGACCAGTCTCAACTGGAGCACGACACTTCCTTTCGGGAAGCCGCTTCCGGATGCGGCTGCGAGCGAGGCCGCGCTTAATTACACATCACTTACCAACTCGACTCTCATGACCGGAATAGTAGGTCTCTGGCATCTGGATGAACCGAACGGAACCACCGGAGCGGGAAGCGTGAAGGACTCTTCTGGACAAGGTCACCACATGACTCCGAACAACGTCAATCTGGGTGCGAATGGAAAATTCAATAAAGCCGCAGTAACAAGTGCCGGCTATCTCGTCACCACGTTCCCCCAGACCAACACCATGACGATTTCCGTGTGGGCTACCGGAAACCCGAATGGCCACATGCTTTGGAGCACTACGAGCTCCACCACGGGGCCGGACTTGTATACGTCCGGCAATAAAGTCTCTCTAAACTATGCTGGTGACGGAGCAAGCAACGCTTATGCTGGCTGTACCTTACCCACCACCATCACAACACCTGACGGGCAATTCCACCATTACGTCACTGTTTTTGACAAGACGGCGAACAACTCCGCTCTCTACATTGATGGCGTCTTCTGTGGTACCGCTGCTTATCGAACCCCTACCGGTACCTTCATGCTTTCTGTGAATGCCGCCTATTTCTGGGACGGCGCAATCGACGAGGCCGCAATCTGGTCCCGCGTCTTGAGCGCAACCGAAATTCAACAGCTTTATCAACGGGGAGCTGGCCGGACCAAATTCCAGATTAGAAGTTGCACCCTGGCTAACTGTTCTGATGGAACCTGGAAAGGTCCGGATGGGACAGCAAACACCACTTTCAGCGAGTTGAACAACACTGCCACCCAAGGCGTCACTCCAAGCGGGAACGTGTTAAGCACTCCGGTCAGCATTGCATTCCCAAGCGCCTACACCAATCCAATCGCAGCCGGCCGCTATGTCCAATACCGGATGGTTCTGGAATCTGATACTGCGTCCACCACGTTCATGCCGGAAATCAGAAACGTTTCCATCGGACCGACCCACTACGATTCCACTTCGCCTTATCTGACCACCATCACGTCTGTGCCTTTCGCCAACCTGATGAACATGCTCGATACTGCAACCATCACCTGTCCAGGCGGCGTGACTTACAATCTCTCACCTGACAACACCACCTGGTATTGGTGGAATGGATCTGCCTGGGTAGCGACTGTGAACGGTAAGGATCCGACCACCAGTAATTCCGCCACCGTTCTGAATACCGGTGCACCCAACCCGATCTCTCTTTATCAGAAAGCACCGAAGTTCATGTATGTCCGGGCGTTCTTAAAGTCCAACGGCTCCACGGCTTGCAGCCTGACCAACTTCCAGATCAACGGAAACTGATCGACAACTGTCGGGTTAAATGAACTCCGTTTATAAATCATTGTTTTCTTCACATTTTGGCCAAAACGACCGATAGTTAGTATAGGGAATAAAGAATGCGTAAAGGGTGGTTTTACATCATTTCAGCCCCGCTCACCCGGAGTCTTGCATGGATGAGCCTCATGGGCCTCGCCGTTGCCTGTAGTGATAGCCTTCCGCTCTCCAGCTCGGCCGACGTTGAAACCTCGACTGTCATCCCAGGAACGTTTGGTGGAAGTGCCGGCTCCATTTTAATATCCGTCAGCGCTCCCAACATCGTTGTCGCAGGATCTGTGATAAACATCCTCATCACCGCGACTACGGCGAACGGAAACCCCGCACGCCTTTCCACCCTCAACTATGATTTAGCTGGCGGAACGTCATTCGGAACCTTCGGTTCGATTTCCTCTTCGGGTCCGGGAAAATACACTCTCCCGTATACTGGAGAGAAACCCGGAACACCAAACTCGATCAAACTCGTCGTTAACGGAACACCCGCCAGTAATTCCAACACGATCGCGGTCATCGGTGGCCCCCCTCACAGCATCACCATTCTGCAGGGAAATTTGCAGAACGGTCTGATTTCGACTGCACTCCCCGTAACCCCGCAGATTCAAGTCAAGGATGTGAAAGGAAATGGAGCTTCAAATGCCGCAGTTAATCTGCAGGTGACTGCCGGAGGCGGGACCGTCAGTGGAGGCCAGAGCACCACCACCCTGACCACCGATGCTGAAGGAAAGATCTCCATTCCATGGGTGATGGGGCCGACCCTTGGAACAAACACCATCGTAGCCACCGTAAACGCCAGCACCATTACAACCACTCTCAATGCCAATGCTTATGACAAACCTGGCAGTGTTTCTCTCGCAGCAACCAACACCTCTACAGCAGTCAATCTCACTTGGACAGCAGCGACCTACACCGGAGGTGGAACTCTCAGTTACAATATTCAAAGATCAACCTCGGCAAGTGGCCCCTTCAGTACCCTATCTACTGTCACGAGTACCACTTTTAACGACACCACCGCTGTTCCCTCAACCATTTATTATTATCAAGTCATCACCAACAACACCTACACGACCTCGGATCCATCCAATCAGGTCCAGGGAGCGCTACTCATCACCAACACCTTCTCCCTGAAGACCGCCAACGCGTCTTCCTATACTCTCTCGAACGCGAGTGCGATTGATTTTACCGCCACCAGTTGCGAACTCACCAGCGTCGGACAGAGTGATGCCAACAGCACAGCATTCGGCTTGGGAACAGCAAGCGGTATTGTTTTCGGCACCCTTGCTGACGGCGTTCAAACCGGGATGAAACTTGGAAACGCCGGCGGATGCGATGGAAGTACCACAAGCTGCATTGCTTTCAACGAATTGAATTCAACCTGGACTCCGCAATGGGCAAACCTGGTCGGATACTGGAAGCTCAACGACGCCGCGGGCTCCACGACAGTGGTCGATAGTTCTCCGGTTGGAACCAATACCGGCACGGTGAGTTCGACGGGAGTAACACTTGGAACCACCGGAAAACTTTTTGGCTCCGCTGCCTTTGCCGGCGGTAAAATCAACATCAATACCATCACCTCGGTCCCTACAGACGCCATGACCATTTCCGCTTGGGTGAAGATGAATAGCACTTCTGGATATTCTGCGGTCTTTGTTGGAACTTCCTTTAGATTCGAAATAGCTGGCGCAGGTCTCAATTTTATGACAACCGCGGGAGGAGGCACAACCGGCAACTACATTTCACCCGGCACTTGGACCCACGTGGCGATCTCGAGAGCTGCAGGCGGTAACCCGACCACCTATTATATCAACGGCATCGGTGTAGCAACGGCCCCTACGGGGACCTTGGCGGCAATCACCGGACTCACCATTGGTACAAATGATCGAAATGCACTCGGCGGCGGAGACAACCTGAACGGCACAGCGGATGAAGTCGCAATCTGGAAAACTGCACTGACCGCAGCCGAAATCAGCACTATCTACACCACCCAGTCGGTAAACGCGGGCGGCATATACACCTCCCGCATCCTGGACGCATTCGGAAGCCAATCCTGGACATCGCTCTCGTGGACTTCAACGCTTCCATTCTTCAAAGCCCTTCCCGATTATACAAGTGGCGCAATTCAGAATGAGACCTCAACCAACTACGCTTCTCTGCAAGGCGATACTCCAGCAGTGGGAGATGATAATTTAATGACCGGGATTGTGGGGCTATGGCATTTGAATGAGACTTCTGGAACCAGCGCAATCGACTCTTCGGGGAATAATAACACTGGAACTTATACCAGCGGTTATACTTTAGGTGGCAAAGGAGAGTTCAATGCTGCTCCTGTATTGAATGGAAGTAGCGGTTACGTCGCGATTCCAACAAGCACAAGTCTTAATAGTCTCGGGACTGCTGCAGGCGGTGGAAAATTTACTCTATCAGCTTGGGTTTATTTAAATGCTTATGGTACGAGCACTTATTCAGGTGTCCTTGGAACTAGAAATGGTTCAACTGGTTATTCACTTGTTATTGCAGGATCGACTTTTACGGGTTATACCGGAAAAATCTTTTTTCTTGAAGGGACCGCGCCCATGAATAGCACAGGAACTCTTTCTCTAAATACTTGGTATCATATTGCGGCGGTCGGATCAGGTACTAGCGTTAAGCTTTATATTAATGGGCTCTTAGATTCTACAGGTACCTCCAACTGGACTTCAGGCAATAACTTAGCCGTAGGCTCTCAAACGGGAACTGGTGCTTATTTTCATAATGGCCTAATCGACGAAGTAGCGATCTGGAAAAAAGCCTTAAACGCCACCGAAGTTCAACAGCTTTACCAGCGCGGAGCTTCCCGGCTCAAATTTCAAGTAAGATCTTGTGCGTCCACGGATCCGACTTGTGCCGCAGCTGCGTGGCAAGGTCCGGACGGAAGCGCGGGTACGTATTTCAGTGAACTCAACAACATGAGTGTTCAAGCTGCTGTCTCTTCCGGAACAGTAAAGGCAACAGGCCCTTCGATCACGCTGCAAACCTACGGCACGCCAGTGCCTCCAAACCGTTACTTTCAATACCGTGCGATTCTTGAATCAGACAGCGCAACCACCACTCTCATGCCGGAACTGAAGTCCGTAACTGTCGGACCGACCCATTATGATTCAACATCACCGACCGTCGTGACAAAAACTTCCCTGAACTTCAACTCATTCACCACATTCACCGATGACTCGGCCTCCACTTGCGCGAGCCCGTCTTCGGTGACCTACAACCTTTCACCAGACGGCACAACTTGGTACTACTGGAATGGAACGGCTTGGGCGAGCGGAGGAAGTGCCACCAACAGCAATACGGCGAGTGTGCTCAATACGATGACGGGTGGACCACCTGCCGTGAACCCGATCTCGCAATACAGCCTTGGGTCGCCCGGAGCGGTCTATATCAAGACCTACTTGAAGTCCGACGGGACCCATCAGTGCTCATTCACGAAATTCCAGACCATTGGAACCTGATTTACGGATCAGTTCGTCTGTTGTGCGGCCATGGAAGCAAGAATGTTCGGCGCATCCTGACGAACCGCTGCCATGTACTGAAGGAATAGATCCATCAAACCGCCTTGAGCAGTAACATTCTTGATGCTTCTCGGACCTTTCGGAGCACTGAGATACTCAAACACGTCATTGATCACGTCATTCCCTTTCGGGGTTCCGGTAATTGCTACAATCGCTTTCACCAGATCCGGGTGCCCACTCTTGCTCAACTCATACGCTGCGATCGCCTTCTGAAGTGCAAGACGGCCCTGACGAGTTTCACCGATTCCGCTTCCCACTTGCCCCTTCGCCCACCACTGGGTCGGAGTTCCGGGTTTCATCCGGTAAGTCGGAGTGTCTGCATCCGGTGTCACGTTTTGCATGATCTGACCCGTTGTAGTCACAAAAGTTGAAACGAAAGTCGCAGCCGCGAGATCCACTTCCCATGGGTGTTTTCTCGGGTCGAGTTTCACCATGATATGTCTTGCAGCTTCAGCAGTGTAGATCGCGATGAAATCGGTCGCGACAATCTGACCGGCTTGGGAGAGAGATGCCCAACCGGACGTGTCATTGTTAAAAGTCGCAAGCAGGATCGCATGGAAAAACTTATCCATGTTGCCCGGTTCGCTCTTGAAGTAGTTCCCGAGTTCAGTCAGATAAGCAATATCACTTGGATCGGATTCGTGTTCGGTGGGTCCGATTCCGTAGCTTCTCCCGCTCTTCACGTCATTTTTGAGCGTCGTCGCATCGGATTTCGAAGCATCATGATAGCCAACGTTGAAAATGTAATTTTTAGCATCAATACGGATGGCAACCCCGCTTCCTGTTTTGGTCAGGTCTTTTTGCCAGCGGGAGTATTGGTTTGGATACTTCGTCTCCTCGGCTCCAATCGCAGTCCCGAAGGATTGCATCGCCGGATAAACCGTCTCCTTCATGTAAGTCATGTAGGTTACGCCTGGCTTCATCAAGAGTTGTTGTTTCAACGCATTGTAGGGCGTGACTTCGTCATGCTCGGAAGCCGGCGCCCGTTCGTCACTCGCTACTTTGGTTGAAGTGGAACAAGCAGACTGGGTTGCCGCGAGAACGGCGATCACGAGGGTATACTTTTTAAGATTCATTTTTCTCTCCCTGAAAAACGGTTTTGAATATTTTGGAATCATGGACTCCTTTCAACAGTGTGAAAGGGCTCTATTTAAAGCGCAATTTTTTCTTTGTCAGGATTCATGAACGTCAAAAAGCCACTTCCTGATTTCTCACAAAAGTGACTTCCAGTCGGTAAATTCAGGCTGTTTTGAATGAAAATCAGGAACCTTCGCGGTATTGGCGAATCGCTTTCAGGTTTCGGAGGACGATTTTGCCGGTCTTGCTGTCCGGGTTCACTTCAACCTTAGCCTCGCGGCTCTGATGTTGAATGATCTTTTCGATCACTTCATTTTGCTGTTCGAACGTGAGGCGATGGTGATTGCGCATGAGACTTGAAGTCACATCAAGCACTCCATCACCAGTCATGCGGTCCTGACGATTTGAGAGCGAGGCCCTCATGGTCATTTCAACAAGAACCTTCTTCTCGTTTCCGCGATGAAATTTTTCAGCCACAAGCTTCACTAGTTTGCGATAGCTCTGCAGGAAGTTCCGGATTTCTTTGCGACGATAAGAGGAAATCCGGAGATCGACATACTTCGCGTAGCTTGAACGGCACAAATCGATGAAATCGGACGGAGCAAGCTCGGATTCCTCCTGAAGCTTTTTCGGAAGTTCTCGATGAAGGTCGGCCATGCAGAAAATCGCATCACAGGTAATCCCGTCGTCGATCTTGTAGACACCCTTTGCCGACTTCGTTTTTTCAAAATAGGAATGGTGCTTTTTCAAGCGCTTCACCTGCTTCGAGTGATTCTGAAGCAGATACTCCCCTTGTTTTGCACTGAATCCGAGTTTCTTCAGCAAAATCTGGAGAAGTACTTTTTCGAAGTTGCGATCAAAAAGTTTCACGATTGGATCGTTGGCGAAACTGCGGATGTTTTTTTTCTTCCCGGTCAGCAGGAAATCCCGAATCTGGGCAAAGTTTTGTACAATATAACGCGCCTTCAGGCGTTGCTCCGGAATGTTCGTCGACATGCGGTCAACGTCATCATAACGGTATTCCCAGTGATAGAGACCAAACTGGCGGATGGAACCATAGTCGATGATTCCCCCGTTTGCGAGAATGTTGTCGCCGTCCCAGTCAAGCCAGCAGAAAATGTATTCCGCTTCGAACTGCGCTGCGATCTTTGAAAATGACAATGCCATTTGTTCCGCAAATTCGCGATATCGAACTGACTTGCGGGAAGAGCCGCTGGAAGGCCATTCCTTGTTCTGAACCTGGCGATTGATGAAAAAGTCGACCGTAGCCTTGAGGCCCGTGAGGTCTCCCATTTTGCACTGTCTGAAGAAGTGAGCCGGTCTGAAAAGATTTTTCCCTGCACGAACGTTGATCGAACTGCCGCCTTCAAAAGAAATGATCGCAAGAGTACGTTCGGTCCCGACGTCGTTCGAATGGAAGACTTCCGAAAGAAGAGCAGCACTCAACCCGTCACTCACGCAGTTGTAGCCGTTTCCATACCCCACCCGATTGTCGCCAGTTTTAAAAAATTGTTTGGTTTGCGCGTGTGCCGGACTGAGCTTCGTCGCACCGGTTCCGGATGAGGAAACGTCCCAAGCGCTTCCACCCTGACGGAACTCTCCGTTCCAGATTCCGCGACCATCTCCCGAGGTCTTCCCGCGCTTGTTCGCATGTTGAAGCTGGAGATATCGGGTTGCCATGTAAGGATGTGGACGAATATCGCGCTCGTCGAACTTCGTGCCCTTCATGATGTCGTATTCATTGATGATGACGATGGCAAAGGTTTCGAGAATCTTCTTTTCAAGCGCCGGAGTCAGTTCATCCGGATGCTCTTTGGAAATCAGGCCCATCTCGCGTGCGAGATTGAAGTTGAAATAGTAGACGGACCCACCATGGCGGGTTCTGACTTTGTACTCAACGTACGCATCCGGGACCGCCTGTTGAAAAGAATGGCGACCATCCAGTTGATCAAACGAAGAGTAATTCGCTTGCGGTAGCTCCTTGACGGAGGCGAGCGTCTGTGGCTTCACCTCTTATAAGTCGGTGCGTCTAAGGAAAAAATTTAGTTTTTTTCTCATATTCGACCGATAGGAGGAGGAATGAAGCTGGTTTTCTACTCGGGCGGACAACAACGAAGTAATCATCGCCTTCATAACGCAGTCGTGGACCTTGCCCATCAGGGAAGGAAAAGAAGAGGGCCCCTGAGACTCACTTACATCCCCTTCTGCTCCGAGAACTCCAATGTGTTCTATCACCGGGCCAAACGACGTTACAAAAGCCACGGCATCGAAGAATTCACCTGCCTGACCGTGGATACGAATCCGAGTCAGAAGGAAATCCGGGACGCGCTTCAGAGCGATGTGATTTATCTCGCCGGCGGAAACACCTTTTACTTTCTAAAATACCTGAGACAAGTCGGCCTTCTCCCCCTGCTGAAGACTTTTGCTAAAAAAGGCGGAGTGATTGCAGGACTGAGTGCCGGTGGATTGATTCTGACTCCAACAACGAAGCTCGCGGCAGACGAAGGACTGGGACCCGATGAAAACGAAGTGGGACTGAAAAACTTCAAAAGTCTCGGACTGGTTCCGTTCGAGTTCTCACCCCACTACCATCCGACGCCAAAACAGATCAAAGCTCATTTGAATTACTCACTGACCACAAACCACGCAATCTATGCCGTGGAAGATGGTGGCGGAATCGTGGTCGACGGAACCAAGACTTCAATCTATGGCAAGGCGACTGTTTTCTATCACGGAAAACAGATTATCGTTCGGGACTGATCCAAACTGCTTCCAGATCTGACAGGACTCGATCCCGCTCAGAAGATCCGTTTCAGAAACAGGCTTTTTCAAAAATGCAGCCGCTCTGTAAAGAAGTCCTTCACAAAGAGTCTTCTCGATCTCTGTTCCAATCGCAATGATGTCCGTATTTTGAAACGAAGACTCCTGACGAAGTTGCGGACAAAACACCAGCTCCCGGTTTGCAGCCAGACCGATATCCACCAGGATCACCTTCGGTGCATGGGTTCTTGCAACCAAAAGCGCCTCGGAACGATTGGAAGCGGTCACCACTTGAAACGAGGGCTCCAGCAACTTGTACCACTCGCTTCGTTCGCGTAATTGATGGGACACGATTAAAACAGTACTTCCAGTCATGCTCAGGCTCCTTTCAATCGATATTGAAGAGGTACCTGAAAGTTGAACAGGATCGGAATGGACAATTTCGTGGAAAATGCGGACAAACCGTTTCAATCCATCTAAACTTGAGTCTCGCGCAGTCCGGCTAGCACCATCCGGGTAAGCATCGGCTCAAGCTTTTTGCTTTTCAGATACTCCGGTCTGGTTTGATTGGTCATGATCATGATCCCTTTGATTGACTGGATGATGACAAACAGGGTGAATTCCGGATCCTTGAGTTTCAATTCGTCTTTGTGCGGCTCCAGATACTGAAGACAGAGATCAATGGTGGCGCGATCGGCTTTCTCCATGAGCTTCATTGCGATTCCGATCTTCGGCACCTGCATTTCAAGCAAACGCTCCATTCGTGAATTTTCGGCCTTCGCCTGAACGAGTGCTCCGACCAGAGCGCCCACTCGCTCCTCAAGTGTCGTGGATTTAGAGTTTTCGAGAACCCGGAGAAGCACATCCTTTTTATGATCAATGATCTTCTGAGCTAGAGCATTTACGATCTGATCCTTGTTCCGGAAATACTGATAGAGGGACCCGATTCCAACGCCGGCGCGTTCCGCGATTTTATTGGTGCTCGCTTCATCAATTCCATCACGATCAAAAAGATGAGTGGCCGCAGTCAAAATTGCAGAGACCGTTTCTTTTGCTCGCTCCTGAACCGGACTTCTTGCTGATTTACCTGGCGTTTTTCCCACTTCAAACCTCCCTCGCACCCGGTCAGGGAAGCGAGTATCAAACCCGAGCAAATGCTCATATTCTGATTCTGGAGGAGAACCGCCCATGCAGCAACCGATCATTTTTACGAATTTCTGGACCTTTGCCGGGATCCAGATGATTTCTCAGATCGTCCGCTACACCCTGCTCGCCGGAGGTGCGTTCTTCGCTGTCTGGGTGTTGGGCCGGCAAAAATACGCAGCAAGAAAGATTCAAAAAACCAAACCTTCAAATCACCAGATCAAATCGGAAATCAAACGATCTCTCCTCACCGGCTTCGTCTTCAGTCTTGTGGGCGCTTCGACGCAATTTCTTCACCGCGCGTTCGGCTGGTTCCGCTTCTATCCCGACTTTCACTCACGAGGGCTCGGGTATGCAATTTTCAGCGTGCTCGCAGTCATCCTGATCCATGACACTTACCTCTACTGGATGCATCGATTCATGCACATTCCGGCGATTTACAAACGAGTCCATCTGGTTCATCACATGTCCTATAGTCCGACTCCGTTTACGATCTATTCTTTTCATCCGCTTGAAGCCGTACTCGAGGCCCTGATCATTCCCATTGCAGCATTCATCGTCCCTCTTCATTTCTATTCGTTGATTGTGTTCTCACTCTACAGTGTTCTGTTCAACGTGATCGGGCACCTCGGGCACGAGTTGTATGGAAAACGCTTCGAAAAATCAGGCCTCTTTGAGGTCATGACCACCACCACTCATCACGATCTTCATCACCATCAGGCGGGATCCAACTTTGGTTTCTATTTCCGTTTCTGGGATCGCTTCTGCGGAACTGAAAATCCGAAGTACGCCGAGAAGTTCTTTGAGAAGGCCCAACTGTCTGAATCCTGGTCACCTGTCAGAAATAACAGACAAAAAGTTTTGCTCAACGACATCGGTTGACCTCGTTCTTTCAGCCATTTTTTAACAGATTTTAATCCGGAAGGAATGGCACCTCCCTTGCACCTAGTGTTTCAAAGTTTTTAGAAACCCAGGAGTAAGCATGTCCAAAAATAAAAAGTTTCAGATGAATTGGTTCCGGGCAACTACCGCAGGAGCCGCGCTGACGGCAGGCCTCGTGGCAGGATGTAACTACACTCCCCCACCTTCAAACCTGGCCCTCAGCCAGAGTGATGCACAGAAAGTTGAAAACGATCGTCTTCAAGTGACAAAAGATGCTCACGAAATCGCAAGAGACATCCGAAGTGCGCTCACGCCGGTGGAAACAGCCCTTCGGGATCTTTCCAATGCTGCCGACTTGAAAATCGACGGCAAATCCGGAAGCCTGCGTCTGGACCAAGGCTTTCGTCTCCTGGACCACATGTTGGAAAAAATTTATCGCAGTGCCATGATCCACCCTGCTCAGGACGGAACCTGGACCATCACTCAGGATATCTCCCTCGATGGAACCCTGAACGTGGACGGCTGCAACTCTGCTCAAGCTGAACTCACCAGCAAAGTGGATGGCAATCATCAAAGTCTCGAACTGAATCTCCTGAGATGTGACTCGCCTAAAGTTTTTCTCGCTGAAGTTCAAAAAGACGGTGCCAATCTGAATACCAGTCTCCATTTTGAAAACCTGAAAGAACTCTCGATCTCCGCAACCACTCAAGGCGCCACCTGCCAGACACAGATTAAAACCTCTGTCGATGCAATCACCTCGAGTCTGGTTTGTAATCCGTTTGAAATCCTGCTGGGCTCCACCCACGTGGAAGTTTCACAACTCAGTCTGAACGTTGACCAGGAGAATGTGACTGGAACCGTCAGTGCCACTGCTTACGACGAAGACGGAAATGAAATCGCGTCTCTGAACTATCCGAAGACCCCAGTCATGCCTTCAGACACACCTTACTTGGTGGAATTAAAATGAAACCACACTCCCTCCACAAACGCCTTCTTATCTGGACACTGCTCGCCACTCTTTCCGTGGCCGTGGTTTCCTGTGGATCGAAGGATCAAGCCCAGCCTCAGCATCCGCTGACAGAGGCCTATCGTTTGATGGATAAGGGAGACAACGCGAAGGCTGCGATCCTTCTCGAACAATACCTTCAGCAAAACCCGGACAGCAAAGAAGGTAAAGTTCTCGTCGCCTCTGCGTACATGGGTGAAGCCGGAGTCGACATCTACAAACTTTACGACTCCTTTAAAGACGTTCTTTTCCAAGAACCCTTGAAGGATCGCTTTTGGGGAGGCGGCACTAACTCTGACGCAAGCCTTCTTGGAAACGATTCGGATGTTGAAAATAGAAAGACCGTGATTCATAAAGACCAGAAAGTCCAGCCGGCAACACCAGCGCAGAACCTGATCGATCTTTCCGACCGGGTTTTCGCAAAAGCCCAGAAAATCGCCGAATTCTTAAACCGCTTTCCCGACGTACCCCGGGACAAGTGGCCGCTTCTTGACTCCGGGATCCAGTCCCTGAACTCCGCGGGGAATGATCGCGATATTTCTTTATATCGGATTTTTTTTCGACTAATCTATGTGAAAGCTTTTCTGGGGGACGAAGTACTGCATGATCCGAATCTCGGAAGCAAGCAGTGGGCCTGTTCTCTTGATCTGAGCAACCTTCGAGAGAACCTGAATTGGATATTGGAACAGTTTTCAGCAGCTTCAGACGACATTCGTCGCGCTTATCCGGCGCAGGCGTCGAATCTCAATTCGGCTCAAGCGATCGTCAGCGCGATTCAAGAGGATCTCGATCAGCTCGATCAAGCGAAGAACGGGGAAAACACCGGTTTGCTTGGACTTCAAACCTCTCTCCGCTCCAGTCTTGGCTGTGGACAGTAGCACTCCTCCTCGCCTTCTTTTGTCTTCCGCGTGAGAGCCTTGCTCAGATTCCGACCAATTTTGCTTTTACCAATATTCCGACCCACTTCCAAACGGAGAACCTGACTGTTGGCTCCCGCGCACTCGGGGAAGTCTGCTATTCAAGAGAAGTCATGCCCGACGGGACCGTTTGCAACCCGGCTTATCTCCCTTATTTCGACGATAGTACCCTGCTTGGCCGCGTTTACATCGGAAACGGGTATGCGGCCTTCAGCACTGCTCAGAACTTTCTCTACAACTCGATTTCAGCCGATTTCCTGAAACAACTGTTCCAGCAAAACAATACCACCAGCCTCGAAGCGCAGGCCGGACTCGTGTTTGTAACCAAATATTTTTCGGCGAGCTTCACGCCTTACCGGATTCAGTACGTGGCCGAAGTTCACAATCCGAACCTTCCCGTACTCGAAGTCCACGCAGCTCTCGAACAGGCGTACACGATCTCAAGCGGGATTCCACTCAACTGGCTTTCACCGGCTCTCGATGGACTGACCCTCGGATCGGACATGAAGTTCCTTTTCCGCAAATACATTCACAGTTCATTTTCCCTGCTCGACGTGGCTGGCGAACCGGTGACCCAGCTCCTGCCGGTAAAGAACCAGTTTGCGCTCGAAATGGATCCGACCCTTGCCTGGAAGTCCTTCTACCAAAAGTGGGTTTTCCTCACGAGTGTCACCGCAACCGGAGTCGGCTTTGCCCACCCCTTTGATTCCCTTTATGCAAATCCAGCAGACATTACCGTTGGCTGGGGCGTTGAGCCTCCGATCGATTTCGGAAAACTGCGAATCAGTCTCGACATGGTTCACCTGATCAACGCAACCGATGCACTTTCCCGCTTCCGTTTCGGAACGAGTTATAAATTTGGAATTTTAGAAACCATGATCGGTGTGAACAGCAATGACTTCACGGCCGGAATGGAGTTCGCCGCTCCCATCGTGAACGTGGGCGTGGTCTATGAGTTCGTTAACAAGGATACTGATGGAGGCGTGCCTGCTACTAACGTTGCGACCGAGTTCTCGTTCAAGTTCTGAACGCCTGAGCTCATTCAAACTGTGTTTTCTTGCATTCGCAGCCCTGACGCTTGCGTTCTCCGGCTATTCCACTGCAGCTCCAACGCAGAAAAAGAAGAAGATTGTACCGATTGCACTTCCCGCTTCCACTCCTGCCCCCAAACCAATCAGTGCTTATGATTTGCTGGTCTCGCGGGCAAACTCTTTTGAGAAGGAAAATCACGTCAATGGCTGGGGCTATATCGTGAGCGGTGGTGCTGTTCTCGCAATCTCAATCCCGGGTTACTACGTTTCAAAAGACACCTTCGCCCAAGTGGTCTACAGCGTGGGCCAGACGCTCGGAGTGGGCGCTGTTTCCTACGGTGCGTCCCTCGTACTCCTCGACAACGAATACACCTCCTTCAACAACATCCTGAAGGCCGATCCTTCGCTCACGCCTGAGAGCAAAGAACTCCTCGCTCATGCCTTCTTCCATGAAGCCGCGAACCGGGCTCGCCAGGGAAGAAAGATCCGTTTCGTTTTCCACTCGCTGACCGGAGGCCTGAACTTCCTGAATGCGATCACCACGACAAGCCCTGACCTGAGATCCGCGCTCTACTTCCTGGGCGGGATCAACACCCTTGCTGCCATCCACTACTTCTTCAGTCCTTCAGAAGAGGAAAAAACCGCAGAGAGACTGGAAGTGCTCGAAAAACCGAAGGTTTCAGTTGAACCGCTCATCGGACCGATGTTCGGCCTTCAAGTCCATTTCTAGGCATACGCCTTGCTCCTTTTGAAGAGAGGGATCCCCTTTCGAAAAGGATGAGACATGGACAACAACCACTACTACTGGAACAGCTGGTACGCCGTCTTTGGATGGTTCCTGTGGCTTGGAATCTTCGTCCTGTTCTTCTCCACAATGCTGAACTGGAGCCGTGTTTGGCGGGGCCGCTTCCGGTTCGATGACCAGAATGGCCCCCCGAGAACCGCCTTGGACATCCTGAACGAACGCTATGCCCGCGGTGAAATCACCCATGAAGAATTTTTAAAAACCCGGAATAACCTGCGATCTGAACCACCGCAGGAAGAGCGCAAAAAGTCGGCATAATCCGGCTTTTTCGGGGCGCATCATAGCCCTGTTTTCCGTGGTTTCTTGAGGCACCTTTTGCTTGCCAATCTCATCCCTGCTCCATTAAGGTCGAGGTATGAAATTAAAACCAGGAATTGTATTCGGACAAGCACTTCAGGACCTTTATCAACACGCAAAAGAATCGAAGTTTGCACTCCCGGCGGTGAACGTCATTGGAACAAACTCCGTGAACGCGGTTCTCGAAACTGCGAAGGCCGTGAACTCTCCGGTCATCATCCAGTTCTCAAACGGTGGCGGCCAGTTCTACGCCGGCAAGAGCTTGAAACTTTCAAATGACATGGGATCAGTGATTGGATCCGTGAGTGGTGCTCACCACATCCAACTCATGGCGGAACACTACGGTGTACCGGTCGTGATCCATACCGATCACGCAGCGAAAAAGCTCCTGCCTTGGATCGACGGCATGCTCACTCTCGGTGAAGCCCATTACAAGACCCACAAGAAACCACTCTTCTCTTCCCACATGCTCGACCTCTCTGAAGAGTCGCTCGAAGAGAACATCGAAATTTCTGCGAAATACTTCAAGCGCATGAAAGCAATCGAGACCGGCATCGAAATCGAACTCGGCGTGACCGGTGGTGAAGAAGATGGTGTCGACAACACCGAAATCGACAACTCCAAACTTTACACCCAGCCTGAAGATGTGGCTTACGCATACGAGCACCTGAAAGAAGTCGGAGACCAGTTCACGGTTGCCGCTTCCTTCGGTAACGTTCACGGCGTTTACAAACCCGGTAACGTAAAACTCACTCCGATGATTCTGAAAAATTCCCAGGATTTCATCCAGAAAAAATTCGGAACCGGTCCTAAACCCGTGAACTTCGTGTTCCACGGTGGATCCGGATCAAGTCAGGCTGAAATCCGCGAAACCCTCGATTACGGCGCGATCAAGATGAACATCGATACCGACATGCAATGGGCGATGTGGGAAGGCGTGAAGAACTTCTACGTCGAGAAGAGCGCTTACCTCCAGGGACAACTTGGAAATCCAGAAAGCGCGGATGCTCCGAACAAAAAATACTACGATCCACGCGTCTGGCTCCGCAAAGGCGAAGAGAACTTCGTGAAGCGTCTCAAGATCTGTTTCGAAGATCTGAACAACATCAACCGCAACGCCTGAAAAAGGTGTTCGGCGCCTTTTGGTAGAGGCTAAGGTTCATGATCTTTTTCCTAAAAACTCAAGGAGCACTTCGCAATTGCGATTCAATTCGACCGATTCTTCATGGGTTCCGCCCTTGTCCGGATGAAAAAACCGAGACAGTTTGCGCTTTGCTTCGGTCATGATCTCGCGAGATGGGCCTGCGGGCATGGGGAATCCATTTGCAGAAAAGTAGACGAGGGAGGCTTCGACTTCTGGAGTGTACGAACTCAAGGACGCGGCAGCTTCCTTGCCTTTGCGTTCACGCTTTTGATCCTTCAAACGAGACTTTTGTTTTTGGTATTGTTCTTTCCGGTAATCGGATGCCTTTTGTTTCGCAGTCTCTTGATAAGAGCGATTAGCGGCCGATGAGGTATCCACGATGGTACTTGAATTTTCAATGTCTGTTTTTCCATTTAAGAAATCCGGATGAGTTTCTTCCGTACACAAAAGCGTCGCCCAAATATGTTTACAGAAACGATTTTTTCTTGCCACGGGGCAAGTGCACTCAGCGGTAAATGAGGAACTGCTGATGTCTTCGGAAGTAAGCGTCACTTTAAAGGGCGGAGCTACCCTGACATAGGCCTGGACCATCGTATCGGACTTCGTTGAAAGCGAGATTTTCTCCTGGCTGACAAGTTTACGCCCGCTGGACTTGAGCTCAGGTTTAAATAAATTTCCAAAGGTTTCTTCGATCGACATGGCTTCTGAGTCTATAATTATATGCATTCGGTGTGATAAGCTAGCCAAATGACCAACAATACTGTTCTTCGCGGGGTGCGCTATCTTCTCAATGTGCCTGATTTCAAGTTAAAAGAGATCATCGCCCTTTCGGGAATGTTGGTAAAAGACGCCGACCTGATTTCCTATTTGAAAAGTGATGAGGAAGAGGGATATGTGGAATGTCCGGACGTTGTCATGGCGAACTTCCTGGATGCACTCATTCTCTTTAAACGGGGGCGCGATGAAAGCAGGCCTTTGCCGCCGATTGAAATCCCGATTACCAATAATATCATTCTCAAAAAACTGCGGGTCGCATTTCAATTGAAAGACACTGACATCATTTCGTTGATTCAAAAATCAGGACTGACTCTGACCAAAACCGAACTCAGTGCGTTTTTTCGACAGCCCGGGCATCGCAATTACCGGGAATGCCATGATCAATATTTGCGCAATCTTTTAAAGGGGCTTACGCCTTAGGCGGATGTCCTTAAAAGCTCGATTACGGCGCGATCAAGATGAACATCGACACCGACATATAGAAAAACCCTGGTTCATTTCTGAATCGGGGTTTTTTATTTATCGCTTGGGACTGGGTTGAGTTCATGTCCTGGTTTCAACTAACACCCAATAGTTAGTCTGACGTAATTTAAAAATCCGTTTGAAATTACCTCGTCTTTACAACAATCCACAGTTTCTAAATTATTGAATTCTTCATTTTTCGCCCTAAATAACCGATAATAAAGGTAGGGGATAAAGAATGTTTAGAGGGTGGTTTTACATCATTTCAACCTCGCTCACCCGGGGTCTTGCTTGGGCGAGCCTCATGGGTCTCGCCGTTTCCTGTAGTGACAGCCTTCCTCCCTCCACCTCCGCACTTCCATCCGCACCAGTCTCCAGTTCCAGTTCGGCCAACCTTACCACTTCGACCGTAACCGGAGCAGTCAGCGGATACGGTGGCCTCATTTTAGTTTCCATCAGCGCTCCCAGCACCGTTGCTGCAGGATCGGTTGCAAACATCGTCATCTCCGCCAGCACAGGAAGTGGAGCCCCCGGAGTCCTTTCCACCATCAGCTTTGGTTTAACCGGCGGAACCTCTCTCGGAACCTTCGGTTCGATTTCCGCTACGAGTCCGGGAAAATACACTCTCCCGTACACTGGAGATAAACCAGGAACACCGAACACACTCAAGCTCGTCATCAACGAAACACCCATCGAGGATCCCAACACGATCGCGGTTGTCGGAGGCCCTCCCCACCAGATCACCATTCTGCAGGGAAATTCGCAGAATGGCCTGATGTCGACTGCGCTCGCCGTAACCCCTCAGATCCTGGTCACGGATGTGAAAGGAAATGCAGCCACAAATGCCGCAGTTCATTTTCAAGTGACTGCCGGAGGTGGGACCATCAGTGGAGGCCAGAGTGATACCACCCTGACCACCGATGCTGAAGGAAAGATTTCCATTCCGTGGGTGATGGGATCAAGCATTGGAACAAACACGATTGATATCACTGCAAACGCCGGCACGGTCACCAACAGTCTCACTGCCTATGCCTATGGCAAACCTGGTAGTGTGCTTATCACAGGAACCAGTACCGCATCGGAAATCGATCTCGCCTGGACGGCCCCTACCTACACCGGCAGCGGAACACTCAGTTACAATATTCAAAGATCAACCTCGGCAAGTGGCCCCTTCAGCACCATTTCTACTGTCACCGCTACCACTTTTAACGACACCACCGCCGCTCTCTCAACCATTTATTATTATCAAGTCATCACCAACAACACCTACACGACTTCGGATCCATCCAATCAGGTCCAGGGAGCACGCCTGATCACCAGCATCTTCACCCTGAACACCGCAAACTCATCTTCCTACAATCTCTCGAACTCAAGCGCGGTTGATTTCACCACCATCAGTTGTGAACTCACCACCGCAGGACTGAATGATACCGGCAGTACGGCATTCGGTCTGGGGACGGCCAACGGGATCGTTTACGGCACTCTCTCCGATGGCGTACAAACCGGAGTGAAACTTGGAAACGCCGGCAGCTGCGATGGCACTGTCGTTGATTGCAATCCGGATGACGAACTGACCTCATCCTGGACACCGAACTGGGCATCGCTCATTGGCTATTGGAAGCTGAACGGAACGACGGGCGCAATCGCAAGTGGGGCCACGATTCCGGCAACCGTTGGCTCCGTGAACGGAACCGTTATTGGCAGCGCCCTTTCTTACTCAAACGGACATTTACATCAGGGTATTTCGGGCTTCAACAGTTCGAGTTATATTGACCTTGGAACTCCAGCGGCTTTGATCTCGCCGAGCACCTTTACGATTTCGGGCTGGGTGTACCCCACCAGTTCCGCGGGCCAGCAAATGTTCATCTTCGCTCAAGGAGGGTTTGCTTATCGCCTCTCCATGTTTGCGGGCGGCGGCGTGAGCGAAATCGCCAGCGCCAACGGAACCAGCTGGAGCGCCAACTGCGGTAGCGTTGGAACCGTGACCACCAATGCCTGGAGCCATATCGTCGAAACTTATGATGGAGCAAATATCCGTACCTATATCAACGGCACTCTCAGCGGCACTTGTGCCCTGACAGGCACGATCGGAAACCCTGGAGCCCATGTTACAATCGGAGCCCAAGACGGAGCATCTTACTTTTTTACTGGAACCCTCGATGATATTGCAATGTGGAGCACCGCTCTCACCGGACCTCAGGTTCAAACTGTTTACGCCCACCAAAACACTGCACACTCGGGCGTATACACTTCCCGCATCGCAGACGCTTTGAGCAGCGGCCAATCCTGGACAGATCTCATTTGGAACACAACCCTTCCTTTCCTGAAAGCCCTCCCCGACGGAGGAGCAATGGAATCAGTGTCTGATTACTCATCGCTTTCCACTCCCACTCCAGCCGCAAGCCCGGGTGCATCTCTTTCACCCGTGAGGCTTTATCACTTGGACGAGGCAGCAGGAACCACGGGTGCAAACACCGTGATCGATTCCTCAGGCAGCACCATCAAAGGAACGCCGAACGGAATCACTTTCGGAAACGTCGGTCGATTAGGAACCGGTGCCTGGTTTGACGGATCAACCAGTTATATCGACACCAACAACACTTTCGGTTTCTCAAAAGATGGAGAAGGCTCCTTCAGTTTCTGGATCAATCCCGCCACCCTTCCTGCCTCCGGCACAGGTATCTATCAAGGCCTCTTGGGGACCGGTCAGGCGGGAGGTTATGCAGCCAACAAATACTCGTGGACATTCTTTATCTTTGGGGGCGGTCTGAATTTTTATTACTGGATGTCGGCCGGTGTTGTATCCACGTCCACCACCTTGAGCGGAGTGGGAAAATGGGACCATATCGTCCTGACCTATAATGCAGCCGACCCCACCGCTCGGGGAAGACTCTATAAAAACGGAGTGCTCGTCAACACCTATACCGGCACACCGGCGAATCCATTCGTTCCCCCTACGACTCCGATCCTGATCGGAAACTCCCATTACGGCGTCGGCGGGAGCGCCTATTTCAACGGAATGCTCGACGAAATCGGACTCTGGAATCGGGCTCTTTCACCGACTGAAGTGCAACAGATGTATCAGCGGGGCGC
>OUNO010000564.1_pt4 | contig 30162 bp, 26 predicted proteins | sample 1779811 | NCBI WGS metagenome assembly OUNO01 (sample SAMEA3914804, study PRJEB12502) | metagenome | biome: forest; material: soil | place: Canada | collected 2010-06-25 | depth 0.3 m
CTCGCCGCCGGCTCGCGGGTCAGCTCTGGCGCCACGGCAGCCGTCGCTGTGGGCGGGGTCGGCGGTGCGACGGACTGAGACGGAGTGACGCTCGGCGTCGTGGTCGAAGCCGCATCGTGCGAGGCGCCCCGCAATGCAAAGCCGGTGATTGCCGCCGCAGCGAGCGCGGCCGCGAGCAACCCGCCAATGAGCATGCCTCGCGCTCGCGGCGGGCGCGACATGGGACCCGATGCGACGGTCATCGGCTCCGCCGATCCAGGGTCGGTCGTCCCGGACTCGGTCAGGGCGTCTTCGTGCGCGGGTCGATACGAATCATGCTCGTGCGGAATACCGAAACCCACGCGCGACACGATCGCGCTGCCCGTGGTGGTGGCAGATGCGGTTGCTTCGATGGCACGCACGCGCTCGTAACGGCGCGCCAGCGCTTCGCCGCTCAGATGATTCACCCAATCACCGATGCGCCTCGAGGACACGAGCTCGGTGCTCTGCTCCAGCTCGTGCGCGAACTCGCGGGCCGTCGCAAAACGCTCGTCCGGATTGCGCGCGGTCGCGCGCTCCACCGCCCTCGACAGCGCGAGCGGCACGTCCGCGATCGCCGAAAGCGGCGGGATTTCGTACTCGAGCACCTGGTACATCAGCTGACCGGAGTTATCCGCATCGAACATCTTGCGGCCGGAGATGGCTTCCCAGAGCACGATGCCGGCCGCAAAAATATCGACTCGGCGATCGAGCGGTCGCCCGAGCAATTGCTCGGGGGCCATGTAGCCAATCTTGCCTTTGAGCTGACCGGTTTGCGTCTCTTGCATGCGCCCGGCCGCCTTGGCGATGCCGAAGTCGAGCACGCGCGCGACGCCGTCGACGCCGATCATGATGTTCTGCGGCGAGACGTCGCGATGGACGATGTTCAGCGGCTCGCCGTTTTCGTCGCTGGCCTCGTGCGCGGCGTGCAGGCCTGAGAGCACGTCGCACAAGATGTGTACGGCGACGGGCGGCGCGAGGCGCTCGTTGCGCTGCCGAGTCGCGCGCAGCAAGGCCGACAGCGACTCACCGTGTACGTATTCCATGATCAGGAAGGCTTCGCCGCCCTTCGCGATCACGTCGAAAGTGGCCACCACGTTCGGGTGCTGAACGCGCCCACTGAGCCGCGCCTCGTCCAAGAACATGGCGACGAAGTCGGGATTGCGCGCTGCACTCTCGTGCATCTGCTTGATCGCGACGATCTTCGAGAAGCCCACTGGGCCGACCAGGCGTCCGAGATGGACGGTCGCCATCCCGCCCTCCGCGATCTGATCGTAGAGCGCGTAGCGGCCGAGCTGAGTCGACTGCCTACTTCGGCTCTCGAGCGCCGCTGCCATGGTTGCCGAGTACTCTACCACTCGTGAACGCTAATCACCTTTTTCACATGAAATGGCCGTGATACACCTGCGAGGTGCGTTCTGTCATGCCCGCTCGACAGGTCGATGTGCCGCGCGGCGGGCGTTCGACTTTGTCTGACCCGTTCGGCTGGCGCAGAAGAATTGCGGCTGCGGTCGCATTCGGGCTGCTGTGCCTGACTCGAGTTGCGAGCGCAGCTGACGGCAGCTCGGCAAAAGAAGCTTACGAGAAGGGTGTGGAAGAGTTCCGCGCCGGTAACTTCGAGACTGCATGTCGGTTGCTTGCCGACAGCTACCGGGCCGAGCCGCTGCCTGGGGTGCTCTTCACCTGGGCGACCTGCGAGTTGCGTGCCGACCGCGTGGCCAGTGCTGCTCAACATTATGGCGATTTTTTGGACGCCACCTCGCGCTTACTGCCGGCCGATCGCTCCGCGCAGGACGAGCGCCGCCAGGTCGCCCAGCGCGAACGCGCCCGAATTCTGCCAGAAGTTCCGTATTTGACGATTGTCGTCGCCTCCGACGCCGGGGGCACGTCGACCGTGCGACGCGACGGTGAAGTCTTGGCGCCGAACGCGCTCGGCGTCGAACAAGCCGTCGACCCTGGCGCGCACGTGATCGACTACGAGGGAGCCGATGGCGTGCGGGCGCAGCAACGCGTTGTGCTCGCCAAAGGCGAGCACAAGACGATCGTCGTCGGCTTTGCCAAGCCGGCCGAGCCCACGCTGCCGGCGGCCGCGCTCGCCGCGCCGCCGCCCAAGCTCTATGAGCGCAGCGTCACGCCTTGGATCTATGTCACCGGGGGCGTCGGTGTCGCCGGTTTGGTTACCGGCTCGATCGCGGGCGCGCTCGCATTACGGGACAAGAGCACCGTCGACGACAAGTGCACTGGGCGCGCATGCAGCCAACAAGGCTTTGACGCGGCAGACGCTGCTAAGCTCGAGTCTACCGTGAGCACCGTGGGCTTCGCAGTCGGCGCCGCTGGCATCATTGCCACGGTGATCGTGTACGTTGCCGACGCCGGCCGCGGCGGTTCGGCCCAGGCAGCCCCCGCGAGCCGCTTTTCCGTGGTGGCGATCGCGCCGGGTGTACTGGGCCTGGGTGGTGCGTTTTGAAGCCGCAAGGGCGCGCCCTGTCCGCGCTCCTGCTGCTGATTTCAGCCGTCGGTTGCGGCAAAGTGATCGGTCTGCGCGACGACTACTACGTCTCAGCAGGCGGTGAGGTGAGCACAGCGGGTGCTGAGCCCGTTGGCGGCGGTGGCAGCGGCGAAGCGGGTGGCGCGACCTCGGGCACGAGCGGCGGCGGCGCACAGGCCACCGGCGGAGACATCGGCATCGCCGGTGAGGCGGGCGTCGGCTCGGAGCTCACGATGCCTCCCGGCAAGCTCGTCTTCGAGCGCTACACGACGTACGCCGCTGGCGACAGCAAGATGTTCCTGGTGTCATTCCCGGATGGCAAGGTGACCGAGCTGGGACCCTTGTATGGCCTGTGCGCGATGTTCAACGGCATCTTCAGCCCCGACGGGCGGCACCTCGTCGTCGGTGCCGTGCCCGAAGCGGTGTGTCCGAAGGGAACGTTGGACCGCAACGAGCTCGAGATTTTCATTCTCGATCTGCAGAACATGACGCGGCAGGGCCTGCAGCGCGTCACCGACAACAACGTGCCCGACGAAGACCCGCAGTACGATACCGACGGCAGAACGATCTTCTTCAAACACGGCGGTTATCTAGCGAGCTGGGTCGTCGGTGGTACGCCGTTCGCGGAAACCTGCGCCTCTCCGGGAAGCTCGTATTGCTTCGTGCACTCGGGGCCGACGGAGCAGTCGAAGCCGGTTCCCGATGGCGAAGGCGGGATCTGCTTCGAGAATTCGATCAAGCCGGCAGATCCAGGCGGCGACATCTATTGCTTCCAGCTGTCTACCGGCTTCAACAACAAGGACATCACCCAGCTCGACAACGTCACGCCTGCAGTGACGAACACGAACATCTACGATGGGCGCCCGGTCATTTTTGGTGACTGGCTCTATTACACGCGCTGGGCCAGTGCGGCGAGCCACATCAATCAAGCGTTCCGGCGTCGGCGCAAGGATCTGAGTCAAGAGCAGCAGGTCGCCGAGTTCTGCGATCCAACACACGGCTACGGCGACGCATTCGCCATCGGTCGCGACGGCGATCTCGTCGTGTTCTCGACCACGCTCAATTCGATCGGCAAGAGCGACCTCTTCCTGGGTGACTTCACGCAGACCGGGATCCGTTCACTGAACGACTTCGTACCCGGCATCAATACCGCGCAAGACGAGCTGGGCGCGGCATATTGGGTCGCACCGCCGAAGCCCACGCTACCTTGAGCCTCAGCTCGGCACCCAGCCGCCGGCAGCGTCGACCAAACGTCGCAACGTACGCCGCAGCCGGTCGAAATCGAACGGCTTTTCGAACGTCAGATTCACGCTCGTGGCCAAGAACTCGCGGGCGCGGTCCATCGACACCCCGCCGGTCATGAACACGATGCGCGTCTCCAGGCCCGCGTGGTCGCGGCGAATGCGTTCGTAGAGCTCCATGCCGCTCATGCCCGGCATCATCAAGTCGCACATGATGACATCGAAGGGCTCGCCGCTGATGATGGCTTCGAGCGCTTGGTTGCCGCTATCGGCGAGCGTCACCTCGTGTTCGTTTTGAAGCAACGCTCTGAGCGTGCGCGCGACCGAGATCTCGTCGTCCACGATCAGGATGCGTCCGCGCCGCAGCCCCGGCGGGCTGAGTGAGCGCGGTACGCTCGACTTGGGCGGCAAGCGCACGCTGGACGCCGGCAACGTAACGGTGAAGGCCGAGCCCTGCCCAGGCGCGCTGCGCACGCTGATTTCCCCGCCCAAACTGCGTACGATGCTGCGGCAAATCGGCAGGCCGAGGCCGGTGCCGATGCCGACGGGCTTGGTCGTGAAGAACGGATCGAAGATCTTGCCCAGCAGCTCCTCGGGAATGCCCGAGCCCGTATCCTCGATGATGATCGAGACCTGCCCGTCGCTGGAGCGCAGCTTGGCGCGCACCTCTTGTCCGGGCGCTTCCGGATTGGGCAGCGACTGGACCGCATTCAGGAGCAGGTTGAGCAGCACCTGCTCGATGCGATTCATGTTCGCGTCGACCGGCGGCACCGGCTCGTAGTCACGCACGAGCTGCGCCTTCTGTTTGATTTCGTTGCCGGCGATGTTGAGCGCTGATTCGAGCGCCGCCTTCACGTCGACCGGGCCGCGCCCGCCTTCGTCGGCGCGCGCGAATGTCCGTAGGTCTCGCACGATGCTCGCGACGCGCTCGGCGCCGTGCGAGGCATCGCGCACGCGCACCAAGAGCGCTTCGAGCTTTTCCGGTTCGTTCGGCAGCGTGGGCAGCTCGCGCGTCAGGAACTCCAAGTTGAGCATCAGGTAGGCGAGCGGATTGTTGATCTCGTGCGCGATGCCTGCGGAGAGCACGCCCAGAGCCGCCAGGCGGTCGGCCTCGACCAGCCGCATTTGAATCGCTTTGCGCTCGGTGACGTCGCGCGCGAACGCGAGCACCGCGGGTTTTCCCTGATATTCGGTGGGAATGGCCGAGATCTCGACGTACAGCTCTTGCCCCTCGAGTGAGCGCGAGCGGTACTCGGCCGGGTCCGGGTGGCGCGCGCCAGTGCGATACAGCTGCCCGATGCGCGTCGCGGCGAGCTTGGCATCTTCGGGATGCAAGAAGTCGGTGATCGGCTGATCGAGCGCGGCCTCGGTGCTGCGTGCACCGAGCATGCGCGCCGCGGCTTGGTTGAGGAACGCGATGTTCGGTCCGCGCAGGATGGCGATGCCGTCGGGCGCGCCGTCGATCAACACGCGAAAGCGCGCTTCGGATTGGCGCAGCGCGAGCTCGCTCTGTTTGCGCGCGCTGATGTCGAACAAGAACGCGACGTTCACGGTGCGGCCGTGTATCGTGCGCGCGCTCTGCGACACCTCGATTTCGATGCGCTGGCCGTCGCGGCCGAGCACGGTGGTCTCGAGCGGCCGCGGGATCGACTCGCCACGGAAGTAGCGCTCGCGTAGGCCACGCACACGAGCGTGCTCTTCCGGCGCGAGCCAATCGAAGGCCGATAACGCCCGAAACTCTTCGAGCGTGTAGCCGAGCAGCTGCTTCGCTCCCCCGTTCAAGAACAGATTGCGAGGCGGGTCCGCGTCCGAGAGTGTGATCACCACGGCCAGCTCCGAGCTATCGCAGGCCTCCGCAATCAAGCCGAGCAGCTCCGCGTCCTCGAACGCCGGAAGCGCTTCGGAGTCCACACCCATCCCCTGATTATATATCTGTCCCTTGCCCTGCTGTCCGCAAACTTGGCCGACCCGCAGACTTCGTGAAAAGGGGTAGGCCATGAACCGCGCCAGAGCCACCTTTGCCGTCGTCACCCTGGGACTCTTCACTCCGGCCTGCGGCCTGTTCGGGCCCGCGCAGACAGAAGCTCGAGTCGCGAGCAGTGCCCCGGCGCCGAAACCCAGCCAGAGCGCAGACACTGCGCCCGCGGACCCGCGTAAGGTCGGAGACTTTACCGTGCATCGCTTCAGCGGCAGCTTCCAGAAGGAGCCGCTGACGCTGACCGAAGAGGTGGTTGGGCAGGAATTCGGCCTGTGGGTGATCGACTACACGTTCGAGCAGCAAAGCGGCACGACCAAGCTACGCGTGCGCTTCAACCCGCGCACCGAAGCGGTATTCAGCGTGGCCACGCTGAACGGCGGCAAAGAGACGAACGTACCGGTGTCGGTTTACGAGAAGCTGATCGAGCGGACCAGCTTCGCGGCCGATAGCAACGACGGCATGGTCGCGTCGGGTCACGCCACCTGCCTGGTCGGCCCGAACGAGCTCGACTGCGAGACAAAGACCTACAAAGTCTCCGTGGGCGACCAGCAAGCGCTGCTCACGGTCTCGCAGAGCGATCGCGTGAACGGCGACGTGCTCGGCGACATCACGGCCAGCGACGGCACGGTCATTTACCGCAGCGAGCTGGTCGAAGCGGGCAACTCGGCGTCGCCCAAGTCTGGCGTCGCGAGCCGCTGAGCTCTCACTGTACGCGGGTGAGCCAGCTCGCGCGCGACTCGTCCTTGCCCGTCACCGCGCGCAGATAGGCGCGCTGGAAGAATGCGCCGAGCGACTTTTTTCCGGTCTTGAAGTGCGTGCCGTCGAGCTCGCGCACCGGCGTGACCTCGGCGGCCGTCCCGGTGAAGAACACCTCGTCTGCACGCATCAGATCTTCGCGCGTGAAGGCGCGAATCGTAATTGGGACTTGGTGCTCGCGCGCCAAGTCCAAGATACAATCGCGCGTGATTCCCGGCACGATCGAGGACGTTTCATCGTTCGTGAACAGCATGCCGCCCTTCGCGAAGAATACGTTCTGGCCGGTCGCGCTGGCCACCGTGCCGTCTTGGTTGAGCAAGATGGCGTCGTCGAAGCCGTGGTCCAGCGCTTCGTGTGCCGCGAGCACGCTGTTCGCGTAGTGCCCGCTGGCCTTGGCCATGGTCGGCAGCATCGTGTGGTGGAACTTGCGCCAGCTCGAGATCATCACGCGCACCCCGTTGCGCAACGCGTCCTCGCCGAGGAAGGTGCCGAGCTCGCGCACGGCGATGAACGCGCGCACTTGGCACTCCTTCTTCGGGCGCAAATCGATCGGGCCCTCGCCGAAGTAGGCGAGCGGGCGCAGGTAGCCGTTTTGCGTGCCATTGCGGCGCGTGACCTCGACCGCGCCGCGCTCCAGCTCATCGGCGCTGAATGGCACCTTCATGCCGTACAAGCGCGCCGAGGACAGCAGACGCTCGACGTGCTCGCGCAGGCGCACCAAGACGGCGCCGTTGGCCGTGGGGTAGCAACGAATGCCCTCGAACACCGCAGTGCCATAGTGGAGGGCATTGGCGTAGTAATGGACGCTGAGCGAGTCGGACTCGCGGATGTCCCCGTTCCACCACACGTAGCGTGCCAGCTTTTGTCCGCGCGGCCGCGCCGCGGTCAGCGAGTCATCGTCCGGGACCAAGTCGAAGTTCGGCCATTCCTGATCGAGCGCCATTTTTCGGCATTCGACACAGGGTGCGGGGATCAGGTCAAGCCACGGCTCGGCTTGGGCTAAGCTGACGCTCGAGAAAGCCGCATGTTTTCCCGGCGTACGTCGCATGATCCCGAGCCCAATGCGCTGACCTCGGCGCTCCGGGCGCGGCGTGCCGCGGGCCTGCCGGTGTGCGACCTCACTCAGTCGAACCCGACGCTCACCGGCTTGCCCTACGACGCGGCGCGGGTGCTCCGCGCGTTGTCGGACCCGCGCGCGTTGTACTACGCGCCCGAATCCTTCGGCTTGACGAGCGCGCGTCAGGCCATCGGCGAGCTCCAGCGCTCGGTCGGCTTCGTTGTGCCGGCCGAACGGATCATGCTCACCTCGAGCACCAGCGAGGCGTACGCCTTCTTGTTCAAGTTGCTCTGTGATGCGGGCGATGAAGTGCTGATCCCGCGCCCGAGCTACCCGTTGTTCGAGCACCTGGCGGCCCTCGAGCACGTCTCGGTCGTCAACTACGCGCTTGCCTACGACGGCGCGTGGCACATCGACTTCGACTCGTTGACTCGCGCCGTCACTTCACGTGCGCGCGCGATCGTGGTCGTCAGCCCGAACAATCCAACGGGCTCCTTCTTGAAGCAGGGCGAGCTCGCGCGCCTCGCCCAGCTCGGCTTGCCGATCATCTCCGACGAGGTGTTCTCGAGCTTCGCTTCGACGGAGGATGAGGCGCGTGCACGCTCGGTGCTCGAAGTAGACGGCGTGCTGAGCTTCGCGCTGGGCGGGCTGTCCAAGCTCGCCGCGCTGCCGCAGATGAAGCTCGCGTGGACGTGCATTGACGGCCCCCGAGCCCAATTGCAACCCGCCTTGGCTCGCCTCGAGCTGATCGCGGACACGTTCTTGTCGCCCAACACGCCCGTGCAGCTCGCCCTACCGGAGCTGCTCGCGTCCCGCGCGCCCGTCGAAGAAGCGCTCCGCGCGCGCATCGCGCACAACCTCACGCTCCTCCAGAGCACCTTGCGCGGATCGGCTGCGACCCCGCTGTTCCTCGAAGGCGGCTGGTACGCATGCGTGCGGCTACCCGCGCTGCGCAGTGAGGCCGAGTGGGTGCTCGGCCTGCTCGAAGCAGACGGTGTGCTGACGCAGCCCGGCTGGTTTTACGACTTCCTCGACGGCGCTCATTTGATCCTGAGCCTGATCACGGAGGAAGCGCCGTTTGCGCTCGGCGTGTCTCGCATCGCCGAGCGCGTCCGGCTCGTATCGGAATAGAGACTCAGGCGGCGCGCTTGCGACGACGCAGGAGCACGCTCGCGATCGACAGCGCGGCCAGGCCAAGGCCTGCGTTGCTCTCGCGCCCGCCATCGGCGAGGCGGCAACCGCAGCCACCCGGTTTCTCTTTGATCGTCTGCGGCTCGTCTGCCGGTGCGTCTTCCTTCTTCTCCGTATCGGCAGCAGGAGTCGGCGCCGCGTCATCCGCCGGCTTGTCGGAGTCTGCCTTCTTGTCATCCGCCGTCTTGTCGTCGCTCTTCTTCGCGTCGTCGGTCTTGGCGGCGTCTTTCTTCTTCTTGTCGTTCCCGCTGAAGACCATGGCGCGGCGGTCGATGATCTCGTTTTCGCCCTCGAAAACCAGGGTCACGGGCGTGCCCACGGCCTGGTCGTTGCGACCGTCGTGGATCGATACCTTGTACTCACCGGCTTCGTAGCCATGCGCGCGCGTCAGCTTGAACGTGAAGCGGGTGCGGGGCTCGATCTTGCCGCTGCCAGAGTCCAGGAAGCCGACGTCCACGCTCTCGATGATCGCTTGGTGATTCTCGAGCGGCACCTTGTGCTCCACGACTTTGTCGCCGTCGACCATGTCGCGCTCGTAATAGACCTCGGGCTGGAACTCGAACTTCATCGGCACGTGCGGCACGTCGGGCGCGTGCGGCAGGTAAATCGCGACTTCGAGCCGCCAGGCTTTGTCATCCCGCTCCTTGAAGGACTTGCCCTTCCATTCCACGCGACCAGCCGCGTGCGCGACGCTGCTTACGGCGAAACTAACCAGAGCCAGGGCGATGACGAACAACGAACGAACAGACACGGGAATGCGGATCGACAACGGCGTTACCTCCACTCGGCGGCACGCTAACATTGCTCCTCGAACCGCACAGCCGAGGATCAGCGCGCAGGCAGCGGAGGCAGCTCGCCTTCCGCGACGTCATCCAACCACGGTGGCGCTGGAATTGTGTCGTGGAAGTCGAAGTCCTCTTCGTCGAGCGTGCCCAAGGCTTCACGCATCGGCGCCGCGGGCTTCGGCCACGGGCGCGGCTCGGTGGGACGTGACGGCTCCGAAGCCGGGGCTTCGTCTTCGTCGGATACACGGTCGTTCAACGGGCTCGCTGCGGACATCGGAAACTCCCTCTGGCCCCAGCGAACGCTGAGTTTCCTCGCGCGTTCCCTCGGCTGATTCCCCGTTATCCCAATTCAATCGCTACCGACAGGCTTTTTTTTAGGCAAATGCGCAACGATAACCATGATCGATCGGGAAAATTGCATGATGTTGGGCAGTTAGCCGCCGTGCTTCAGGTCCAACGTATGTGCGAGGATGTGTGGCGAAGTTGTCGGCCGTTTGCTGGCGCGAACAACGAAACCGCGTAAGGTGTAGACGACGATGAACCGGGGCCGCGGTCGAGTTCTGCTCTGTGCTTGTTTGACACTGCTGATCGGGTGCGGCGCTCGTACCTCCACGCTCGAGGACGAATACGGCGGCAGCAGTAACGAGGGCGGTTCGTCAGGCTCACTGCCGAACGGCGGTTCCAACCCGATGGGCGGTTCCAATCCGACGGGCGGTTCCAATCCGACGGGCGGCTCCAATCCGACCGCGGGCTCGTTCCCCGGTGGCGGCTCGTTCCCCGGCGGTGGTGCGTTTCCTGGTGGCGGTGCATTCCCCGGTGGCGGCGCGCCACCCGTTGCGGGTGCCGGCGGCTCCTTCGGCGGCTTTGCAGGCGCACCGCCCATGGGCGGCTTTGGCGCCATCGGCGGCGATGCGGGCACTGGTGGCTCCGCAGGTGGCATTGGCCAGCTGTGCAGCCTCGGCACCACGAGCTGTGATCAGTGCGTGTGCAACGCCTGCTCGGGCACGCTCTTGAGCTGCTTTTCGGACAGCAACTGCACGGCCATCTTGAGCTGCGTCGCGATCACGCAATGCCAGGGGCTCGGGTGCTACTCACCGAACACCTGCCAAGCCGTGATCGACAACAACGGCGGGCTCGCGGGCAGCGGTGTGATCAAGCTGTTCACGCTGATCTCCTGCACCGGCACCTCGCAAAACGCTTGCGGCTGCTGAGAGGCTTTTAGCCCGCACTAGCGAGCGCTCGGCACGGGCTCATACTCGAGCTCGCGCTGCTCGCGCGCGGCCGCGAGCATCAAGGAGCCGCGACTCATGTCGCCAAGCCCCTTGAAGTCACGCGGATAGAGCAAGCGTTCGCCGAACACTTCCAAGAGTGGCGCGAGATACTTGTTCGTGGCCACGCTGCCCAAGAGCACGAAGCGCGTCGCCTCGTGACAGCTCTCCGCGAGCTCGCTCGCGTGGCGCAACAGCGGCGCGGTGAAATGCGGATTTCGCTCGTGAATCGAGACACCGGCCCAGCGCCGAATGCGCTCGAGGCTCACGCGTTCGTCCAGCACGCACAAGCCGCCGCCCGCCGTCATCACGTAGCCCCCCGCGACGTTCGGCGGCGGCTGCGCGAACGCGCGGGCGTACTCGCGCTTGCCTCGAAAGTACAAACCGCTCACGAAGCTGAACACGTCGCCCAAGGGCGCTCCCTCTGCCGATCGCAGCGCACCCGCGAGCTCGAAATTCGCAGCCGGGTTCAGCAGCATTTGCCCGCGCCGACCGCTCAAGTTCGCGGGCGAGAGCAACATCACCGTGGGCAGCGTGTGCGGTTCGATGCCGCAGCATGACGCTTCGCGCGCAGCCGATCAAAGGGGCGTTTTGGTTGGGTCAGCGGGCGCGAGTGCTCGCTCGTCGTCGCGTAGCCCTCAGTGCGTCACGGCGGGGCGCGCCTCGGCGAGCGTGACCAGGAGCGGCCAAGACAGCGGGTCCCGTGTCCAATGCTCGGTGCCCGCCACGCGCGTATCGACCCGCACCTCGTAACTGTCGGCGATCGGCGGCACGGGCATGCCCATGGTGCGCGTGCGGAAGCGCAGCGTCGCCGATTTGTGCGGGTAGGCGTCGGTCGACGTTTCGAGCCCGCTGCTCGCCACCAGCACGAAGCGCATCTCGAAGCGCTGATTGAGCTCCTGGGGAGCGAGCTGAAAGTAGGCATGCAGCTCGAGCGGCAGCAGCGCCCCTGGTGGCGGCTCGACGCCCCGCGGCAAATTGATTTGCTCCACCATGTTGAACAAAGAAACGTTGTTCGACTGCTGATCGAGGCTCGAGGAGCTGGCCAGAGTCAGCATGTAGCAGCGCGGCATGGGCGGGCCATTAGCATGTACCGCCCGCGAGCGAACCCCGGCCCGGGCTCAGGGCAAGATAGTGCCAGAAGCGACGCGGATCACGGCATAGCCGCCCAGCAAGTAACCGAGGACTCCGAGCGCCGCGAGCGCGCGTGCCGCACCGGGCAGCGCTCTCTGCGCTTGCCGCACGGCGTAAAAGGATGCCGCGCTGACCAGCCCCAGCGTTGCGATGGCCTGGAACGGCAACCCACTCTGCGTCGTCGAAAGCAGCGCAGTGAGCGCCGGGCGCGCGTCGAGCGAGATCCGAGCGCCGCTCAGCAGCGGCCACGCGAGCTCCGCCACGTGCAGCGCGGTGAAGGCGAGCAAAACGCACAGTGCCAAAGGCTCCATCAGCGCCAGCGCGCGCTGCTGCCCGCTCAGGCCGGCCGCAGGGCGCCGGGCGGCGCGCAGCTCGCGCGCCGCGAACGCCAGAAACGGCAGCCAAACCGCAAGCAACACCAGCACCACGAACCACGGTTCGCCTTCGAGGATCGGCACCGGAACTAGGTCGTCGGTCGCCGCGCGGTAGGCTTCACACGTCACGTGAAGCAGCACGAAACCCGCAAAGGCGAGGCGCGTGTAACGCGGGTGCCGCAGCAAGCCCACGCGCAAAGCGTTCGGCCAGCTTGACTGGCGCTCGGGGCGCGCATCACCCTTTACCGACACGACCCCAGCATATGCCAAAGGCCGCTCGCATCGCCCGATTTTCGACTCCCGCCCGGCTCTCGCTCGCGCTCGGGGCCTCGATTTTGAGCGTCGTGGCTGCTGCGTGCCACGGATCGCAGAATGCTGCGGACCGCCCAGAAGCGACGCTCGCGTCGAGCTCGGACGCGCAGCGCGCGTTTCGGCCGCTGCGCTCCAATTGGTTTGCGGGGAGCAGCGGCGAGCGTCGTCGGCTCGAACCGGAGCTGCGCGCGTTTCTGGCGCGCTTCCCGAACGACGAACGCACTGACACCGTGCGCGTGCTCTTGGCTTTCGACTGCGCGAGTCGCGGCGCGTTACCCGACGCGCGCACGTTCCTCGCTCGAGTGCGCGAGCACGTCGGCTCGGTGAACGACTTCGCGCGCGTCGCCGAAGCGTACGCGCTCTTGCGCGAAGCCCAGCCCGACGCAGCCTGGCAATTGCTCGAGCCGCTGGCCGGCAAAATCGTCGATCCCGAGGAACGACTCGTGTACAGCGAAGTGCGGTTGCGCGCCGCCATCTCGGCGCATCGCTACGCCAACGCGCTGGTAGCGGCCGAAGAGCTCTTGGCCGAAGCTCCGCCCGAGTCGCAGAGCGGCTTTCAAGACTTGGTGCGCGAGCAGTTCCTGGCCGCGCCCAAGTCCGAGCTGGTCGATAGCTTCGCCGCTTACGATCGCCCCGAGCCGAACGGCAACGCGGCCTCGCCCGCGCACGAATGGCTGCGAAAGATGCTGCGCGAGCGGCTGGTGACGATTGCCGTGCGCGAGCAGGACGCGTCGCTCGCGCGCAGCCTGCTCGACACCGCGCCCGCAGCGCTGCGCGCCAGCACCAGCGGTTCGGCGTTGGTCGGTATCGCGGGCGGCGTGCAGAGCGTGCCCCTGATTTCGGGCCGCTCGATCGGCATCGCCTTGTCGTTGTCCAACCCGGATACCCGACGGCGCTCCGCGAGCCTCGCCGCCGGGCTGGCACGCGCGCTCGGATCGCCGGGCGGCATGAATCAGCCGGGCGCGGTGCACCTCATCTCCCAAGACGACGGTGGCGCGAGCACCGGCATGGGCGAAGCGTTGCGCGAGCTGGCCGCCGAAGGGGCGGCGATCTTGGTCGCGGGCGTCGATGGACCATCGGCCGACGAAGCCGCGCGCTTCGCAGAGGAGCACGCCATCGCGGTGCTGCTCGCTCAACCTCCGGAGACGCTCGCGGGCCCATTTCAATACACGTTCGTGGTCGGCGAGAGCTCGAACGACGAGCAAGCCGCGATCGACGCCGAGCTGTCGCGCCGTGGTTTGCAGCGCATCGCGCGCGTGGGGCGCTCGGGTGAGCCGTGTGACGTGCCCGCGCTCAGTGCCGGGAGCGATCGCTTCTCGGTTCAGCAATGGCGACGCAATCGCGTCTCGGCGCTGCTGGTGTTGGGCTCGGCGGGCTGCGCGAGCGACGTGGCCCACGAGCTGCGCGCGGCCGCCTTCGCGCCCGCGCTGGCGCTGGGCCTAGAAGCCGCAGAGTTCGTGTACGCGAGCGACGCGCCCGCGGGGCGCTTTGCGCTCGGCGCGGGCAGCTTCCCGAGCCCCAAGCGCCTGGAAGCGGTGGCGAACCCGGCACTGCCCGCGCTCGATTGGTACGAAGCGCTCGGTCACGACGCCGCGCTGTTGGCCCAGGTTGCCCTGCAGGGCTTCCCCAACGGCCGCGTCGACGACGGCCGTGTCGTGCGCGAGCTGCACGAGCGCGCTGCGCGCGCGCTGGCAGCGGCGCGCGGCGCTCTATGGACCAGCGAAGCGCGCGGATTTTCGGAGGCGCACGTGCTACCCCGCACCCTCGACATCGTAGCCCCAGGCTCTTCACCCAAACCATCGCCGTGACCGCTTCCGCCCCTGCCTCACCTCTGAGCTTCGACTTGCCGACCCGGCGTGCGACACAAAAGCTCGCTCAGCTGGTCGCGCCCGCGCTCTCGCCCAGCGATCTCCTGATCCTGACGGGCCCCCTGGGCTCGGGCAAGACGTTCTTCGTGCGCGCGCTGTGTCGTGCGCTTGGCCTGTCCGCCTCGCAACGGGTGGCGAGCCCCACGTTCACGCTCGTGCACGAGTACGATACCGAGCCGCAGCTCACGCATGCCGATCTGTATCGTTTGACGGGGCCGGGGCAGGTGCGCGAGCTCGGTCTCGATGCGCAACGCGACGACGGCCGCGTCTTGATCGTCGAGTGGGGCGAGCCTTACCTCGAGCAGTTGGGTGGTGACGCGCTGGTACTGACGCTCGCGCTCGACCCGCGGCGCGCCGTCATTTCTGCGACCGGCCGACGTTCACGCGCCATCCTCGAGGAGCTCGGTGCTAAGGGTTGAGCGTGGCTGAGAGCGAAGGCGAGAGCGACGACGATGGCAGCGGCGTCTGGGCCGCAGTAACCGCGCCCGTCTTCGCCGTGTTGGAGATGGTGGGCTCGGTGATCGCGCTCACCAGCGAGAGCCTGGCTTGGCTGATCCGACCCCCGTACCGCTTCGGCCAATTGCTCGCGGGCATGGAATTCATCGGTGTGCAGTCCACGTTCATCGTGGCACTGACGGGCGTGTTCAGCGGCATGGTGCTGGCCTTGCAGACCACGCACAGCCTGCGTGAGTTCGGCGCCGAGGGCGTGGTCGGCCTGATCGTCGCGACCTCGCTGACACGCGAGATCGCGCCCGTGTTCGCGGCGTTGATGGTCGCCGCGCGCGCCGGCAGCGCGATGGCCGCCGAGCTCGGCAACATGCGCGTCACGGAGCAAATCGACGCGCTCGTCACCATGGCCGTGAGCCCGGTTCAGTACCTGCTCTCGCCACGCTTGCTCGCCGCCGTGATCGTGACGCCGCTCTTGTGCATCTTGTACAGCTGCGTGGGCATGGCGGGCGCGTGGCTCGTGGCGGTGAACTGGCTCGGCGTCGACCCTGGCATCTTCATCTCGAACATCGAGAAGCACCTGTTACCGAGTGATTTCTTCATGGGCCTGATCAAGGCGGCCGTGTTTGGCTTCCTGATTTCGGCCATCTCTTGCACACGCGGATTTTATGCTTCCGGCGGCGCGCGCGGCGTGGGCGAAGCGACGACGCGCGCGGTGGTGCACAGCGCGGTTTCGATCCTGGTCTCGAATTACCTGCTCACGTCGCTACTGATGGGCAACCCGACGGGCTGAGGGCCTAACCTCACTCGTGCGCGTGGGCGTGGCCCGCGGCGGGCGAATCATTCGAGGCGGAGGCCACCTCGCGCGTCACGATGCCTTGCACCTGAGCCAGCGAATGAATCGCTTCTTCGGGCGCCAAAGCCTCTCTTTTGGACGACTTCTTGGCGCCCTTGGCTTCGCCCTCGTTGATGGCGGCCATGAAGGCTTCCATGCGCTCGGCCTCGCCATTGCCGTTCACGTCGACGATCACGAACTTGCCCGCGCCTTGACCGAGGTCATCGCGGAAGTCGAACACGGCGCCCACGACCGTGAGCGAGCCGCTCTGCACGCGCTTGCCGTACTTCTTGAGCGCGCTCGTGACCTGATTGTGCACGTTGGCCACCACGCTCTCGGCCCAGGCCTGATTCTCGTTCTTGCCCGCCGAAGGGCGCGGGATCTGCAAGCTCTTGAGCTGGCCTTGCATCGCCTTACTCAGCTTGGAGGTGTCGCCCGTCGCGGCCTTCACCGCGGCGCAGCCGGTGTGTCCAACGATCAGTAGCAGCGGCGTGTTCAGCTGCTCGACGCCGTATTCGATCGAGCCTTCGTCGGAGCTCAGCGTATTGCCGAAGTTGCGCACGGTGTAGTCGTCGTTCTCGCTGGTCTCGTCCCAAGCTTGCGGTTGCACGCGCGAGTCGGAGCAAGTGACGACCGTGGCGCGCGGCAGCTCGGCGTCGGCGAAGGCGGAGAAGAACTTCGGCCCGTGCTCCATGTACGTCTTGTTGTCCTCGAAGGATTCTTTGAGGAACGCGCGCGTGAGCGCCAGCGGCTCGGCCTTCGAGGTCTCCCAGGCGAAGGGCACGGTGTACTTCTGCGGGGTCTCGTCGCTCTTCTCGTCGCCTTTGCCCTGTTCGGCGGCCTTGGCGTCGGCACGTGCCTTGGCTTCCTTGTTCTTGTGACGGGGGACCTCTTTCTCAGGCGTCACGGCCGCCGCCGGCTGCTTGTTGCAGGCCGAGGCGACCAGCAGCAAAGCCGAGGTCAGTTGAAGTAGGCGCAGCGGTCCCATGCCGAGACAGAACGGACGTTTGGCTCGAGACTTGAGCCCGAGACTCGCGGTCTGAGCTGCGACGAGCGGTAAACACCAAAGAAGTGCGGGCCCCACACCGATTGGACTACACTGCGCCGCTCGTCGTGCAGGGAACCCCTAAAACCGAGCTGGGATCGGGCACGTTGCCCGCCAGCTCAATCGCCTCCAATCGTTTCGCGCGCTTGCGCCAGTGGGCCGCCCGACGGCGGCTGCTCGCGCCGGTCTTGCTGCTCGTACCCAGCGCCGTGGTGCTGGGGATGGACTTCGCGCGGCGCAGCGGGCGCCTCGCTGGTCTGGACACATGGCACCGTGCCTTCTACCTCGGGTCGCTCACGGAGGGGTTGATCGTGTGGAGTGCGCTGCTGTACGCGGCGTCGCGTCGGCGCGGGGCAGCGCGCTGGCCGGCTGCGGTGTTGTTCGTGATCGGCTTCACGTTCACCGTCGGCGGACAGAGCTATTTCTACAGTCAGTACAATGCGTACCTGAATTTGGATGTGTCGCTGTTCGCGACGAATTTCAAAGACAGCATCGTCAACCAGCTGCTGGCCGACTTCAGCAACTACCTACGCGCGAAGCTGCCCCCTTTCTGCGTCGCGCTGTTTTTGCTCTGGCTCGGGCGGCGCTGGCTGCGCCCGTTTCGTTTTCGCGCGCGCCTGGTCGGGTTGCTCGCGCCCTTGCTGCTCGTGGGCAGCTTCTTCATTCCGGCTCAGCACCGCCACCTGCAAGCCGCGCCGCCAGACGTGCTGTACCTGAACGCCGTGGGCGGCCTGATTGGCACGCAGCTCGGCTTCACCGAGCAGTCGAACCAGATGCGGCCGCGCGCGCGTGAATCGCTGCCTGTGCCGCCGCTGCGCCCGCTGGCAACGCCCAAGCGCAACGTGCTGTTCGTGATCCTGGAGAGCGTGCGCGCCGACGCGACGTGCATCGACTACGAGCCAGATTGCCGCCGCACGGGAGCGACCAATCAACTGTTCCCGGAGCGCATCGGCTTTCCGCAAATGCGCTCGATGGACTCGACCACGGCGGTCTCGTTGGCCGTGCTCTGGTCGGGGCTCGGTCCGCACGAGTCGCGCGACAACCTCCACACTTGGCCGTTGATTTTCGACTACGCGCGCGCCGCCGGTTTCGACACAGCGTTTTGGACCAGCCAAAACATGCTCTTCGGTAACGCACGCCTGTGGGTGAAGAACTTGGGCGTGACCAAGTTCGTCAGCGCGACGGACATGGAGCCGACGTCCGACTTGGACATGGGCGCACCGGAGGGCCTGCTCGCGGACCGCGTGGACCGAGAGTTCGGCTCGCTCCACGAACCGTTCCTGGCCGTAGTGCAGCTGTCCAACGTGCACTACCCGTATTACGTCGATCCGAGCGGGCCACAGCCCTTCCAGCCTTCGACGACGAGCAAGGCGCCGGAAGACAATCCGTACTTCAAGAATTACTACCAAAACTCGGTCTACCAGCAGGACCAACACCTGGCGAAGATGCTCGCCTACGTGCGCTCTACCGATGCAGGCAAGCGCACGGTAATCGTGTACACGAGCGACCACGCGGAGGCCTTTCGTGAGCACAACCAGATGGGCCACACGTTCAGCATCTTCGACGAGGAAATTCACGTCCCCGCGTGGGTCGATGCGCCGGCAGGAACGCTCACCGACGGCGAGCGCGCGGCGCTCGAAGGCAAGCGCTCCCAGTTCCTGTTCCACGTCGATCTAGCGCCCACGATCTTGGATCTGATGGGCGTCGAAGACGATCCGAAGATCGCGCGCTACACCGAGCGCTTGCTGGGCCACAGCCTGCTGCGCCCGGCGCTCAGCGAAGAGCCACTCTTGATGACCAACTGCGCCGGCGTGTGGAGCTGCGCGTTCGAGAACTGGGGCATCATGCAGAAGAACATGAAGCTCGAATCGCGTGCCTGGGACACGGGCTGGAAGTGCCACGACGTGGCGCGCGACCCGTTCGAGCTCAAGAACCTCGATTTGAAAGAATGCGGCGACCTCGTCGCGATTGCCGATCACGCCTACGGACGCCTGCCCGGTCAGGGCATTCCCAAAAAGGAATAGCGCCGCCGCGCTCAGCTCAGCGCGAGCATGCGGTCGATGGGCACTTGGGCGCGAGCGCGCAGCTCTTCGGCCATCTCCAGCCGCGGCTCGAGATCACGCAGGGCGAGGTACACCTTTTCGGGCGTATTCAGGCGCATGAACGGGCACTCGTTGCAGGCGCAATTGGCCAGCGGCGGAGCCGGGATCAAGAGCTTGCTCGGTGCGCGCTTTTGCATCTGATGCAAGATGCCGGACTCGGTGACGACGATGAACTCTTTGGCGTTGTCGTTCTCGACGTAGCGCAGTAGCGCAGCGGTCGAGCCGATGAAATCCGCGCGGTCGAGCAGCGGCTCTTCGCACTCGGGGTGGGCGATGATCTTGGCTTCGGGGTGCTTGACCTTGATGTCTTCCAGCTTCCGCAGGCTGAACGTCTCGTGGACGATGCAGCTGCCTTGCCAGAGCACGAGATCATCCCGGCCCGTTTGCTTGGCCACCCAGCGGCCTAGGTTCTTGTCCGGCGCGAACAGCACCTTCTGATCGCGCGGCAGCGAATTGACGATCTTCACTGCGTTGCTCGAGGTCACGATGTAATCGCTCTCGGCTTTCACGGCGGCCGAGCAATTGATGTAGCTGACCACGACCGAACCAGGGTGGCGCGCTTTCCAAGCCTTGAAGCGGTCCACGGGGCAGCCGTCCGCCAAGGAGCAACCCGCTTTCATGTCGGGCACCAGCACGATGCGCTCGGGATTCAGGATCTTGGCCGTCTCGGCCATGAAGTGCACGCCCGCGAACAGGATCACGTCCGCCTGGGTTTTCTGCGCGGCTTGCGCGAGCTGCAGCGAATCCCCAATCACGTCCGCGAGATCTTGGATCTCGCTCTCTTGGTAATAGTGAGCGAGGATCACCGCGTTGCGCTCGCGCTTGAGGCGACGGATCTCTTCGTCCAAGTCGAGCGTAGAGAGCTCGGGGACCAGGCTCTGAGCGGTCGCTGCCATTGCTGACTCCTCTATAAGACCAGACGCCGCGCTGCGCCAGCGCGCTGCCCGCTTTGCCTTGGCATTCACTTACCGAGGTGTTACGCGCGGCTCGATGGCTGGCGACGAAGTGACGGCGTTGGTATTTGCTCCGACAGCGGATCCGCGGGTGTTCGTCGCGCCCGACGGGACGCGGCATTCGGCTCCTGCCGGGTGGACTTGCTTGCCGCCGGGTGACGCCGGGCTGACTCGGCGCGTGAAGAGCCTCGGGCCATCCTGGGCGATCATCGAGAAGCGCGGTCGCAAAGCGTTCTCCAAGGGCCTGTGGGCGCCGACCGTGAATATCCTGAACGCCAAAACGGCGCTCGAAGCCGAACGCAGCAGGCCCGCCTACGCGAAGAAGCTCGCGGCGGCCGGCGCGCGCCGCCAAAAGGAACAAGCCTCGTATGTCGTCTCGTTCGAGGTCGAAGTGCTCGGCTTCTTACGCTTTGCGCCGCGCTTCGAAGCGCTCGGGCGCCAGATCGCACGCCGCGTGACCGAGCACGCGACGCCCGTCGGCAGTGGCACGGTCGCGCGCACCGAGCGCATTCCGATCGAGCGCCGCGCCGAGTCCGCCGTGATCGCCTGGATGCGCCACCAAACGACCGCTTACGACCGCATGGCGATCCCGCGCGTGGCGGGCAAGCGCCGTGAGGTTCGGCGCGAGCTGGCCACGGTGTCCCGCGCGATCTTGGATCTGCATCGCCGCGACGCGCCGCACGCCGCGCCCGCGTGCCCGCTGTGCAGCGCGGTCACGAACAGTCCGTGAATTGGGTTGATGGTCACGCGCTACGTCGTGATCGTCTCAGCCTTCGGCGTCCCATCCGCGCGCGCGCGTGAATTCGAGCGCGATCTGCGGGCGCTCGCATCAGTTCCGGTCCCGTCGCCGATCGAGACCCAAAAGCTGTCTGACCGCGACAAGCGCAGGAGCGGCCATGCTGCATCGCGGAAGTGGGTAGACAAATGTCGAGGACATTTATCTCACTCGACCGAAACCCCAAAACCACGCGAGAAATCGTACGTCGCCCAGGCCGCGAAAAATGTTCTCAACATTTGTTTTCCTGTTCGAGGAAGGGGGCGGGCACCGGAGATGTTCTATCCGCGCAGGCTATCCGCGCAGCGTTCCGTGCCGTCACTCAGGCGGGCTTCCTTCGCAACGCTCGGGGCTGGCTTCCTCCGCTGCGCTCGGGCGCGGAGTTGTGCAGAGGGCTCGGGCGTTGATTCGACGCCGAAGGCCATGACGCGATCCGTCGTGGCCCGTGACCATCAACCCAATTCTCGAATCAGGAAGCGGTCTTCTTGTCGACTTTGGGCACGGCTTGGGCGAAGCGCTCCGCGAATACTTCGGCCGAGCCGGCTTTGCTCAAATCGAGCTCGAAATCCGGCACTGCCTTCGGCTGCAGCTTGAGCAACAGCTCGGCCGCTTCGCGCTTGGCGAGGCCGCCCTCCGCCAGCGCGGCTGCGTTCAAGCTCACGCCGTCACGCGCGCGCATGCCTTCGCCCTCGGCGAGCACGAGCTTGCGTAGCGCGTCGAGCTCCATGCGGCTCACGCGGTCGCCGCATACGTCGTAGTCGATCCACGCTTCGTAGCTGAGCGGAGCCACGCGCTTCAACATGCCGGCCATGACCCGGCCGTATTCCTGAATTTCCCACTGCGCGTGGCTGTCGACGCGCAGCTTCAAGAAGTGCAGCAAGTTGTGCAGATCGATCTTCCAGTACCACTGGGTATAGGTGGAGAGCGGCAGGTCGATGCGCGCGAGCTCCCGGGCCATGTCTTCGTTGGTCATCCACTCGTAGGCTTCGCGGCTCTTCTCGCGGATCTCGTTCCAGCGGCGCACGGCCTCGTCGTATTTCGCGGCTTCGACCACGGTGCCGCTGCGGCCCTGGTTGTTCTGCCTGCTCTGGGTCTGCAGCTGTTCGGCGCTCGGCGTGTGAAACAGCATTGGCATCAGCGAGTAGCGTCCGCTGTATTCGTTCACGTTGGCCGAGCGATGGCGGATCCACTGCCGAGCGATGAACATCGGCATCGAGCAGTGGAATTTGAACTCGATCATCTCGCTCGGCGTGGTGTGCATGTGCCGGCGTAAGTAACGGAGTAAACCGCGTGTCTGGCTGGTTTGGCGCGTGCCGTAGCCGTAGCTCACGCGCGCCGCGCGCTCGATGCATTCGTCGGTGCCCATGTAGTCGACGAGCGACACGAAGCCGTGATCGAGAACCGGGAAGTACAGGCCGAGGATCTCTTCGGCCAGGGGCGAGGTCGGACGCCGCGTTTCGGTCATTTCGGCTTACCACTACGCGGGCGCGCCCGGGGGCGCTACGCTAAAAAGGATGGCCCCGAAGGCGCGCTATTTCTGGCTATTGAGCGGCGCTGTATCCAGCGTTGGCTGCGCCGGAGGTCAGACGCCGCTCGTCCCGCACTTAGCGGCGCCCGCTGCCAAGGCAGCGCTCGCCACCGTCGTCGCGAAGCCGACGCTCACGGCGCGCGAAGACGACGGGCCGCGCTTGTTTCCGCCGCTCGAAGGTAGCTCTACGAGCAATGCCGGTGAAGAGCGCGACGGCAGTCAGCGCTTGATCGCTTACGGCTTGCGCATCCTGTCGCGGCCCGGCGGCACGGTCGAGCTGGCACGCGAATATTTGCCCGTCGCGCGCTCGGTCCAAGCGCTGGAGCTGCCTCAGCGCTTGGGCGGCGGGTTCTTGTTCTACGTGCAGGCCTCGAGCAGCACGCTGTTCTTTCGCGCGCCGACCTTCACCGGTGAGCTCGAGCCGTTCGCGCGTTTGGACTTCGAGGCCGAGCAGGTGATTGCCGGCTTCGATCGGCTGTACGTGATCGCACGGCGTCCGGACCGGATCGTGGCGCTCGACATGGAACATGGCGCGGCCGTCGGCATCGGCAGCTTGCCGCCCTCACCCGCGTATTCGAAGCTCGCCTTCGTCGATGCCTGGTTCGGCGCGGTCGAGCTGCCATTTCGCGGCATTTTGGTGAGCTTCGACGCCGGCGCGTCGTGGCACCCGCTCGGCCAGACCGCCACCAGCTTGGAGGCGAAGGACGGCGCTCTGCGCTTGGTCGGCGCCGACGGCACGCTCGACTTGGATCGCAACGGCACGTTCACGCGTCGCGACGCGCCGTCGCCCGCCGCGCCGCGCGAGAACGCCGTGGCGAGCGCCCTGCGCGGCGCACAGCGGCCGCCCGGCGACGCGCGTCCGCGCGCGGGACAGAATGCGCTCAAGCTCGCGGTGCTGCGCGGCTTCCGCGACGCCGACGGCTCCTTCGTGGTGGCCAACGCGGGCACGCTGCAGCGCGTGCGGGCGAGCGACGGCAAATTGCTCGATAGCGACGAGCACGCCTATCCGGGTGGCGGAGAGTGCAGCGCGCTGCCGCTCGGCCGCGGCTTCGGGTTTTCGTGCAACGACGACGCGGGGCAGACCACGCTCTATTCGTACGTGCGCCCGCTGGGTATGCGGCGCGTGCGCTCGTTCGCCGGCGCGCGCTACGTTGCCTCGAGTGGCAACGGTGCGCTCGTGATCCGCGGTGCCTGCGCTGGCCCAGCGAGCGCGCCCGGCGCGTACTGCGTGGCCACCAATGCCGATGATTTTAGGGAGATCCACGTGCGAGGCGATCTCGGCGTCGAGCGCGTGGTCGCGCTGGCCGACGGCCGAGTCGCGGTGATCGTTCCGCCGCGGCTCGGCGCGCCCGGCTTCCTCTCGCTGATCGACGAGCACGGCCAGGAGCGTCGTCTCCCGCTCAAGCTCCCCGATGCGGCGCCCGCCGCGGCGCTCCTCGACAAGGGCTTGTGGCTGGATGGCTTCGTCGAGGGCCCCTCGGGGCTCGCCGGTTGGGTCGTCGGTTCCGAGCCGTTCGTCGGGGTGCGCATCGCGCTCGACGGCACGGTGAGCACTGGGCGCCCCGAGAGCAGCATCGACCGCGCGTTGTTGTCCGCGACCCGCGCCCTGGTGGTGGCGCGCACTGGGCGGACGCGCGAGAGCATCGATGGCGGGTTCGATTGGAGTGAGGTCGAGCTGCCGTCCGAGTTCGAAGCTGGCCGCGAGCTACGTGACGACGCACGCCTGCAAGGCTGCTCCGAGCTCGGCTGTGCGTTCTCCGGCTTCGTACGCGTGGGTTGGCGAAGCCGCGACGCGGCGCCTGGGCTGCGCATCGCGAGCTTGCCGAATCCCACGCCGCTGCTCCAGCCGGGTGGCAGCCGTTGGTCGCTGCGCTGCGAGGCCACGGGTGAGGTGAGCGAGCCCGCCTTGCCGCTGGTCGCCCGGCCCCGCGCGGCAACGCACGGAGACGAGCCGCAACCCGCGCCCTGGCTTCCATTTTTCGAGCTTCCGCCGCCAGCGCTGGCGGCGGGCGAGGTGGGCTTCGATACCGTGAGCAGTGAGAGTGAAGCGAACCCGTTCCACGTTTACGCCTGGGGTGAACGCGGAGCCGATTGGGGGCGCGCCGGGCACCTGCAGCTCCGCACCGTCGATCGCTTTCAGGTGCAGCGCGGCGTCCTCCAGAGCGCGGTCACCCGCAACCCCTGGCCGGACGCCACTGCGTCGGCCGAGATGTTCGGCTTCGACGGCAGCAACAATCCCACATCATGGCGCGTCGTTCTGGATGCGGGTGAACGGTCCGGTGCGGTGTTGGTCAGCGCGCGCGGCTTGCTCGACGTCCTATTGTTCGAGGAGGGGAAAAGTGTGGCCCATATTCCGAACGCTGGGCGTCTCGGTTTGAATTTCGGAATGTTGAGCAGCGTGGCGAAGCTGAGTGACGCTTGGTATACGGCGTCGTTCAACGAGAGCCACGCGCTCAGCGTGGCGCGCATCGTCGGTAGCCGCGTGGAGCGGCTAGCGGAGTATCCCGATCTGGGCCGCGACATCTCTTCGGCTAGCCTGGTCCGCGGCGCCCATGTCGATGAGCTCGGCATCTGGGTAATGGGCCGCGGCTGGTTCCTGTACCCGATCGATCCAACGACGCACGCCGTGGGCAGCCCGCTCTATCAAAGCCCCGCAGATTTGGCCGTAATTCCGCCACCCTGCGCGGATGACGGCGATGGGTTCTTGCTCACGGGCGGGCCCTCCTTGGAGCCCAATTTGCGCTTCTCGGACGAGCTCACGGGCCGCCGTGTCGAGGCGCAGTTCCTGTGGTCGGCACGCGGCCTGTGTACGCGCGCGCTAGCAGCTGATACCGAAGCGCGGTTGACGCGTACGAGCAACGTCGCTGCCGCGCCGAATAAATCGCGCGCGACCGTGCCGCTGACCGTTACCGAGCGTCGGCCTCAGGGTCGACGCTGGGGTTACGTCTGCGCACCTTGACGCTGGCAGTGATCCTAACTGCTGAGTGTTAGCGTGTGCGCCTTGCAGATCTGAAACGGCGTCGCCTCACGTAGGGACGTGATCGATAATCGCAAACTCCGGCGCGGGAATTTCGACAAACGATGTTTGCGTTCCGTGCTTCTGGCTGCTACCAATTACTCGTCCGCGTAGAGCGAGGCTGTCCCCCCCCCGGCCCCTTTGCGCGGACACTATTATTTTGTGCTGCGTGATCCGCCCTGTCCACGAACGGGCGTCGACGCAGCGCTCCGCGAGCGAATGCTCAGCGCTTCGAGAGCTTCGCGAGCATGGCCGCGCCGAGCTCGGTCGAGCGACGCGTGGCCACTTCGACCGCGTTCATCAGCGTGTGGCGCAAGCCGCCCGATTCGAGCGTGTGCAGGCCCGCGATGGTGGTGCCTCCGGGGCTCGTCACCATGTCCTTCAGGCGTCCGGGGTGGTCGCCGGTCTCGAGCAGCAGCTTGGCCGAGCCATATACGGTCTGCGCCGCGAGCAGTAACGCGGTCTCACGATGCAAACCGACCTTCACGCCGCCATCGGCGAGCGCGTCGATGATCAGCATTACGTAGGCCGGGCCGCTGCCGGACAGGCCGGTCACCGCGTCCATCAACGACTCGTCCAACACCACCGAGCGCCCCACGGCGTCGAACAGCGCCTTCGTGAACTCCAGATCAGCCGCTGTGGCGCGCGACCCTGCGGAGATGCCGGTGGCGCCCGCGAGCGTGATCGCGGGGGTGTTGGGCATGGCGCGAATCACGCGAATGCCGTCCGGCAAGCGCGCTTCGATGGCGCGGATCGGCACGCCCGCGGCGATCGAGATCACGAGCGTGTCCGAGTTGATGTCGCCCGCTACCTGATCGAGCACTTTGTCGATGCCCTGCGGCTTCACGGCCAGCACGATCACGTTGGCCCAGGCCAAGAGCTCGGCGTTGTTGGTGTGCGTCTTGATGCCGTAGGTGCGCTCGAGCTCGGCCAAGTGCTCGATGCGCAGATCGCTGCCGCGGATCTGGTCCGCGCTCAGCGTCTGTGACGAGAGCAAGCCGCGAATCATGGCGCTGGCCATGTTGCCGCTGCCCAGCATGCCGATCTTGCGGTCTTTCATGTGCTCTCCTGGGGGCCTCGCGCGAGGCCAAAGTGTGCCAGCGCGCTCGCGAGCGACGGCGGGTCCGTGCACGATACGACGCCTGGGGGCAGCGCGCGATCGTCGGTGGGCGAGAACCAAATCGCCCGCGCGCCCGCGTGCAGCGCGCCCATCACGTCCGCCTCCCAGGCGTCGCCCACGTGCACAATCTCGGCGAGCGGGACGCCGAGCAGGCCGGCGGCGTGCTGAAAGATGCGCGGATCGGGCTTGTCGATGCCGACTCGGCCCGAATCGACGATCACCGGGAAGAGCGCGCTGTAGCCGAGCTCTTCGACCAGCTCGGCGAGGCGGCCCTCGGAGTTGGAGATGATGCCGATCGGCACCTTGCGCGCGCTGAGCTCGGCCACGAGCTCGAACATGCCTGCGATCGGTTTGCGCCACAGGTTCTGCGTCGGCTGCGCATCCCACAGCAGGCGTGCGATTTTCTCTGGATAGTCCGGGTCGGCACTGCCGCGCAGCTTGTGCACGCCGCCGGCGCGCAGGAGCTCGACCATCATGGCTTGCCACGCCGCGGCATGACCGAGCGCTTTGCCCAGACCATAGGCATGCCAGGCCGCAACCGTTCCAGCACGTGCGGCGGTCGCATCGAGCTCGCCGCCGAGGCTCAGCACGCGGCGCGCCATGAACTCATGATCGAGCTCGGCCAGGGTCTGTCCGAAGTCGAACGTGACCGCGCGGGCGCGCGGCTCAACCAAAGAGACCACGCAGCTTCTCCACGAAACTTCGCTGTTGCGGCGAGACGTCCTCGCCGAGCTCGCGGCCCAGTTCTTCGATCAGCTCGCGCGCCCGCGGGCTGAGGTGCGAGGGAACCTCGACAGTGACCTCGACCAGCTGATCGCCGCGGCCGCCGCGGATTCGATACGGAAACCCCTTACCGCGCACGCGCAGCACCGCGCCCGATTGCGTGGACGGCGGCACGCGCAGCTTCAGTTTGCCGATCAGGCTAGGTACGTCGATCTCGCCGCCCAGCGCTGCCTGCGCGAAGCTGATGGGCGCTTTGCACACCACGTCGTCGCCCACGCGGCGGAAGAAGGGATGCGCCGCGACTTGGATCACGAGCTCCAAATTGCCGGGCGGCTTGTCGACGCGCACGCGGTTGCCTGCTTGAGATACGGTGCGCGTGGCGCCATCTTCGATGCCCGCGGGGATCTCGACCGCGAGCGTGCGCTCCGTCTTGGATAGGCCCTTGCCGCCGCACACGCGGCACGGTGTGATCACGACCTGGCCCGTGCCGCGGCAGCGTGAGCACGGGCGCTCCACGGCGATCGGGAACAGCGCCTGCTGAAAGCGCACTCGGCCACGGCCGTTGCAGGCCGAGCATGTCTCTACCGGAGTGCCGGGCTCGGCGCCGCGCCCCGCGCAGCCCTGGCACACGTCGAGCCGCTCGTAGGTCACCTCGCGCTCGCAGCCGAGTGCGGCTTCCTCGAAGCTGAGCTCCAGATTTTTGCGGACGTCGCCGCGCTCGCCGGTGCGGATGCCGAACGCACCCAAAAGATCACCGAACAGATCCTCGAACCCGGGCATGTCGCTGAAGTCGATCCCGCCGGGCACGCCGCCGCCGGGACGGAACGCGGCTTCACCGTAGCGATCGAAGGCAGCGCGCTTGTCGCTGTCGCTCAAGATCTGATGCGCCAAGTTCGCTTCCTTGAAGCGCACGGAGGCGTCCGGATCGTCCGGGTTTTTGTCCGGGTGGTGGATCGCGGCCAGCCGGCGGAATGCCGTCTTGATCTCGGCTTCGGAAGCGTTTCGGCCGACGCCGAGCACCTCATAGGGGTCGCGCACAGGGCGGGTGTAGCATTTTTCGCCCCGAGTTTTGCCGCGTTTGCACTCCCCTTGGCCTTAGCCTTGGCCCGGAGGGCGCGGAATACTACCCTGGGAATTCAATGAGCGCAGACGACAAGGACGATCGGCGTTACGGCATGCGAGCGCCAATCGAGCTGAAGGTCGAATACAAGCGACTCAATACGTTCTTCGCCGACTACACCAAGAACATCTCGCGCGGTGGGACCTTCATCGCGACGGACAAGCCGTTGCCGGTCGGGACCGACTTCGTTTTCGCGCTCGGCGTCCCGCTCATGGTCGAGCCAGTCCGGCTGCGGGGCAAGGTGATCTGGACGACGCCCGCCGAAGAAGCCACCAAGGCCAACCCGTGCGGCATGGGTATCGAGTTCCAGTATGCGACCGGCGAGCGCCAAGAGAAGGAGGCCGCCGTCGAACGGCTGATGACGGCGGAGCTCGGTGGCCACTTGGCGGAGAAGCTGCTCGGCCGTAAGCCTCAGAGCTAAGGGCCGATCCTAGAACAGCTCTAAGGCAGCTTCACGTTCGCCGGCAGCTTGTACTCCGCCGGCGGCTTGCCGCGCATCGCCAGCAGATCACGAGCAATCGTCACTTCTACGAGATCGATGGCCGGGCTCTGTGCGACGCGCTCCAGGTCCTTCGACGAGTCCCCGCCCGTCTGTTGCTTGAGCATGGCCGCGTAGAAGGTGGCTTCGGTCTTCTCCGAGGCGCTGCGCGCTGCGCTCGCCAGATCTTGATCGGTGAGCCTGCCGCGCGCCCAGGCACGCAGGCGCGCCGGCCAGCCCGAGTTCTCGTCGACTCCGGCGTAGGCTTCTTCGACTGTGCCGTCGCTCGGCACGTTCAGCTTCTTTTCCACCAGCTGCAGCCAGAGCGCGACGTACACTAGATCGTCACTGCTCAGGCCCGCGGCGACGGCGCGTTGCGCCGCGCGCCGCGCGCCGCCCAGATCGGCGTGCGTCAGGGCGCGCCGCGCGGAGTCGAGCACGGTGGCCGTGAGCTGCGTAGGATCGGAGCTGGAGGCCTCGTACGCCCGCTCGGTGGCGCGCCGAGTCGCCGGTGGGTCGTCGTAATGCTCGAGGATTCGCGCCAAAAGCCGCTCGCTGCGAGCCAGGGCTGGGCCGCCGGAACGCGCGCTGCGCTGAGCGTCGACGGCGCGCGCCAGGGCCGCGTCCAGAGTCTTCGCCGCGTGCTCGGCATCACCGTGATCGCGATAGACTTCGAACTTCATGTTCAGCGCGTCGGTCTCGGCCAGCGGATCATTGGCGGCCTTGGCCAGGTCCACCGCTTGGCCGAGCGCGCTCAGCGCCGCCGTCTGATCGCTCTGCCGCTCGATCGCGCCGAGCGTCATCAGGGACTCGAGGCTCGGCTCGGCGCGCACCGCGCTCTGCACGAGCGGCAAGGCGCGTGTCAGATCGCCGTGCCGCGTCTCGAGCGCGCCCATCACGTACCGGATACGCGCGGCGCTCGGGCTCACTTTGCCCAAGTTCGCCTTGTTCTCGGCCAACGCCAGGATCGGCTGTGCGTTCTCGAAGGTGTGACGCGCGCTCGACAGCTGATCGAGCTCGTCCTCGGCCACCAAGGCTTTGCCCACGATGCCCAGCGCGAAGCTCACGTTGTCCGCCGTGGACTCTTTGGCGAGCGCGGGTCCAAGCACGAGCGGTGCGACCTCGGCCATGCCGTAGTTGACGAGCTGCGTCGCGAGCGGCACGGTGCCGCGCATCGAGTTCGGCTCGGCGCGGAACAGCTGCACCGCAGCGCCCCACGTGGCAGCTTCCATCAGCGCGTGATCGAGCAGCTGCTCGGCGTCGGCCGCGTGCGAGGCCGAGTCGAAGAAGTGAAACAGATCCGCCCAGGCGTCGGGATCGTTGTCGGAAGAGGCGCGCTCCAAGCGATCGCGCAGCTCGGGGGCGATGATGCGCCCGAGGTCGGCGTGGTCGGCCGTGGTGAGCACCGACTTCGTGTCGCCATGCCGCAAATACAGGGCGATCAGCGTGTAGCCGCCGCCGCGTAACGCACGATAAGCTTCGAACGCCTCGTCGCGGTCCGCGCTCGAATTCATCGGCGCATCGGCCGCGTTCGACTCCAGCGCCTTCTT